>Ga0137379_10002203_pt1 | contig 18068 bp, 16 predicted proteins | sample SagtaG_18_FD_104812 | JGI IMG/M metagenome (GOLD analysis project Ga0137379, IMG submission 104812) | Vadose zone soil microbial communities from Sagehorn Ranch, Mendocino, California, USA - Sage2_L_80_16 metaG | ecosystem: Environmental > Terrestrial > Soil > Vadose zone | place: USA...
CGTGAGCGCTGGGCTCATCAGCTTCTGCGAAGGCCTTTTCTTCGAGCAGCCGGTTGAGTTCGGCGCGGGCGTGGGCAGCCAGATCAGCAGCGTACGATTTGGCTGATAGCTGGCGTTCGGGAGAGAGCGGAGCGACTCGGACAGCCAGCAGAGGAGCGTCCTGCTCCAGCATTCGCAGTAGCCTTTGGGTGCGGTCGATTCTGAGTTCGATTGGAAGCATAAGCTGGTCTATCCGCAAAGCATGCCGGGAGAGCAGGGCCGCGGGCAAGTCACAAACTGGGTTCCTCCGAGCGTGGCCGGGGAATCTGATTTTGCTCTGGAAACATCCGTGGAAAAACCGCAAACTTAGCAGCGTGCACAAGATCGTTTATCTTTCTCTGGGATCGAACCTGGGCGACCGGGCTGCGAATCTCCGGACGGCAATCGGGAAATTGGCGGAACTGGGCAGCGTCGTTGCCGTCTCCTCGTTTTACGAAACCGAGCCCGTGGAGATGGCAGCGCAGCCCTGGTTCCTGAATTGCGCAGTCAAGCTGGACACGGAAAAGATGCCGCGGCAATTGATCTCGGGCATTCTGAATCTCGAACAGACAATGGGGAGGCAGCGCAAGCAGCAAAAAGGGCCGCGCATTATTGACATCGATGTTTTGCTGTTCGGCAGCTCGATTATTGAGATCCCAGCACTCACGATCCCGCACCCGAAATTGCACGAGCGGCGGTTCGTGCTGGAGCCGTTATCGGAAATTGCCCCAGACGCCCGGCATCCGGTTTTCAAGCGCACAATGCGTCAATTAAGGGACGCGCTGCCAGCGGGGCAGACAGTGAAAAGGCTTGCTACCGAGTAAGAAGACGATTTTGGAGAGACGGGCGTCCCGCCCGTCTGCCGTCCGGCACTCCAAGGATATTTAGAATTACGGCACAATGATCCGGCTGGTTTCATCCGGCGCAGCAATTGCGGACTGCTGCTCGGGAAACTGCTGGAAAAGGAAATCTACGAACGCGCGCGACTTCGGCCTGCCTGAGGTCCGCGATAGCGCCAGCCGCAGCAGAAAAACCAGCGCACGCAGAATATCGGAATCGCTCAGCCGGCTATAGCCAACATGTTTCTGTTCCGCCTCCCGGTATTCCTTTAGCATCTTGTGGACTTCGGAAGCGATTGCCTGGTGCATGATATTGGTCACCGGAGCGTCGTAGTGCAGCCCCGAATTCGCCAAGGTCTCATGACTCCTGGCCAGTGCGGTCAGGGTCGTGATCAAATCTGAATCGCGGATGCCGCGATCTGCCTTCGCACTCTTGGCCAGAGCAAAGCTCAGTCCTAGAATCAAGTGTTCCTGCTCGTAGAGAAACTGATCGCCGAGCTCCACGCTTGGAAACAACGCATTCCGATCCAGGGTTTCGAGCGAACGCGGTTTCTCGTGCTGCCGCGCCTGCTGCAGGTAAACGCACTCGCTGGGACAGTCGAGCGTCACCTCACGTTGCTCGCCGCAGCATTGCGGACAGATGCGTCCGTGAATTGCCGGACAGAAGCGCTTCTCCTTGCGTTTTTCGCAAATGGCGCAGCTCAAAGCGTGGGCTCCCAATTTTCATTATGACATGCGAAATACAAGACAGCAGGGACACGCTCCCTTTGCAGGACCCCGCCAAATGTGGATTTTCCACAACCTGAAGCGCTAATGAAGGCGATTTGTATGATCGTTTCTGGTCCTGCCTTCAAAAAAGCCTGTAGAAATGGGCAAATTTGCTGTTTTTCCACAGGCAACGAGTATTAATATAGCGGAGCAATCCGCAGACAAATTCATTTGCATAAAGAGGAGGATTCATGGCAGCAGGCATGACCAAGACCCAGCTTGTCCGTCATCTGGCGGAGAAACTGGAAGTCAACAACAAGAGTGCGGCAGCGTTTCTGGAACACCTCGCCGACGTAGCGATCAAGGAGACCAAGAAGAGCGGCGTATTTGTCGTTCCCGGCATTGGCCGTCTGGTTAAGGCCCATCGCAAGGCGCGTGTCGGACGCAACCCGCAGACCGGCGAGCCGATTCAGATTAAGGCCAAGACCGTCGTGAAGTTCCGCGTGGCCAAGGCCGCCAAAGACGCGATCGCCCCCAAGAAATAGATCTCGTAGAGACGTAGCTTGCTACGTCTCCCGCAGCAGTGTTGCAGCAAGGCCGGCTCTCAAGCCGGCCTTTTCATTTCGTCTGTGGCATCACTTCCCGTACTCGTTCTTCACCACTTCTCCACCCTTCATGACGAATTTCACATGCTGGAGGGTGGTCACGTCCTGGAGTGGGTCGCCATCGACGGCAATGATGTCTGCCCATTTGCCGGCTTCGATGGTCCCGATCTTACCGGACCAGCCCAACAGGTCGGCATTGTTGATGGTGGCGCTCTGAATCGCTTGTAGAGGGCTCATGCCTAAACTGACATACACGGCTAGTTCATGCGCATTCAGGCCATGCGGATAGACCGCCGCATCGGTTCCCAGTCCAATCTTGACCCCGGCCGCAAAAGCTTTCTTCGCATTGTTCTTGCCCACTTCCGAGACCATCTCCATTTTTCGCTTTGCGTAATCCGGCAGATTTGCGCGGGCAGCGTTTTCCCTTTGCCAATCGACGAGGTAAAGCGTTGGCACCAGATACGTACCGTTCTTCTTGAGAGTAGCGATCGCGGCGTCGTTCATCAGGTGTCCGTGTTCGACCGAATCCACGCCCGCTTCTGATGCCCAGATCACGCCTTGCGCTCCATGCGCATGCGCGGCAACCTTCCTTCCCAGGCGGTGAGCGTCGGCAACAATGGCTTTCATCTCTTCTAGAGTGTATTGGGAAGCGTTCGGGTCATCGCCCTTTGAGAGCACGCCGCCGGTGGCGCAAACTTTGATCAGGTCGGCTCCGTACTTGATTACTTCCCGAACTTTGTGTTGCACCTGCTCAATGCCATCGGCGGCGCCATCCGATGTTGCGTGGTACTCATAAGGAAGCAGGTCGTTGTCGCAGTGGCCTCCAGTAATGCTCAGGGCCGGGCCGCTGACCAGCATGCGAGGCCCGGGTACATCGCCTGCGTTAATAGCATCCCGCAGCGCCACATCGCTGTATCCGCGAGCGCCGACATTACGCACCGTCGTAAAACCCGCTTCAAGCGTGAGCCGCGCGTTGTGCGCGCCAGTAAGCGCTTCTCGAGGAACGGATATAGCCAGAGTTTCATATCCGAAATGTGGATCGAAGGTGAGATGGGTGTGCGCATCGATCAGCCCCGGCAGAACGGTGGCGTTCGGCAAATCAATTACCTTGTCGCTGGGAGAAGCCTTAAGTTCGGAAGCGGGTCCGACGCTCGCGATCTTGTCACCTTCAATCACAACGGCTTGATTGGTGAGAACTTTTCCGCTCCTCACGTCCAGCAGCTTGCCCGCGCGCAAAATCGTGCGTTGAGCCGTCTGCGCCGAGACTTCCGCGGGCAGCACGAGCAGCATAAGAAATACTGTGCAGGCGAACTTTGTTGAGGCTGTTGTTTTGCTCATCATGCTTTCTCTCCGTGATCTGGACTGGGCACTACCGCGTCAGCTTCAATTTCCACCAGCATCTCTGGCGAGACCAACGCCGTCACCGCGATCATCGAGGTCGCAGGCCGGATGTCTTTGAAGACTTCACCGTGGGCTTTGCCGACTTTTTCCCAGTCGGCGATATTGGTGATGTACATCCGCGTACGCACGACATCTTGCAGGCTCGCGCTGGCTTTTGCTAGCGCAGAAGCGATGTTCTTCAGCGTCTGCACCGCCTGCGCGTAAGCATCGCCTGATCCAATAATCCTGCCATCAGGGCCGGTCGCAGTCGTTCCCGATATATGCACGTAAGCACCAACACGCACCGCGCGTGAGTAGCCGACGATGGGTTCCCAAGGTGTACCGCTGGAAATGTTTGTCCGATCTGCCATTGTTCCTTAGCGAAATTGCTCGCCTTCAGCAGTGAGGTCCGCAGTTCCGATATTACCGTTGCTGGAATCGCGCGCTACCACTCGCGCCCGCACCACCGCAAGGGGGAACTCGGCTGCCAGAGCTATCTCCATGGGTTTTCGGTTGTTCATCTGCTCTGTATATTTCTTGTCATCCATGATGACCTCAAGTTCTTTTACCGTATGGGTCACAAGTCGACCCTTGCTCGAGAAACCCGCGGCTACCACGGTCACTTCGCAACGATGCTTTCCGTTGGGCATGACCTGCCAACGCAGACCGGCGGAATCTAGATCAACCGTAAAACGGGCAGTCCGGGGCTGTGAGCCCGTGATCTTGGCCCGGGCCTGAACATCCAGCGCGTGATAGGAGAGAGGATTGATGACCGCTCGCGAAAGCAGTCTATCCAGCTCGTGAAAGGTAGGAGGCAAGTCCGGAAATCCGTAATAGCCATTGCGCGTGCGGGCGACTAATTCCGGGTCTTTCATGACCATCCGAATTCTGCGGAATTTGCCATTCCAATCCCGATTAGACGGATAGTAAGAGAGCGCGTAGAACGAACCTCCGTCTTCCATGCTGCTGGCAATCTGTGCATCGAGATCATTCAGACCGCGGAAAACGCGGCCACCAGTTTGTGGGGCCACTCTCTCAAAGACCAGCTCGGCGGTCGTGGAATCCGGCGGTGCGGCAAATCCGCCAGCGGAGAGAATGCCACCGATGTTTTCGTGCACAACCTCAAGGCCTCGTGGGTCCACCGTGTAAACCGACAACCGTCCCTGCCACATCAGATCTGACCTCTCACGCACCCACTCGAGTAACCTCGCCTTGTCACTCGGTTGGGTAATCATATAGTTCAGGCTGGGAAATCCTGGCCCTAGCCAGATGACATTCTTGCGGCCCGCGAAGTGGGAGTTGGCCGCTGCGATCTCTCTCAACGCTTCGAGAGCGTCCGCCAGGCGCTCAGAGGCTCCCACCACTCCCTCTCCGGTCATCAGGCGAAATGGCAGCTCGGCAGGATGACGACGCAGCGCGGTCTCGAGTGCGCCATCGTCGCTAGTGTAATCGTGCAAAAGCTCGAGCTTTTTCTCTTCCAGCGCCATCACGGCGGTGGGTTGAGGAAGCTGTAGGCCGTGGGCACGCAGGAACTTCTGGATTTCGCCGCGCGCATAAGCTTGATCCAGGATTCTTGTATCAAGTTCATCCAGCACCAGAATGGTGAGCGCCGACGAAGTGATAGCGGAGGAAGTTTGCCCGCTACTCTTGCGGGCACCAATGTTCTGATGCGCCTCCTCGACCGCAGCGGGGGCATGCTGGTCGGGAGGTTCAAAGGTAGCGATTGTTTGCGGGGCGCCGTCCTCAAGAATTGTGAAGTCCTGCCGCGAAAGGTTGCGCACCGGCTTTCCCTTCTTGTCTGTCACGACCACGTCCGGCACTACCAGCCGAGTCGTTGTGCGCAGCGTTGTGACTGGCGCTTCTTGATCCGGGGCAGAACTCTGTTGAGCGAGACAATACAAAGCCAGCGATGGCAATAAAACGACGATCCTACCTCTTCTCCAAAAGCTCTTTCCCGAATACACAAATCCCTCTCGAAAATATCTTCCATGTTGAAACACGAGGAAGCGCAAGGATGCAGGATCCTTGCGGTGTTTCAGTAGGGAATTGATTGTACTTCAGACCGGAAGTCCTCGTACCTAGCGACTCGCGTAGGGTGAGCGCCTACCGCCGGCGTCTCAACTCGGGCTGAGGGGCGGCTTTGTAGTCTTTGGGATACAACACCACCGACCGCCGCAGTCCTTCCCCGGCGCTCTCCGTATGAAGGTCCTGCTCGTCGCGCAATGCGAGGTGGACGATGCGCCGTTCGCGCGACGACATAGGCGCAAACTCGTAAGGCACGCCGGTGTGGCGGACTTTCTCGGCAGCAACCCGAGCCGATAACCGCAATTCTTCCAGGCGCGCTTTTCTGTGCCCCATGCAATCGAAGCTGATCTTTTCGTGCTCGTTGCCGGGCATGCGCAGCATCTCCATTGCCAGCAATTCCATTGAGCGAAGCAGTTCCGCACCGCGCTCAAGCAGCAGAGACGAGTCTGGGCCCGCGAACTCCACCAGGATTTCCGGACGCTCCCAGTCACGATTCTCAGAAAGCGGAGGATCGACCGTAATGCGGTATTTCAGCTTGAGCCCGGCATACCTAACCATTCCGCCGAGAAATGTATTGAGCTGGTTTGCAGATTCGATCTTGTTCATAAGTAAGAAGCTGTCAGCTGTCAGCCGTCAGCCATCAGCTGTCAGCAAAATCTCCCGCTCGGGCCGTACTCAGATTTCGGAACCGCTGCGAAAAAAATCGATTTAACTAAGCACCGCGTCAAAGGTTCGACTGATAGCTGATAGCTGACGGCTGACAGCTATTTATCTTTCTTTCTAGCCCGCTTCGCCGCAATCTCCTTCATCTCTTGCCCCAGGGCAGTGCGATTCATGACTGCCTGCTGCGCGATCATGATCAAATTGCTCTCGGCGTAATACAGGTTGAGGCCGGCAGCGAGATTATAGAAGATGAAGCCCATCATTACCGGCATCATTACGTTCATCATTCTCTGCTGGGCCGGATCCATTCCTGCTTGTGGTGTCATTTTCTGCATGGCAAACATGCTGATAACCATGATCGCCGGCAGCAGTAAATACGGGTCGCGCGCAGACAGATCGTGGATCCACAACCAGTGTGCCTGGCGGAGATCAATGGCCGCGCCCAGCATCTTGTAATACGCGATCAGAAACGGCATTTGGATAAGCAAAGGCAAGCAACCGCCGACCGGGTTTACGCCTTCGCGTTTGTACAGGTCGCCGATTTCCTTATTCATGTCCTGCTTGCGCGGATCGCGCATGCTGTACTTCTTGTACTTTTCCTGAATGGCCTTGATCTGCGGCGCGGCCTTCTGCATCTTGAGCGCAGACTTCATCTGCGTGATGCGGAGCGGCAGCATGGCGAGCGTGATGATGAAGGTTTGAAGGACGATTGCCCAGCCCCAGTTGTGGACATATTTATTGGTCCAACGAAGCCAAATGAACAACGGACGCGCGATAGGGCCAAACCAGCCAAAATTCACCAAGCTCCGGAGGTCTTTGTCCGCGCCGCTAATCGCAGGTACGGGGACTGCCTCCAATACCTCGAGCGACTTGGGCCCTACGAACAGCCGCTCGCTCGACTCGCCTGGGCGCCCGACGGCAATGCCAAGCACGTCAGCCGGCTTGGTTTCGTTGGGTTTGCTCGGATCGGTAGGAACCTCAACCGCACCGCGCAGCGTCACAACCACCAAATTGTCAACGCTGTCGGGAATAAAGATGGCGCCGAAATACGAGCTACTCACGCCCACCCAGTCGAAAGCACCGTGCAGCGTGTTTCCACCGGGGATTTTCTTGATCCCCTCGTGCTCGGTGTCGTTGTTGAGCTGGTACTCGAGTTGGCTGGAAGCATACGCCGGAAGAGTGGTCTGGTCACCGAATCCGGCTGGCCAGGACGGGAACGCGTAAACCGGATTTCCATTGTCGAAAACTGAGGTTTGTACACGGACGACGTAGCTGTGGTCAAAGTGGAAAGTCTTGCGGACCGTGAGGCTGGAATCGGAGTACTCGAAAACCAGGTCCGCCGGGGCCTCGAGGTTCCCCTCTCCAGATGCCACATAGAGTGCCGAATTGAGTTTGTTCCGCAGCCCTTCGTCGTACGTCCACAAGGAAAGTGGATACCCGTACTTGGCCGAGGCGGAGGCGTTGACCAGATCCAGCGGTCTGCCCTGATCGTCTGAAAACTTCTTCAGCACCCACGACTTCACTTGCGCGCCGCGGCTGGTAAATGCGATTCGGTAGAAACCGTTTTCAACCACAGTCTCCGATTCGGACGTCGCCTCCCTGGTCGAAGCTGGCTGAGCCGGACGTGCCTTCGGTGCCAAAGCGGTTCCCGACAAGACCGGGACCGGAGCCGGCTGGGCCTGAGGAGTCTGAGATTGCTTAGAGTCGACCGGCTGGTTCGGACGGGCGGTGCTGGCCGGTTGCTGCGGCATGTACTTTCGCATCAGCAACTGGGAGCCAAAGATGACGACCGCCATCAGCAGGAACACCAGTAAGAAACGGCGCTCCGTGCCAGGCTCGGATTGTGGGTTCTTGTATTCGGGCATTTCGACTAGTGGCTCATGTGGGGACAGCCGTCCTCGGCTGTCTTGCGGAGCGAGGCCGCGCAAGCGTCAGCCTTGCGCCTGCTCCCCAGCGCGTTCCAGGGCACTGGATCATACCCGCCGCGCACAAACGGATGGCAGCGAAGCACGCGCCAGATTGCTAACGCAGAACCCCGCAAGGCTCCATGGCGCTCTATCGCCTCAGCGGCGTACTCGGAACAGGTTGGCACGTAGCGGCATGCGGGAGGAAGCATGGGCGAGAGCACCCACTTGTATCCCCGAAGCAGCCCTAGCAGCACGGTTTTGGGAATACGAATCATAAAATTCAGCTACGCCGCTTCTCCGGTCCATCCACCAGCGATTTCTCGATCACGCGAAACGCTTTAGCGACTTCACTCTGCACTTCGCCGAAATCCGCTGCAAGCAGTGATCGTTTGGGATTAATCACCACATCAACCGCGACTTCCGGTTGGACGCTCAAGCGGACCACCTCGCGAAGGCGCCGCTTCATGCGGTTCCGCTGGACTGCCCCTCCCAGCACTTTGCTCACTGTGAAGCCAACTCGAAGTCCCGCAGGCACGTTCTCCCGCTGCAGGTAGAACACCGTCATGTGCACGGCAAAATGGCGGCGTCCCTGTTTGTAGACGCGCTCAAAATCCGCATGCCGCAACAACCGCCGACTCTTGGGAAAACTTTTCTTCACGTTTTGCGGAGCGACTTCGCCCACGGTTTGAGTCCAAAGCGGAAATTGGGCCAAGCTCTTTACTCGCGAAAGCCGGGCTTCACCGAAACCCGCTTGCGGCCCTTGGCCCGGCGCCGGGAGATGACCGCGCGTCCGCTCTTGGTCTTCATTCGAGTGCGAAAGCCGTGCGTCTTCGAGCGGCGGCGACGGTTAGGCTGGAATGTACGTTTCGGCATGAAAAATCCCGGGCTCCTGTCCTCAACAAGGAATGCAATGAACCTGCTAGTGATGAACAGAAAGTATAAATGACAGCTTGCCAGAAGGGAAACCGCAGGTTGAAGACGCAAACCAGGTTGCGGACGCAAATTAAGAGTACATGTGCACCACTCTCGCGACAGTTATGAGTTCATCACTTGACAGAATTTTTTCTTCGCGAGTGAAATCCAGAGATGCAAGAATTTTTGCCGAAAAGATTTCCACAAACAGAAAAGTTTTGTGCTACTATGCCGCTCTGTCGAAGCTAATTTAATTTCGTCTATGGCCAGCTCATGAGTTTGCTTCTCTGCTGGCATGAAGTGATACTGTACTGAAACCTGGTTGAGACCGGCGCTGCCCCAGCCGCGGCCCCCTTTTATATCTTATGTCTGCTACAACTCCGACTCTAAGCGCGAATCCGTGGTTGCGCATCCTTGATGCGCTCGAAAAGAAAATCAACCGGCACTCCTACGATACCTGGCTCAAACCCACTCGCTACAGCCACTCCAGCAATGGGATCATGTATGTCCGCGTTCCGACCGCTGAATTCCGCCATGTCGGGGACAAATACGCCGACCTGATCCAGGAGGCCCTCGATAATCTGAACATGGATTATCAGGACGTGCAGTTCGTCACTCCCGAGGACGATCCTGCTTCAACTCCCGTGCGGCACGATGGCGGGCTTTCCGCTCCTCCCGCGCCTTCCTCTTCCCCCAGCCACCACGTTTCGCAGTCCCGCTTTGACTGGGACGGTGCCGCCCAACTGAATGCCCGATACACCTTCGACGCCTTCGTGATCGGCAGCGGAAATCAGTTCGCACATGCGGCATGCCAGGCAGTATCGCAACGTCCATCGAAGGCCTACAACCCGCTGTTCCTCTACGGTGGTGTGGGTATGGGCAAGACCCACTTAATGCAGGCGATTGGACACGAGATCAAGCGGCTGTTGCCGCAAGCGGCAATCTGCTATGTCTCCAGCGAGAAGTTCACCAACGAGATGATCAACTCGCTGCGTTACGACAAGATGACCACGTTTCGCGACAAGTTCCGCAACATGGACGTCTTGCTGATCGATGACATTCAGTTCCTGGCCCAGAAGGAGCGCACGCAGGAAGAGTTTTTCCATACTTTCAACGCGCTGCACGAGTCGATGAAACAGATCGTGATTGCCAGCGACCGGCCTCCGAAAGAGTTGGCGGAAATCGAAGACCGCCTGCGAAGCCGCTTTGAGTGGGGATTGATCGCTGACATTCAGCCGCCAGATCTCGAAACCAAAGTCGCAATTCTGCAAAAGAAGGCCGAGCAGGAACGGGTCACTCTTCCCACCGATGTGGCGCTGTTCATCGCCTCGAATATCCGTTCGAATGTGCGCGAGCTGGAAGGCGCGCTCATCCGCCTGGTTGCGCACTCGTCCCTGATCGGCGCCGAGATCACACTGCCGTACACACAACAGGTATTAAAAAATTTTATTGACTCGCAAGCCCGCAAGGTCACCATCGAATCCATTCAGAAGGCTGTGGCCGAGCAGTTCGGCCTGAGGCTGATCGAGATCAAGGCTAAGAATAATTCGCGGGCCATCGTTTATCCTCGGCAGATCGCGATGTATTTGGCGAAGCACATGACCGAAGCTTCTCTGCCCGAAATCGGGCGGCAGTTCGGTGGCAAGCACCACACCACCGTCCTGCATTCGGTCGAGAAAATTGAGGGAACGCGCAAGAACGATAAGGATTTGAACAGGCTGCTGAACAAAATGACTGAGCAGCTGGGCGGATAGCGATATTCGGGTCTGATTGGGCACGAAGGTATTGGCCGGGAAACGCCGGAAAGGTCAGACCTTACTGAGATTTCCACTTTTCCGACCGCTCTACGGTTAACTGCTGGTTTTTAGTGTTTTTGTTTTGATATAACGAAGTAATAGAAGTAGCGCCACAGGTTAGGGGACTTCGGTTTTATGCCGGTTGAAGCGATTGCCTCCGCAGCAGGAACCACGACCATGGAAATTACAATCAGCAAAGTCGAACTGCTCCGGGAGCTTTCGGCGACCCAAGGCGTGGTCGAACGCAAGACAACGATTCCCATTCTTTCGAATTATTTATTTGAGGCTGGTGGCGACCGTCTCTCTCTGACCGCGACCGACCTCGACCTGAGCCTGCGGACTTCCTGTACTGCAAAGGTAAAAAAAGAAGGCTCTTGTACGATTCCCGCCCGCAAGCTGCATGACTACGTAAAGCTGTTGCCGGATGCCGACATCACTATCAAGCTGCTGGAAAATCACTGGGTCAGCATTCGCTGCGGCCGGTCAAATACAAAAATGGTCGGCATGGCGCGCTCGAATTTCCCCAGCCTGCCGGCATTTCCGACTGCTGGAGTCGTGAAGATCCCGGCGCAGGTCCTCCGGGCAATGATTGCGCGTACAGGTTTTGCGATCGCCAACGAAGAATCCCGCTACACACTGAATGGCGCGTTGATGGTGCTGAAGCCCGAATCCATCACGATGGTCGCAACGGACGGGCACCGGTTGGCCCACGTGGAGCGGAATGGCGAAAAATTTGAAGGCGTTTCTGGCGAACTGAAAACTCTCGTCCCCAAGAAGGCGATGGACGAATTGAAGTCACTGGTGGACTCGACCGACGTCGAGACCATCGAGTTTGCCAAAGATGAGTCCACGCTATTTTTCCGTATCGGACCGCGGCTTCTGACCTCGCGTCAACTTACCGGACAATTCCCCAACTTCGAAGCTGTGCTCCCCAAAGACAACAACCGAAGCGTGACTCTGCATGGCGAAGATTTGGCTGCGGCGATCTCCCGCGTGGCGCAGTTTGCGGATGAACGCTCACGGGCGGTACGGCTGAAGCTGGAAAAAGGCGAACTGAAGCTTTCCGCATCTTCCACCGAAACCGGCGAATCGGAAGACACGATTGAAACCGACTACAACGGCGAATCCCTGACCATCGGCTTCAACGCACAGTACGTCACCGACTTCCTCAAGGCGGCTGGCGCGGGCGACGTTAGGCTCGAACTAAAGGACGCGCAATCCGCCGGCCAACTCCGCCCTGCCGAGGGTGAGGATTACAAGTACCGCTACATCGTGATGCCCATGCGGATTTGAGGGGCTTGCAGTCGGGCAGCAGCTCTCTTCGCGAACAAAACCTCATTCCCCCGACTTTCTCTTCTTGACCTACCGCTACGCACGGCTTACATTACCGCACTGTCCTTTAATCTAGGAGGTGTCCCATGCTCAGCGGATTCAAGCAGTTCATACTTCGCGGTAATGTTGTGGATATGGCGGTTGGCGTGGTCATCGGCGCGGCATTTGCCACCGTGGTTTCGGCCTTTACCCGAGACCTGCTGACGCCCCTGATTGCAGCCATCGTGGGCAAGCCGGATTTTTCTGCCATCAGCTTTGAGGTCAACCACAGCATTTTCCCACTGGGCGACTTCATCAACGCGGCAGTTTCGTTTCTGCTGGTCGCTGTGGCGGTTTACTTTTTTGTGGTGACTCCGGTGAACCTGTTGGTCTCGCGCATGCGCAAGGCCCCGACGCCTGCCGACCCGACTACCAAGAAATGTGCGGAGTGCCTCAGCGAGATTCCGATTGATGCCCGGCGCTGCGCTCATTGCGGGCAGCCAGCTATAGCTCACGCTGCCTAGATAGGAATCTGCGATGACGCAATCCGTTGACGCGGTGAGGGCACGACTTCCAGTCGTGCCTCTAGAATTCTCATAGCTCGTTATCGGTACGGCTGAAAGTCCGTGCCCTTCCCGATTCAAAATTAAGATTGTGTGTTCTGCAGCTTCTGTAATATTGAACTGATGCGGGTTTCCTCCCGATTCCTATTAGTCCTCGGTCTGCTGATTGCGTCGGCCTCGGCGCAAGGCCCCTCCGCAAAGCCCAAAGCTGCCCCGAACGCCAGTCTCCAGAGTTGCGGCCGACTCACGGACAATGTCCTGAAATGCCCGCGGTTCGGCTTCACCTACAGAGTCCCATTTGGTTGGGTGGATCGCACCGATGACATGCAGCAGGACGCCGACTCCGACAAGCAGGAGAGTGGCGGAGCTGCGAAACCGGGGGGCGGAGCAACTGCGAAATCCGAAACGCTGCTGGCGGTGTTCGAGCGGCCTCCGGGAGCTCCCGGGGATTCGATCAATTCCGCCGTCGTGATCGCTGCCGAGAGTCTGTCAAATTATCACGGGATCAAAACCGCAGCCGACTATTTCGGCCCCATCACCGAACTCGCCGAGCAAGATGGCTTCAAACTAATAAATGAGCCACACGAATTCCCCTTGGGTACAAAGCAGCTTGTGCGCGGGGACTTCAGCAAGGAGCGAGGCAAGCTGACCATGTGGCAAAGCTCCCTGGTAATAATCGAAAAGGGGTACATCGTGTCGTTCACGTTCGTGGGCGGCAGCGAGGACGAAGTGGAGGAGCTGATCGGGAGTCTAAGTTTCGGAGCGCGCTCGCCACGCTGAGAGAATCTCTCTCTGGTACAAGCCGGGTGCCCAAACTTCGGCCGGGTGCCCCATTTCTCGCCGCTTTTGCAGCTCTGCATTTCGCAAGCGAAGGCGGATGTCGCGTTCGGCAAGGAGCCGCTTGACGCGAAAGAACGCGAACCATTGCACGGCCACACGACGAGAGCTTTTGTGCGCAATTCCCTTCCAGGTGTGGACCGTGAGTTCAGACCCGCTGCCAGCGCATCGCTATTTACCAGTTCCAGCATTTACGGTCCGGATAACTTGTCCGATCGTTATGTTCTGTGCCTGCTCGGCCGGGGATACAAGTGGCCAGACGAGGTTGGTGAGCAGCAGACGTCACTGGAGTCCAAGCCATAGGCTGGCCGCGCTGTTAGTTCCTACCTCGGGAGAAAAGGCACGGCCCTAGCCGTGCCCTAAAATTGATCCGTGTTAATCCGTGGCTAAGGTCTAATCCCGCACTCCATCCAAAAACGCCCGCAGCTTCCGCGACCTGGACGGATGCCGCAGCTTCCGCAACGCCTTAGCCTCGATTTGCCGGATACGCTCTCGGGTTACCGCGAACGATTGGCCGACTTCTTCGAGGGTGTGCTCGCTGCCGTCTTCCAGGCCGAAGCGCATCTTGATGACTTTTTCCTCGCGCGGCGTCAGCGTTCGAAGCACGTGCGAAGTCTGGTCTTTCAGGTTGACGTTGATGACTGCTTCCGCCGGAGAAACTACCGCACGGTCTTCGATGAAGTCGCCGAGGTGCGAATCTTCTTCTTCGCCAATCGGCGTTTCCAAAGAAATCGGCTCCTGCGCAATTTTCAACACTTTCCGCACTTTCGCCACCGGAATGTCCATGCGCTTGGCGATTTCTTCCGACGTCGGCTCGCGTCCCAGTTCCTGTACAAGTTGCCGCGAAGTGCGGATCAGCTTGTTGATGGTTTCGATCATGTGGACGGGGATGCGAATCGTACGCGCCTGATCAGCAATTGCACGAGTAATTGCCTGCCGAATCCACCACGTGGCATAAGTTGAAAACTTATACCCGCGGCGGTACTCGAATTTGTCCACGGCCTTCATCAGGCCGATGTTGCCTTCCTGAATCAGGTCGAGGAACTGCAGTCCGCGGTTGGTGTATTTCTTCGCAATTGAAACCACCAAACGCAGGTTGGCCTCGATGAGCTCGCGCTTGGCGTACTCTGCGTCCATGTCGCCCTGGATGATCTCGCGCTGAGTGCGCTTGAGTTCCTGGAACGCTACGCCGGCTTCGGCTTCGAGCTTTTCGAGTTCAGAATGGATAGACCGGGCCTGGCGCTTGTATTCCTTGCGCTGGTCGTCCGAGCGCGTGGCATCGGCCTTTTTCTCGAGGTTCTGGATCTGACGATCCAGTGAACGCATAGTGTCGACCGTCTTATTGAGGCGGTCGATGAGCCGCTTGCGCTCCGCATTGGTGAACCCGAGTTTCCGCACTGCCAGCGAAACATTAACTACCCCGCGCGCCAGGTGATTGCGGGCGCGACGATAAGTTTTTGGGTTCTTTTTCTGCGAGATATCAGCGAACTTTTCCTGCAGTTGGTTCGCCTTCTTGTAGGCCTTCGCCAGCTCATCGATCTTGCCGGTGAACTCGTTGAGCCGGTTTTGCAGGATCTCGTCGGTGATCTCTTCCTCATCAAAAGTGACCACTTCCTTGATGGAGCGGACACCTTTTTTGAGGTCCTCGCCCATAGCCAGCAATTCGCGAATCACAATTGGCGACCGCGAAACCGCCTTCAGGACGCGGAGTTGCCCTCGCTCGATTCGCTTGGCAATTTCAACTTCGCCTTCGCGAGTCAGCAGGGGAACGGTCCCCATCTCGCGCAGATACATGCGGACGGGGTCATTGGTTTTTTCCAGAGCGCCGGGGGTGAGATCGAGTTCAACATCTTCCCCAAGCTCGTCTTCTTCTTTGTCGAGTGCGGTGGAGGGCAGTTTCGGGCCCTCAAGAACATCTATGCCTTGCGTACCAATTGTGGTAAGCAGATCGTCCAGGTCTTCGGGAGAGTGCACATCGTGCGGGATGAGGTCGTTGACCTGATCATAGGTCAGATATCCCTTCTCCTTCCCTGTATCAATCAGCTTTTTAATGTCATCGTACTTGTCTTCTAGAGCCAAGACGGGTTGTCCTCTTTTTGTCCGACGGACGGACTTGGAAAGTTTTGTTAAGCGGTGGGAACGTGCGATGGCGAGGTTAGCGCCGGCACAAACCTACAAATTTTAGCACGAAAGCTGCCGCGCGCCTATTCGGGTGAATCCCGCTTCGCCCTATGTCCCGTCCCGCTAAATACTTAGATGGCGCGAGGGGAGGTTTAGTTTCAGGGGTTTGGGGAGGGAAATGGAGTAGAATTCGCAGTCTGAGCGCGGGGGAGGGTATGGCAAGACGCCCCAAAATACGAAAGCCCCGGTAGCCTGCCGGGGCTGGAACTTGGTACTGGACACCGTCTGCAATTTCAATCATAGCTTCTGCAGTCCGGTTGTCAAGCTATTTAGCATTGTCGAGTGACTGCGGAGAGTGAGGGACTCGAACCCCAATGGCTGGCTAAGCCACTCGACCGTTTTACAGACGGTGTCCAGTACCCACTGGCAACACTCTCCAGACAACGTCTGTCTTGCGCGATTCTAATGATCTTTTCCGACCGAAATCGCACAAATAGCAACTAAATGTGAGCCGAGTTCCGATTAGGGAATTGCAACCAGAAGCCTCAATCTGCCGAGGCCGCGCCGAGTTCATCCCCGGTCAGGCTGGGATTCATTAAGGCTCTTTTCAGCCGGAGCTTTCTGTCCATCAACGTCTTCAACTGATCCTCATCGGAGGTACGTAGAGAGTTGAGCTGCGTCTGGATCTCCTGCAACCGGCGTCGAATTTGCACCCTTCGCAGTGCTTTGACCGCGCCTTCGATCTTCTCTGCCGTTAGCTCTTCGTCGTCTTTCATGAGGATGGCCGCAAGCAGCCGCCGGTCGTCATCGGAAAGCGGTGTCTCCATGACGTCGGCAGTTTCCAGCGCGGCGTTGAGCAGCGCTTCGATCAAGGACTCGGTGCCGAGCCCAACGTGCAACCGTTCGGAAGCGAGCACATATCTCGCCTGCCGTGCCGGATCGAACGCGTCGTCCGCGCCAGAGCGGTCGGAAGCGTATTCCTCGCTCTGAAACCGCTGTCCGGAAGTCAAAGCGCGAATCAGGATCTTTTCCGCGTCGGTCACCTGCGATTCCGCCGAGGTCTTTACCGTCGCGCCTGTGCGACTGGCCACCGCGTGCTTAAGTTCCTGCCGGAGCACCGCGGAATCAATGCTCAGCTTCTGCGCAATTTCTTCGGCCAGCCCGTCACGCACAATTCGACTAGGCACGCGCTGGACGTGTGGCAGCAGATAGTTCACGGCCTTCTTTTTGCCCTCGCCACTGCGCACCGGAAACTGCGCCCGTGCCCGCTCGATGAGATAAGAAAAGTACGCCTGCGAACCCTGTTTCAATTGCTTCGCATAGGCTTCTTTGCCTTTGCGGCGGACGAACACGTCGGGATCGAATCCTGGCTCAAGCGTGAGCACGCGAATATCGAATTCCTCTTCGATCAGGAGTCCCAAAGTGCGTTCCGTGGCCTTCGCTCCCGCCGCATCAGGATCGAAGTTCACCACAATCTGCTTGCTGAAACGGCCGAGCAGTCCCGCTTGCGCCGCCGTAAATGCCGTGCCGGAACTTGCAATCACGTTGTGAAATCCAGCCGCATATACCGAGATACAATCCATCTGCCCTTCAACCAGAATCGCGTAATTCAGCGCGCGAATCGCCTCTTTCGCCAAATGAAGGTTGAAGAGCACTCGCGATTTCGAGTAGATCGCCGTCTCCGGCGAATTCAGATACTTCGGCCCAGCCTTCTCGTCCGTCGAAAGCGTGCGCCCAGTGAACGCGATCACGCGCCCACTCTCATTCGCAATCGGAAACATGATCCGGTTGCGAAATTTGGAGTACATGGCGGAAAGTGCGCCTTCAGGCTTTGCAAAACCGGTTTCAGGCTTCAGGCTCTGGACTTGAGGTTTCAGGTTCTCGCCGTTCCCCTCCACAGCACTGTCATCCCGAGCGGAGTCGAGGGACCTTGCGTTCGGCTGAGAGCGGAGAGCTGACAGCTGAGAGCTTTCTTTCCATGAAAACAACCCACTGTCTCTGAGCACTTCTTCGCCAAACTCCCCTTTCAACCGATCTCGCAGCACAAATCCGGAATCCGGCGCGAACCCAATGCGAAATTGCTTGATCGTTTCCTCATTAAGCCCCCGTCCGGCGAGATACTCACGCGCCCGTGCCCCCTCCGGCCTCCGCAAACAATCCTGGAAAAATGCACAGGCCCGCTCGTGGACTTCCAGCAGCACCGTCCGCAACCTGGCATCTTTTGCCTCCGCCTCGCTGCTGAAGGTCTGCTTGGGCAGCACAATTCCCATTTTCTGCGCGACCGCCCTCACCGCCTCCGGAAAAGTGATGTTCTCGATCTTCTGGACAAAACTGAATACATCCCCCGAAACCCCGCACCCAAAACAGTGATAGAACTGCCGAG
>Ga0137379_10002219_pt1 | contig 18018 bp, 12 predicted proteins | sample SagtaG_18_FD_104812 | JGI IMG/M metagenome (GOLD analysis project Ga0137379, IMG submission 104812) | Vadose zone soil microbial communities from Sagehorn Ranch, Mendocino, California, USA - Sage2_L_80_16 metaG | ecosystem: Environmental > Terrestrial > Soil > Vadose zone | place: USA...
CGGGTCGGGTAGGCGAAGCGGACGGCCTCGAGCCCGAGCGCGCCCTCGCACGCGGTGGGCCGCGCGCCGCCCGCGAGCGGCATCCCGGGGACGCGGTCCATGAGCGCGAAGACCCGGTCCGCCGCGCCGAGGCCGCGCATCGCCTCCGCCCAGATCTCGGCGAGCGCGCCGAGGCTCATCGCGATGAGGAGCGTGTAGACGAGGAACGCGGTGAGGGCGCCGGCGGTGAGGCTCCCCTGCGCGACGAGGACGCCGCCGTAGCCGAGCACGGCCGCCATCGCGGCATAGCCGCCGCCCGCGGCGGAGCCCATGAAGATGGAGCCCGCGACCGCGCGGCGCCGGGCGGCGTCGTAGGAGTCGGCGATGGCGGCGCCGTACCGGGTGCGCTCCTTCTCCTCCGCGACGAAGGCGCGGACGGTGCGGACGGCCGAGAGCGACTCCTCCGCGACGTGGCTCGCGTCGGCGAGGGCGTCCTGGTAGCGCCGGGCGAGCGCGCGGACCTTCCGGCCGTACCAGACCGCGCCGAGCGCCACCGGCGGCACGATCGCGAGCATCACGAGGGTGAGCCGGACGGAGGTGTGGAAGAGGAGGACGAGCGCGCCGAGGGCGGTGATGACGTGCCGGAACGTCATCGAGACCTGCGCCGAGACGAGGTTCTGGAGCGTCGCGCAGTCGGTGCCGAGCCGCGAGACGAGCTCGCCCGTGCGCGAGCCGTCGAAGAACCCGATCTCCTGCGCGAGGAGGCTCGCGTAGAGCCGCTCCCGCACGCGCCGGACCCCGCGCTCCCCCGCGAGGGAGAAGAGGAGGTGCCGCCCGGCGATGGCCGCGCCCTGCAGGACCGCGAGGCCGGCGAGGAGGAGGGCGATCCGCCCGACCTGCCCCGGATCGCGGTGCGCGATGGCGCCGTCCACGATCTCGCGGATGCCCTGCGGGTAGATGAGGGAGAGGCCCGCGCCCGCGACGAGGAGGACCGTGCCCAGGGAGAGGGCGGGGAGCTCCTCGCGGAGGAGGCCGAGGATGCGGCGGACGGCGGGGGTGGGGGACACCGGATGGATCTAGCCGTTCGCGGGGACTCGCGCACCAGGGGCCTTGGGTCCGCCGGCTCAGCGCGAGGACGACGCACAAAGAGAGGGACGGTAAGCTACGGGCGCTCGTCGATCTGCGGCCGCTCCCGTTCGCAGCTCGCCGCGTAGTAGCCGATCCAGGTGCCCAGGAGGATCGCGACGAGCGCCGCGAACGCGCGGCGCCGGGTCCGGACCCGGCGCACCTTCCCGGCGGGGCTCTCGACGGGCCGCCGGCGCCGCCTGCCGATGTGCGATCCGCGCGCGCCGCACTCCTTGCACACGTGGAACCTGAGGCCGCTGTACCGGCGGCGGAGCCGTTCGGCCATCCCGCGCGGACGCGAGCTTTGCAGACGGCCGGAACCGCACCGCTCGCACACGAGCCGCGGACGAGGTTCGGCGCTCATCCCACGGAAGCGTAGTCGATCCGGAGCGCCATCACTTGCGCCCCAGGTTCACGACGACCTTGTCGTCCGCGACCGCGGCCTCCGTGGGGCTCGCGGGCTCGATTCGGTCGAGCGCCGCCGAGACGTGGTCGCAGAGGAGCTCGATCGCGATCTCGGTGTCCCGGTCCACCACCGTGCGGCCGTCGGACCACCCGAGCTCGAGGTGCGTGTCGCCGTGGCGCTCAGGGACGAGCCCGTACCGGGCGCGGAACAGATCGGTGTCCGCGTCGTCGAACCCCTCCGACCGCTCGTCCGGATCGCCCGGCGCGTCCTCGGGCAGGTGTAGCGCGAACGCGCGCGCGCCGATCGCCCGGGACGCGATGCGCAGCGCGACCCAGAGGTCCTCGATGCGCTTCGTCTCGCGGAGCGATTCGCCGATCCGGCGGATCTCGCGGCGAAGGTCCAGGTTCTTGCGCCGATCGACGAGGAGCATCTGGACCTTCTTCAGGCTGATGAAGCCGAGCTGTCGGAGGGCCATGAACGATGTGCCGGCGAGGGCCAGAAGGATCCAGGTGGCCTGCGACCCGGAGGAGAAGGAGAGAACCACCGCGATCGCCCCGAGCACGATCGACGCGCCGTACAGCACCAGCACCGTCTGGCGGTGTGTGAGCCCGGACGCGAGGAGCCTGTGGTGGATGTGACCGCGATCGGCGGAGAACATCGGCACCCCGCGAGCAGCGCGACGCAACATCGCGAGAAGCGTGTCGGCGATGGGGATCCCGAGCGCGATGATCGGGACCAGGACGGCGACCGCGGTCGAGGACTTGTGGTGCGTCTGGATCGCGGTGGCAGCGAGCACGAAGCCGAGGAACATCGATCCCGTGTCGCCCATGAAGATGGAGGCCGGGTTGAAGTTGTAGAAGAGGAAGCCGAGCACCGCCCCGGCGAGCGCGGAAGTGAAGAGCATCATCAGCGGATCGCCGTTCACGACGGCGATGACGAACGTCGTTGCGATCGCGATGAGCGCCACCCCGCCCGCGAGGCCATCGAGGCCATCGATCAGGTTCATCGCGTTCACGACGCCCGCGATCCAGAGCATCGTGAACGGGAGACCGAGCCAGCCAAGCGGAAAGGGCGGGCCGAACGGATTCGCAAGAACGTCGATCCTGAACCCTACCGCGTACATCGCTCCGGCAACTGCGAACTGCACCAAGAACTTCTGTCTCGCGTTGCATCCCTTCACGTCGTCCCACACGCCAAGAGCGGCAATCGCCAAACCACCTATGATGAGACCGGACGCACGGGCTGGGTCGACCCAGAACCGGCGGCCGACGTCGGACTCGACGAAGTAGAGTGCGAGGAGTGGCGCGAAGTACGCTGCGACGATCGCGACGCCCCCGAGCCGGGGGATGGGCCTTCCGTGGATCTTCCTTGAACTGAGCGCATGGTCAAGTGCGCCCCATCGATGAGCAAGAGTCCGGACCGCGGGCGTCAAGATGGCACCCGCGAGCATGGAGGAGACGAAGGCTACTACGGCAGTTCTCAAAACGGCCCCAGAGGCTCGGCGTGCTTGCTTGGCTAGAGCCGCGCGAACTCCGTATTCTATCACGCTGTGTTCGGGGCGTGATCTCGGATCCGCGTCGACTTGAGTCAGTTCGGAACATCCGCAGGCGTCCGCGCAACCTCGACCCAGTTCCTCCCATCGAACTGGAAGTCAATCGCGCGGCTCATTCCGGCACGCGGGGAACTCCAAGGCGCCAGCCGGTAAGCGTCTCCCCAAGTGATGTGGCCTATCGCGACTGAGCTCACATTCCGAATCCGAATCGTGATCCGCCCCCCCGGAACTCCCTGCACAGGATTCTGGATCGTGAATGCATCTCCGTTCGTCACCGAGACGATGAAGTGCTTTCCAAGGTCCGCGTCAAACGAGACAGTGTCGCCGTACTCCGCGATTGTGACGTCCCGCGTGTGTGCGCGAGCGGCGAACCCCGAGCCCGCGATTTCCGACATCTCGACAATCGCGTGATCCCCGAGCACGAGCCGCGGATCTGCCTGAAGGAATGAGCCGTCTCGCGCGACCAGATACGCCTTCATCGAGAGGTTCGAGAACCTGTCGGTCTTCGATGACATGAGGAACCGAGAAAGGAAGAGTTTGTTGGGCTTGGACTGAAGATCGATCCCGCCGGTCCCGGACGCGAACCCGTTCGTCGCCCACAGGGTCGTGTCCGCGAGTTGCAATGCGGGGACCTTGGGCGATCCTTCAAGGTACAGCCCCACCGCTGAGACGCTCACGTTTTCGAGCCGCGCCTGGTATGCACCGCTCGCTCCATTCCGCTCGATGATCACGTTCTCCCAGTGCCACGTACGATCACCCAACGGCGGAGAGACCTCGAGCCCGTACACGTCGTTGTCGGCGATGTACACGTCGCGCCACGCGGTCGAGGTGAAGTACCCCGAGTCGCTCTTCGGTGCATGCGAGGGGCTGATCCGGATTCCTCGATGGTTTCCTTGAACGACGATTCCCTCGAGGGCAGTCGAGAAGAAGTTGTGCATATCGATCCCGCGGTCGAAGTTGCGCACATGGATCCGCCGCCACCGTCGAAACCCCACGAACGCGCCGTCCTCACCGAGCCGCAACCCGACCGCCCTGCGATCCACCCCGTCGAATTGCAGTCCCTCCATGAGCGCGGGCGGCACCGCGCACGGCGCCAACGGTCCGGCGCACCGGATCACCGTTGCACCAGGACTGGCGTTGCTGTCGTACGCGGAGCCCGGACCCGCGCCGGTCCACGATCCGGTGCGCCCTACGAGGGTACTCGTCACCTTGAACGTGCCGGCGGGGAACACGACGGGTCTTCCCGTCTCGATCGCCTTCGCGATCGCTGCGGTGTCGTCGGCTGCGCCGTCGCCCTTCGCGCCGTAGTCCGCTACGTTTGCTACTTCGGTGGCGTGATCTCTGCTCTGGGTGGGCGCAGAGGATGCGCATAACGCGGCGATGATCACCCAACTCATGGATCCCTCCGGACCGCGGCCTGTGCTGGCGGCGCGGTCGGTTCATCTCGTCGATGCTCTGTCACCAACGCGGGAAATCGTAGGTGAACGGAGATGCAGCATCACGCAACCCGCTCGTCACGACAAGAGCCATGGCGAGCGCGAAGAGGCCGAAAGCTTGCAGTTGGCGTGGGAACGAATGCGCGATCGATAAGACGAATACTACGGCGGCGGGCAAGGCAATGATCAGGGAGGACGTGAGGGTACGCGTCGCTGCGAGCCCCTCCCCGAAGGCGAGCGTGACGGCCAGGACCTGCACGCCGGCACCGAGCGCGAGTCGCGCCGCGGTAGGGCTGATCTTGCGGCACTTCACGTACAGCACCACGCAGAGCGCCGCGAACACATAGATGAGCAGGACGTTGGCGCGTTGCTCCGTCGTTGCATACGTCGCCACGTCGGGCGGGATCAGCGTCTCCCAAAACGGAAGCGCGAGAAGTACGGCTCCGACCAGAACTGAAGTTGGCACGAGGAGCGCAACGATGCCGATCGTCGCCGCGCCTCGGTGAATCACGACGGCGAGGGTGATCAGGGCGACCAGATGTAACTTTGTCCGCACCGACCCGGCCAACACCACGAGGCTCATCGCAACACACTGTCGCAGCAGATGTGTCGCAAGCGTGATCGGTATGATCGTAAGCACCGCCGCGAAGATGAACGTCGCGGACGGGACGTCCGGCAGAAGAGAAGCAGCCGCGCAGATTCGAAGAATCCCGAATACGAGACCGGCGTAGATCGCGATCGTGAGTGCGGCGACCGCGAGGTCGTCATTCCCCAGGAATGGCACTAGAAAGAATGCGAATGCTTCATCTCGAAGCACGCCGAGCGAAACCTCGTCGCCTGCGCTGGAAATGCAATCGAAGCTCGAGCAAGATCCCACGACCTGGACGAGCGCACGGTAGTTTGCTAGGTCGGAATCCGGACGTCGAATCACGGCGAAATACGAGACGATTCCGAGACCGGCGATCAGAAGGGCGAGCACTCTTCGGGGAACTCGCCACGCCGGTTGCGCTGCGGGTTGGCGCTCAACGGGTTCCCCAGTCTGCGTCTGCCGGAAACCTCGGTATGGGAGGCGCCAGATGGTCATGCTCTGGGCTCCGCCAGAGCGGCAGGCACTGGGTCCGGGACCGCCGCGTTCCAGAGTAGGATCGCGAGTACGACATCGCCGACGGCGGTCCCGACAATCGCGCCAGGCGCTCCGAGCAAGCGGATGAGGATGAAGACCCCACCGAGGGCGGCCGCGGCGCCTCCGAGGTTTGCATAGGTGAGGGCGCGGAAGCGCTTCGAGGCGACGAGCACGTTCGTCATGCCGTCCCGAAGCAACATCGATAGAAGCGCGACACACCAAGCGAAGGCCAGCGGAAACATCTGCGAGTACGAGGGTCCGAGGAGCGCAGGGACGATCGAGTCGGACCCGGCGAGAAGTGCGGCCGAGTACAACGCGCCAGCAGCCACCGATACGGCTGTGATCCATCGTCCGGCGCGCAGCATCGACGCTGACCCGGTGATTCGGAGCTCCGCGAGCCGAGGAACTACGAGCTGGTTCACCGCTGTCACGAGGAGGAGGAAGGGGGAGATAAGGAGACGTCCCGCGTTCGCACGCCCGACGGCAGCCGCGCCGAGGCTGAGCAGCGTCACATACGCGTACGCCTGGGTCTGAACCCAGTTGATGCCCACGACTCCGAGCGCCCAGCGGCCGTGCGTCCAACACTCAACCGCGTCCGCTACAAGAGGGCGCCACCGGACGGAGCGTAACGGAAGCCCATACAAGAAGAGGCCCGCGGCGCAGCCACCGGCCTGCGAGAAGGCGAAGATCATCAGGGCGGAGGACGTAGTGAGCCGGATTCCGGCAGAGCGAACCGCCAGCAAGATCACCCCGGCCGTCGCGGCGATGGTCACGTTGACCAGCAGCGCGAGCTGTTCCCTTCGGACCGAGTAGGCGAGACGCACGAAGAAGTCCTTCAGCAGGAACAGGGTCGACGCCGCGGCAACCGCGAAGGCGAACTGGGCTTCCGGGACGAACCGGAGCGCGATCGCGATCGAGCCCAGGCCGCCCAACCCCACAAGCCCCATGCTTCCGGCGCAGAGAAGGAGCAGAGCGCAGAAGATTCGCGCGGCGTACGGAAGTCGCTCCTGCTCAGCCTTCTCGGGAAGGTGCACGACCATCTGCGTCGGGAGAAGCGCGTTCCCAGCTCCAGCGTAGAAGTAGCAGATGGACATGCCGATGCCGTAGGCGCCGTACTCGCTGGGAGTGAGCCAGCGCAGGAGCAGAAGCGCGATGCCGAAGCTGGTCGCGCTGCTGACCCCTTGATTTAGAAAGCTGACCGAAATCGATTTGAAACCAGCGCGGAAGCGCGGCCAAGCATCGAAGCGGTTGTTGGGAGGTGCCCGGGCCACGGCTCAAGTACGCTCGGCGCTGTTCCGCACCAGTTCTGGTGTCGCTGTCGTGCGCGAGAGGGTCGCAGTATACTCGCCCGGTTTGGTGGGTTGGAAGCACCGAGGCTCGCCCGACGTTCGCCGTCGCAGACCGTCAGCGGTCCCAGCCTCTGCGTAGCTCGTCGATTCTGGTCGGCAGGAAGAATGAAGACAGTCCTAACGTACGGAACATTCGACATCTTCCACGTCGGCCACCTCCGCCTGTTTCGCCGGCTGAGGGAAATCGGCGACCGACTCATCGTAGGGGTATCAACCGACGAGTTCAACACGGTCAAGGGCAAGCGCTCGCTGATGCCCTACGCGCATCGAGCGGAGATCGTCGCGGGCGTGAAGTACGTCGACCTCGTCATCCCAGAGTCCAGCTGGGACCAGAAGATCGATGACGTGAAGAACCACGCGGTCGCCGTGTTTGGGATCGGGGACGACTGGACGGGGGAGTTCGACTTTTTGAAGTCCTACTGTGAGGTCGTGTACCTACCTCGAACCCACAACGTCTCGAGCAGCTCCCTCAAGCGACTCTCGCTCGCGCTGGACCAGACTATTCTGGAACGCTTGGCCGAAGCCCAAGCGGTCTTGAGCGATTTACTGGGGCAGTTCAAGGACGACTGAATGCTCCCTGTGCGGCGAGCACTCAGGTCGGCAATCAAGCGCTTCGGGGGAGCGCCCTGGCGCCTTCTCGATAAGCTCGTGCCGAAACGGCCACGCGCCATTGCGGTTTGCGCGTTCCCCGACTTCGACGACACGACGCATGCTTTCGCGAAGGAGGCACTCGACAGCGGCCGCACGCTTTACGTGCTCACGACGCGGGCAGGGGTCTCGGTTCCGCATGCTCTGCGGCACCCCAACATTCGGATCGCATACCGCTACAGCCTGACCGGGATTTGGAACTACCATCGGTCGCCGGTTGTCGTATTCACCCACGGCCTCTTTTCGTCATGGCCGACGTCGAAGCGCCAGACCGTGGTGAACGTCTGGCACGGGATGCCAATCAAGCGGATTGGACTTTTGGACAACAAGTCACCCGATGACATCCCGAAGTTCGACTTCACGATCGCGTCGGACTCGAGGTTCAGCAAGATCGTTTCGCAGGCGTTCGGGGTGTCCGAGAAGAAGGTTCTGCTTGCGCACCATCCACGCCTCGACATGCTCACGAGGCCCGCCACGGAATGGCGCAACCGACTTCCCCGCCACACCCGGCTAGCCGTATGGTTGCCCACGTATCGGGTCTCGATGACGGGCGATGTACGCCTGGATGGAGACGCGCAAGCTGCGGATATCGTCGGGGGAAGCGTCGACCTGGGCCGGATCGACGAAGTCCTCTCCCAGCACGGAGCGCTGTGCATTGTGAAGCCGCACCCGATGACGAAGGCCGATCCAAGCGCGTTCACCAAGTATCGCTCGTTGAAGCTCATACAGGACGAGGAACTGTCGAGGGCCGATGTCACGCTGTACCAGGTGCTCGGCGCGTCGGACCTGCTCATCACGGACGTTTCGTCTGCGTACTTCGACTACTCGGTGTTGCGGAGACCACGGATTCTCTACTGCCCCGACCTCGAGACGTACGCGGCGACGAGGGGATTCGTCGCGCCGATCGAGACGCTGGTGGAAGACCCTGTGCTCACGAGCGAGCCAGACTTCCTACGGGCACTCTCGGCGACGCTCTCCGGAATGCTGCCCGTCGAACTCGCAGAACGAGGCGGCCTGTCGGCGACCCACACTTTGCTGAAAGCGGTCGAGCACCGTGCGGGCGAGCGCGGACGCAACGCCGGCGTCGTCGTATACGTGAACCGCTCTCCGCGGCTCTATAGGATTCCTACGATCCTCGCGATGGCGCGAGGGTATCGCGCGCGTGGAATGAACTTCCTTCTGGCTATTGACGCGAGCGCCCCCGACCACGTCGAGAAGAACTATCTCTCGCGTCATCTCGAGGTGCGTCGGTTTCGCTCGTTCGTTGTCAGGGATCAGGAGGGTTTCCGTTCGCGGTGGTTCAACTTGGTCTTTTCGGTTCCATTCTTCTTGGCCTGCCTTCGCATTCGACCGCGCGTGATCATCCAGGAGGGCGTCGGCGGATGGGGGGTGTTGTCACCGCTCTTGAAGATCCTGTTCGGGACGCGGATCGTCGTCTCGTTTGAGCGCACTGAGACCACGGAGATGAACGCGGCCGCGCTTAAGGTCGCGTATCAACGACTCTACTTCCGCATGTTCGTCGATCGGGTCGTCGTCAATGGCTCACGTACCGCTCGACTCGTCCGGACACGATTCGGATATACGGCCGACCTCCGGCTGGGAAATCTTCTTCCGTATGTGCCTAGGAGCTCTCGCTCCCTTCTTCCTGATCCGGTTGCCGGAGAGGCACGCGACGTGCCTCGCGTTCTCGTCGTGATGCAGATGATCGAACGGAAGGGGGTTGATCGTTTGGTGCGAGTGCTCCGCGGGCTCGTTCCGGAGCGCCCAGCCTTATGGACGATCATCGGTACCGGTGAACTCGAGAGTCAACTCGACTTCCTCGCGGCTGAACCGACCGTCCGCCGCATCCGTCGCGTCGCTCAGGAGGATGTCTACGACTACTACCGGGCATTCGACTACTTCCTGTTGCCCACCCGAGAGGACAACTGGTCGCTCGCCGTACACGAGGCGATGTGTTGCGGGATGGTACCCATTACCTCCGTTGAGAACGGACTCGTTCCGGACATCGTCGATTCCCTCTCGGGGCACATCCTCGATTTCGACGCGCCCGAGATCATCGACGATATCCGGGAGGTCCTTGCCCGCGGACCAATCCGTGGAACGGCACGTGACAAGCAGGCCGCTCGGGCGCGTCGGGGCGGATGTCACCTCCGCATCGGCTCGCATTTCGTACTTCCGGTATAGGGATGCGTCCCTTCGCCAGACACATCTCCATCTCCCGGGAGATGCCCTCCTCGACGGTCGTTGGAGGAATCGCGACGTTCTATTGGCATCTGCTGTCAACATTCGACTGCCCGGGTCAGGTGTGGATCACCTCCACGTTCTCAGATCGCGTTCCAAGCCGCCACGGCGCGATCGTTCACACTTTCACCGCGGAGTTCGTGAAACGCCGCATTACGCGCTTCGCGCGGTTGCTCCAGATCCCGCGCGCCCTCTGGTTTCGATTTGCGGCGGGGCTCCTCGTCGCCTGGTACATGCGCCTCGGCCAGGTTTACGTCGAGACACCGGACTATGGCGCGGATGGCATCGCCGTGGCGCTGTTGAAGGTCTTGTTCCCGTCTCGGATCTTTCTCCACGTTAGAGCGCATGGTCCATCAGGCTGGAACCGACATGACGGGTCCATTGCGATGCGGAACTGCGGTCGCGGATTGTCCCGCCTCTACTATCCGCTCGAGCAGCTCCTCTTTCGGGTTGCCGACGTGGTCACGGCGCCTACGCACTACATGGCTTCGATTGTCGGTTCTAGAATGCGTAGCATTCCTCGAGTGGTACTGAATCCATTTAGCGCCACTTTAGTCCGCGAAGTCGCCGCCAGAAGCGCCGAAGCGCTAGCGCAGGAGCCCGACGTGCGGAGCTCCGCGCGGATCGTGTTTCTGGGAACCTGGCTGCGCACGAAAGGCGCCGACGAGTTCCGTCAGCTCGTTCAGGACGCGGGTCTTGCGAACAGCGATGCCCTGGTCCTCGGCAGCGACCCCACTCATTCATGCCCGTTCCGGCGCGAGGTGCTCGCGTACGAACAGCTGCTTGGCTTCCTCGCGTTGAACAAGCCGGTCGTGTTCGTTGGCGGCATACACGAGTCTTTTGGTTACGCATTGCTCGACGCGGCAGCGGCTGGAGCCCTCGTTTACGCGCGGGATACGCCGGCGACCCGTGAGCTCGTGAACGCGTTCCAGTTACGAGATGTCGTTCTCTTCCGTGACGTGTCAGCCGAGGAGCTCGCGCGGATTCTTCACTCTCCGCCTTCGTCCTCCGCTCCGGGAAGCTTCACCGGGAACGAGTACGTCGATGCGGTGTGCGCCCGTGGTCGGCCGTCCTAAGACCGGTTCCCCGTCCCAGGGCGGGGATCAGGGGCGACGGCCGCAGCGCTCTCGCACCACATCCCAGACAAAGATCGGGGCGGAAACGAACATTCGGCGCCAAAGCCTTCGCGGCTCCTGAACGAGCCGCGGCAACCACTCGAGACCCAGCCTTTGGAATGCGCGGGATGACCGCCGAACATTTCCAGCGTAGAAGTCGAACACAGCGCCGATAGCGCCCGCGAACTTCACATCGAGCCGATCGCGAATCCGGTGAAGAAGAAGCTCCTGTTTCGGCGCGGTCAGCCCGACCCACAGAACATCCGGCCGCGCCGAGTTCACGACTTCGATGATCCGGTCGATTTCGGAATCCCCATAGCTGGTCGAGAAGGGTGGAGAGTACGTCCCCGCGACCTTCAGCGCCGGGTAGTCTCGGGCCATCCTTTCTCGGATCGCGGAAAGCGTCGCCTCGGTCGAACCGAGGAAGAACACCTTCCTGCCCTCTTCGTTGGCGAGCGCCGCACTCACGCCGTGGAAGACATCCCAGCCCGTGATCCGGTCAGGGATGCGGGGAGGGATCAACCTGGATGCGAGCACAACGCCGACGCCGTCGGGGATGAGCCAGTCTGCGTCGCGCAGCGCTCGTCCGAAGTCGTCGTTTCGTTTGGCGACCACGTACGAATGCGGGTTGAAGCACGCAAGCCACCGCAGCCGCGAACCGCTGCGAATCCAGTCCGACATCGCACCGATGCAGGCCCGTCCGTCGCTGCAGAGCACAGGATAGCCGAGAATTTCGCTTGTGGCTGACCTCACGCCGCGGGACCCACCCGGTTCTGAACCGCACCCGTGTAAATCCGCTCCAGCGTCGTGAAACTCGCCGATTCCGAGCAACTCGTCTCGAATGCGACACGTGCAGCGACGCTCAGTCCGCCGCACGCGTCATCGTCGCGCACACGCCGAACCTGGCGCAGCAGCGAGGCGGGGTCTCCAGCGCGGAAGGTCACGCCGGCTCCGCGGTCCGTCACGATATGCGGTAGCGGCCCCGCATCGGAAACCGCTACTGGCGTGGCGCGGGCAAATGCTTCCGCGATCACCATCGGGAACCCCTCGTAGCAGATCGACGGAACGACGAGGAGGCGCGCGTTCCCGATCTCGGCGAGAGCGTCCGCTGCCGGCAGGTGCCCGAGAAATCGGACATTCCTCGCCGCAGCGGATCTCGTCCTATGTTCGAGACTCGCCCGAAGTGGTCCGCCGCCGATGATCCGGAGTTCGGGGGCCGCCGGCCCCCACGCGAGCCACGCCGTTATGAGATCTCCAATCCCTTTCTCCGGCGCGAGGCGACCGACAAAGACAATGCGGTCCGCCCGTTGGTCGTAGGGGAAGATCTTCGACGGCTCGGCACAGCTGTTCGGCTTTACGAACACTCGACCCGCGGGCAGGCCCGCCCTGATCATCAGGGACTTCTGGAATTCGGTGAGCGCAACGAAAGCCTCGACCTGTTTTCGCCACGTTCCAAGAGCCCGGTGGAGCGCGACCGAGACGGCGAGCGGGATTGTCGCGACTCGGCTCTTCCGGTAGCACGCGTGCCGAAGCGCCGGCACGACGGATCCGCTGAAGCAATCGGTACACGGCTGGTCATCCCGAAGCGGGATGCCCGCCGGGCAGCAAAGTCGGAAGTTATGGAGGGTCAACACGCGCGCCGAGCGGGGCGCGATGGCGTAGAAGACGGCGGGTGAGATAAGCGGGAACGTGTTGTGGACGTGAACGACGTCGGGGCGCCATTCGTCGACGATCGAGCGAAGCACACGAGCTGAAAACGGGTTCCAGGGCGTCGCGGCTCCTCCGACGACCATGCCCCACGCGCCGCGCCTCCGAATCTCGTCGCTGTGGCGTGTATACGTCCGAATGTCATACCCGTGACGCCGCAGCAGCGCGGTTTCAGAGTCGAATACCTGGTTCTCCCCGGATGGAGCTTCGGACCCGTAGTAGTTGTGAACGAGCAAGACCTTCATTGCGTTCGAGCGACTGATGGCTCTCGGACAGGTTTCGCTTCGGCCTCGAAGTACTAGGCAGCCTCTCCAGCCGAAGGGCTCTTCGCCGCGGTGCGCTGAGCGTAATACCCGTATCGATAATACGTGTAGTACTGCGCGTACTTCCGGTCCTCGAGGTCCATGTCGTTTAGGACCGCACCGAACACACGCGCGTTCACGTCGAGGAGGCTCCGCAGCGCTCGCCCGGCGGCGTCTCGCGACGTCTGGCCTGCCTTCAGCACGAAGAGCGCCCCGTCCACGAGCGTCGACATGACGACCGCGTCGGCGACCACCCCGGCTGGCGGCGAGTCGATGATCACGCGATCGAACCTCTGCGCGGCCTCCGCGAGGATCGCCTTGAAGGCGTCCGTGTGGAGCAACTCGGCAGGGTTCGGTGGGATCGGTCCGCAGGTGAGCACGGAGAGGTTCTCGATGTTCGTCCGGTGCACGGCCGCGTCCAGGCGGGATTCCCCGAGGACGAGTGACGAGAGGCCGTGACCGGGCTCGACGCCGAATACCTTGTGGAGCCGGGGCCGCCGCATGTCCGCGTCGATGAGGAGCACGCGGTTCCCGCCGTCCGCCATGATCTCGGCGAGGGAGGCGGCCGTCGTGGTCTTCCCTTCTCCCGGACCGCTCGAGGTCACGAGGATGGTCTTGAGCGGCCTCCCCGGAGACATGAACAGGAGGTTCGTCCGGATCGACCGCAGACATTCGGCGGCGGCCGATTGCGGATTCGAGTGGACGAACAGGTCGCGGACCACCTGCTCGTTCCCGCGCTCGATCGTCGGGACGATCCCGAGGAAGGGGATCCCGAGCCGCTCCTCGATCTGCTCGCGCGACGTGATGCTCGTGTCGAGGCTCTCGAGCAGGAACGCGAGCCCGACGCCGCCCAGGAGCCCGAGCACGAGGGCGATCGCCAGGTTGCGGAGCGGCTTCGGGGAGTCGGCCGTCCTCGGCGCCTCGGCGCGGTCGAGGATCCGCACGTTCGACATCTGCATCATGCCGGTGACGCCGGTCTCCTTGAGCCGCTGCAGCACGATGTCATAGAGCCGCTGGTTGTTGTCCTGGGCCCGCTTCAGCTCGAGGTACTCCTTCTCGTGCTGGTTGAGCCCGAAGGCATCCTCCTTCGACTCGTTGAGGAGGGCGCGGAGCTTTCGTTCGGTCTGGACCGCCTCCTGGTATTCGCGGCGCGCGCCCTCCAGGATCGCCCGGACCTCGCGGGTGAGCCCGTCGCGCGCCGCGGCGAGCTTCGCCTGGCACGCCAAGACCTTCGGGTGGTCCTTCAGGTACGCGACCTGGAGGTCCGCGCAGTCCATGCGGGCCTCGAAGTACCTGAGCTTCAGGTCCTGAACGGTCTTCGACTGGTTCACGATCGCGAAGGCGTCGGTCGAAGGCTCACCGTTGTCGAGCGCGGCGGTGAGGCCCGTGACCTGCTCGGTCCGGGCCTCGAGCTGGGCCTTCGTCACGCGCGCCCTCGTGAGCGCGTCGTTCACCGCGCTGAGCCGCTGGCTCACCATGCTCTGGCGGTCCTCCCAACTCGTCGCGACGATGTCGTGGGCCTGCTTGAACTTGAAGAGGTCGTCCGAGCTCTTCGCGAGCTTCGTCTCGAGGTCGGCGAGCTGCTTCTCGAGCCACTCCGACGCGCTCTGGGTGGTCGTCGAGCGAACCGAGAGGCTCTCCGTGATGTAGGCCTCGGCGACCGCGTTCGCGAGCGTCGCGGCCCACTTCGGATCGCGGTCCTCGACCAGGATCCGAACGACGCGCGAGTCCTTCACCGGGAGCACCTGGAGCCGCTTGCGGAGCGCCTCTGCCGGCTGAACGCGCGCGAGCCTCTCCTCCGCCTTCTTCGGGTCCTTCTCCTCGTCGAGCCCGAGGAAGCGAAGGTCGCGGGAGAGCTCGAGCTTATCCACGACGCGCTGCGCGACGGCGTGGCTCGTGATCACCTTGTACTGGGTCTCGTAGTACTCCTTCGAGTACCAGTAGCCTCCGGTGCCGCTGTCGACGACGTCCTGGACCTGCTCCTTGTTGAGCAGCCTCGGCGCGTTCAGGTCGATGATGATGGTGGCGGTCGCGGCGTAGATCTTCGTCTGCCGGAGCGTGACCAGCATCGTCACGAGCACCGCCGCGGCGAACACGGCGGCGATGACCCAGCGCCGGCGCATGACGAGGCGCCAGTACGCGTGGAGATCGATCTCCCCCTCCCTCGACGCGGAGAGAGCGACCGGATTCGACTCGGTGGTGCGGGACATCCGATCCCTTCGACGGCGGCGCTGGGCGCCGAAAACCGTCGGAGTGTACGGGAGATCGGCGCCCGGATCGAGATGGGGGGTCCTTCTTTCGGGGTGCGCGGCGCTGGTACCATGCGCGAACCCGTGAACCCTGGTTTCACGCGCTCGATCCGCGACGTCGCCGTCGCCCTCGCGGCCCTGCTCCTCCTCGGGAATGCGCTCTTCCGTGGCGGAGTGGACCTGCCCGCGCAGGCGGCCTCCGCCGCGCTCGCCGCCGCGATGCTCGCGCTCGCGCCCGGCCGGCGTGAGCCGCGCGCCGCCCTCTCGCCGCTGGCGCTCGGCCTCGCCATCGCCACCGGCTGGATCGGGCTCCAGCTCGTTCCGCTGCCTCCCGCGATCCTCGCCCTCGTCTCGCCGCGCACGAGCGCGACCTGGCACGACGCGCTCTCCGTCGCGGGGCTGTCGGATCGCTGGCGCCCGCTCTCGCTCCACCCTGCCGAGACCGCGCGCGAGCTCGCCCTCGCGGTGACGCTCTGGATGGTCGTCGCCGCGAGCGCCGTCCTCGCCGCGTCCGATCGGAAGCGCGACGCGCTGCTCCGCGCGGTCGCGCTCTCCGGGGTCGCCGTGAGCGCGGTGTACCTCGGCGCGGCGCTCCTCGGCCTCGCCCCGCTCGTCGAGCCGCGGGTCACCTTCGTGAACCCGAACCACCTCGCCGGGTTCCTGCTCCTCACCTCCTTCACCGCGCTCGGCCTCGCGCTCGAGGCGCGCGGCCCCGCCCGCGTCGCCTGGCTCGCGGGGTTCGGGTTCACCGCGAGCGGGACCTTCCTGTCGCTCTCGCGCGCGGGGATCACCGCGTTCTTCGTCGGCGCGGGCGCCTTCGCGCTGCTCCGGATCTGGGCGGGCCTTCGGCCACCCGCGGATGAGGCGGCCGCTGCCCGCGCCTCCCGCCGGCGCCGGTCCGGGCGCATCGCCGCCGCGGCGGGGCTCTCCGCTGCGCTCGCGATCGCCGCGTTCCTCGGCCTCGAGCCGGTCCTCTCCGAGCTCCGCACGCTGCGCCATGCCTCGAGCGAGGTGAAGCTCGACGTCTTCGCGGACTGCCTCCGCATCCTCCGCGACTTCCCCGTCGCAGGCATCGGCCGGGGCGCGTTCTCGGACGTCTATCCCTCCTACAAGCTGCACCCGGCGCAGATGACGTTCACGCACGTCGAGAACGAGTGGCTCCAGCTGCCGGTCGAGCTCGGCGTACCCGTGGGCCTCGCCGTCGTCGCCCTGTTCGTCTGGGCCGTCGTCGCCGCCGCCCGCCGCCGCGACCTCCCGCGACCGCTCGCCGGCGCGCTCGCCGGCGCGACCGCGCTCGCGGCGCAGAGCCTCTTCGACTTCTCGCTCGAGCTCCTCGGGGTCGCGGTCCCCTTCGCGATCGTGCTCGGGATCGCCTCGCGCGACCAGCGCCGTTCCCTGAGCGTCCCGACCTCGGTGCTCCGGCTTTCCGCGCTCGGAGGCTTCGCGATCGCAGCGTTCGGGCTCTTCGTCCACACGGCCCACCGGGACGACGTCGCGCGCGTCCTCGCCGCTTCCGGCCCGGGCGGAGCGCTCGCAGCTTCGCGCGAAACCATTCCCTGGCATCCGGCCGACTACGTCCTCCCGGGCGTCGCCGGCCAGAAGCTCGCGGTCGCGCACCGGTGTCGCGAGGCCGTCCCCTGGCTCACGCAGGCGACGCTTCGCAACCCGACCGCGCCCGAGCCGCACACGGCGATGGCGGTCTGCCTCGCGCGCGCTGGCCAGCAAGCGCTCGCCGGGCGCGAGTTCCGCCTCGCCTTCTCCTACGGTGACGAGGGCGCGCTCGCCGAGGCTGCGGCCTGGTACCCGCAACCCGGGGCGCTCCTCGCGATCGCGCCGGACACGCCGGAAGGGCTCCTTGCCGCAGGCTCGCTCCTCCGGGCTGCACGGCCGCGCGAGGCCGCAGAAGCGTGGCGACGCGCATGGGAGTCCTTCGGCGACGCCCGCGCGCTGCTCCAGCTCGCGTCGGTGCAGCTCGAGCTCGGGGATCCCGACGAGGCGCTCCTCCTCGCTCGCAAGCTGCAGCGCACGACCCCGCCATCCGAGCTCGGCTTCGTCTTCGCCCAGCGCGCGCTCGACCAGCTCGGCCGGGCGGACGAGGCGCAGCGGGAGCTCGAGCTCGGCGTCGCGCGCTTCCCGGGCTCCGAGCCTCTCCTCGTCACGCTCGGCGACCGTCAGCTCCGGCAGCACTTCTACTCCCAGGCCCGCGCCACGTTCGAGTCCATCAGCGCCCGCGATCTCGGCGCGATGACGCGCAAGCGGCTCTGGATCGCCCGCGCCCTCGAAGGGCAGGGCCGCTACCGGGAGGCGCTCTCCGTCGTCCAGACCGCGCGCGACGCGAATCCGCAGGACCTCGGCGTGCTCGATGCCTTCTCCGCGCTCGCCGCCGCGGTCGGCCGCTTCGACGAGTCGATCGACGCGCTCGAGGTCGCCTCGCGCCGCCCGGAGGCGAAGCCCGGCGCCTACGACGCCCGGCTCTCGCAGCTCCGCGAGGCCCGTGACCGGCAGCGGCTGAAGCAGCAGCTCGAGGCGCCCCGCTGACCCGCGGCGCGCGCGTTGACTCCCCCCGCCCCTCCCCGTAATTTCCCTTCCCCATGGCTCTCCACTGGCCCACCGAGCGCATCGTCGTCACCGGCGGCGCCGGCTTCCTCGGCAGCTTCGTCCTCGAGGAGCTCCGCCGCCGCGGCGCGCGCGAGGTCTTCGTCCCGCGCTCGAAGGACTACGACCTCGTCGACATGGAGGCGGTGAAGCGCCTCTACCGCGACGCGAAGCCGACCCTCGTCATCCAC
>Ga0137379_10002222_pt1 | contig 18007 bp, 20 predicted proteins | sample SagtaG_18_FD_104812 | JGI IMG/M metagenome (GOLD analysis project Ga0137379, IMG submission 104812) | Vadose zone soil microbial communities from Sagehorn Ranch, Mendocino, California, USA - Sage2_L_80_16 metaG | ecosystem: Environmental > Terrestrial > Soil > Vadose zone | place: USA...
GGGGTTGCTCTCCCAGCAGGGATCAAGCGTCTCGGAAGTTTGGGTGGGAAGCGGAACCGATGAGGAGGTCTGGACACAAATCCCTGTCAGGAAGGCGTGTGCCAGCATCACGAGCGTGATGTGACGATACCATCCGCTCCAACTCCTGACCTCGTAGTGGTCCAGGCCCATATCCTTCGTGTTGGCAAAATCTTCCTCGATGTGCCACCTCGCCCCAAGGGCCTGCACCATCTCATGCAGCGTGGTTGCAGGTGGCCCGAAGACGAAGTAGTACGAGAGGTCGTGCGGATCGCTCACGCTCCGACGCAGCAGGAGCCAGTGCCGTCCATCCTGGTGCCATTGATGCAAGATCGGCACGCACGCCCAGTCAAACAGTCGGGGACCTTTCGTCCCTTCGCTCATCGAGAGGCGTTGCCACTCGTGCTGCTGGAGCACGAGCGCTGGCACGTCGCGGACTTGCACTTGTCTGCGTCGCCCGGAAGGCTCCACGATCCCGACTGGTTCGTTGCAGGGGACAGCCAGCACGTAGGCATACCCAAGCGCTTGGAGCCAGGTGCGCAGGTCCAGATTATCCCCATAGACGGTATCAGCCACCACCCAGGAGATGGGGATCTGGGCGTCCCACACGCGCTGGAGCATGCGTCTGGCCAGTTCCGGTTTGGTCTGCAAGCCAACTGACTCCGGGATGCCCACTGCTTGTCGGCGCTGCTGATCCTCTAGCCAGTCGGGGAGCAGATAGAGTTCGCGGTCAATGAGGGTATGTCCACGGGCCGTTACGTAGCCGAGAAAGACGCCGACTTGACAATTCTCCACCTGTCCGGTCGTTCCGCAATACTGCACGCCAACGCCAGCCGATTTGTCACCTCGTTTGGGAAAGCTGCTTTCATCAATGACCAGGATGGCAGACTCCTGGCCGAGTTGCTCCAGGACATACTCGCGCAGATCATCACGCACCAGATCGGCATCCCAGACCGCCTGGGACAGCAAGCGTTGCATGCCATACGGAGTAGCCTCTCTGGCATGTTCAGCCAACTGCCAGCCATTCTTGCGTTCAATGGAACTGAGAATGCCTTGCAGATAGGCCAGTGCGCGCCGACGCGGTTCTGGTCGCGCAAAACGCGGCGCAATGCGAGTATGCAAACGAGTGAGCGCTTGTGCCCACCCGCAGACTTCGCTGAGGGTCGTCCTCGATCCAAGTGGGGTGGTATGCTGGTGATGCTTCATGATCTTCTCCTGCTCGCTGTGATGCTTGAGGCGCTTTTGTTCTCCTCAAGCATGTCACATCGACAGGAAGATGTTCATGAAGCCAGTTTCTGTCTTCTGGGGCTCCTTATTGCTGGGGTAATAAGTGCAACTGTAGTGAGAAGCCAACCTCAGCCATGTCAATCTCAGCCATGCCGACCTTGGCGGAGCCGACTTCGGCGGGGGTGCAGAACTCAGCGGACCCAACCTCGGTAGAGCCAACCTCAGTGGAGCTAACCTCAGTGGAGCTAACCTCAGCGGAGCCAACCTGGAAATAAAAGATCTTAGAGAGACTATTGTGAGAGAAGCAAATCTTAGTGGTCACAATCTCAACAATATGGATTTCAGCGGAATGGATCTCAGTGGTGTCAATCTTAATGAGACAAGCCTTATCAAAACAAACTTTTCACACGCCAATCTGAGCAATTGTTCCATTTATGGCATTGCAGCTTGGGATATACAACTTGACGAGCAAACTGTACAGAAAAACCTCACCATTACTCCACCAGATCAACCAGCTATCACTGTTGATAATCTCAAGATTGCTCAGTTCATCTATCTGTTACTGAACAACAAGGAAATTCGTGAGGTCATTGATACCATCACTTCCAAAGTCGTCCTGATCTTAGGCCGCTTCACCCGTGAGCGGAAGAGAGTCTTAGATGCTCTCCGAAATGAACTTCGTGAGAAAGACTATTTGCCCATCGTGTTCGATTTCCAAAAACCAGCGAACCGAGACCTGACCGAGACAGTCTCTACCTTAGCTCATATGGCTCGGTTCGTTATTGCCGATATTACTGACCCCAAAAGCATTCCCCAGGAACTAAAAACCATTGTTCCAAATCTCCCATCGGTTGTAGTTCAGCCACTTTTGCATACAAGAAGCAAAGAGTATGGGATGTTCGAGCACTTCAAAAGCTTCCCATGGGTATTGGAAGCCTATCGTTATACTACTGTTGATCGGTTGCTAGCCTCTCTGAAAGAACACGTTATAGAACCTGCCGAACAGAAAGCACAGGAACTAGCAAAGCGATAAGAAGCTATGACTAATAGTAGTTAGGTGTACCATCAAAAAAGTGAGAATATGGTGGGGTGGCTCAAATGAGGAACACATGGCACCCATGTTGAGGAACATTCTAAAAAGCTGATCTACAAAATGGCCTTAATGCTGATGATCTTTTGGCTCAGGTGGCATACGTTATCTTCCATACCCAGGATGTATTCCTGGAGGTGATTTGAGGTTCGGGTTCATTGGCATGAATGCACCAGGAGTAGTGTTTCTAATCGCTCCATTCTGTGATGGTGGTGGTGCACTAGGTGCTTGATCAGAATATCTTGCCTGTTGCCTACCTGCTGCTGACCGTTTCTTATCTTGCACGATATCACTGATACGCGAGCCATACATAAACAGCACATATCCGATAGCCTGATAGTCACCTGTCTCAGCAATAAGCCATCCGTATTGTTCATTAAACTTTGTAGGCTCCAGCAGGTTCCCTAAAGCCATACCAAGAATGGTGGCCTCCTGATCTGTCATACAGGCTCGCTCGTCGTTGAGTATCTTGGCCACAACAAGTGTTGTTATGAGTAATAAGAGTTTGCGTAATCCAGTCCCAAGTGCCTGTGCGGATGCCTTGGGATGCTTTGAACGGTGATCATATCGTTTACCCTTTGGGGTCTAGGATGATCCAGGCATCATCTCGATGATGTTATCTCTATGACTCTCAGGCACTCTATTTTGCTGTTGCTGCTGTGCCTGTGCCTGTTGTTGAGCACCTGGATCGGGATGTGGAACTTGAGGTGGTGGCTTTGGAAAGTATTCCTGCTTTGGAGCAGTAGCACCAGTCATGAATGCTGGCTTGCTGGTAGGATCAGGTTTCTTTAGAGTCTCAGTAGCAGTATGAATTCCAGCAGCAGTGGCTACAACACTCTCAGGGATGGGATTAGGAGTAGGATAATCCTTTGAAAGTTTGTAGTATTGACGATTGCTTATCTCCACTCCCCCAGGTGAACGATAGTAAGTTGAACCACCATCAACAATCCTTGTCCAACCCTCTCGGTTAACTACAGCATTCTCTTTATAATCTGGCATTAGTGTGTTCCTATCATTGCCTGGAGAACGGGAGAACTTTTAACCCAGTCAATAAATGCCTTGATTTCCCGAACATCACTGCGTATTGTATCAATGCCATTGAGTGGCCTCAGATGAAGTTGAGGTGCCTGCACACCAGGAAGATCAAGTACCCTAGTGCTGTAAAATACGGTCAGAAACTCAGCAAGAATCCGGTTTAAAATACAGCATCACTGATGTATACTCTACAGTACGAAAACTACTGTGGAGGCAAAAAGGATGCTGCAATTTATGGAACGATCAACGATTTACTATTTGAAACAAAAAGGCTGGACCAATGTCCAGATCGCGGAATTTACCGGTCACCACCGAGACACGATCGCACGGGTGCTGCGAGAAGACGTCGACAAGCACCCACAAACGCGCAATCGGAGCAGTGGGGTGGTATTTTCTTCGCATCCGGAACTCCCCACTTGATGGACAGTCCAACGAATGCATCAAAGTAGGCTACAGCCAACCTTCCCTCATACAATCTCAAGAAATCGACATTCAGAAACTTTTCACTTGGACGCGACAACTCCCATTCAGCACTTTCCAATAATGGCAACAACTTGTCCCGTTTACGGAGTTCAGGATGCTTTGCTACTGTCTCATATTGTGTAATCACCTTCCTATGCACAATCTCCAATGCGATCTGCCCACCACTGGCTGCATACTGCTTTCTTCGAAGTGCGGCGTCGACCCTACTCTCGGGAGAAGCAGAATAGACCACATTGCCCTTCCAGTCCAACATTAGTATTGATATGCCCTGGTCGTGGCACCAATAGAACGCATCCAGCGAAATATATCCAGAGTCCGATAAAATGATAATCTTCCCCACTGGCACCATACCACGGTAAAATATCGTAGGCTCTCGCATCTCACCAGTGGCTGACCCTGGTTGGATAGATAAAGCGTTATTCACGACCTTAAGACTGCATCGATGCCCATTGAGAACAAATATGTTCCCCTGGGATAGTGCCTTATCAGCGAGTCCACGATAATACTCGCACTCTAATGCATACGCTTTCGTATCTGACCTGACAGCCATCGTAGTCTGTCTTGTAGGTTGAGAAGCCATTTTCAAGTTCCTTTCTCAGTCTAGCCACTTCTGATGTTCCAGATCAAGGAGTGGTGCTTATTTCGTTGACTTCAACACCTTCAGCACATCATCGTAACGGATAAAGTGCTCGATGATACTGTGCTCCACTCTCACCCATATCGAGTAAAAACCAGCCTGGATGACTATTCCCACAAATTCTCTCCTGTTAAACACATAACGAATACGAGTCCCAGACTCAAGTGGTCGATTGTCCGATTGCATTTCATGCTTCTCCTCTAGAAATACAAAGCGACCATCTATTGCTAGATGGCCACTTCCTGGTGCTAACACTGCTAGGCTTTGACTTCAACCTGGGACAGCAATGCCTCAAGTTGTTCTGGACTCAAGGCTTTCAGCTTTTCACGGAGTGCCTTGTCCCGCTCCCTCTCGGATTCCTTCGATGCCTTCTCTGCACGTTCCTGCTCACGTTGAGCCATCATCTGCTGACGTTCCAGCTTGTACTTTTCAGCAGATGCCTTCTCAACCAGGATGATGCCACCGATCCTGACAGCCTTGACCCTCCTGGAGTAGACGACCTGGGACATGGTTGGCCATTCCAGACCAACAATTTTCGCTGCCTCTCTTGTGGTCACATAGCCACAGAGTTCCTCAACGTCTTTGATTGCATCACTTGTTGCTCGATCTTTTGCCATTGTCTGGTTCCTTTCTGTGCGTATAATCATCCCTACCCAATTGGCAGGCTAGAATGTCAGTACGTGTACTGGCACTCCAGTCTGGCAACTAGGATGGGATCGTGACAAACTTCCAGGCATCCCTATCCCAAAATGCCTCTACCTTTTGTTCATCGGTAACCGATACTACATAATTCTGATGGGTCTCACCACCCGTTACATGGAGATACTTTTCGAATGCTAGTTGCCTAGACTCAGCATGAAGGCAAAGGTACATCTCCTCGCTATCATACCCACCACGTTCACGTTCACTCACATGGTTAAATTTCACGATATAGGGTTTCATTCGTAGTCCCTCCCTCAAGGCTCTTGGCCTTACTAGTAGCTTTTCTTCTACTACTAGTATACCATTCTTTCTTCTAAAAGTCGTTGGTTCTCCTGGCAATTTTTCGCCTATTTAGAGAACTAACCACAAGGTACTAGAGCATGACCAAGATGGGTTACAAGGGTTGATGTTCTAGATAGAGGAAGGCGATGAGGGCTTAAGGAGCTACAGGCTGGGAAGGTATATAAATTGAAAGAATGGCCATGGAGAGTAATATAACTGGCTTTCACCTAAACACAGCTATACAATTGTCAAGAACTGCTCAGCTTAGGGTGGCGGCAACTCCCCCCCTCTCGTCATAGTATAGCGCACAGCAATACACCACCAAAGAGGTCGAGACTGATCTCTTCTCTCTCCTTGTACGTTAAACTATAGCCAGACCCTCTTGTTGGAGGGTTCCAGCAGAGCCTATACTTGCTGGTATGGACACGCCGGGGAAAGTATCCTCTCCCCTAACGGCTCGACCGATTTGAGGAGATTGAGCTTCCCTGGCTTGTTCCTGGATGCAATCGATCATTAGAAGATCGCGCTTCGAGCGCCATGTACAAGGACACGTCTCTTCCAGGAACGCTCCTTCCGCGAAAGGATTTCTGCTATGTGGTTTGCTGGTATTGATTGGGCAAATGCCCACCATGATATCGTGATTATTGATGAAACGGGCCGTCAAGTCGGTTCGCGCCGAGTCGATCATTCCCCGCAAGGACTCAATGATCTGAAGACCTTTCTGGAGTCCATGATTGGTTCTGAGAAGGACCAGGTAGCTTGTATCATCGAAACCAATCAGGGCTTGCTCATTACAGCCCTGCTGGAGGCGGAATACCCTGTATTTCCAGTCAATCCCAAGACCGTCGATCGCCGCAGAGCTGCATCGGGAACCAAGACTGATTTGATCGATGCCTACTGGGCTTCCAAAAACAGGTCGAGCGGATTTCGCCGACTTGCGACGACTGGAACCCGATAGTCCGAAGGTCGCCGAACTCAAAGGGCTCTGCCGCGATCAAGACCGCTTGATCCAGAGTCAGACTCGCCTGGTCAATCAACTCACCGCTTGCCTGAAGGCGTGCTATCCTATCGCCTTGCAGTTGTTTAGCAAGCTGCAGCAACGCTCGGCGCTGATCTTTTTGCAAACCTACCCTACCCCTGAGCAGGCTATGAAAGCTTCGGACGAGCAAATCGCACAGGTGCTTAAGCAGGCCGGTCATCCCACGGCGAAGATCGTTGCTCCAAAGATCGTTGAGGCGCTGCACCAGCCACAGTTGCAAGCTGATAGTATTATGACACGCACCAAATCGCGTTTGATACTGGCTTTGATCGCTCAACTGTTGCCGCTCGCTGAGCAAATAGCAAAATATGACAAGGATAGACAGAATCTTTCTTTTGCGAGCCAGCATGATTCTGCTCTGCAGGCATCCTGAGTAAGCGAGTTGAGGCACCTGGGGCGGCCGTACGACCTGGATGCCTGTGATAGGCTTAGCAGCCGAGACGAGAGGGCGCGGATGGCTCTGCAGTATATCCGTCGTTCGCTCGTCTCGGCGAGAGCCGTTTATCACAGAGCGTCCAGGTGGAGACGGCCTGTCGCAAGGTGGCGAGGAAGGTAGAACCTTCTGAGAGTGCCCTGCTCGATGCGTGTTGTCGTTGCGATTGCATTTGCTACGTCTTTGGGATAAGATGCAGATAGATAGGCAACTTGGGAGTCGCTCTCCTGAGAGCAGGACCCGCAGACCCCTTACGACAAGGTGGAGACAAACTCCTGCGATCTCAGTGGGGGAGGTGTTGAAAAACCCTGATACATCTGTGAAGCCCGCAAGGAACTTCTGGTCTGTCGATGGGAGTGGCACCTCCACGGGTTCTGGCCTATCCACCCAACACGCATCTGTGTGGCTCCAAGGAAGGAGGGAGCGGCTATGGCAACCCGATCGAAACAGCGTCCTAATCTCAAGGCGATCCCCATGCTGCGAAACGAGTCCTTGTACATTGGTATTGACGTAGCTGTAAATTTGCTCACTTCGTGGGAGAAAATTTGCACATTCCGTGGGCCGGCGCAACATTGTATTGCCATGTCAAAGAGACCGAACCTCCCACGAAGTGAGCAAATTTACACGCGGGTTCGCACGCTGAACCTATAGATACAGATGCAAACAGGAAAGGAAGTGTTACTCTTCCCTTGCTTAGCTGATGAATGATATGCTTTGTAGTGAATTGTCTGTAGCGGAGAGGCTCACAATGAGCAGTGAGGTCAAAGAGACACCAGAGACGCTTGAATCATATCGCCCGCTGCTATTTGCCATCGCCTATCAGATGACCGGCAGCGCGAGCGAAGCGGAAGATCTGGTGCAGGAAACGTATCTGCGCTATCAGCAGTTACAAGCGCAGGTGGAGATACAATCAGTCAAATCATTCTTGACCACGATCATCGTGCATCTCGCCATCGATTATCTGAAATCCAGTCGGCACCAGCGCGAGCGCTATGTCGGCGTGTGGTTGCCGGAGCCGGTGCTGACCGCCGACGCCGAACCATTACCGGGCGAGATCGTGGAGCGCCGCGAGGCTGTGTCGATGGCGTTCCTGATCTTGCTCCAAACGCTCACGCCGCCGGAGAGAGCGGTTTTCCTGCTCCGTGAGATCTTCGATTATCCCTACGAAACGATTGCGACCATCGTCGGCAAATCGGTTGCCGCCTGCCGCCAGATCTTTCATCGCGCCCAACGACATCTTGCCGCGAAACGGCGCCCCTTCGAGGTGGCGGGCGAAGCACATCAATCGCTGGTCACGCACTTCCTGGCTGCCAGCCAGCAGGGTGATTTCGATGAACTGGTGTGCGATCTGGCTGAGGATGTGACCTTGTATGGCGACGGCGGCGGCAAGGCGACGGTGGTTTCTCAACCGCTGCACGGCGCGGAGGTCGTCGCGCGCTTCTTCTCCATCATCTCGCGTAAGGCTCCTGCAGATACGCGGGTGGCGCTATCTGAGGCCAACGACATGCCGGCGCTGCTCGGTTGGGAGGGGGAAACGCTGACGACGGTCTTTCTTTTTGCGATCAGCGATGGCCATCTCGCGGAGATATATGCACAACGCAACCCTGACAAGCTCATTTATCTGCAACAGCAACTTAGTCGGCGCGGATGAGGCATTTATACCCCTGTCACAAATGACACCCCCTCATCGTCTTATGGCTGATCATGCGCGGGAAGCGATTTTTGTCGCATGAAACCTATGACAATGAGGTGTAACAGATGAAGATATTCATCACGGGCGCGACGGGCGTGTTAGGCCGCCATATTGTGCCGCAGTTGGTCCAGTCAGGGCACCAGGTGCGCGGATTGGCGCGCTCTGATGGCAATGTCGAACTATTGCGTCGGCTTCGCGCGGAGCCGACGCGCGTCGATCTCTTTGATCTGGCTGCGTTGACGCAGGCGGTGGAAGAATGTGACGCGATCCTGCATCTGGCAACCAAGATCCCCTCGACGATGAATCTGGGGAAGCGCTCGGCTTGGGTGGAGACCGACCACATCCGCCGCGAGGGTACGCGCAATGTCGTGGATGCCGCGCTGGCGCAGCAGGTGCAGACGGTCATCTATCCCAGCATTTGCTTCGCGTATCCCGATAGCGGCGCTGAATGGATCGACGCAACCCTCGACAAGCTGGTCGTCGAGGACTATTACGCGACGACCTTTGACGCGGAACAGGAGATGCGGCGTTTCACCGACGCAGGCGGCAAGGGCATCGTCTTGCGGATGGGACTCTTTTACGGGCCGGGGTCGCCCCAGAGCCAGGATCAATTGCGTTTCGCGCGCTGGGGCATCGCGTCAGTGGTCGGCAGACCCGACGCCTATCATCCCTTTGTGGTGATCGAGGATGCCGCTCAGGCGATTGTCGCCGCGCTAGAGCACACGCCCGCCGGCATCTATGATATTGTGGAGGATGAGCCGCCCACGACAGAGGAGATCAACGCCGCGATGGCCAAAGCCGTTGGTCGGCGACGCCTGCGCTCTCTGCCGGATTTCCTGGGGCGCATGACAATGGGGCGCGGTATCATGTCGGTGATGAGCCGGAGCCAGCGCGTCTCGAACCGCCGGTTCAAGGACGCCACCGGCTGGTCTCCGCGCTCTAGCACCAAAAGCGGCGCCTGGGATCGTGTCGCGCAAGCGATGAGGTCACGGTAGCCGGTGGCTCTGCGCCGCGTCTGGGATCACGAAGTTCGCCAAAGCGGCCTATAAACACGTTTGGTAGCGCAAAACCTCCGTCCCCACCTGAAAAACAGGCGGGGATGGAGCACGCTGTTCATTCTGCATGAGTTTGATCGTCCTTGACGCGCAAATCGACCAACAGCAGTCCTGTTTTTGCAGCTATGAGCGATAAGAGTGCCTCCATCTGGCGGTTGTCTTCTTCGTAAGAGATAGAAGGGTAATAGCGGCGCGTTCCGGGATGTGGCCACAAGATGACAACTTTCGTCGATGCATTCGATAGCTCAATAGCCTCTGATTTACACATAACAGGTGTCTTCCCAGGAGGAAACTATGACAGTCGAAGAAAACAAGAAAAACGATGAAGCAGAGATCCAAAGACTACTAGACGATGGGACCAGATCAATTCGTGACAAGAACATCGAGGGCGTCATGTCTCTCTACGCGCAGGAGGTCGTGTCGTTTGACATCGTGCCCCCGCTGCGCTACATGGGAGCAGATACATTCAGGAAACGTTGGGAAGAGGTTTTCTCGTCGTTCCAGGGTCCGATCGGCTATGAAATTCACGACCTGTCCATCACGGTGGGCGATGACGTTGCATTCACTCACAGCCTCAACCGGATAAGTGGAACCATGAACACTGGGCAGAAGACCGATCTCTGGCTGCGTTGGACCGCTTGCTTCCGTAAGATCAACGGCACGTGGCTGATTGTGCACCATCAGAACTCGGTGCCTGTCGATTTGGCGAATGGCAAAGCGGTGCTCGACCTCAAGCCATAGCCATTTCATGGCCTGTGGGGAGTAGCCAGTGTAAATTTGCTCACTTCGTGGGAGGTTCGGTCTCTTTGACATGGCAATACAATGTTGCGCCGGCCCACGAAGTGAGCAAATTTACAGTATTGGGCCCATTGCCTCGGCCACGATTATCGCTGCTATCGGCTCGATTGACAACTTTTCCTCTGCGGCTCAACTCAAGTCGTAATTTGGCTGGGCACCGGTCCGTGAACAAACAGGAACCTCTTTTGATCGCTCCCATCTCACCCGTGGAGGTACCAGGACGATGAAGCAGATGATGTTTTTGGTGGTGACTCAAATGATCAGCTGACCTGATGAGAGCGAGTGGGCCAGGCTCTATGAACGACTGGTCAAGGCTCGCTGCCCCTACAATGAACGCTATCAGGCCTATACCGGAAAGATCCGTATCATGGGTCGCATTGCTGGTCAGATGATCGAGATGGCCTATGCATTGCTCAAGCGAGATGCTGAAGTGCTCTCGAAGGTTTCGCCTGGCCAAGAGCCGCCACCGCCTTTGTTGTATGATCCCGAAGTCCATCGGAGGCATCGGCAAGGGCAGTATCGACCACTGAAGTCGATCCCACTTCCCAACACCATCATCTTGCAGCCAGCTCATCCTTTGCAATGATTGTATACATCTGAGATTGACACCCTTTTTTCGATCCATGCTGACAGTACGATTTTTGCAAGTCTCCCAGAAGCTGGGAAACGGCTGGCTCCCCGGCGGGCGCGCTGAGTGGGGAGATGATCGGAAGCGGTATAGTGATGCGGCCAGTCTTCAAGCCTTGGCTGGGACCTCGCCAGCTCTGTATGAGAGTGGCAACTACTCCAAGGTGCATCAACGCTACGCCTGTGTCAAACCGTTGCGCAATGCCATGCAGCAATTTGCCTGGCAATCCACGGCTCTTGAGCCGTGGGCACGAGCGTATTACCAGCGTAAACGCACGGAGGGAAAAAGCCATAGTATGGCTGTACGAGCCCTGGCAAACGTGTGGGTGCGCATTATTTTTGCCATGTGGCAAAAGCAAGAACCCTATGAGCGAACGATCTTCGAGAAAGCAAAACGTCTCCACGTCGCCAGGGCAGCCTGATCCAGCTTGCTCTTGAGAAGCAAAATCCCCGCTTTTTTGCCTTTCAAGTGAGCATGCCATCTTTTGATCATGCAAGCGGCGCGGTGTCAAGGAAAGCGAAGCGGCTTGACACCCAGACGCGGCATGATACACTTCTGCATGCTCGTTTGAGAGCCTCCCTCCTTCTCGATAGCTCATGGCTTTCCTCTCAGGTTCTCATTGATGCGTCTTTAGGGGTTGACATAGAAGATCTCCTCACATAAGCAAGACTCGAGCGAGTCAATGGTACAATAGCAAGCGTGATGGATGTACTCGTACTTGCAAGCTCTTTGGGTCACAGATAGAAGGAGAGTGCAACCTGTCAGAGTCGGAACAGGAGGAAGAAAGGCACCTACATGAACGCTTCATCGGAAACATGGCAGCTAGGAAACCAAGCAATCCAGGTCTCGCACCTGGAGAAGGTCTACTGGCCACGCGCACGGTTCACCAAAGGTGATCTGTTGGACTGTTACCGACAGATCGCGCCGGTCTTGCTTCCCTATCTCAAGGACCGCCCGGTGACGCTGCGCATGTACCCACAAGGAGTCGAGGGAACCTCGTACTACCTGCGTGACTGCCCAGGTGATGCGCCCGAGTGGCTTCGTCGAGTGTCATACCGACCCAAGACGGTCAGCCACCCGGTGCCATTGCCCCTCATCGCCACGGCAGCAGGCCTGCTCTGGTTTGTCAACCAGGGAGTTATCGAATTCCATCTGTGGGGTTCGCGTGCTCCGGACCTCATGCAGCCTGACCTGGCCATCTTCGATCTTGATGCTGGCTCGACAGCCTCTTTCGAGATGGTGCGCGAAGCGGCGCTGAAGCTCCATGATGCCCTTGAACAAGCAGGAATCAGAGGCTATCCCAAGACCAGCGGGGGAGGCGGACTGCACATCTTTGTGCCACTCGCACCCGGCTACACTTTCGAGCGCGTTCGTAGCTGGGTCAAAGCGGTGGGGAATGAGCTCGCGTCGAACTATCCCGACCTGATTGTACCAGCCCGCGGTGCGACCCACCAGGGAGGCCGCGTGACGGTGGATTATGCGCAGAACAGTCTCGGACGTAACACGGCGGCACCCTATACATTGCGTGCTCACCCAGATCATCCAACGGTTTCCACGCCGCTCACCTGGGAGGAACTGGATGCTGGCACCATAACCCCTGCTTCGTTCTCGCCACAGGTAATACTCGAGCGGGTCAGTCGCATGGGTGACCTGTTCGCCCCTGTCCTGCAAGCAGATCAACGCATCGATGAGTTGTACAGTTGAGCAAGGCATGTAATGTACCATTTCTAGGGGGAGTATACCAGATGGGAAGCTGTTTATCCAGGCGGATACATCTGAAGTCGCTCACTCGCCACCTTCTGTACCAATCGTTTCTGGGAGTGAGCGCTGAATGAACCATGGTACGTCTGAAGGGGAAGAAAAGGGAATCATGACACCCAAACTGGAACCGAGTGGTCTTCTTGCGCAAGAAACCATGCGCCGTCACTTCTTCGCCTCTGGAGCTAGACAGCGAATCCAGCGCAGGTGCATCTGTTCGATGTGTCGATCAAACAAACCCTGTTGTCCATCCAGACGGAAGAGCTGTGAGAAGTCCTCAGCCTCAAACACCACACGCAGCCGTTCAGCATAGGAATGGAGCAGCACCCGCACGTAGTGTTCGCTATCGTAGTCTCTGCGGTCAGCAAGCGGAGGAGCGGATGGAGCAGAGAACAGCGCTTCCTCGCTTTCCTCGACCTCGTCTGCCTCCTCCTCGTCCGAGATCGGTGAGGCGTCATCAGCCTCGTCGGGCAACCAGACTGGTACTCCCTGTTGCGCCCGGTAGAAGCGCACGCGTTCACCAGCACGCCATTGGGTCCTGCCAGCCGCGAGCAACGCCTCATATTGCGCTTCCGTGTGTTTCGCTCTGGACGCAAGATACGTTGTGGAATCCTTGGAAAGACGCATACGTGTCGCGACATCGGTGGCGGGTAACAGCCGACGCCGCAGCGCCTCTTGCGTTTCACGGTAGCAACGTACTATCCCAGCGATATCGTCCTGCATGGCGCAGCGGAACGCCTGCAGCAAGAAGCGCACACCGAAGGGTTCTGATCGACTTGAGCGCATGGCCGCACCGCGCACGAGCAGTTCCCCGTTGTAGGAGAGCAAGGCATAATTTTTGATCGCGTGCGATACCATCGCCCTGTAGCGCGATTCGTACTCCAACCTGATCCCCGCTGGCAAGGTCGTGCCGATCTCGTCCACGAGCGCTCTCTCCTCTGTTTCTGACCACTCCTGCGGCGTCGCGAAGTACACGCCGTCCGTATCGGCTTCGACTGGCACCATGCCTCGCTCACGCAAAGCCTCAATGATCTCTGTGAGCAGATCGCGGCCGCGCCTGGTCACCTCGTTGGCGGCCCCTAAATCCCCGAAGAGGGCCATAGAGGTTGCCCCCATGTAGCCGTAGGCCGCGTTGATCATGGTCTTCATCGCCGCCTGCGTCCCCTCATGCTGGTCGGCATCCATTGAACCCGCTGGTGCGGAGCGTGCTGCCGCTTTGTGAAACAAACGCAAATCGGTTAAGCGGTCGATCAGGTGCAGGAAGACGCCCAGGTGGTCGCAGCTCGGTCCAATTCGATATGCGCGCATCAATGATGGGTACAGCGAGGCGACATCCGCTTTCACCACGTGCTCGGCCACCCCCTCTTCCAACAAGTAGGTCGCTCCTCCCTGGTGCCGACCGAACGTCTCTTCCTGGTCGAATGCCGTTTGAGGCAGCGCCGCTCCTGCGTGCAGGTACGCTCGCACGAGCAGCGGTTCGAGAATGCCCATGGCAGGACCCGCCGAAGCGATGCGTTCGTAGCGGCGGGGAGCCATCCCGGCGAGGGCAAAAGCCGCACCCATGAGCCGACGCGAGAGTCCATCCACCTCGCGCACATCGTCGAGCGCGTAGTGACGGACCGATTCAGGATCCTGCACATAGGTCTCGTACACGCGCGCACCTTCGACATATACGCGTTCGGGTGAGGCCAGCCCGAAGTGACGGGCCACTTCTTTGAGCCGGTACGAAGGCAGCGTGCGCACGACAAAATCGTAGCGGCGTACCGCATCCAGGGTATCAATCAGCTCGCGACCAGCCACGCTGAAACGCTTACGGTTCCAACGATGAGGCCCTGCTGATCCTGTTTCATCATACGACTCCAAACGTTGGGGCACACCATCTCGACCGAGCAACAGCGGGACCTTGAGCGCGCTAGCTCGGTGTTCAAGGAAAGGCAAATCGAATCCCATCAGGTTGTGATTCTCGATCGTATCGGGGTCACGTTGACGAATAAGCGCACAGAGGGTGGCAATCAGGGTCGCCTCCTCGGCAGGGGTAGGTGCCTCCAGCACCTGTTCAAAGCCCCGGTTATCGCGAACGGCGACGAGGAAGATGCGGCCACGTGCGGGATCGAGGGAGGTCGTTTCGAGATCGAACTGCAGGCGATGGAGGTCGTGATAGGCCATCCCACGAAAAAAGACCCGGCCGGTGCTCATGAGATATTGCTCGACGGGGCCAACGCGATAGTAGGTGTCTCCCAGGGCTGAAAGTGATGTGATTCGCCGGTTCAGGCGCTGCGATGCGCCGTCGAGCAGTGCACGCTCCAACATGCGCCCATCGCGTGCGGACAGCAGATAGCGATAGGAGCCATCAGGTCCATCCAAGACGCGGTAACTCACCATCGCTTCGTCCTGCTGAGGTTGGAGCGCCGAACCCAGATGGGCAAGGTCATCGAGTGTCGTGGCGAAGAGCCAAGGGCGGAAGGACGCACGCGTGCAGCGAACGCGGTCGCCGATGCGCTGCCAGACCCATGCCTTTCCAGCCCGCGAGGCCCAGACAGAGACGATGCCTGATGTCGAGTCCCAACCGAAGAGCGCGTCATCTGCTGGCAGAGGTAGTGAATCGTTCGGGAAGTTTATCGGCGGTTCCATGATGCTCCTTGGACTGTGAAGAACACGACGTACAAACCTCGCAATGGGAGAATGGCGAAGGGCCGGAAAGTGTACATATCCCGGCAATGACGTTGACAGGTGCCCTCTTGAAGAGGTTCACTCATGACCTTCTTGAGCAAATCTTTCGTACTCAGCTGGCAAAGCAATACCAAATCGCTCGCAGAGTGCGGAAACATCATAATAATCATGTTCATCCAGTTCATAGCCTGAATGAAACTTCACCATCCATTCGGCTGAAATGCATATAACCGGATATCCCTGGATTGATCCAGTGCCAGTCAATGAATCCAACGGATACTCCACTCCAAAAACCAGCTTTCCCTGAGTATCAAATGTGTAAGAGTGGAAATCAACCTCGTGACCATGCTCGTCGCCCATGACAAAGGTACAGTCCCGAGTATCATCACGGGGAACATCTTTGTACCCACGTGCTTCAAGCAGCGCACGGAGTTTCGGGACATCTTTGTGTTCTAAAGCGATATCTAGATCTGCGTGTACACGCGTTTGTTCACCCAACAGGGCATCGACGCCCCAGCCACCATCAACAACGACCCGGGTGCCATGCTGATCAAAAAGCTGTAGGAGTTGAACGACATCATCTCCACTCATGTCCGCGTCACTTTTTGGCTCAAACCTTTCGGATGGTTTCATGTCTTACCAGCGAACCTCAATTTCTGAACAGAAAAAGTATTCACCATCTTTCATGTTAGCGGGTTGATAGGATATGCAACACTATGTGCTTTGGTCATTGTACCTCACGTAGATACTCTTTTTGTAATGGTCTCTTGCTCATGTGAAAATGAGGAGCAATGATGGCAATCATCTTTCATCCAGCAGAAGAGGTCGAAGAACTTCGTAGACGATCGTCCAGCGCGGTATAGCGCTGCCGGTCGGTCACGCGTTTGATCGAAATGCCAATGGCTTTGGTTGGCCCGACCAGGATCGCGAGTTGTTTGGCTCTGGTCAAACCAGTGTAGAGCAAATTGCGTGAAAGCAGCAGGTAATGCTGCATGAAAAGGGGAAAGACGACGACCGGGTACTCGCTCCCCTGGCTTTTGTGTACGGTCACCGCCCACGCCAGGGCGATTTCAGCGAGGTCGGCGTAATCATAGGTCACCGCGCGTTCCGTAAACTGCACCACGATCTCCTGTTCTTCCAGGTCAATTGAGGTAATGGTGCCAATATCGCCATTGAAGACCTCGCGCTGGTAGTCGTTGACCTGCTGGATCACCCGGTCACCCACCCGCAGCGTGCTGCCGCCACGTACGAACTCCGCCTTCCCAGGCGCAGGTGGGTTCAGCACCTGCTGGAGCATGGCGTTGAGCTGCCTCGTGCCCACCTCACCTCGCGTCGCAGGAGAGAGCACTTGCACCTGTCGCACCGGGTCGATACCGTGCTTAGGCAGGTACTCGCTTACCAGATGACGAATGCCCTCCGCACCCAGCGCTGGCTCCGGCGCCTCCAGCCACAGGCAGTCCGACTCGGCGAACTTCGTGGTCGGCACCAGGCGCGGGAACTGGCCGGCGTTGATGCGGTGGGCGTTCGTCACGATGTGGCTCGCTGCCGCCTGGCGGAACACCTGGGTCAGTCGTACTACTGGAACCTGCTGCGACTCGATCAGATCGCGTAGCACCATGCCTGGTCCCACGCTGGGTAACTGATCGACATCGCCCACGAGCAGCACCTGCGCCTCGGGTGGAATGGCTTTGAGGAGCGAGTGGGCCAGGAACAGGTCCAGCATCGAGGTCTCATCCACCACGATGGCCTGCGCCTCCAGCGGGTTCTCCTCGTTGAAACGGAACTGCATGGTCTTGGGATCGAAAGCCAGCAGCCGATGGATAGTTTTGGCCTCCTGCCCGGTCATCTCGGAGAGCCGTTGCGCGGCCCGTCCCGTCGGCGCTGCTAGCAAAATGGACTTGCCCATCGCTCGCCACAAGTCCACAACGGTTTTGGTCGTGAAGGTCTTGCCGCATCCGGGTCCTCCGGTCAGCACCAGCAGGCGCGAGCAAGCCGCCAGTTCGACCGCCTGGCGCTGCTCCTCAGAAAGGGTGATGTCCCTATTCTCGGTGTAGCGATCAATCCAGCGCTGCACCCGTAGGAGATCGACCACAACCGGCGCTTTGGCAAAGGCAGTCAGACGCGAGGCTAGAGCTTGCTCTGTGTAGTAGAACGAGGGCGCGTAGCACAAACGCTCTTCTAAGAGATCGCCATATCCCGACTGTGTGATGAGCTGCTTCTCCTCGGCCATCTGATCGATAAGTTCGCCTATGCGCACTGGGTCAACGGGAGAGTCCGGCAAAGCCAGCCGCTTGACGACACGTTCGATCAGTTCACGCTCTGGCAAAAAGCAGTGGCCCTCCTCGGCTGCCTGCTGCAGCACGTAGAGCATCCCTGCCTGGTAGCGGAAGTCGGAATCGGGAGCGATGCCGATGTTTCGCGCGATGGTGTCGGCGGTCACAAACCCGATACCGAAAATA
>Ga0137379_10002243_pt1 | contig 17929 bp, 15 predicted proteins | sample SagtaG_18_FD_104812 | JGI IMG/M metagenome (GOLD analysis project Ga0137379, IMG submission 104812) | Vadose zone soil microbial communities from Sagehorn Ranch, Mendocino, California, USA - Sage2_L_80_16 metaG | ecosystem: Environmental > Terrestrial > Soil > Vadose zone | place: USA...
GGTTCAGCTGGCGCTCCCATTCGGGAGTTTCAATGAGATTGTCCAGTGAAACCAGGCGACGAACTTTCCGTTGCTCTGCTCTTGCGAGATTGCGCGCAATTCCAAGCAGGTAGCCCTCCCAGGTCCCTCTTTCGGGATCGAACTGTCCGACGCTTCCCGCGCACATTGCTTCGAGAATCACAACAAAAACTCCCTGGGTGAGTTCTTCGGCAGTGGTGATCGATCCTGTCATATTCATCAAAAACCGGAAGACTGAGGACCGATGTAGATCATAGAGACTCAAGAAGGCGTGTTCGTCTCTCTGCTTCAAACGCTCGGCAAGTTCAGCGTCAGATGAAGCGGGGCCGTTCTCCCTTATTTCTGTTTTCCTAGCAACCCACGACCACTGCAAAGAATGTGTCCTGCCTTGTATTGAACGGACGACGCAAAAACTTCCACTTTGGTAGCATTTTTTGACGATTTATTTCTTCGATCTGAGATGGTTTCTCCTCGATCGAAATTGTCCGCTAAGAACGGGACTCATCAGAGCCCGATTCCGCGCAAGCGGCTCTCCACTTTTGGGTTACCAGTCTTTTCCAATTCCCTACGGATTTTCGCTACGGCCCGCGCTAGGTACACTTTCACGGCACCAACTTTTAGCCCAGTGCATTGCCCGATTTCACCTAGCTGGAGGTCTTCCGCAAAACGCAGCAGGAAGACGCTTCGCTCGCGCACGCTGAGAACCTGAATGGCTTTCCAAATCAGAGCTACTTGCTCACGAGCAACCGCAAGTGCTTCGGGGGACCGCTCTCTGCTTGGCAAATACTCACTCGCAACCTCAACATCCACAGCGTTTGCCTGCGTCTCACGCCAGAATCTCAATCGGCGATCGCGCCAATGGTCCTTCTGAACGTTGGTAGCGATGCGCATCAACCATGTCCTGATTGATGATTCGCCGCGAAAGCTCGATCGATGTCGGTACGCTTTCAGAAAACACTCTTGGGTTAATGTCTCCGCGAGTTCTCGATCCCTAAGGGACCCCAGAAGGAAGTGATAGATCACGGGCATCTGTAACTCGAGAACATTCGAGAATTCATCGTCGCCATTGGACATGTTGATTGTGTGTTCTGCGTGTGGTGCTCTTGCTGTTGTGTGCCGGTCTTTCCCCGGTTCGATGTAGTGGGACGCCGGACACGTGCGTATCTGGGTGCGTCACGTGCCCGGCGTGGGGAAGAATCGTGGACTACTGGACCATAAGGGTGAATGTTGTGGAGGCCGCGATGCTCGAGTTTGATGTGTCGGTTCCATCCAGCGTGAGCGTGTAACTTCCCTTCGCAACGTCATTGGAGGTTGGACTGCTGCCTCCGCAACCGATCTCGAGGCCTACGACGCCAAAGAGCAGCAGAAGACAACCCAGTGCAGTCCAAAGCCCCGCCTTACGCTTGCCAATGCGAAGCGAGAGCAATCCAGCAAGTACCGTAATGCCAATGGGAATCGTTCTGCGCGAGTCAGAATTTGGCTGCGAGGATTTGAGAGGTTGCGCGTTGATTTTGACGAATGAATGCCGCTCGTGGTTCTTTACAGATGAGGATGAACCGCAGTCGCTCTTTGACGTATGAACTATGAGGGTCGTTGTTGCGGTCTTGTTCGCCGACACCGTTGCGTTTGACACGTCGTAGCAGCCATAGGTCTGCAAAGAGGTACTGGTCGTCGAGAGGCTGAATTTGACTGTGCCCGCATATGAGTCTTTTGAGGTGACCGTGATTGTAGAGGTTCCAGATTTTCCCTGGGTTACCGTCACATTGGCTGCAGCAAGCGTGAAGCTTCCGCCAGAGGAGCCTCCGCCCGATCCTCCCACGTTCACTGTTATTGTTCCGGTCGAGGATGCAAAAGTCGAATTTCCGGAGTATGTTGCCTTGATGACATGCGTACCCGACGCGGGCGACGAGAAGGTGTACGTGGCCGACCCATTTGAAAGGGCGAGGGAAGAAGTTTGGGTCGTACCGTCGACGTAAACGGTCAAGGTTCCAGTCGGAGTCGTGGTGATGGAACCCGACTCTGGAGTGACGGTAATCGTAATGGAATCGTTTGCTCCTGAAGCAGGCGTAGTTGTCGCGGCCGAAAGCGCAGTTAACGTCGCTTCGAGAGATGAGGGACCAGGCCACGCGCTAAGCAAGTTGTAAAGATCGATCGACCCCAGACCAGTGGCCTCGTCGTAACCGGTGGCAGCGGGGTACTTCGATGCTCCTGCGGACGAGCAGTACTGCGATCCGGCAGTGCATTGGTTGCCACCGCTTGTGATGTCGTGAAAAACAGAAGCATACTTGTTTGAGTCGGCTGCGAGAGTGTAGAGAGTCGAGTTAACGAGGCCTTGGCCGATCGAATCCTGTCTCTGATTAATAATCGCGAGCATCCCTGCAAAAATTGGCGCGGCAAAACTGGTACCGCCAGCAACGTTCAAATCCTGCGTACTTGAATCGCGAAAACCGCTGTTGCAGCTTGCCTGCTGACCCTGGCTCCATGCCGAGGTATCGCTTGTGCAATAGAGATACCCGGCGTTCTCAGGCGAAGAGTCTAAAGAGATATCCGGTACCAAACGATAGCTGCCGGAGGGAATTCCGGTCACGCCCGTTTGCCAACTGGGCCGAGCCGTCAGCCCGCTGATTCCTCCGCCACCCGCCGCTAGCCCGTATTGTGAGGAATCGTCATTCCACGTCTGCTCGGGGATGTAGGATTTGGCCGAACCGACGACATCGCTTCCATTGGCCGACTGCCAATAGGCCGTGTTTGAAGACGAGACATCGGCAGCAGGAAACTCCGTTCCGCCCAACCCGGTCACATAAGCGCTGCTAGCCGGGTAATCGACCACGAGCGCCTCCTGCTGCGCGGTCGTCAGGCTCTTATCTCCATTGCAGGAAGTTGAGCCATCGTCGCCCGAAGCCGCAATGATGCTTTGTCCCTGACTGGCCCCTTGCTCCATGATGGATTCGAGGGTCGAGAAGTCGCTGCCAGCGAGTTCCGTCTCACAAACGCCATAGCTGATGCTGATGATTGGCGCAATTCTCGAATCCACCGCGTACTGGACGGAATCGAAGACGCTGTAATTTGGATTGTTTCCCACGTAGACGAAGTAGATTGTCGCGCCCGTCCCAATCCCGCCCGAATATTCAAGATCAAGATCGGACTCCGCCTGGTCTCCCGAAGAATATTGGGCCGCCCCGGAGGAAGGCACGAGAACCGGTGTCGGGTCCTTCACGGTCAATCCGGCCGCGCTCTGGAAGTGCTCAATGTCCGATATGTTCACTTCCGACTGGCCCACAACGGCAATCGACTGGCCAGTTCCGTTGTATCCCGAGTTGTATGCCGCATTGACGGCATATATGGTGGCAACATCCTTCGGCGTTAGATAGTGATTTCCCGATTGAGCCGAAGTAAAATCCGGCGCAGCATTGCGGCGCCGCACCTGCGGCTTTGGCCGGAAATCGTTCAGGTTGCGCACGGACTGAATCACATCCACCAACGCAGTGGGAATTGTGAGCCGTGTCGCGTTGGAAAAGTGCGTCTCACCATCGATCTTGTAACGATGAATCTCTGTCTGAAATGCCAAGTCAACTTGGCGCACGGTCCCGGAGAAGGTCATACTGGTGCGGCTCTGGGAGATACGGTCGACCGTAAAACCTTGGAGTTCAAGCCAGATCTGGATCTTTTCTAGGTCGCCGTCGCTTAGGCCAAAGCGACTCCCGTATTCTGCCGGCGTGAGCCATTTGTGATACGAAGGGGAGCCTGGAGTCGTTTGCGCCTCTACCAAAGCGTCGAGTTCTGCCTTCTGCTCGGCAGTAAGTCTGAAATAGATCGTGACTCCGCTCAGGCGCGTGTCCGCGCTCACTCGCCCAACGTCATTCTCTAAACGCGCAAGAGGTGCAACGCTCCCTTGCAAAGGCTCGGTCTGAGTCAGGTCTATGATCTGACTGATTCGATTTGGTGATTGCCCGTAGGCGCCTAAGGTACCTATGAAGAAGGCAAGGCAATAGGCCGGGTATCGGAGAGGAAGTGAATACCGAACGATCGATCTAGGTTTCCATCTGGCACGCCAAAGGCCATCCATTTTCTCGCTCTATCTCCTTGTGAGGCCGCGCAAAGTCCCAAAAACTCTCCTCCGTGATCTCGCACGACTATGCCGGACCATAGATGAGAACAGCTGTGCGGATTTTCAAGCACGCTGGTGGACTAATCGCGCTTCCGAAATGGGCTCTACTCTGATTGGTATTGAAAGATAGAGGGCAAAAACTTCCCGGCGGCTCCAAGAACTTCCAGAGCCCAATTCCTAGAGAAAACCACAAAGCAGCTTCATCATTTACGGGAAGGAAACTCGAGATCCTGACAATACGTAGTGGTCAGAATGTTTGGTCGCGGCAGAGGTGCGGAAAAGCAGTGGGAGAAGATAAAGTACCTACGAAATTGAACGGGAGCGGGAGCCATACGGCATAAAGCGACCGTGGGTTACTGAAAACCTATCTGGCCCAGAATCACGCCAGAACAGAACGGGATTTCGAAGTCTATTCAGGTCGATGTTCAGCGTGGTTCACTAGAACTGACCCAACATGTCTTCCATCATCTGAAATAAGCGGACGATCTCCTCATCAATCCCAAACGCCGGACGGCGAACCACAACATACGTCGGTATTTCGGGAATCAGCGGCTCGGCCACTCCCTGAGAATGGGTTCGGCTCCGCGTCAAATCTGAGAAGAATAAGGACGGCGCGCGGAATCCTGCTTCGGTCATGACCAGCAGAATCGCGGTTGCGGAAGTGAGTGCAGCATTGATTATCATCGTCTAGTAGGGTCCTTTTGCAATAGACATCGGAAGCCCTTCCCGTTAGGCCCAGGAGTCCTATCTTCGCGTTCAGTCGTAGGCAAGCGCAATTGTCAGAGCAACAAACGAAGCGACCTGCCAGATCGTGCTGAAAATATGCCAACGAGCGAAACAATTGAGCGCTGCCTCAAGTTCTGCTTCTTTGTCTTCGGCTGAATGACGTACCTTGGCGATTGCAGGGAGGGCTTGGCTGGTTCCGACAAAAGCCCAACAAGTTGAGAATAGAGCGATCCAAATCCACAGACATGACCTCTGAGGGACATGATAGAAGAGCGCAAAAACCGCAATGAGGATTGTTAGCAGAGCGCCACCGATTGAGATCGGCACATAGTTTTTCTTGCCTCTTCTCTCGAATAGGGCACGAGCGAAGTGCGCATAAGGAAAAAGCCCAATCTCTTTGCGAGTGTCCAATCCGATGACAGCGACGTCGTAGATGATGCCCGCACCCATCCCGCGCACAATCACAGTGGACACCAGCAGTGCTCGAAATAGGTTCATATGCATTCGCCTCCCTGCCAGAGTTCCGTCCGCGCCTTGAATACGGAAGATTTGGCTTCCTGTTTTGCATTCGAATTCATCTGCTCCATTTATTCAAATGATTAACCGTATGATTAACCGTACAATGGGCCTCTGGATAAGACACCGAAGGGCCGATGCTCCTCCGGCTTCGGCAGTGGGGAGCAACACCGTTAACCTATTGCGAATCTAGTGACGGTTTCCCCTGCCTCAGGTTCTCATCCACATTCTGAATGAACTGATTCAACGTCTTCCTCTCTCGCTCATCGGTAGATTTCTGGATCAGGTGTCCGAGTGCAGCAATATACGCGGTCTTTACGGCATCCGCTGCTGGAGTCTTGATGTCGGGCAACACGCCTGTCCCCTCCCAGTTCGTGTTCGTGACGGGATTGCTTGCACGTCCAAAAGGAATGAAAGCCAGCAGGTGGTCTGATAAAAGAGCGGTTTTCCCTGGGTTTGCCCCTCCCCATGTTTCTTCGCCGACGATTGTCGCTCGCTTGAGCACCTTGAGGTCATAGGCAAACGCTTCAGCGGCAGAGGGAGTCTGATGGCTCGTCAGAATATAGAGTTCCTTGTCTAGATATCTATCCCCCGGCACGTATGGGAGCGTCCACGATTGTTGCACTGCATATTCAGTCGATCCCGGCTGCTTGATAGAGAGGTCGTTCAAGTGTACGAGCTGATCTCCGGAGAAGAAATAGGAGGCAAGCAGAGCCACCATTCCAGGGTTTCCCCCGTGGTTTTCCCGGAGATCGATGATGAGAGCCTGGGTATTGGCGAGAAAGGCTATTGCTGCTGCCGCCGTTTTACCAGCCATCTCCGCATTGGCGAATGCACTTACCTTCAAATAGCCAACATTGCCATCCAGAATCTCTACCTTCTTGAACCCAAAATTTTCGTCCTTAATCCTGCGCAGCATTTCTGGATCCAGCTGCCCAGGCTTCTCTGGCGGAATACGCGGCACTTCAGATGTATACGAGACTTGCAGATGAGCATCGTGTGCAATTTCTCTCATCTCGCGAGTCAGAATGTCAGCAAACTCTTTGGCACCATGGATAGAAGCGTATTCGCCGCGATCGAGGTTCTCAGTTAATACCTGCGCGAGTTTTGCCGCAATTTCAGGGAAGACATACTGCTCACGCAAATCCTCCACCAAATGGTGAACGACTTCGGTTTTCGTCTTTTGGTCGATGGGGGTGTCGGGTTCATTCGTTCGGGGCTGCTGCGCGATCGATATCGTGGCACTGACGAGAAACACAACGACACAACGACCCCAGATCCGATGTCTTTTTTCCATTCGAGACATCTCTCCTAATGATTTGCTTTCGTACGTGGTATTAGACGGCTTTTCTGAAAACCAGACACTCATTCCTACCGACTTTGGTGCTTTAAACTGTGTGGAGATTCGAAATGCCACATTCGCCCGAGAGAAATCCTGTGATAGACGATCTTGACCGCAGAATCATCTGTCAACTCGCGAGAAATGCGCGCATGAACTTTCGCGATTTGGGAAAGGCAATCCATTTGAGCCCGAACGCAACGGCGGAACGCGTTCGGCGACTGCAGAGCTCAGGAATAATCCGCGACTTTCGGACCGAGGTTGACAGACATCAGTTGGGCTTTCTTGTAGAAGCATTCGTCGACGTAAAACTCCAGCCCAGCACAACGGCCAAGAGCTTTGAGAGCGTGATCGCCCAATTGCCGGGAATCATGAGTGCCACCGTCCTGACGGGCGACGTAGATTTCCGACTGAGGGTCTCTTGCAAAGATCACCACGACCTCTCGATCTTGATCGAAACGCTTCGAGAGCGTGCCGGTGTTCAGGAAACTAACAGCTCCGTCATAGTACGCGAGATCGAAATGCCCGATCGACCGCAACTGTTTTAATTAGACCTGCTCGCAAGATGAAATCGCCAAGCGAATAGGATCCAGACGGAACTGATGTTCTGCTCGTCACCTTCACACTTTATCGTCAACCCGAATCCGCGTGATCGATTGGGGAACTGCATCTTCTGGGAGCTTCGTGAGGAGGTCTTCCGTGCGGCCGCGTTCCGAAGGTCCGTTCGCGCTCCACCTCAGATCAGCCGGACGGTGCACTGCCGAAGTAACCCGCTTAGCCGCAGCAGCGTCAAACCGACTAGTGTTTGCAGGGAGAAATCTGATGGCACGAACTTGGTTCATTACAGGCGCGTCAAGTGGATTCGGTCGCGCCCTCGCGGAAGCTGTCTTAGAACGTGGTGAGTATGCGGTGCTCGGCGCGCGACGAACCGCGATAATCGAGGAGCTTGCGGCTCGCGATCCCGACCGAGCGCTCGCATTAACGATTGATGTGACCGATCCGAGAGAACGAGAAACTGCCGTGGCTTCGGCGCTTGAACGGTTCGGCCGCATTGATGTACTGGCCAACATTGTCGGTCGCGGTTCGCTGGGCGCCGCCGAGGAGTTCACTCCGGAACAACTCCGCGAGCAGATGGAAATCAATTTCTTTGCGGCGGCCGAAATGACACGGGCTGTACTCCCCACAATGCGGAAGCAAGGTAGTGGACGCATCCTCCAGCTCACCAGTATTCGAGGCCTTGCGGCCTATCAAGGATTTGGCCCCTATTGCGCGTCTAAATTTGCATTGGAGGGCCGGACCGAGGCTTTACGTGAGGAAGTGATGCCATTAGGCATCAAAGTCACGATCGTTGAGCCGGGCGCTTTCCGCACCGAGTTTGCAGGAACCAAGAACATGCGACCCGATCAGCGTATTGAAGCTTACCGAGCCGTGATCGCTCCTGTAGAGGCGTTTCTTTATGGCAGTGATGGCAAGCAGCCGGGAGATCATCGTAAGGCAGCCAACGCGATGATTGCTGCCGTGGAGAGCCCAGAGCCTCCGCTGCGCCTGTTGCTCGGAGCCGATGCAATCAGACTTTGGGAAAAAAAGGAAGCATCGCTTATGGCCGAACTTGACCGCTGGCGCGAGATTGGTAAGCAGACAGCGTTCGAGGGCGCCATCGTTGGAGCCGTTGGCGGCGGGAACTGAACCGCAGATCGTTCTGTCCCACACCGAGTTTCCTCATTTGCAATCAAACGGCTGTCCGAGAAGACTGCCCTGGGATCAAATACCCGATGAAAATTCACCAGAATCGGAGGTTCTCTCGGTCACGCTTTGCATCCGTTACACAATCGACATGCACAAGCTCGCTGATTTCGAGCAGTACGCCCGAAACTGGCCAGAGCCGATCCGGAGATGCGGCGGAGAGTTGGTCGGGTATTTCCTGCCCACGAAGATCGCCGGTCCCACCAGGCGAAGTACTCATCGCCACTACCTCAAAATTAGAAGTGGTTCGCGAACGAAACATGGTTCTGCCTGTAGCCATATTCAGAGTCGTTGCCCATTTTGACATCTTATCGAATCGGTAAGGCTCCCAAATGCGACGCGGAATGCAAGCATGCTGCTTCATATTCTCGACACGCGACGCATGCCGGCAGTACCAGTGGTTGCTCTGGCAACCGCTGGAGCTCGGCGCCGGTCACGTAGGTGCGGTGTGTACAGTGAATGGCGGTCAAGCCAATCCAGGATGATGCGGTTCGACTCCTCCGGGGTCTCCTCGAAGACGGAATGGCCACCACCCGGCAGCACGATGAGTTCAGAAGCGCGCAGTCTCCGGTTCAGTTTGATAGCGGAAGGCAGACTGACAGTGTAGTCTCGATCACCCCACACCAGCAGCGTAGGAATCCTCTTCACACGGCGGAGCGCGGCTTTCAGCTTGGCCCTTTCGACGAACCAGCAGCGAAGAATGCAAAGGACATGATGCAACCTGTCGGGACTCCGCAAGCTATCGACGATATCCCGCAAGCAGCTCTCAAGAACATGGTCGGGACCACCATACATCTCCCCGAGAGCGATGCGCTGAATCGGTGCCGGAAGGTAGGGTAACATGCAAGCGAGAAACTGCCCCCAACGAGTGCTATAGATGCGCACCATAACATCGCTCGAGCGGCAATACGGGTTGGCAGGCGCGAAGAGAATGAGGCTACGCACGCGCTCGGGATGCAACGCAGCAAGCATCAGCGCGACTGCTCCCCCATGTGAATGCGCCACGATGTCGGCGTCGGCAAGGCCCAGGGCATCCATGGCTCCAACGATGCGATTGGCCGTGGCGTCAAGCCCCGCGTCGAGTCCCTCGAGCCGTTGTGATTTGCCCATGTTTACCAAATCGATTGCATAGACACTGGCGCGCCGAGAGAGGGCGTCGATGTTCTTCAGCCAGTTGGCGCTTGAACCAACCAATCCGTGGATGAGCAGCATCGGCCCGCCGCTTCCCGCGTGCAGATAGTGCAGGTGGGCGCCGGCTACATCGATGAATCCTTCCTCGCATCCCGGTTGCGGAGTCTCCTGCTTCATGGCAAGAAATCCTCTCTCGCAAATGCCTCTGATCCGGCCCAGCTACAGATTGCGCAACTACAAATTGCTACATTCGGATGCGCATTATTGCGCCTCTATCGGGCATTTAGATGTCTCAGTAGCTTGAAAAGTGATCTGGATTTGCGAGTTCTGGGCAGTCGGTAATCGCTGTGCCACCAAACAGCCCGAGGTCACCAAAATTCGACCTCCCAACCCGGCAGTCTCTTCAGTTGATCTGCCATTGTCACGATCGAACACGATAGCCTAGCCTCCAGCCGGAATAACAACGTGTACCAAAGAAGGGATGGTCGAGAAGGAGCGTGGTACGCGCTTTCTGAATGCGGACCTCGCTTGGGATCTGCTGGTTCATGACGCTGGAACCCCCATATAGGCGGCCATGTGCGCAAAAATGTCGTCGGCGCCCTCAGGAATCGCCGCGAAGTCACTCTTTGCAAGTTGACAGCGCTCGCGCAGTACGGCGTCCATTTCAGTCAAGATTTGTGCCGCATCGTTCGCGGTTGCCACACGCAGGATTTCGTTCTTTTTGAGATCGCGCGCCGTGAACCCACAGCATCGATCCTTGATTTCTTGCGCGAAGCGGTTCAGTTCCTCATCCTGATTCACGTTGAGACGTGGAAGCAGATCCACCAGCTGACCAATGTTCGTCACCAGCGACGCGTGGAAGCGCGACTCAGGTTCGTTAAGCCGTTCGACCATGTGTGCAACGACGCCCTTCAACCGGTCCCAGAGATCCTCGGTCCCGCGTTGCAGAGACTGCCGCACGTTCTCATCGATCTCCCGCGCAACCCGCGCCTGTTCTTCTTCCGAGAGCGTCACACGGAAGTCGTTCCCGCTCGGGATAGGAAGGACTTCGAGTTTGACCCCAAACTTGTTCCGCAGTTTATCCGTCGATGGATAATCATCTTCCCGGAACAGCCCGTTCAGCTCCGGACGAACCTGCTCAATGTAGCTCGGATAGACAGCAAGGAACTCCTCAACCTGCTGCGCAAAGGCCTGCTCGAACTCCCTCATTTTCGTTGTCAGTTCAAAGTAAAAATGCGCCGGAAGCAAGCGATAACCCTCATCGGACCAGGGCAGACTGATCTTGTAGAAGTACTGCCGGATCTGCCCGGAGAGCGACCGGATCGCTTCAAGCTTCTCCGCCTCGCGCAGCAATTGCTTGTTGTAGCGGCCGGCGCCTTCATGGGCTCCGTGCTGCTGAGCCACTTCATGGCTGACTTTGCGGTCGTGTTTCACCGCGGTCCAGATGCTGATGTGGACCGCGGCCAGCATGGCGCGTTCGGTAATCATTGCAAGACCTCCGCGTGATCTACGCCGAAACGAATAAACTCCGGCGTGTGGGTAATGGCTCGATCGCGCGAGGCGGCGTCACGCATGGCAAGCACGCGCATTTCCGTGGGCATCCGATCGAGATAGCGGATCCCTTTAGGGATCGAGTGGTCGGTCAGTGCCCGGCCAAGAGCCGTTGCGATCGCGATCCGAGCCGAAGGTTCGTCAGGAAGCGGTGTGCTATCCGGATTGAGGAGAATTTCGTCGATGGACGGCAGTTCCCGAAATAGGCGTAGGAAGGCCACCAGTTCGGTTGTTGCCGCCTGGCCGATCGTTCCTTCGAGCAGTTGCGCTTCGATCTCCGTGGTGCCGGCGAAGAAGCCGCTCTGCTGGCGTCCTGCAAAGCCGCTCAAAACATTCGAGGCCATCTCCCAGGAGCGGGGCGTCGGCCACGCGTTCAGGTCGGATGCCGCATCGGCGTGATGGAGGAGCGCAGGCTTAAAGCGCAGAAAGGCGATGATCTCAGGACGAATCCTAGCCTTCACGGCCCACTTGCACCAATCCATGAAATCGGGTTCGAGGTCAAGATGGACGAAGCGATTGCGCAGTGGCCTCGGCATCGAGAAGTGAACACCTCTCTCCGAGGCCGGGTTGCCGGCGGCGATCACCTCCCACCCGTCCGGAAGCCGATACTCACCCAGCTTCCGGTCGAGCACCAGTTGATAGCAGCCGGCCTGAGTCATCTGCGGCGCTGAAGTCAGTTCGTCCAGGAACAGGATGCCCGCTCCATCAAAAGGGAGGAACTTTGGTGGCACCCATTCCGCCCGGTCTGCGGCAATGCGCGGGAGCCCGCGCAAGTCGACAGGATCGAGCTGCACCGCACGAATATCGAGGAACTCGCATTTCCGGTCGGCGGCGACCTGGGCAACAATCTGTGACTTGCCGACGCCGCATGCGCCCCAGATGTGCACCGGCACACGTTCACTGATCAGCGCATGAAGCGCCTCATAGAGTTCAGAAGGTTTCATGAAATTGGGATCCTTTCGGACGAAAACGAGGATGAGAAGAAGAGGGTCTGCTTAATTTCGCAGCCGAGCACCGTGCTCCGCATCAGGAACTCGAACAGGAGTGGGCTGGCTCGCGTGAAGGCTACCCGAAGACGTAGCTGTCGCTACTACCGCGCGACAAGTGCCGACGCGGCAGCGCCAAACTATAATTGAGCTCGCACCTCGGATCAGATGTTGCCATTCCCCAGGGGATTTGGGAGCCGTGGAGAGATGCGTGGACGAGACCCCTCTTCAAGCCGAGCGGCAACAGCAGGCACCGGCTCAACCGTCTCTCCTCGCAGGCTACCGCCAGGCATTATTTGAAGCACTTCGCCGTCGTGATCCGCGTGTGGCCGATTTCTACCGCGGCGCGCTGGTTGTTATTGCGGGTCGTGGGAACCCGGAAGCCATCTTCCAAGCCGCACATTCGATCCGCGAGATGCTGGAAAAAGCACCACTTCTCGTGGGCGCCGCCTCCGCACCCAGCCAACGCCTGAATGACAAGCTGGCGCCGCTGCGAACTAAGTTCAAGAAGGTGAAACCGAACTTGAACGGAGACGGAAGCTGGGAACCCGGATCGGAAACCAAGATTGCGAGGCTGCTACACGACCTCCGTGAGCTCTGCGATTGGATGGACGCTAACCTTCAACAGCGGAAGGCGCAGATGCGAACTCTCCTTCGCTCCCTAACGGGGCCAGGCATACTGCTGCCCAGCGACGTCGAAGAAGCAGAGCTTGAGCAGCTGATGGAGTTGAAGGAGTATTTCACAAACCTTGCGCACCACGGCTTCTCCGCGACAGAGGAGGAGTTCTACAACCGGCTGACGCAAGCCGAGACAATCTTGCTTCGCAAGCTCAACCCAGAGCCTTCCGCAGACTTTGAAGAGATTGACGCTCTCCTCCAGGAGGTGTCCGATGCCGGTAAATGAGTCTGCGGTTCAACGGGCGATGGACCTCATAACGAGGAATCCAGCCAACTACTCATATTTCTTCGGTCAACTGAAGGACCCAGAGTGGATCGCTCCACTGCGCGACGCTGGAAGATTCCAATATCCCCCGCCAGCGGTCCGCCAACCGGGCACGATCGCATTCCCCGCGTGGCCAGAAGGCGATTACCTCGTGCGAATGGCCGGTCTCCGACCTGAGCTCGTGAAGGAGATATTCATCCAGGTCCCCGTGAGCGACAACGCACGGATCCACCAATACGCATTTGAAGCGGCAATCGAGATGCCGGCAATCTTTGCCGCGGAGATTGCTCGCCGAGAAGCAAAGTGGGTCGGGGAGCAGACAAGTCTCTATATGCTTCTTCCGCGGCGAATCGCGGACGTAGTGAAGCACTTGGCAGCGGGCGGCGAGGCGAATACTGCGCTGGCCCTCACCCAGTCTGTGCTCCGCCTGAAAGCTGGTCAGAACGATCGATCCAAGAATGAGGGTGCAGCTCAATGGCGGCCACCTGCCGATCCACTTCCGCGGCTGGCGATCTGGGACTACGACAGCTTCGTGCGAGATTGCATTCCTGCGCTGATCGAGCAAAAGTCACACGAGACCTTCCGCTTTCTCTGTGCGCAGCTTGACTTCGGCATGAAGGTCCATCGCGGAGAAGGCGCCAGCATCGAGGATTTTTCGTCCATCTGGATGCCGAGCCTTGAATACGGTCATTTGCCTGACATCAAAGGATCACTTGTTGTCGCGGTCCGTGACGCCGCATTGGAGATTGCCAAGTCTCGGCAAGGTCTGGAATTAGTACTGGCGCAGTTGAGGAAGTATAGCTGGAGAATCTTTCGGCGTCTGGAACACTTCGTCTTGTCGAAATCGTCCGTCACAGAGATAAGCGACGTAACCAACGCGCTCCAGGTGAAGGAGAACTTCTCAAGTCGGCGGACCGATCCAGAGTTCTATAGCCTGCTGACACAGTGGCTGCCCAAAGCGCCTACTGGCGTACAGAAAACAGTGTTCAACGTTCTCAGCGAAGGGCTGGACTACAGCATCTACCGGGCAAGGCTGGAGGCACAGGGGCAATCCGCGCCTGAGATCGACAAACTCATAGCCAGTTCAAAGCAGGCATGGCAAGAGGAATGGCTGCGAGACCTCACAACAGTTCCGCTGCCGCCGGATCTAGCAAAGATTCGGGGGGACATGAACGATAGTCAGCCGGCCAATGCAACACCGCTCGTCATGCCCGGAGTGCGACGCGGTCAGCCGACACCGTTGAGAGCGAGCGACATTCTCGCGATGAGCGCCGAGGAATTTACGAACTATATCTCTGACTGGAAGCCTCGAGATGAGTTCGGCGAACCGAACAAGGCGGGTCTGGGCGACACACTGCGTCAGGCCATCACCGAGAGTCCTGAGAAGTTATCTGGTCACCTCCGCGCGCTTATCGGCGGCGAGCCCACGTATGTCCGCTCAGCGATCGACGGCTTGAGTTATGCGGTCTCGCTCGGTAAGAACGTTGATGCTGAGCTTGCTCTCGATCTGGCACTCTATGGTATTACGCAGGCCACCCAGGAGAATTCCGCCCCAGGGGAAGCGTGGGATCAGGACCCCGGATGGAATTGGACCGCTAAATCCGTCGGGATGTTGCTGGTCAATATGCTTGCCAAAGAGGAATCGCTGCCGCTGCAGATTACCTGTCGCGCGAAGATCTGGAGCATCATCGAGCTCATTATCCAGCCCGGGAATACGACCGACATTTCTACAGATGTCCCCGCCGATGCAGAAGAGCAGACGCCGATCTCCCTCGATAACGATGCCCGAACGGAGGGCATCGAAGCCGCTGTTCGTTACGGCTTATGGGTTCGCTCCCGCGCCTCCGATCTCTCGGCTGGTCGAGCGGGACTCCCGGAGGTCTTCGATCTCCTCGATCGCGCGGTCGATCCCGGTGCCCAGACGACGCGCGGAATCCGTGAGGCCTTAGGCCACTGGCTACCGCAAATCTCGTATCTCGATGACGAGTGGCTCGGCGACAAGGAAGCGCAACTGTTTCCACCAGACGAACAGCACTACCCGATTTACCGCTTCACATGGCAGTCGTTCATTGTGACGACGCACGCTTTCACCGCGGTCTTTCGTGCCTTGCACGCGTCCTATCTGCGCGCAATCAGACTCATGCAGTCCTGGCCCGAGAAGGTGCGGAAGGACGTCAACGCAGGGCTCGCAAGGCACCTCATTCGGATTTATGCCTGGGGGATCGAGCGGGATGACTCGGAGATCATGCGTAGTTTCTTCGCAAACGCTCCCGACGACGCACTCGAACAAGGCTTTCGCGATGTCGGCTTTGGCACTTACGGTTCCAAAGACAAGCTGGATGTGCAGACGCAGCGAAGACTCATGCGCCTTTGGGAATTGAGACTGGCAGCAGCCGAAAAGAAACCGTCTGCTCACCGTGGAGAGTTGAGCGCCTTCGGTTTCTGGTTCGCCAGCGATGCGCTTCCGGTCGATTGGCAGATGCAAACGCTGAACCGTCTGCTGAGTATTGTCAAGACCATCAGCCCCAGCCACCTTGTCGTTAAGAAACTTGCAGAAGTGTGCGGCCGAAACCCGCTTTCCGCTGTTGAGTCCCTGCGTTACCTGGTCGAAGGCGATACGGAAGGCTACGAGATCTACGGATGGGACGAGAATCCCAAAATCATCCTTTCGGCGGCTCTCGATAGCGGCGAAGCGAGGGCCGAGGAAGCGAGACTACTGATCGAACAACTGATCGTCAGAGGACACCATTCCTACCGCACGCTCCTGACGAAATCTCATGGCGCAGGAGCAGAAACTTGATAGAAGTTTTTGGCACCAGCTCGAGACACGATCCATAGAATAAAGATCACCCGAACACTCAACGCACTTCGTGCTGAGTATTCCGAGGGGTTGTCTTGCAACAATGCGAGCCAGATAACGACAGGCGCCTTTCAGTCTTAGCCCTTCAATCGCCAAAAGGTTCCCGACGGACCAACCGAAATTCTGCAAGTGTCATGCGTTCTTTGCAAAGCGCGGAGAGGTGCTCACTGCTCGCCGATTCTCACGCCCCGATCTTCGCCACTGGTGACAACGTGTGGGTATCGCGGGCGAGGAGCCAGCGGCTGTCGGGCTGTTTACGGTAGACCGTGCTGCGATATCCGGCGATCCGCATCTCCTCTCCCCCGGCGCGCGGCGTCACCGATAACGTGTCCCGGCTCAGCGTGTAGGCGACTTCGCCGACCACCACGATGTCTTGCAACTCGCTGATGCAATTGATTTGAGCCTGCTCGTGGGCGGCCGAGAAGCGGGGGGAAAATGCATCCCGGCCGGACGGCGTTTCGCCCGGACCAAGAAACATGACATCGTCCGCCATCGAGCGAAGCAAGACGACGAGATCTCCCGTGTTGACGGCATCGATCCAGGTCAAGTGCAATTCGCGAATGGCTCGTTCATCAAATCCCATGTGCAACCTCCACCAAACGGATGACAATCTCACCTCCCGTTGAGAAAGATCGAAGCCGGAACCGCTGGAGGAGGCGGGTGAGATGGGCGATTCGGACTTCGACCCGAATGCGGCAGCCGGAGCCCGAGCAAGCTCACTATTGTATTGCCAGGCCGAGAAGATGAGCCTGGAGTTAGCAGGTCGATCCAGCCTGTGACGACCGATTCCGAGTCGTCTGCTACTCGGAGTTCTCTTCGTCATCATCATCGAATTCCGGCAAGACAGAATCCAGAAGGTGGGCTATCTGCCCAGACTCGCGCTGCTGTTCAACGAGCCAGTCGGTGATGCGACCAACTCGACCAGACAGCCATCTGGCGTCATTCGCCGGAACGAGCCAGTCTTCATCTAGAGAACAGTTGTCGAAGGTCACACGAATTGCAACGCTATCCGTCGATTTGAGATCAAGATACCGTATCCGGCCAGTGGCTTTCGCGTCCTCCTCGTATACCTTGCGAATGTTTTCTGCACCGTCGATGAACCATATCTTGTCTTCGTCCGGTCGATAAATCGCTAAGCACAATGCCGCGTTGCCTTCGACGTAGCGCTTCTTAAGGCTACCAATGAAGCGTGGGTCTGTGGCTTTTCTGCTCTTCGATTCGAGGAACTGAACCGACTTAACCTGCACAGGAACCGGTATCACGAACTGGTCACGGTGAGATAACACGATCAGATCGACTTCATCATCTGCCCAATACGGCTTGGCAGCGCGAAGGCCGCAACGCACCAATTCCGCGGCGACTCGCGCTTCGGCCGCCACGCCAGAGAAAGTGTTCGTTAGCGCATGAACTCTACGGAGCATTCCCATACAAGGTCAAATGTAGCAGTTTCGCGTGCAGGCGATTCATACTCTGTCCGGAATGCTCGGCGTTCCGGAAACGATCTGCGTATCAGTTCACCTCCTGGCTGTCAGCCAACCGGCAGCTACTGTTCAGCCAACAGATACGAGGATCGGCAAACGGGGTTTGCACAAGGATAAAAATCCGTCTGCCCCCTCGATGATTCGGACTGGGTCTTAGTCTCGACCAGCACGCCCTCGATGGGTCACCTAACCTGGACCCAAAGACCCCATGCCATTGTCAACTGCGAGCGCCCCTCCTGCAGGACAGGATCAAATCGGATCAATCAATCCCGGCTCATTGTTCTGCACGTTGCCGATTGCACTCCCCACCTTCCACGCTTTCATCTCCTCCGCTGGATAGGGCCTGAGCAAATCGATCGGAAGATGCGACGGATCGCCCGGTTCTAGCCATTGCTGATAGTCCTTCGGAGGCAGGATTACCGGCATCCGATCATGGATAGGTTCCGTTAGTTCATTTGGATCGGTGGTCAGTATGGTGTACGTCATCAACACTTGGCTGCTCGCCTTGTCTTTCCATGTTTCCCATA
>Ga0137379_10002251_pt1 | contig 17907 bp, 14 predicted proteins | sample SagtaG_18_FD_104812 | JGI IMG/M metagenome (GOLD analysis project Ga0137379, IMG submission 104812) | Vadose zone soil microbial communities from Sagehorn Ranch, Mendocino, California, USA - Sage2_L_80_16 metaG | ecosystem: Environmental > Terrestrial > Soil > Vadose zone | place: USA...
CATCCAGGGTTCCTCGGTGCAAGCGCAGACCGCGCTGACATCGCCTGACACCATGCTGCCGTCGGCCCTCGGGGTTACCGGGCTGAAAATTACAAACTTCAACTTATCCGGGGTAATCCCTTCCTTGAGGAAATAATCCAGTAATTCCGGAAAACGGCGATAGTTGTAGCGGGTGTAATTCCCCCCCACCTGCAAGGCCAGCAGATCGGAGGTCTCCTTGATATTGGCGACGATGAGATCGAAACTCCCCTGACCGGAGACAAACGGGCGCTGCCGGTCGTGGATATCGCGGGGACCGTCAATAGTGAGCTTTGCCCCCTTCAGACCCAGGGGGAGCAGCTCCTCCACCGTCCCGCGGGTCAGCAGGGTGCCGTTGGTAACCATGTTGAAGTCAAAACCGACACCTCTTTCCTTGGCGGCAGCGGCCATTTTGGCGGCGATATATTTGAGCAGGGGCAGCGCCATCAAGGCCTCACCGCCATAAAAGCTGACGCTCACCGACAACCCGGCATCCATTCGCCCGGTCAACAGCTTCAGCAACAGGTCGGCGGTAGCAATGCTCATCGCGAAACGTCCCCGGAAGCTGCCTTCGTAGCAGTAAGGACAAGCAAGGTTGCAATCCAGGGTCAGGGTCACAATGGCGTTGAAGCGGCGGCTGTCCCGGTTGATGCGGTCAAAACTGGTGCGCACTTCCTCCCGCTCCTCTGCATGGCTCGGCGCCAGGAAACCGAGACGTGCCAGGGTTTCCCGTTCTTTATCCGCCAAGCTCCCGGTACGGGCCCGCTCCAGCAGCGCTTCCGGCACCTCCAGCAAGGCGCAGCGCCGGGTGCTGTACAGCAGGACCCGCCCAGGCTTGTCGGGGCAAGGGTAAATCTTCAGGTAGCGCGTCAACTCCATGTCTGCTCCTTCGAAAAAAGCGGGGGGGTTGCCCCCCCCCAAAACACTTCATCAAACTATAAAACTAAAACTTAAAGTACAACAGGTCTTTTCGGGCCCGCCATCGAACCCCGCATCCAGAATCACGATTTCCTCGTTGAGCATCTGCATCGGTATCACCTCCTTTTATTTTTATTCCCGGTTCAATCGGGTAGACAAACCGGTTCCGAGTTTGCTAGTGTACGCTCACATAAATCCTATGAAAACATTTATTATCGCACATATCATGAGTCTGATACTCATCTTTCCCTGCCTGTTCACAACTACCGCGCATGGCGAAGAGGCAGAGGACACCCTGGGGCTGTACTCATCCTGGCAGGAGCAGTCGGTCTCGACCGGACGCGCGTCCAAACCGCTATCCCACACCCCTGAAAACGTAAGCGTAATTTCCGCCCGCAACATCGAGGCGCTCAACGCCCATACCCTGGCCGACGTGCTGGCCACCATTCCCGGCATCCAGCTGGAAAACCTGAGCGGCCCCGGTGGCGTGGTCTTTACCAATATCCAGGGTTCCAAATTCAACCACGTGCTGGTACTGGTGGACGGCGTGTCGCTCAACAATGTCGCCGAAAACTTCCCGGACGTGGGGCTGGTACCGGCCCGGATCATCGAACGGATCGAGATCATCAAGGGGGCGGCCTCCTCGGCCTGGGGCCAGGCCCTGGGGGGGGTGATCAACGTCATCACCAAGACCCCGGATCAAGACCGGCCGATCGGCGGCTCGGCCTCCGCTTCCCTGGGAGAACACACCACCGCCGACAGCGGGGTCGAACTGAGCGGAACCAGCGGCCGGCTTGGATATTACCTGTCAGGCGGTTACCTTGGCTCGAGCGGTCTGCTCCCCAACACCCAGATTTTCTCGAATAATGCCTACGGCAAACTTAATTACGACCTCCACGGCCAGGACCGGATCAGCGCCACCTTCAACTATACCAACGCAAACCGGGGAGAATTCGCTTCCTCCCCCTTCAAGGCGGATGATACGGCCCGCTACCTCAACGCCACGCTTGCCTATCGCACCGACCTGACCACACAGCTGGCACTGGAAACGTTCGCCCACCACACTTACCGCCGGGTTGAAGTTGCGGCATCCCTGATAGACAGCGGCGACGTTTTGAAGAAGGCCACCAGTCGGGATAATTCGACCGGGGCCGATGTAAAACTCATCTGGCGCCAAACTGACAATCTGCTGGTGGCCGGCGGGGATTATGAGCATGCCGGGTTCTCTTTATTAAGCGGCGCCGCATTACTGCAAACAGATGAACAACAGCGCACCGTTGACCGCTGGGGCGTCTATCTGAACGACACCCTCACCCTCGGATCGCTGGCCATTTCCACCGGGGCGCGTTTCGACCACACACAGAGCGGTGGCGACCAGTTCAACCCCACCTTGGGCGCCACCTGGCAGCTGGCCGGCTCAACCATCCTGCGGGGATACACGGCCAGGGGCTTCAGCCTCCCGGCATTGACCCTCGACCTCACATCAGAAAAGGTCTGGACCTCCCAGGTCGGCATCGAGAGCAGCATCATCCCCTACCTCTGGTTCAAGGAGACCCTCTTCCGCAACGAGACCTGGGACGTGACCACCACCGATCCAGAGAGCGGCGCAAGAAGCTCGGAGCGCCGCATCGCCCTCGGCAGCGAGACCGAAGCCCGCACAATCCCGATCAACAACACTTCTTTAGGGGTGGGATACACCTTCACGGACACCACCCGCAGCAGCGATGATTCCCAGGTCAAAGGGGTAGCCCGCCACACCCTGCAACTGGCCCTGCGTTACGACGATCTCCACCTGTTCCGCGGGGTGCTGACCGGCCGTCACATCTGGTGGAATACCGATCCGGCGGACCTGGGCCGTTACTACGGCCTGGTCTGGGACCTGCATCTGGGGGCCACCCTCTTCAAGCGGGAAAAAAACTCGCTTGAGCTGTTCTTCTCCGGTCACAACCTGTTCAACAATTCACAATTCACGAATCAGCCCTTCCCCAATCCTGGCCGCTGGTTCGAGAGTGGTCTGAAGGCGCGGTTCTGATGCGGATTCTTCTCTACATCATAACCTGCCTGATACTGGTCATGCCCTCTCTGGCCGGGGCCTATGACGTACTGGTGGTACAGGATCAGCGCAGCCCCACCTATGATGCCATCCTGCAGGGATTCCGGTCGGTACGCCAGCTCAAGGAACGTGTCATCGTCATGCAGGATTACGCCGAAAACGACCTGCTCAGGATCACCCGTGAGGACCATCCCGCCCTGGTTCTTGCCGTCGGGGGCAGGGCACTGATCGAAGCGCGCAAGCTGCATCAGACCCCGGTGGTTTCGGTCTTCTCCTATGCCATACAGCAATCAGGCCCGCCGTCCAATCTGGTCCAGGTCAAGATGCTTATGCCGGCGGAAAGGTTTGCCGCCCTCTTCCGCGCCCTGGGGGCCAAACGGGTCGGCACCGTTCTTACGCCCATGAGCTCCGGATTTGCCGCCGAAGCCACGGAGGCCTTCCGTAAGGCAGGAATCCGGCTGGTGGTCCGTGAGGCGATGAAGCCGGGAAATGTACCGAAACAGCTCGAAGCGCTCAAAAGCACGGTGGATGCCCTCTGGCTGCTTCCTGATCCGGGCATTGTCACCAGTGAATCCGTCGAAGCATTTGCCCTGTTCTCGATGCAGCAGCGTCTCCCCTGGGTCTCCTTCAGCGATGCCCACCTCAAGAAAGGGGCGACGGCCGCATTCGGCATCGATATATTCGATATGGGCCGTCAAGCCGCCGAGACGGCCGGCAGCATCATGGCAGGAGTAAAACCGGCCGACCTTGAAGATATCCACCCGCGAAAGACACGACTCCGCTTCAACCACCCGGTGTTGGAACACTTAGGTCTCTCCGTCGAACCGCTCAGGCAACTGGGCGGGAGCACGGCAGAATAGACATGTCCCCCCTTCAGCGACTCAGCCGGTTCAGGAGCAGTTTCCGTTTCAGGCTCTTCATCATCTTTACGCTGGGCACGGCACTGATAACCTCTATCCTCACTTCAGCATACATCATACGGGAAAAGAACGAGTTTCGTGAACATACCACGGAACGGGCGCGGCTTCTGGTCGCGGTTTTGGCCGGCAACGCCCGCCTGCCGCTTTTCGGTAACGACCGGGCCCTGCTTCAAAGACTCGCGGAGGAAACGGCCCAGCAGCCCGACGTGACGGAAGTTCATATCACCAACAGCGATGGGGTAGCCGTGGCGGAGATGCACCATGGGGCCGCCGTTTCCGGGACGATCACCGAGTCACTGAAAATCACTTCTCATGCCGATGAAAGTCCCAGCCAACTTGCCATGACCGGGAACAAGGGTCCCATCTCGCTCGGCGAGGTACGGGTGTCGCTCGACACATCCCGTCTGAACAGCTCCATTCGCAAAATGACCGTATCGATCGCCCTCTATGCCGCCGTCTTCTGGCTGATCATCATAACAATCAGCTATCTTGGCCTTAACCGTCTGACCCGATCCTACCGGAGACTCATGGAAGGGCTTGCCGCCATGCGTGCCGGCAACCTGGGGATACGAATTCCTGTGGAAGGGAGCGATGAACCGAGCCAGGCTGCCCGGTCGGTGAATGAGCTGGCCGAAGCGCTGCAACAGCGCGAAGCGGATAACAAGCTGCTGCAGGAAAAATTGATCAGCGCCATGCGGATCCGGGTTCAGGAAGAAAAACAGCAGATCATGGCCAAGCTGATTCAGACGAACCGTATGACATCACTTGGACTGCTCGTCTCCAGCATGGCCCACGAGATCAACAACCCCAATGGGTCCATCAGATTGGACGGCAATTTCCTGGGCAAGATGCTGCGTGACATGGTACCGTCCCTCGAAGGCATCGCCCGCGAGGATTCGGATTTCAGAATCTGTGGAATGCGTTTCGATGACGCCCGCGAAGAGCTCTTTCGCGCCCAGGAAAACATCATCAACAATACCGATCGCATCGAATCAGTTATCAAAGACCTGCGTGCCTACAGCCTGGGTGCCAACAAACCTTATGTTCCCGATATTGACCTGAACCGGGTCGTGAGTGGAGCCCTTACCATAATCCGGGCCCATGGCCATTTTACAAATGCAACCATCAGCGCGGACCTCTCACCTGTACTTCCAACTATAAACGGCAGCCGTCACCAGTTGGAGCAGATTGTGGTCAATCTGCTCCTGAATGCTCTCCAGTCATTGCCGGCTCATGGAGGAAAGGTTTCCGTCAGCTCAACACCCGCCCCCGAAACCGACGAGATAATCATTACCATCCGTGATACCGGAGTAGGAATACCACCCGAACATATAGCTCGACTTTATGAACCATTCTTCTCAACCCGTCTTGAAACAGGCGGCAGCGGGCTGGGACTCTACATCTCCAACTTCATCATCGGCGAACATAGCGGCCGACTTGAATTTGAGTCCGAAGTCGGCGTTGGCACAACAGTCGCAATGCATCTGCCGCTCTCCCTCCCGGGTCATTCAGTATAGCCGGAACCATATTATTCAAGATTACGGCTCCAAGTTCAATTTTTTGAGAAGCGTTGTTCGGCTGATTCCCAGCATCCGTGCCGCCAACAGCCTGTTCCCGTCAGTTGCGTGCAAAGCCTCTTCGATCATCAGCAGCTCGATCTCGTCAAGAGTCGGGAATTTCTCGAAGGTGGCCTGTAAACGGTAAAACTTGTCTTTGATTATTCGCAGATTATCATCTGAAGCCGCGGACAAACCCGGGAAATCTTCGATGCTGAGACTCCTGCTGTTTGTCAGGGCGACCGCCTGCCTGACCATGTTGATCAATTCCCGCACATTGCCGATGAACAAATGCTCCTGAAGCGCCTGAAGCACTGGCTGCGGAATGACTGGAGGCTTTTTGCCAAGCTCCTCGGCCAATTTATCAACGTAGTGTCCGACCAGAAGAGGGATATCCTCGGGTCGTTCCAGGAGTGACGGGATGTGAATCTGATAACCGCACACGCGGAAGTAGAGGTCCTGCCGGAACTGACCCTTGGCGCGCATTTCTTCGAAATTGCGGTTTGAGGCGGCTACTATCCTGGCCTTGCATTTCTGAACCACATCCGACCCGGTGTGGAAATATTCCTGTTCCTGAAGAAGCCTGAGGAGCTTTACCTGGGATTCGTGACCCAAATCGCCAATTTCGTCGAAGAACAGGGTGCCGCCGGCCGCCTGGCTGACCAACCCCTCACGTGCTTCTGAGGCGCCTGTATAGGCTCCCTTGACATGGCCGAACAGGGTATCGGAAAACATCTCATCGTCCAGGCTTGCCACGTTCACGGGAATAAACTGTCCGGAAAGGTTGCTGGCCCTGTGGATAGCCCTGGCGATAAGTTCCTTGCCTACACCGGTTTCTCCAGTGATCAGGATCGGACTGCGTGCCGGCGCAACCGATTCGATGGTCATCAGCACTCCCTGCATCTTGGAACTACAGGTAATGATCTCGTTGAATATCTCCGGCCGTGCCAAGGGTGCGCCTTGCAGAAAAGCGGTAAGGCGCCGTATCCGCTCCTCGTAAGCACTGACCAGAAGCGCCTTGCGCAGACAGGAGAGAAGCCGGTTCTCGTCGATCGGTTTGTTGATGTAGTCGAACGCTCCCTGGTTGATGCATTTGACAACAGTCTCAGTATCCGTGACAGCGGTCATGATGATGACAGGGATATTCGGATAGGCTTCGACTATCCGTTCGAGAAGCTCAGCTCCCGAGACATTCGGCATAATCCAGTCGAGCAGTATCGCCGATATCCCGCCGCGGTCAAGTTCGCTAATAACCTTGCGGCTGTCATTAAGCATCATCACATTGGTACAGCCGTTCGTAATGAGCATCCGGCGGACGCTCTCCAGGAATCCCGCGTCGTCGTCCACAATGAGAATTGTGCCGTTGATAGTATCCAGTCGTTGGGTTTCGGGCATGATGTTTCCAGTCTCCGCACCGTTTGAAGTGCTGTGAATAAATAACCTATAGCTGAACATATAGGACTGGTCAGTATCCGATTACAGACGTATCTATTAACTCAGTATGCAGAATTGGGACCAACAGTTTACGATAAATTATAGCAGGCATTACAGAATATTACGGTTTTATAGCTTGAGGAACGTATGGAACCACAATTAATCACCGTCCACAATCTGAACAATTTACCGCAAGGTCATATTTGACGACTGTTTATCCGACTGTCCAGAGAGTGAATATATTTTTTAAATCGTTTGATTTAAGTAATTCCCGTCAATAGAAAAACAAATTCCCCCGCCTGCATCTCGGCAGGTGAAAACAAAAAACCCCGCATGTTCATCATGACAAATGATGGACAAAATGCGAGGTTATCAACTGCAACAGCTTGTTATTTTACTGATAAAAAAATGGAGCGGGAAACGGGATTCGAACCCGCGACTTCGACCTTGGCAAGGTCGCACTCTACCACTGAGTTATTCCCGCTTGCGAGACCAGATGTATAGCAAATCGAATTATCAGTGTCAACTTTTTTTAGCACCAGAGGCGATTTTTACTGCCGGGCAACATCTCGTGACATGACCACAATATTTTGCATCCCTAAAGGTCCCGCTGAACATTTACAGAATACAGTTTTAATTGTCCACCTGCCATTTTCTTAACTATGACCTTTGACCATTGCCGGTTGACTTCACTTGATCAGGATTCACTTGTTTAGGTATGGCATAGCCTCACTTAGGCCCAAATGAGCAGCACGTTGAAAACATTCTGTCGATTTTGCAGAGTCATTAAGCTTCGCATAGGCAAGTCCAAGATTAAAGTAGGCTTTGGCATTTTTGGGATTGAGATCTATAGACTTTCTAAAATCATCTGCCGCACGCTCTGTGACAGCAAGGTAAAGATAAACATTACCTCTGCTGAGGTAAGCGTCAGAGTCCGTTGGTGCTAGGAAAATCGCCATATTAAAATCTGCCATGGCTTTGTCGAACTGCTGTAAATCTGCAAAAACAATTCCTCGACTTTTGTATGCGTCTACATATTTAGGCTTTAAAGCTATGGCCTCACTCAGATCACTCAAAGCTTTTGTCGAGTCTCCGGCTTTGTCATAAGCAAGGCCACGATAATAATATGCGCTTAATCTTTTCCTGTAAGGGGACTCCTCAATTACATTGCTCCAAAGGCTAATAGTGTCTTTCCATACTGATTGTTGGCTGATTGTTTTTGATGTAAGAAACAACAATATTGAGCAAATAGCAATCATCAACAAGGTCTTTGACATGTTGGATGAGAGCCAACGATATAATATGGCAGCTCCAGCTCCAGCAAGCAGAAAAGGTCCGATGGCTGCCAGATACATATACCGGTCGGCGGCCGATTGGTTGCCAACCTGTATAATTCCGATAACAGGGCTAAGAGTTACAATAAAATAAAGCCATACCGAAATATAAAACCTATTCTTTTTTAATAAGAGTAATGAGCAAATAGTAATGGTTGCTACAGAGATAAGTGCTACGAAAAACATAGTATTGAAGTACTCTGCTTCCTCTGGAAGCGGATAAAAACTTACCAGTTTTAAGGGGAGAATGAGTTTATACAGATAAAATCCAAGAGCACTTACAGGTACAGAAATTCTGCCTTGGATAGGATATTGATCAAGGGGGGCCATTGCACTGGAATGCTGTTGTGCGTAAAGGCATACAGTAGCGAATATGATAGAAAGGATAAAATATGGTGCTTTTTCGATGAGAGAGTCTCTTAATCTTTTAAATCTACAAAGTGGATAGTAATCCAATATCATTAACACTACTGGCAGCGTAACAGCCATTGGTTTGCTTAATAACGCTAGTGAGAAAAAGAAGATAGATACCGCGTACAAGTAGCGAGAACCTCCTGCGTACTTAACATAGGATATTATGCTTAATACATAAAAGAAAGCGTACAGTACGTCCTTTCTTTCAGATATCCAGCTGACTGATTCCACATGAATTGGGTGCAATCCAAAGAGAAGAGAAACTACTACCGAGGCGACAGCTACCTCAGATGAACCAAGACGCAGTTTAAAAAGTCTATATACCAGCAAAAACACCAAAAAAGTGTTTAATGAATGAAAAACAATGTTAGTCAGGTGATAACCCATCGGGTCAAGACCCCATAAACGATAATCTATTGCAAGAGAGATCATTGTGAGTGGGTGCCAGTTTCCGGCCACTATGGCGGTTGAAACCCATTTAATGAAAGGTTGATCCAGAGAGCGGATCATCATGTTTTCATATACATACACATGGTCGTCCCAAGCTACAAAGCCATTGTTGAGCGAAGGAAGGTATGCCAGGAAGGCAGTTAAGCTGGCTAGTCCCGCAAAAATCAGTTTTATACTAGGATGTTTCCACATAATATTTTCCCCGATAGCAAGGCTCTTGATAAAGTCAAAGGCGCAAAACAGCCTTGTCTCGCGAAGAGGTCAGCAGCGTGCGGTAGACCTCTTCCAGCTGCCGCGACCTGGCATTCCAGGAGTGTTTCCCGACCGCCCTCTCCCGGAGTAGTACCGAGAGAGAACCCATAAGGTCACTGTTTTGAATTGTTACTGCAATAGTATCCGCAAGCGATGAAGTATTGCCATGCTCGACGTATATCCCGTCATCGCCAAGAATCTCCCGGTTGATCCGATTGTCGAACACCACCGTCGGCAGCCCGCAGGCCATATAATTGAACAGCTTGCCGTTGGCCTCGGTTCGCGCCAGCTTCGGCGACACCGCAAGATCACCGGCGCCGAGGAGAAACGGGGCTCGGTCATAGCTCACCCGTCCGGTAAACGTGATTACATCGTCAATCCCCATTTCCGCGGCCTTCCTGCGGTATTCCCCGTCGGGAAACCCCATCAGCAGAAACCGCACGTCCGGCGCCCTGCCCTTGACCAGAGAAATTGCCTCCAGTAACAGATCGACACCCTGATAGCGATTGAACAGACCGAGATAAACGACCAGCTTCACATCTTCGGCAATCCCCAGCTCACGGCGCGCCTCGCTTCGGGAGTTCGGCCGGAATACCTCCGTATCGACGCCATCGATCAGGTTGACCACCTTTTCGGGCGCTATCCCCCAATCGTTTATCAGCTCCTGCCGCCCGCTGGCGGAACTGGTGATGATGAGATCGGCCCGGCGGTCGATAAAACTCTCCAGCTTTCTGAACAGCTTCATCAGGAGTGATCTGTCACCGAAAAATCCATGATTGAGGGACTCGCCGCTCAAACTGCCCTGATAATCGAACAGCAGGGGAATACGAAGCAGGCGCTTGAGGACCGAGCCGATCAGGGCGCCTTCGTGCAGGTGGGCATGAATCAGGTGGGGGCGGAATGAACGGACTACGGCAAGCGATTTCCACAACAGGAGGGCATCGAGGTACGGCTTATGCCAGGAAGGTCCCGCTTCCAGCTTGTCATACCACGGGATGTTCGGCGTTCGCACCACCCTGACCCCGGGCATGTCGCGACCCAGGTGATACGTCACGATACAGACTTCGTGCCCCAGTTTCGTCAGCGCCAGTGCTTCCTCGTATATCCTGACGTGGCACCCCCGGTCGGAAAAATAGGGGGTCGGGGCGATCATAACTACGCGAAGTGCGTCTTCAGTCAAGGTTTATCCTGTCTTTGACAACGTAGATCGGCTTGCCCTGCGACTCGAAGTAGGTCCTGGCGTTAAGCTCGCCGAGCAGTCCCAGCACGATAAACTGGACCCCCATGAACAGCAGGAATGCCGTCACTATCAGCAGCGGATTGCGGTTCATGCTGAGGTTTTCAAACATTTTCATGTACAGGGTCATCGACCCGGTGCCGGCTCCGGCAAGCATCGTGTAGATCCCCCATTTGCCGAACAGCTGGATCGGCTTGGTGGAATAGGCCATAAGGAATTTAACCGTCATCAGATCGAGGATGACACGCAGGGTGCGGGAGATGCCGTATTTGCTGACTCCATGCAGGCGGGGAAAATGGTTGACCGGCAGCTCCGTTACCTTGGCCCCGAACTGGGACGCCAGGGCGGGAACAAAGCGGTGCATTTCGCCGTACAGATTGATGCCGTCCAGCACTTCGCGGCGATAGGCCTTGAGCGTGCAGCCGTAATCATGCAGGTGAACACCGGTCAGGCGTGAAATAAGGGCATTGGCAAGCAGTGAAGGGATTTTGCGGGTCACAAACGTATCTTTGCGGTTACTGCGCCACCCGGAGACGACATCGTAACCTTCATGTATTTTTGCAACAAGGCGCGGAATATCGGCGGGGTCGTTCTGCAGGTCGCCATCCATCGGGATGATGATGTCTCCCCCGGCAAAATCGAAGCCGGCCGACATGGCCGCGGTCTGGCCGAAGTTCCTGCGGAAACGGATCACCTTCAGGCAGCTGTCTCCGGCCGCAAGCCGGGCCAACAGGCTGTATGAACCATCGGATGAGCCGTCATCCACCATGACGATCTCATAAGAGCACCCCATGGCCTTGAGTGCGGAGCTGATCGCGGCATAGACCGCTTCCACGTTATCCTGCTCGTTGAATACCGGTACGACGATACTTATATCCACGGTTTTCTCCATCAGTATCCCCTGCAATCCGGGGGAGATTTAAGGGCTCTCCCCTGACAAGGGGAGCAGGGAGTGGTTATTCTCCCCAAACTTTTTTATTCTTCTTATCCGTATGGAGCCGTCACCGAGCGGCTCCGGTTTCCCGATAACCAGTCCCCACAGCAGACCGGCTCCGTTGACGATGTGCATGAGCGGATAAATGCCGATCAGGAACAGGGAAAACAGGCGTCCAGTCCGCAGCAGAGCAATGAGCGAACTCGCGAATGCCGCAGTCAGGTATACCACGAGAGGCACGAGCAGTAAAACATACTTTATGCATATCAATGCGATAACAAGATATAAGTCAAAAAAAAGCGGGATGAAACTTGTTAACGAATACGATGACGTGATCAGAGTCTGCTGCCCCCTGCCGCGACCATAGCTGAACATCTGGCGGATAAAGGCCTTCAGGGTCCGGCGTTGACTGCGATAAACCGGCATTGACGGGTCATGGAGCAGCGTAAAACCTGCTGACGTGACTCTTTCCAGAAATTCATTTTCCTCGTTCGGATACAGACACTCATTAAAACCGCCAAGTCCGGCGAAGACGGAACGACGAACTGCCAGGTTGCACAGGATCAGCTCCTTGTCCGTTGTCTCGCGGATTTTACCGCAGGCCCGATAGCGATTGCCGACGGCGCCGGAACCGAATGCCGAGGAGAGCGCATACCCGAACAGCTGCTGCAGCCTGCTGTCTCCGGCAGGAGTAAGCGAAGGCCCGCCGACAACGGCTACCGCCGGATCACTCATACCTGCAGAGCAGAGCGCAAGATTTTCAGGGCTGATCAGGGAATCATCGTCAAGGAAGTACAACACATCGCCGCCCGCCTCGCTTGCGGCAAGATTGCGCTGCCGGCTCGGCGCCCTCCCTTCGGCGAGCAGGATTTCATACCCTGGATCATCGGGCATGATCTTCTTGAGATGCTCGCAGGCGGCGACATAGCCGCCCGGCTTTACCGGAATGATGATGGAAAAGGTAGTCTCGCGACTCATGGCTCAGACGTCTCCCTTTGCCAGCAGCCTGACGAACTCCGGCAGCCCCTTTAGTGGCGTAAGATAGGGATCATGTTCCAACACAACTCGTCCGGGGATGCCCTGCATCACCACACGGTCCAGTAAACGGACGGACTCTCCGTAACTGCCCTGCGAAGCCAGCAGACAGGCCATATCATAGTCCACTTCGTTGCGACCGGCGCCGGATACAAGGGCCTGATTAAACAGCTCCCCTGCCATCTTGAAATCACCTTCCCGCAGGTAGATGTTACCAAGCCCCAGTAATGCGATAGCAGAATTCGGATTGGCGCGCAGCACCTTCATGAATAAATCACGATGAAAAGATAAATATCGCCACTCTGAACCGGCATGCCCGAGCAGAAACATGCCGTGAGGAGTTGCGGGGTAATTGCGCACCAGATCGGTGATAATGCCGAGGCGGTCTCTGTCGAACTGCGCAGAGGCCGGATAAATGACGGAGAGATTATCAAACGCCTTGGGATGGAAGGGCTGCAGGGAAAGCACCCTCAGGTAGGCATTCAGCGCCACATCCAGCCGCCCGCGCACCTGACTGGAGCGGCCGAGATTATACCAGACATCGGCATTCAAAGGTGCTTTACGGGAAGTATCGCTCCATAGCGTGATGTCGTCGTGCCAGACGGCAGCCCGGGAATAAGACCCGTACCCGTACAGCAGACAGATTGCCGAGAAACCGAGCATGACCGCAACCCTGATACCCGCCGCGCCCTTTTCAAGCACGAAACCTATGCCGATTGCGGCCAGAGCGGCGCAGCCGAGTATCGGAAAATACAGGTAACGGTCGTTCATCAGGGTTGTGAGCGGAACGATCTGCGAGACCGGCAGCAGCCCGAGAAAAAAAAGGGCATACCAGAAGAACAGCCGGCGGTAACGACGGAACAACCAAAACCCCAGAACGAGCAGAGCCATGACACCCAGGCCTGCAGCGGCAACGGCGGCATCCAGGCCGGTCCTGATCGGCATGTCATACACGGCGCTCAGATCCCGCGGCCAGAACAGGAGTCTCAGATAACGCATCTGCACTACCAGCATGTTGCAGAGTGTAGCGAATGGAGAACCGCCCCACCAGGGAACCCGCCCGCCACCCTGTTCCGGGGATTGACTCCAGATCGCCAGAAACGCGACCCCACCGGCAACCGCAAAAAACGGGAGGATCCGGTACAGCACTCCCTTGCGCTCACCCTTAGGCTCATAACAGATCTCATACAGCAGCAGCATAACCGGGAAAATAACCGCCACCGACTTGGCCAACAGGGCCAGACAGAAGGCGGCAAGCGACGCCGCGTAGCAGCGTGCCGGTCTTGCCGTCGAACGGGAACGGAGATACAGCAGGAACGAGGCCAGAAAAAAGAACATGGCCAGCAGGTTTTTTCGCTGGGAAATCCAGACCACACTCTCAACCTGAACCGGATGAATCAGGAAGATCAAGGCTCCCGCCACTGCTGCCGCCCTGCCGCCGGTAATCCTCGCGAGGAGCGCATATAACAACAGCCCGTTGCAAAATTGCAGCAGCAGGTTGGTCAGCAGAAAGCCGACCGGACGCAAACCCCATAATTGATAATCGACCATGTAGGAAATTATCTGAACCGGGGCATAGTTCCCGACGAAGATCCGGCTGAAGGCAAGCCCGAGATGTTCCGGCGTGATGCCGTGAGCCACCGTGTTGTTCACGACATACAAACCGTCGTCCCAGCCGGTCATGAAACCGTTGCCAAGGGACCGGCCATAGACCAAAAATGTGGCCGCAAGCATGAGCAAGGCTGGCGCGGCATCATTGCAGATTGTAACGCGAACTGAATTCATAGGTTTTCCGGCGTCGAGGCGCTCTCCTGCTCGATAAAGCCGTCTATCAATGGCGTTGTTTGTCTGCAGCTGGCGGCCACACAGCCGCCCGGTTTGACGGGAATGATGGTGAAAAAGGTAGTCACTCTGTTCTCTCACGTTTGTGTTGTATGACTCGATTCGGTAAATTGAATCCATGCAGTATGTTCAGCAGTCACCAACCGGCAAAATACAGTATAAATTTAATGATGCCTACACAAATCAGCCATCCACAACAAGACATATGGAAATGGTTGCGCATAGTGTGGTATAAATTGCCATCCAGGTTGCATAGAGAAATGGTTAGTACATTTTGGTTACAAAACAGATACTTGTTGTAAAAATTTTGCGGCAGCAATAGCACAGGGGGCAAAGAGAATGACTCAAGCGCTCAAAAACAATATAGCCGGGGGAAAATACCTGTGCCAGATGCGTGAACTGGTGCTGCGGGCAACTTCTGACCTGGATTGCACTATTTTCCTGTTTGGTTCACGGGCACACGGCGTTTATCGCAGAAGCTCTGATATTGACATCGGTTTTAGCGGACTAAGTGAGTCCGTATTTGCTAAAACAAGAGACCATCTGCTGTCAGAGATCGAAGAGAGTATGATTCCGCACCATGTTGATTTGGTGAATATTGATACAGCCCCAAACAATTTCAGAGAAGTGGCAATGAAAGAGGTTATTGTATGGAAACAAAGTTCACGCGCAAACTGAACGACCTGGAAGCGGCTCTGGCAAATTTTCGGGATTCACTGACGCTCGAACCGGCATTGTTTCCAGATCTTGTGGCTGACAATATCAAATCTGGTCAGATTCAGAAATTTGAGTTCACCGTCGAACTGCTGTGGAAAACAGTACAGGTCTTCCTTTATGAGGTCGATGGTGTCGATGTCATCACTCCCAAATCGGTTGCAAAAGAGTTTGTGGAAGCAGGCTACTCTGATTATGACGCATATGAGCTGTTTATCAGGGCGGTCAACGACAGAAATCAGCTCAGCCATATCTATCGTCAGGAGATGGCAGAATCGATTTGGCAGCGTCTGCCTGAATATATCCGTATGGTAGAGCAGATTATCCGTGCGATGCAGTCTAAAATCAAGAGTGTTCATTGCTGACAGGACACCTCAGTATTAAACGGCACTGGGATAATAAAATCATTTGAATTTTGATGATGTCTTGTCCTGTTAATGTCCTGGTTTGCGGTTTTTGCCTAATGCTCAATGTTTTAACGCACCAAAAGTAGGCGCCTTTAGGCGAGGGCGCAACGGTTTAAGATGATTACTCGATTTTGAGTAGAGTGAGGAAAATATATGGCGGTGGACAAGCTGCTGCGGAAAGCGATAGAGATGCACGAGAGCCTCGAATACGAAGAGGCCGGTAAACTGTACAGGAAAATCCTCTCTGCAAAACCGCGCCATCTCGATGCCAACTATCTGCTGGGAACCCTTTATGCCGAGGTAGATGACTTTGAAAAGGCAAAACAGTATCTGACAAGAGCCGCCCAGATTGACCCTCGCTCACCGATGGTGCAGGTAAACCTGGGGAATGTGTACCGGCGACTCGGGAATCCTGATCTTGCGATCAAATGCTTCACCCGTGCCAGGCAGCTGATGCCGACTCTGTCCGAGGCGCATTTGGGCCTTGGTTCCTCACAGATGGAGCTGGATGAAGATTTTGACAAGGTGATGGACTCTTTTAACAGAGCGCTTGCCCTGACTCCGGATGTGCCGGAGATTTATCATGCGATAGGCATGTTGCTCGACAGGTATGGCAACGTTGATGACGCGCTTAAGATGTTTGAAACAGCCCGTGACCTGAATCCGAATCTGCCAAAAATCAATTCAGTCCTTGGCTGTATCTGTCTGAGGGAAGGGAGAATTGAAAAGGCAGCGGAATACTTCCGGGAAGCTTGTCGTATTTCCGCTGATGACTTCAAGGCCGCCTATTTCCTGGCGATTGCCGAGGGGCGGCCGCCGGGAAATGACCTCAAACAGAAATATTCACAACTTGAATTTAACGGCTATGCCGTTCAATTTGAAAAGAGCCTGGTGGACAAACTGGGGTACACGACACCTTTCAGGTTATTCGAGACACTGATACGCATCTGTGGCCGTGATATTAGTTTCGATTCCGTTGCCGATCTGGGTTGCGGCACCGGTCTGTCCGGAGAGGCATTGCGCAGCATCTCCGTCAGGTTAACCGGGATCGATATTTCCGAGAAGATGCTGGAGGTGGCCAGGGGCAAGAACTGCTATGACCGGCTTTGTTGCGGAGACATCGTCACGATACTGGATGCGCAGCAGGAGCGCTTCGACCTGTTCGTTGCATCGGATGTACTGATTTACATCGGCGAAATCAATGACTTGATGACCACTGTAGTAGCGCATGCGGCGCCCGACGCACTCTTTTTATTCAGCACGGAAATATTTGACGGAGAGGGGGTTCGCCTCCAGCAAAACGGCAGATATGCGCATAATGCCGTATACGTGAACGAAGTCATGAAGGCTTTCGGGTGTACGGTTATCAGCGAAGAGGCGGTCGATCTGCGCCTGGAACTGGGCGCCTGGGTTAAGGGTAATCTTTTCGCCGTGCGGCTTCCGGGCGGCCATTGAATAGGCCTTGCTCAAAAAGTTGAACTGCAGCATCTCTCTCCAGAAAAAAATCACTTCCCGCCGGGAAAGTACTGCTCCAGCAGTAACTTGAACCTCCGGTCCCGGCGCAACGCCGCTGGGGGGTTTATAACCTATATCAAAGTGTTGATTGCTTACCATTGGCTTTGCCTCCTATTAGGGCGCCTTCGCTCAGATAAGATTCGTGAGGTGTAAATGAACTCGAACAGCAACCTGAATGCATCAGGTACAAACAAAATCTTTTTTCCAAATCTGAATGGCGTCAGATTCATAGCCGCTTTAATGGTAATTATCCAGCATACGGAAGAGACAAAGATTAAAATCGGCTTTCCTACTTCTTACCGAGAAGATGGCATCCTTGGCAGCCTTGGCGTTTCTCTTTTTTTTGTATTAAGCGGGTTTTTGATTACCTATCTGCTTCAGTCTGAAAATCAAACCTCCGGCACGATCTCCCTGCGAGACTTTTACACTCGAAGAGTATTGAGAATATGGCCACTTTACTATCTGATTATTATTCTTGGTTTTTGGGTAATGCCTAATTTTATGCCTGCATTAGGAGATGAGTATAACGTTAGAGATCTATCGGAACAGTCCGGCGCTCAATTATTATTTGATTTATTTTTTATGCCCAATGTGTCCATAATCCTATTTGACCCAATCCGGTTTGTTCCGCAAATATGGTCAATCGGTGTTGAGGAGCAGTTTTATTTATTATGGCCGTTATTGATGAAATACTTCAACAATTCACTAAAACCTTTTATCACTGTAATTCTTGTTTTTGTCGGATTTAATTTTTCGGAATTATCACCAATAAAAAGGCCAATGACATATTCTGTCGCCAGTGTGTTGTAGCATGCTCTCTATAGGAGGGTATGCTATGAATATTCAAGAGTTTCGCAAACAGTTTCCCGATGAA
>Ga0137379_10002253_pt1 | contig 17905 bp, 13 predicted proteins | sample SagtaG_18_FD_104812 | JGI IMG/M metagenome (GOLD analysis project Ga0137379, IMG submission 104812) | Vadose zone soil microbial communities from Sagehorn Ranch, Mendocino, California, USA - Sage2_L_80_16 metaG | ecosystem: Environmental > Terrestrial > Soil > Vadose zone | place: USA...
CGTGCCCGAAGCCAGTGAAGATGTCATTGCCGCTCACGAGTGGACTCCTGAGTTCGCGAAACATATTGTCTATCTCGATACCACCGACCACCCCCACATGCATTCGTTGATGCTGAAACATGGGGGGAATTGGCACCATACCGATCTAACCAGCTCGACTGGTTCTCCATTGATAGCATTGCTTAGAGCAGGCAAATGAACCTACGTCCTTTTCGAACTTGATGCCCCAGCATGGAGGACTTTCACGCGTCACAGGTCGAGATGAGCCCGGCCAAACATCTGCCTTTTCAGACCCATTTCAGCTTCTCGATGTATGCTCAGGGTAAGTGAGTCATAGACGAGCGAAAGGAAATGTATAGATGAAACGACCACCTGTTCTGCACTATCTCCTCTGGCTAGGAGGTATTATAGTGGTGCTATCCGGATGTGTAGGATCATCTGAACCGCATACACAGACGCCAGCTGCTCCTGTTGCATCCCCGACCACTCTTCTTACGCAATTGAAGCCTGAAGGGGCTCTTCCATCCTCCTGTCCTGTCACGCCCATCTACCAGGGAGGGCCACCAACACCCTTTATCACGTCTGCTCTTCCCTGGGTTCAGACTCAACCCACTTCTTCGGGCATTGTGGGACACCTCTTTTTTGCAGGGACGACGACCGGGAGCGGGACGTACCGGGTTCTCCATACGGGAGGAGGCTATCCCGATGGGTCGAGCACCAAAATTCTCTGGACGATTGATCATCCGCACATTCTCAACCAGATTCAAATTGATGGAACGAATCTGTTCTCTCCTGGAATGACGTTTCACCAAACCATTAATCCAGGCGTTGGCCCTTGGGCTGTTCCTTCACCGGAACAGTACCCGTCAATTGTGGTAGTTCCCAGTGCAGGCTGCTGGCGTTTGCAGATCAGCAGTGGCTTGGCGCAGGGAACCCTTATTATGTGGGTCGTTGGGGAGAATGGATAAGAGGAGGTTTGCCAAAAGTTGTCGTCAGCCTGCCTGTTGCCAGCCGAAGGAGGCCACCCCTACCCAACCATAGCCACGATGTGATAGAATATCTATCAAGCTCATTGAGCCGTTGCCTCGCACGCACGATACATTGGGTGGGTTCCATAGGAAAGTACTACGCCAATTATGACGATAGAAGAAAAAGACGCGCAGGCGTTAGATGCCTACTCAAACGCGGTAACGGGCGCTGCGGAGCGTGTTGGACCCGCAGTTGTACGTATTGATATAGATCGTGAAGGCGGGCGATTTGCCCGGTCAATCTTTGGGGGCGGCTTAGGCTCCGGCTTCATCTTTGCCTCAGATGGTCAGATCCTCACTAATGCCCACGTAGTAGCAAATGCGCAGCGTATTCGTGTAACGCTCGCCGATGGCCGCACCTTTGATGCTGGCCTTGTTGGAAGCGAACCAGATGTCGATGTTGCAGTGCTGCGGATCGGCGCGGACAGGCTACCCGTCGCCGAACTCGGACGGACTCCCCTGAAAGTGGGGCAGTTGGTGATTGCTGTCGGCAACCCCTACGGTCTCAACTGGACGGTTACGGCAGGAGTTGTGAGCGCATTGGGCCGCACGCTGGAAGGGCCAGGCATACGCAGCAAAATGACCAACCTCATCCAGACCGATACCTCCATCAATCCAGGCAATTCTGGCGGCCCGCTCGTGGATAGCCTGGGGCGGGTGGTCGGGATCACCACCGCCATGATGCCTATGGCCCAGGGGCTTGGCTTCTCCATTCCGCTGGACACCGTCAAATCCGCCATTGCACGTATCAATAAACGACGCGAAGCGACACCGGCAGGTGTATCGATGGGCGTTGGCGGCATGCGGGTGAAGCTCGACGAAACATTGCGCAGGAATCTCAGCCTCGCGCAACAACACGGGATGGAACTGCTAGAAATCCGGCATGATGGGCCAGCCGACCGCGCCGAACTTAAACGCCTGGATATTATTGTCTCGGCTGCCAGCGAACCCGTCACGGAACCGCGGGACTTGCAGCGTATTGTACGCCGCCATCGCGGGGGTGAAAAAATCCCCGTCAATTTCCTGAGAGGGGGCAAACAGCGCAAAGTGACGGTGATACTTTAGATAGTTTCTTATGCGCCTGCTTCATCAGAATCAGCACCAGCACGAATTTGAGAGTTACCCCTAAAATGCGTCTATTGTAGTGGAAGATGTAACACTACGTCTGGGCTACATAGCCAGGAGGGAAAGACGCAATGGGACCTATGCTGATTCTGCTGGTGTTCCTGGGTGGAACAATGATGTTAATTGTAGGCGGCACACGGATAAGTTTGTATCTTTTTACACAGAATGCGTTGGAAACTAACCATGTGGTAGCTGAAAAGCCGTTGCCGGTTCAAGAACCCGTCGTAGAACGTCCCGTATATTATCGAGTCGCGGAGGCAGGGAACACGAGTGCCCGGTACGCGCGTGGTAGTTTAATGGTCATCGGAAGCATCTTATTGTTGACACTGATTGCCGCCGTTACCATCCTTCACTAACAAGAGGACAACACCGCCAGCAACATTGACTGGTCGACCTGCCGGAATGGAGAGAGATTTCTGGCAGGTCGATGGGTTTTTCTGTTGCGATTTGCTTAGAGTAGATGGTCAGAGCACATCAGAACATCCACACCCTGGCATTACTGAATACTACTTCCGTTGCATGGCCGTTCGTACCATTTGCAGTGGCTTCGAAGCCAATTTTCCCGTGGTTATAGGTGCTATCAGTAATGCTAGCAATTTGCTGGTGGTTGATATATACGGTAATGGTATTGCCCTGGGCTACCACGGCAACGAGGTTGCTCTGGCCCACCCCCTGCTTGATGGCTGAACTGTTGCCGCTCGTCAAGACTGTAGCGCCAGATGCATTCACGATATAGAGATCGTAAGACCCATCTTGAAACACATCTAATGTGTAGTTTCTGTAGGCCTGGGGAGTGTCCTGGTCGCGGAAGATCAGTCCGCCTCCGTCCCCTTTCATAATCTGCATCTGCGCCTCAAAGGCGAAGTTCGTGTAGTTGGAGTCGACGGCCAAACAGTCGTCATAAAAATGGGGATCGGGCGCTTTCACATGGTATGCTCCACCCATGAAGCTGCAATTGATGGGATCTTGGGCCCAACTGACCCCTTTGCTATTATCGCTCAAAGGATCAGAGAAGACCAGCGTCCCACCATGGGTATAGGGGTTCGCTGCCGCAGCAGTGGCTGTCGCATTGATTTGGGCCTGGGCTTGAGCTGTGCTGCTGGCCTGTGCATGGGCTGTTCCGGTGGCCTGCGCTATGGCGGTAGCTGTAGCCTGCACATGCTGCTGGTTAGGTTGGTAGACGGTTGCATAGTAGATGAGTCCGCTTCCTGCTATGACCAGCACTGCTATGATGACAATCAAAACGATGATCGCTGGTGAAAAGCGACGCGGAGGTTTTTGTCCTTGTGGACCGGCAGGAGCGAGCGGAGGAGGATAGGCAGGTTGTGGTCCGGACTGCGGCGTACCATAAGGAGGTGGAGCGGTATAGGGATTCTGCTGACTAGAAGGAGCGGATGGAGGTAGAGGGGTATAGGGGTTCTGCTGACTAGATTGAGTAGGGGGAGGAGCGTAAGGATTTGAACCATAGGCTGTAGTTGGCGGGGATTGTTGTACAACAGTAAAAGGTGATGGCGCAATGGTAGGAGCTTCGGGCGCTGTCCCAGTATTGATGTAATAGGCGGGTGTAGCCGCGCCACAGTTGGGACAATGTGCGGCTCCTGGTACAAGCTGCGCTCCACAGGAATTACAGTACGTCATGAGTCCTCCTCACTCTATTGCAATCTACCAGGATGACTATAGTACTCAGCTAGTATACCTTAATAACACAACAAATGCAATAAAAAAAGCTACCTAGCTACCTCCGCTACCTCTCTCACTTATCATCAATAGCTACCACCTAACTTCCGGTGATCCCACGAGACTATCTCTACGGGTTCCACAAAGACCACCACTCGTTTAGGTGCCTGGGCTGAGACCAATTGGCGTGTATTATCATTCAAAGGGCCAGTGTACCGTTCAAAGATGACCTCGCCTATGCGCTGGACGGTTTCGCGGTCGTCGTTGATGATTGCCCGTCCTTTAATCTGGACTCCCCGTAGTTCATCATAGCGCACACCGCTCTCCACAAGACAGGTAAGCCTGGGATCTCGCCGCAGGTTGATAGCCTTTTGCGACTTAGCATACGTCCAAAAAACTACCTGGTCATTTATCAACACATACCACATCGCTACCAGGTGCGGCCAACCGTCTTTACCAATTGTGGCTACCTGAAGTATGCGCTGCTCCTCAAGAAATGCGCGTATCTCTTCGTCGTTCATGCGGATCAGGTCTCGCCGATTCATGTATTTTCCTCCGTCATTACTTCTCTAAATATTGAGCGTATGTTGGCGATGCGTTCAGATCGCTTATAGACACGGAGTTGGCAATAGCTAAGAATATACTGAGGTCATTTCAACTCGAACAACGCCTCATCATATTCTCCAATGATCTCGAAACCCAACCGCTTATAACACGCGATGGCGCTGGCATTATCGGCTCGAACATTCAGCCCAACATGATCTACTGTCTCTAACAATACCTTGCAGAGCTTCGCGCACACGGCCGATCCCAGGCGCTGCCCTCGATAATCGGGATGCGTGGTCACATTACCAAGGACGCCTATCTTGTATTGTGGCGAATACACGTGCACTCCGGCTACGCTTACCAGCTTTGCATCTCGTCGAATGCCGTAGTAGTGTCCAGTTTCCAACATGCGTGGATCGAACCAGTTTTCAGGGTAGCTAATGCGATATAAGGTTTGTAAATCATCTACATCCGCTACGGTTAATGGAACGACGCCTGAACTATCAACCTTCTCCAGGCGTGAGGTATCCATTAAAGCCATCTTGTAGTGCAGACCGTGCGATTCGATACGGTAATCATGTGCAAAGACACTCGCCAGGTCTCCGCTAAAATGAGCATAAAATCTTCTTGGGAGCAGAGGCATAAGCGACTGGAGCAAATCGCGCATGGTTGCGAGGCCCTCAGTGATTCCCAGCAGTGTTGGAAGTTCTAACCCGGTATAGAGTAAAACAAGTTCTTGAATCTCTTCAGCATCTTTGAATGCGTACCAGGTCGTATACTGCCAAAAGAAATCGTCCAGGTCTCCTAGCTCATACAGATGCAGCCAGGTGTTACGGCGCAGGAACTGCTCAATTGTACCTTTGTCATGTAGACAAACAGCTTTCATAAGACGCTTCCCCTATACCCTACTGCACCAGTTCTACGATGCCGATCAAATGCCCTTTGACGAGTGGCATGCCTTTTCGGGCGCGTGGGAACGTCTTAAATTCGGATGCCTTCATCACAGTCACCTGTTCGCTGCCTTCGCCGTTTGAGATGAGCAGGAAGTGCGTGTGTTCGTTGATGATGGTAGCCGACATCACCTTGTCTTTACCGGCCAGTTCGGTGGTTATGACACCGGCTGTAGCCCGGCCCTTCTGTGGGTACTGGCCGAGCGGCACTTTCTTGCCCAGGCCGCTTTCGGTCACGACGAAGAGGCTCAACGGGTCGGAGGCCGTGTTTTGCTCCTCGCTATCCAGATAGCACGCGCTGACCACCTTCGCATTCGGGGCTAAGGCCATAGCCGCTACGCCTTGACCGACACGACCCTGAGCGCGCAAGCCTTCATCGCTGAAACGCAGCGTTTGCGCGTTATCGCATGTCACAAAGTATTCGCCCTGGCCGCGCGAGATCAGCGCGGCCACTACAGCATCGCCCTCCGCCAGCTTCATATCTTGCAGGCCATCCACATCAGCTGTTTTATAATCGCTCAAGGGAGATTTCTTGACTTTGCCCAGTTTGCTGAAAGTCACCAGGTAACGGTCTTCGTCGTATGACTCGAGGGGGAGCAGTGCGACGACTTCTTCACCCTGGACAAGCCCTATCAATTTGCGTAGAGGTTCGCCCTTTGCCGGGCGAGTTCCCTGGGGAATACGATGAGCCGCGATCTGGAATACACGACCACTGGTGCAGATGCAGAGTACGTAATCCTGTGAAGTGGCAGGGACTACCTGGCGCAGTTGCTCATCGCCGCGTACTGTAACGTAGGTGGCATCACCATTTTTTCCCTTTGGCTTGTAGGTATCAGCGGGCAGCGCTTTCAGCGCACCCGCGCGCGTATAGGCAATCACCAGGGGCTCGCGTTCATGCAGGCTGGCAACCTCGGTCACAGGAGCATGAGCCTGTCCCTCGACCTCGATGACGGTGCGCCGCTCATCGCCGAACTGCTTGATCAGTTGCTGCATCTCTTTCTTCAGCAGGGCGATCAGCGCATCACGATGCGCCAGCAAATACTCCAGTTCGCTGATGCGCGCCTGCAGCTCCGCTTTTTCTTTGGCATATTTACCAGCATCCAGGCGCGTCACCTGGGCCAGTGTCATCGAGGCTATCACATCGGATTGGATTGGTGTCAGTTTATAGGTTGTCTCGATCTTTTTGCGCGCCACTGCGCGATCCTCTGCTTGCTGGAAGATTTTGACGATGCGATCCGCGTTGGCCGCGCCGACGATCAACCCCTCGACAACGTGCAGGCGCTCCCTGGCTTTGCGCAGGTCAAACTGCGTGCGGCGCGTGACGACATCAACCTGGTGGGCATTCCAATAGTTGAGCAATTCGATCATACCCACCTGTTTAGGATGGCGCGCAGCCTGCATCGGCTCACCAAAGAGGAATACCATCTGAAACGACTGCGCAATCTGCAAATCCGTTTCGTTGAAAAGCTGCGAGAGCACCTGGGCTGCATCGGCATCTTTGCGCAATTCCAGCACGATGCGCGTACCTTTTTCGGTATCGCTCTCGTCACGCAGGTCGGGCAGCAACCCCTCGAGCTTGCGCGCATTGATGGCCTTGACAATCGAGGCTTTGACTTTATCGCGACCGATGGGCGGAATTTGCGTCACAATCAGCGAACGGCTGCGCGGCGTCTCTTCCAGGCGCACCTCTGCGCGCACAATGATGCGCCCCTTGCCGGTCGTCAGGTAATCTTTGATACCCTCGATACCCATGACGCGCCCACCCTGGCAGAAATCTGGTCCCTGAATGTAAGTCATGAGCTGCTCGACGCTCATGGTGGGGCGATCCAGCAGGGCGATGCAGGCCCGCAATACCTCGGTCAGATTATGCGGTGGAATATTGGTGGAGAGGCCCACCGCGATACCACTGGATGTATTGACGACAGGCGGGATGCGGCCTGGCAGATAGTCCGGCTCCTGCACTCTCGGATCCTGCTTATAGCTCGGGTGCAGCGGAACGGTTTCACGTTCCATGTCGGCCATCAGCGCCTCCGCCAATGGAGAAAGGCGCATCTCGGTATAACGATATGCAGCGGGAGCATCTCCATCCTCGCTGCCCATATTGCCCTGACTCTCGATCAAGGGATAGCGCAGGGTAAACGGCTGGGCCATACGCGCCGCTGCGTCATAGACGGAGACATCGCCATGTGGATGGTAGTTACCAAGAATAAGTCCGACGACTTCCGCGCTTTTCACCGTGGGGCGACTAGAGATGAAGCGCGCATCGCGCATACCTGCGAGAATGCGCCGCTGCACGGGCTTCAAGCCATCACGAGCATCGGGTAACGCGCGGTCAGTCACGACCGAAAGGCCATAGGTCGCAAAGGCCTGGGCCATTACGACCGAAAAATCTTCCTCGCGAATGGTGCCAAATGCTGTTGTGTTTTCAGAGATTCGAGCCATGATCTATACATCCAGTTCCTTAATCTTCCGCGCGTGTTCCGCCAGGAAGGTACGACGCGCCTCGGCGTTCTCGTCTTCCATCAGTTCTCCCACCAGTTTCGCCGCCAGCACGCCATCTTCCATCGTAACGCGCTTAAGCGTGCGGCGCGGGGGATCGAACATGGTTTCACGCAGCTCTTTCGCATTCATCTCGCCCAGGCCTTTGAAGCGTTTGAACTCAACATCCTGCGCATCTGGCCGCGCGTTCAGGAATTGGATGCGCGCCTCGTCGTCCAGCAGCCATGTTACCTTGCCCTTGTATTTGACCGAGTACAGTGGTGGACAGGCGATGAACACATGCCCGCGCTCGATCAGGTCGCTAAACTCCTGGTAGAAGAGAGTCAGCAGCAGGCATTGAATATGCAGACCGTCCACGTCGGCGTCGGTGGCGATGATCACGCGGTGAAACTTCAGACGGCTGATATCGAATGAATCGCGCGTACCCGTTCCCAGCACGTTGATGATGGTGCGTATCTCTTCATTCTCAACGATACGCTTCAAATCGGCTTTCGCCACGTTGAGCGGTTTGCCTTTCAACTTCAAGACAGCCTGGAAATCTGAGAAACGCCCCTGGCCAGCGCTGCCACCAGCCGAATCTCCTTCGACGATGAACAGCTCTGAACGCGCGGGATCCGAGGAGTTACAGCGCAAGAACTTCTTGGAGAGCGAGGTGTCGATCAGCTCGCCGTTTTTCTTATTGCCCGCGCGCGCCAGCTCTTCCACCAACTGGGCTTCATTGCGCGCCTTCTGCATCTGGAGAATTTTTTTGAGCCAGTCTTTGCCGGCGCCCGTATTACGCTCAAACCACTCCTTCAAACCCTCGTCCACAATCGAACGCACGATGCCCTCAACAGGCGCGTTGTTCAAGCGATCTTTGGTCTGACCCTGAAACTGTGGATTGACCAGCTTCACCGAGATCACCACGTTCAGCCCCTGCTGGATGACCTCCGGCTTGAACCCTTCCTTCTCACGGCTTTTAATCACGCCCCATTTGAGCGCATAATCGTTTACTACTTTGGTAAGCGCGGCCTTAAAGCCTGTTTCGTGTACACCGCCGTCGCGTGTACGTACGGCGTTGGCATAGCTATACATGGTAATCCTGTAGCCAGAGGTGGCTTGCAGCGCCACCTCTACCTGCACTCCATCCTTTGCTTTGGCGATGCCGATGACCTGCTTGAAGAGCGGCGCGTTGGTGCCGGTCGCAAGCTCGCGCACATAATCGGGCAGCCCTTCGCGCGAGTAAAAGACACGCTTCACCTGCTGCTCGGTGTCATCGTCGTAGGCATCCAGGTGGAAGGTCACACCACAATTGAGATAGGCGGCGGCTTTCAGCCGACTTTCAATCGCCTCGAGCGAGTAAAAGGCGTCGGCATCGAAGATGCTGCGATCGTAGAGCCAGCGCAGCTGTGTGCCGTGTCGTTTTGGATCGTATAACAACACTTCGTGCGGCAAAGCGGTTCCACGACTGAATACCTGCCTGAACTCCTGTCCATCTTTCCAGATGGTTAACTCTACTTTTTCAGACAGCGCGTTGATCACCGTCGAACCTACACCATGCAGCCCGCCAGCGGTTTTATAGACGCCTTCTTCAAATTTTCCACCGGAATGGGGGACGGTTAAGATGATCGTCGCGGCTGGCAAATACTCTCCCTGGTATAACATCGGGTCGAAAGGCATGCCTCGCGCCTCGTCACGCACCGTGACCCAGCCCTCGCGATCCACGCTCACCCAGATATTTTTGCCGTAGCCAGCTACGGCCTCATCAACGGCATTATCCAGCGCTTCCCAGATCAAGTGCAAAAGACCTGAGGAGGAAGTAGATCCAATATACATACCCGGACGATGGCGAATGGCCGCGATACCCTCAAGTACCTGGATATCAGCGGCTGAATAGTGAGACTGCTTCTTAGTTTTTGCCACCGGCTTTAACTCGCTTCTGGGCGAAGCCACTTCTCTTGTTTTTATTTCCTCGTCTGCTCTTTTTGCCTGGAAGAGCGAGAGTTGTCCGTTCAACTCTAAATCTTCTTGCACAGCGGGGGACGATTTGGCGGAACGAGCCATAAACCTGATACCTCTCTTCAACTGGCTTTTCATGTACTCTCAGCATACAGTGTTCTATTCTTCCTGTCAATAGGAAATTCGGTCACATGTTCTATTTTGCTCAAAGCTGGTTTTTGGAAGATTGCCGATTCTAGCCAGCTTTCCAAATAAAACTATTTTGGAGAGTCATTTCATATTCATACATAGCATTCTTGATACACACTAGAAAAAGGAAACCTAATAAAAATACTAGCCACCTATCTTAAAAAAAAGTTTCACAACTCTTGTATATTGTGGTAAAATACATTGTAAGTGAGAGGGATTTTTTCTCTTTTGGCAGCGTTCTTACTTATAAGAAACCAGATGTTTTTAAGAGAAAAGGTACTCGCTGGTTCATCATTATGAGAACTTTTTCAGCAATGCTACGTATAATATTACGAGCCATTAAAAATTTTAAGTGTTCGTTGGGTGCCCATAGTTTTTTTTCATTAAGTTTTAATTCTTTTCATATATACTACTTGTTTAGTACATCAGCGCACCATATGTTACTTAACTCTAGGAAAGCGTAAGCAAACAATGCCACGTCCATTGAAAAATGTTTCCCCCGATACATTGGGTGGGAGAATACGGGCTGCGCGTCAGGCCTTACATATGTCTCTTTCTGAAGTAGCGGGTCAAGAATACAGTACCAGCCTCATTTCACAGATCGAACGCAATAAAATCGAGCCATCAGCAGGTAGTTTGAAGTACCTGGCGGAGCAGCTTCATCTTCCATTAAATGAGCTGACGGTTTTAGCGCAGCAGCATCGTGAAACTGAAGTGGAAACACATAAATACCAGAAAATTGAAGATCAACGTGTTCGCGCTGCTCAACTGCTGGAGATCAACCGTCCGCGGGGCGCATTAGAGCAGTTGCAGGATTTGACCATTAGCCAGATACCAACCTTTCAACGCTGGCGCATCATTGCCCTGCGCGGCCAGTGTTACTTTAGCCTGCGGCAGTTTCTTTCAGCGCAACGGGAATTTCTCTCCGCGCTTGCTGTGTTGCCGGATCACATTTTACAGGATCAATTCGTGGAAGTCGTCTTATTACGGCTACATCTGGCGGCGGCTTCTCGAGAACTTGGTCAGTATGAAACGGCATACGAGCAATACCAGGATGCGCGCTCGTTGATGAACACTGCTACTCCGTTGCGCTACATCGCCGAAGCCCACTGGGGGCTTTCGCTCGTCCTCTACGAACAAGCCTACAAAGCGATAAATGACAGGGAGCATGAAGACGGGCAGGAGTATCCAGAATCCTTCAAGCTACTCATGCAGCGTGCGCTTCGACACGCGGAGAATGCCCGCACACTCTACAACTCCATTGAAGAGTTGTTACGCGCCGCGCTCCTGAGCTGCCAGATCGCGTTAATTGAGCAGGCGCTGGGAAATTTGGGGGCCGCGCGCCTGCACTTGCAGGACGTATTAAACGACTGGACGCCCACGATCAGCGAAAGTGAGCAACCTCAACCACTTGAAGTCGCCGAGAAGGTCAAGCACTACAGTTTGAAAGAACGCGCGAATGTGGTCTCTGCGGCTGCCTGCTACCTGGCAAGTGTCGAACATCAGGCCAAAGACTGCGATACCGCGCTCGACTATATTGAGTTGGCGCTGAAAGCTGGCCAATCCAGTTATATTCTCAGGCGCGCTGATGCTTATATGACCAAAGGCCAGATTCTCGCTGACCGCAACGATCCGAATGCAACCGAGGCGTTCTATCAAGCGCTCGATGAGTTAGAAAGGACCGATCGCCTGGGAGCCAAGATTCGCGTGCATCGCATGCTTGGCGAGCACTTGATGAAACAGGGAGAGTATAAAGAGGGTCAAAAGGAAATCGATACAGCCTTACGACTTGCAAACGTTCCCTCACAATTTCAGGCGACATCGGCGGACGAACATACAACGCTCAACGGGTAAGACCCGCTCCTCGTTTTACACGGCGCAGGTATCTATAACGGTTGATCTTTCATCAACAATTCGTAGGCAGCAATAATACGCTGCATCTCTCGTGGATCACCACCCCGGTCGGGGTGGTTTTTCTTCGCAAGTTCGCGGTAACGGCGCTTGATTTGCTGGCGTGTAGCATTCGAAGTCAACCCTAGCACCGTCAACGCCTGCTGGCGCTCCAATACCGGACGTATAGGATTCACGCGGCTGCCCCATAAAGCTCGCGCGCTCAGGCGCAATACGTCCCATAGCAGCGATGCGAAACTCTGTTGTTTCGGTGGTGGTCGTGAACCCATTCCTGTCTACTCGTACACTGTTCATGCGCGGAATATAAGGTGATCTCTCCTCATCATGATACCACGAGTAAGGTATGCTTACTACAAACCCATAGTGCATCTATGAAACGCAACGATGAGTGTAATCGTGCTTATATTCAGAGAATCGAATCGCCGTCATCTTTGCTGATAACAGGAGAACACCTGAAAGGATCAGGGCCATGGCAACTGAAACGAAAACACACGAATCAGCACCCGATACTAAGCAAGAAGTCGTATCAGGGGTAGAGCATACCGCTAAAAAAGAGGTGAAACCCCTCCAGGGGTTTTTCACCAAATTTAATAACGACTGGGTCATGAACTTCGCATCGGGACTCGCCTTTAACTTGCTGACGTCCATTTTCCCCATAGTGATAGCTATTATCTCCATAGCGGGATTCTTTGTGGGCAGTCTGGATCCTACGGGAAAGCAAATGCTTATTGACAATATTACACACGCCTTTCCGCCACCTATATCTAACCAGAATGTGCTACAACCCGCGCTCAATTCACTCAGCAAGGAAGCCGGCTTCCTGAGCATTATCGCTATTCTGCTAGCCATCTTCGGCGGTTCACGCCTCTTTGTTTCTATGGAGGGCTACTTCGATATCATCTACCATACGCGCCCAAGAGATGTAATCCCGCTGAATATCATGGCTGTACTCATGTTGCTCCTATTCGTTGTGCTGATCCCTCTCATGGTTTTCACAGCGACCCTCCCAGCGCTAGTCGTTAACTTACTAAAAGCCACCCCTTTGAACACTATTCCCTATATTGGTCTCCTTTTCACCGTGATCGGTATACTTGGCGGTATATTCGTCACATGGATCTTCTTTGAAGCCATTTACATCGTCGTACCCAACCAGCATATCAGTTTTCGCAATAGCTGGCCCGGCGCGCTGGTCGCAGCTATTGCTTTGCAAATCTACCTCGTACTGTTCCCGTTTTACGTGTCCCACTTCCTGACTAGCGATACCGGCACCATAGGCTTCGCCGTCATCCTCCTCTTCTTCTTCTACTACTTCGCTGTCATCTTGCTTTTAGGTGCGGAGATCAACGCCTATTTCGTGGAAGGCGTGCGCGTTACGCCGGATAACCTGGCGGTGATGGTACACAAATTGACAAGCCATTTGCCGACCAGCGAAGAGGCCGTGCAGCAACAGGCTTCTGCCTCTCATAAAGATGAAGAGCCCAAGTCGATTCGTCCCAAGCACGAGGTGGCCGCTACAGCGCAGTCAAATACTGGTACGGCGATACAGCCAGGTGCTCCTCACGAACAAAATTATATGGAGCAGGCAACACATACATCAAAGAAAAAGCGGTCATCCTCACAAGGCTCTTCCAGAACGTTTGCCCTCATCGAGGCGATAGCAGGAACATCTCTTGCATTCGTTGTGACGCTTTTCCGCATGCGTCGTAAAAAGTGAGCACGCACGGTAGAGCAGGAGATCAGGCAATCGCCTCTCGAATATGGAGTCGCTCGACTACTTCGCTGGCGATACCAGGAAGGTAGAGACCTTCGGCAATGATGGCCGCTCCCAGGGCTGCTTCGCGTCCTGGCATATCTGCTTCACCGGTAGGGAACATGTAGACCTGGTACTTATCAGCGAAATGCCCGCTCAATGCATCCTGGTATTCACCTAGAACAACGATGTCTTCTATATGATGAATCGCCATTAGCCCCGCCATATCCTGCGTGAGCCCCTCCCACAGTGCCTGTTCGTAGAGGGATTGCAGCCCTTCTTGGGGAACAAGTTGCATAGTGGCTGCAATGCCATTCACAATCTGTCCTTCTTCCACAACCTGTATACTTCTCCTCTGATCACCCACCCGGACACAAAGGAAGTGCATTTCCGGCCAGGTCGCCTCCTTCTCCCTCAAGCGATAGAGCAGCGCGGCAACCGCGCATACATCATTAGATGTCCCCAGGGTAGCGCGCAGCAACTTTCTATACACCGGCACACCTGGCAAATACTTGATTGATGGCATGAGGAAGCTATGTAAATTGATATTTCTTAAGGCTATAAGAAATTCACGCGCCTGCTGCGCATCCAACGCGTCATAGGTACCGAGAGAGAGAGACTCCAACTGCTGATCACTAATAGCGCTTAACGCCAGAAAGGGCGTTTCACTCTCGAGAGCTATCGCCAGGGAGAGTTCTGGATAGTCTACACAGACACGCTCTACATAAGCAAGCGCTGAGGCAGTGCTCTCAAAGGCGAAGCTTTCTAATACCTGTCCATCTTCTAGCATACAGGAATTCCAGGCATCTCCATCTCGCATCACACCTACACTGACAGCCATGAATATCTCCCTTTCTTCGTCATTTACCGGCGGAGTCATTATAGCATTTTGCCGTACAGGATAAGAAACCATAGAGGGAAAACGAACTAAAAGTCCTTTTTGCTTGACGTATTTCATGCTCATCTGTTACACTTGCACAGAAGACTTGATCTCCACTCCCTTATTTTATTCGAGTGTACACACCACACAACGCGTACAGAAAAAATGCATCTCTTTTTCGTTACACAATTCACTGACAATAATCACTTGACGAGGTCTTGAGCATGCCAGGCGATCTACTTCCATCACCCAACCCGCAAGAACATTTTCGTTTACAAGCAGCGCTGCGCGAAAGTGAAATACTACGCGAGCTGGCAGAACTACTGGCATCTTCCCTTGATCTTGAGCGCATCTTACAGGTGCTGGTAAAACGCACGACCCAGGTGTGCGAGGTTGAACGATGCGCGGTCTGGCTGCTTGAAGACGCGCGGGGGATGTTCCATCCTAAAACCTACCACCTGTCCACCCAGTTGCTCGATCATCAAACGATACAAACGGCCGATGCTATCTGGTATCGCAGTCCGCTGCCCTTTGATAACCCGGTCATCCATCGGCTGCTCTCGGAGCAGGGCATGCTTTACGTTGAAGATTTGCGCGATGAACCAGGCTTGCGACGTGTAGCGGAAACGTTTCTTGTGCGTTCCATCCTGCTTGTCGCGCTCGTTCGCGAAGGACGCCCCGTAGGCATACTCTCGCTTGATGATCCCGCGCAGGCACGCACCTTTTCACCAGAGCTACAGCAACTTGCGCGCGCCATCGGCCAGCAGGCAGCCATCGCCATAGACAATGCGCGCCTGTATCAACAGGCACAGACAGAGAAGCGGCGCGCGGAGGAACTCATTGGCCGCGCACGCTCTATTCACCAGGTGGCATTAACGGTCAACTCAAGCGAAGACCTCTCGAGCATCTTTACAGTCGCGATGGACCACCTGGTACGAGGATTAGGGGCAGATGGAGGCGTAATTGCGCTGCTTGAGTCTGATGCGCTCTCGCTGGTCAACGGCAACCAGAACGGTTCCACGATGCTTGACGCGCAAAGCACAGTAAAACTCGATCATCTCCCCAATTGCCGCCACGCGGCCCTCACCGGACAACCCATGTTCGTGGCGGAAGAACAAATCGAGGGTGATGAAATTCTCTGGTATCGCAAGTCAGGCCTACATAACACCATGATCGTGCCGCTGATGGTGAACACAAAGCCTGACACAAAAGATGGGGGAACCGTCTCTGACATACCGGCGCGCTGTGTAGGATTGGCTTTCGTCAATTACTTCACACGCCATGTTCCACCATCTAAAGGCCAGTTTGCCTATGCCCAGGATATTGCCGCCCAATGCGCGCTGGCGGTAGAAAAAATCCATCTGCTTTCTGAGGTTCGACAGGCAGCCCAGGCGGCCAATGAACGAGCTACCACGCTCGACGCCATCTTTCACGCGATGACCGAGGGCATTACAGTCGCAGATATGCAAGGCAACGTCCTCGTGCTGAACAACGCCGCATCGCACTTCCTCGGCATCCCTAAAAATTTTAGAAACCACCTGAACAACTTCCTGAGACGCTACCCTACCTATACGGTAGATGGTCGTATTATTACAGAAGAACAATTCCCGCTCACTCGTGCGCTGCAGGGTGAACGTATTCGCTCGGAGCGCTTCGTTACCAGGCGCGCCGACGGCGAAGAGCGCATCTTGGAGATCAATATTGCGCCCATGTTGGATAGCTCGGAGCGGCAGATCGGGGTAGTCAGTGCATTTCGCGATGTCACCGAACCTATTCGCGCTGAACAGCGTATTCGCCAGGCGCTCGACACGATGCTGCACGTAGCCGAGGCCGTTTCGGGCATAACTGACATCAAGCAAATCCTGCGCAATGTGCTGGAACGCTCCTTGACCATCTTGAATTGCCAACGTGGGTCGATACACCTCTTTGACGAGGAACAACAGAAATTCACGCCGCTGTTAACCATTGGTTTTACTGAAGAGAATGAGGAACGCTGGCTCGAGGACCAGCGAATCTGGCTTGATCCGGAACCGGGTCAATATCACGGATTCTATTCACAGCTCCTGGCGGGTCACCCAGCCCTCATCAATGCTGAGCAATGTCCACATCAACTTAACCCACTTCAGCATACTATGGTGCTCGCGGCACCTATTAAGCACGATAACCGGGTGCACGGGCTTATTGTGTTAGACCGTTCTCAACTTCACGGAGCCGAGGCTTCTCAAGTTCAGCAAGAGCCATCCCAGCAAGAGCGGCATGAATTTAGCATCTGGGATATTGCAGTGCTTGATGGCATAGCGCAGCTGGCAGGCATGGCCGTTGACCAGGCGCATTGGCAACAGGAAGCCATCGAGGCTCGCACGAGCGAGGCAGCCATGCGCGAGGCCAATGCCCTCAAAGATGAATTTCTGGCTATTACCGCTCATGAATTTCGCTCTCCACTCACCGTCATCCTGGCGCAAACCCAGCTGGTGGTTCGCAACCTGGCACGCTTGATACCGAAGGAACAGGAAGACAATAGTGAAATAGTGGCAAAAGCGGTCAAAAATCTTTCCATCGTCGAGGATCAGACTCGCCAGTTGACCGATATCGTCCAGACCTTCTTAGAAGTCTCACATCTCAATCGCGGTAATCTCACGCTCAGCTTAACAGAGGTCAACCTGGCGGAAATCGCGCAGCAGGTGGTGGTCCAGAGCAGCACAACCACCCAGGCTCATACCATCGCTTGCCTGCTTGAATCGGGGGAGCAATCCTACCTGGTAGAAGGCGATAGCGCGCGCCTGCAGCAGATTATTGCCAACCTGGTTGATAATGCGATAAAATATAGCCCATTCGGCGGGCCGATTACTGTTCGGCTTCGTCGATGCGCCGACAGCGAGGGCAAACTCATCGTCGAGGTGTGTGTCCAGGATAAAGGCATGGGCGTCCCGCCGGATGCGCAGTCCCGCCTGTTCGAGCGCTTCTATCGCGCCCCTAACAGCATAGAAAGCCAGACCAAGGGCATCGGATTAGGCCTGTATATTGTCGCGCAACTCATCCAGATGCACGGCGGGGCTATTCACGTTGAGAGCAATGGTGTTTTAGGGGAGGGAAGTTGCTTTATCTTCACTTTACCGGCCCTGGAGAGAAAACGCGAAATTGAGCATGCTTAGAAACTGGCTCCTGGAACTCGCCAGAGTAACGATGGAGCGCGAAGGCAGCGAAGATGCCGCCCACGATTACGATCACTTAGTGCGTGTTATGGCCCTTGCAGATACTATCCAGGCACACGAAGGTGGCGATCTGCCTGCCATCTGGGCGGCGGTGTCTCTGCACGATATCGGACAGGCGCGCGAACGGCGGGACGGTGGAGATCATGCCTTCATTGGCGCCGAGCTGGCCGCAGAACTGCTCACAGGTACGACTTTTCCCC
>Ga0137379_10002263_pt1 | contig 17855 bp, 17 predicted proteins | sample SagtaG_18_FD_104812 | JGI IMG/M metagenome (GOLD analysis project Ga0137379, IMG submission 104812) | Vadose zone soil microbial communities from Sagehorn Ranch, Mendocino, California, USA - Sage2_L_80_16 metaG | ecosystem: Environmental > Terrestrial > Soil > Vadose zone | place: USA...
AGGCGGACTTCGCGATGTACGCGGCCAAGCAGCGGGACAAGGAACGCCGCAGGGAGATCCCGGCCGAAAGCCGGGCGGGCTGATCCGCCTCGCGCGCCCCCTGGCCACGCCGCCCCGCGCCGCACGCGCGTCAGGGCTTGCGCGCCACCCCGACGATCGTGGCGTACATCGGCAGGTCCAGGGCCGGCGGCGGATCGCCCGGGTCCGGCCGCCAGTCCGGGCCCTGGGCAAGCCCCGGCTCGACGAGCTCCCAACCGTCCAGCAGCTCGGTCAGCTCGGCCCGGTTCCGCGGTACCAGCGGCTTGCTCACCTTGGTGTAGAGGTCGGTCACCTTGGCGGTCTCGCTGGGCTGCGCCTCCGCGGTCGCGTGGGACACCACCACGTAGCTGCCCGGGACCAGCGCCTCCCGGTACCGGCGCAGCGCGGCCCGCAACTCGGGGCTGTCCGGCAGGAAGTGCAGGACGGCGACCAGCAGCAGGCAGACCGGCCGGCTGAGGTCGAGCAACCCGGTCACCACCGGGTTGGCCAGCACCTCGTCGGCGTCGAGCAGGTCGGCCTGCACGATCCCGTTCTGCGGGTCGCCGCGCAGGATGCTCCGGCTGTGGATCACCGCGACGGGGTCCACGTCCACGTAGACCACCCGGGCGCCCGGCCGGACCTGCCGGGCGACCTCGTGCACCGTGCCCTCGGTCGGGATACCGGAGCCGAGGTCGAGGAACTGGTCGACGCCTTCGGCGGCCACCGCCCGGACGGCCCGGCGCAGGAACGCCCGGTTCGCGCGCATGATCTCGGGCAGCTGCGGCATCGCTGCGATCGCCTGTGCGGCGACCGTCCGGTCCGCCGCGAAGTTGTGCGTACCGCCGAGGTAGCAGTCGTAGACGCGGGCCGGACTCGGCCGGTCGGGGTCGATGCCCTTGGGTGGGGTCCAGGTCTCGCTCATGTCTACAATTATGGTCGTTCCAGCTGAAGAACGGATAAATTAGGTAAGTGGATCTGCTGGACAGCATCCCCGAGGCGATCGTCGTCGTCGGCGCCGACGGGCGGATCCAGCTGGTCAACGCGGTCGCCGCCGGCCTGCTCGGGTACCCGCCACAGGCGCTGGCCGGTCATCCGGTCGGGTCCGTGTTCCCCGCGGGACTGCCCGAGCGGCCCGGCGAGGTATCGGTGCGGCGCGCGGCCGGCGGGGGCGACTTCCTGGCCGAGGTGTCCCTGGGCCGCACGGACGGCGGTACCGTCGTGGTGCTCCGCGACGTCACCGGGCGCCACGCGAACGACCAGACCCAGGCGCTGCTCGCGTCGATCGTGGCGTCCTCACACGACGCGATCGTCAGCACCACCCTGGACGGCCGGATCCTCAGCTGGAACCACGGTGCCGAGATCCTCTACGGGTACCCTGCCGCGGAGATCCTCGGCCGGTCCACCGAGCTGATCGTGCCGGAGGACCGGCGCAGTGACGAGCGGGAGATCATCGCGCTGGTGTCGCAGGGCGCCCGGCTGGAACGCTTCCGGACCCGCCGGGTGCGCCGCGACGGTACCGAGATCTCGGTGTCCCTCGCGGTGTCCCCGCTCACCGATGCCGACGGGAAGATCATCGGGATCGCCAAGACCGCGCGCGACTTCAGCGAGCGCGAGCGCGCGGAGGCCCGGTTCCAGGCGGTGCTGGAGGCGGCGCCGGACGCGATCGTCGGGGTGGACCGCGCCGGCGATATCGTGCTGGCCAACCGGCAGACCGAGCGGATGTTCGGGTACAGCAAGCACGAGCTGTCCGGGCGGCCTGTCCGGCAGCTCATCGCCGACGGCCTGCCCGAGGACATCTGGCAGGTCCGGGCGCGGGGCCTGGTGGTACCGTCCCGCGACGCTCTGCCCGGGCTCGCCCAGCGCAAGGACGGCCACGCCTTCCCGGTCGAGATGACCATCAGCGGCCTGGAGACCGAGGACGGTCCGGTCGGCTGCCTGGTGATCCGCGATGTCACCGAGCGCCTGCACGCGCAGGCCGAGCAGGAGCGGCTGCGGGCCGAGGCGGAGAGCGAGCGGATCGAGGCCCGGATGCACCGCGCCCAGCGGCTGGAGAGCCTGGGCCAGCTCGCCGGGGGAGTGGCGCACGACTTCAACAACCTGCTCGCGGTGATCCTCAACTACGGCACCTTCGTCATCGAGGAGGCGCAGGCGCAGCAGCCGGACGTGGCCGCGATCGCCCGGGACGCCGAGCAGGTCGTCCGGGCCAGCCGGCGGGGTACCGAGCTGACCCACCAGTTGCTCGCCTTCGCGCGGCGCGAGGTGATCCGGCCCCGGGTACTGGATCTCAACCAGGTCATCCAGGACGTCGAGCAGATGCTGCGCCGGTCGATCGGGGAGCACATCGCGCTGCGCACCCAGCTCGCCGACCGGCTGCCCCGGGTGGTCGCCGACCCGGGCCAGATCGAGCAGGTACTGGTCAACCTCGCGGTCAACGCCCGCGACGCGATGCCGTCCGGAGGGCACCTGACCATCGAGACCGGCGTCGTCGAGGTGGACAGCGACCACGCCGCCAACCGGCCCGGCCTGGATCCCGGCCGGTACGCGCGGATGCGGGTCAGCGACACCGGGACGGGCATGGAAAGGGACGTCGTCGACCGGGCGTTCGAGCCGTTCTACACGACCAAGCGCAGCGGCGAGGGTACCGGGCTCGGGCTGGCCACCGTGTACGGCATCGTGACCCAGGCGCGGGGCAGCGTGCAGATCTACTCCGAGCCCGGCCTGGGTACCACGGTCAGCATCCTGCTGCCGGTCACCGACGAGTCCGGACAGCCCGAGCCGCCACCGGCGCCGGAACCGGCGCGCGCCGCCCAGGGCAGCGGCGAGACGATCCTCGTGGTGGAGGACGAGCCGGCCCTGCGCGAGCTGGCCTGCCGGATCCTGGACGCCGCCGGGTACCGGGTGCTCATGGCGGAGAGCGGTACCGTCGCGCTGGCGCTGGCCGCCGAGCACGCCGGTGAGATCGAGCTGCTCCTCACCGACGTCATCATGCCGGGGATCCTCGGCAAGGAACTGGCCGAGCGCCTGCTGGCCGAGGACCCGAAGGTACGGGTGCTCTACATGTCCGGGTACGCCCAGCCGATCCTCGCCTCCCAGGGAACCCTGGACGACGGTGTGACGCTCATCGAGAAGCCGTTCGGCAAGACCGAGCTGCTCGCGGCGGTCCGCCACCAACTGGACGGACCGGCGTCGTAGGTGTCGTCCGGCCCGGCGGGGGGTAGGTGACCGGCATGATGGGGACCGTCGAACCGGACGTTGTGGACCTGCTGCTGGCGCAGCACACCGAGATCGAGGGGCTGTTCGGCGCGGTGCTGACCGCCCTCGGCGAACGCAAGCGGGAGCTGTTCCAGGAGCTGGTCCGCCTGCTCGCCGTCCACGAGGCCGCCGAGGAGGAGCTGATCCACCCGCGGGTACGGGTCGAGGTCACCGCCGCCGACCCGGTGGTGGAGCAGCGGCTGCGGGAGGAGCAGGACGCCAAGCGCAAGCTGGCTGACCTGTACGACCTCGGCGTCGAGCATGTTGACTTCGACCGCGGGTTGACCGAGCTGGCCCGGGACGTCCTGGAGCACGCCGCCCAGGAGGAGCAGGAGGAATTCCCGTACCTGCGCAGCGTGCTGACCGGGCCGGAGATGCAGCGGCTGGCCAACGCGGTACGCGCGGCGCAGGCCCTGGCGCCCACCCGGCCGCACCCGTCGGTACCGCCGTCCGCGGTCGCGAACCTGCTGGTCGGACCGCCGCTCGCGGTGTTCGACCGGGTGCGCGACGCGATCCGCGACGCCGGCACGGACCGCTGACGCGGGGCTATCCGGCCGCGGCGCCGCGGTCCTGCTGCTCGAGGAACCGCTCGATCAGCCCGCGTACCACTGCGGCCATGGTGAACTCGTGCTTGGCACACCAGGCGCGCAGCTGAGCGTGCCGTTCGGCGGGCAGCCGGATGGTCACCAGCTGGCTGTCCTCGCCGACCGGCAGTGATCCGGTGACCCGGCTGACCGGTTCGCCGATCGGCGGCCAGCTCCGGCCGAAGAACGTTCCTGTGGCACCGCGCTGGCGCTGGCCGAGCAGCCATGCGGTGATCTCCGTGCGCTCCTCGGCGGGCAACGTCTCAAGCAGTTCGGCCAGCCGCTTGGCCGGCTCCGCGCGGGGTGTCGTCATGGCACAACGATAGCGGCAGCTATCGCCCGCTATCGACCCCGCCGAACGGTACCCGAGGTTCTCCAGGACAGCGGCGGGCGGCGCAAAGGCTCAGGTCGGCACCCTGTCTGCCGATCGCTGACCACATGGACTCAACTCCGGCTGGCGGCAGCCTGCGTGCACATTTCGTGCACGTCGGCCGGCAGCCCATCTACGACGCGGCCGGCCAGGTCGCGGCGTACGAGTTGCTGTTCCGGGCCGGTCCCGACTCCGACCACGCCGGCCGGGGCGACACGGCCGCCACCGTCGCCGTCATCAACAACACCTTCGCCGAGTTCGGCCTGGCCGACCTCGCCGGCGAGCTGCCCTGTTTCGTCAACCTCACCCGGGATTTCCTGACCGGCCGGCTGCCGCTGCCGTTCGGGCCCGAGCACGCCGTCCTGGAGGTCCTGGAGACGGTCGACGTGGACGACGAGGTCGTGGCCGGCGTCCGCCGGCTGGTCGAGCAGGGGTACGCGATCGCGCTGGACGACTTCGTCTGCGGTTCCAGCCACGAGCGGCTGCTGGAGTTCGCGTCCGTGGTCAAGCTGGACCTGCTGGACACCCCGCCTGCGGACCTGACCGAGATCGTGGCGACCTGCCGCCGGTACCCGGGGATCACGCTGCTGGGGGAACGGCTGGAGACCCCCGGGCACCTGCTGACCGCGCGCCGGCTGGGCTGCACGCTCTTCCAGGGGTACGCGCTGGGGCGCCCGACGGTGCACACCGCCCGTACCCTGTCCGCCTCCCGGGTCCGGCAGGTGGAACTGCTGGCCGAGCTGACCGCCAAGGACGTCGACCTGGCACGCGTGGTCTCCCTCGTCGGCCGCGAGCCGTCGCTGGCGGTACGGCTGTTGCGGGTGAGCAACTCGGTGAGCGCCGGGCTGGCCCGCCGGGTGTCCTCGGTACACGAGGCCGTCGTCCTGCTCGGCATCCGCCGGGTCCGCGAATGGGTGGCCCTGATGGTGCTCGGCGAGGTGGCTCCCGAGGCCGACGAGGCCCGGCTCACCTCGGCGGTGGCCCGCGCCCGGATGTGCCAGCAGGTCGCCGAGCAGGTGTCGGTCGCCGGGGACACGGCGTTCACGGCCGGGCTGCTCGTCGGGGTGGCGGACCTGCTCGGTATCCCGGTGGAACGGCTGCTCACCGGGCTGCCGCTCGCTGACGAGCTGGCCGACGCGGTGGTACGCGGTGCGGGGCCGCTCGGCCGGGTGGTCCGCGCGGTGATGGCGTACGACCAGCTCGACCTCGGCGGGCTGCGCCAGCTCGGCCTGCCGCTGAACTGCCTCGGGCAGGCGTACCTCTCGGCCACGGCATGGTCGCACGAGGCGATGGGTTCCGTCAGCGGATAGGCCGGTATGTCTGCGAAATCCACCCGGAACGGGCGATCATCAAAAAATGGGTCAGCTGTCCTGCGGGCTACCCCGCCAGGCGAAGCCGTCCTGGATGGTCAACTGCGCGGCGACGCTCGTGATGACGCCGGCGTACCGGTTCGCGTGGTGTCCACAGAACGCCAGCGTGCCGCCGGAGCGCAGGGTGGCGGTCAGCTTCGCCGCGGCAGCGCACCGGTCGCACCGATCGACCAGATCGCCAATGGGCGGCCACCTTTTCTTAGCTGGCCGGTGGGTGGGGCCGATGGGAGACACGCAGATGACGGGAGGGGCACCCATGGACGACCTGGACGACATCATCCAGGAGTTCCTCGTCGAGAGCCACGAGAACCTGGACCAGCTCGACCGGGACCTGGTGTCGCTGGAGGAGGAGCCGCAGTCACCTGAGCTGATCTCCCGAATCTTCCGGACGATCCACACGATCAAGGGCACCACCGGCTTCCTCGCCTTCACGAACCTCGAAGCCGTGACGCATGCGGGCGAGTCGCTGCTCTCCCGGTTGCGGGACGGTACCCAGCCGGTCACCGCGGACACGATCAGCACCCTGCTGGCCATGGTGGACACGGTGCGTTCGCTGCTCTCCGCGATCGAGAACACCGGCGGCGAGGGTGCCACCGGCATCGACAGCGTCGTCGCGATGATCAACCGCCAGATGCAGCCCGGCGCAGCGGAACCGGCCACCCCGGAACCGGCGGCCGCAATGGATCCGGCGACCCCGGCACCGGCCACCCCGGAGCCGGCGGTCGCCGCCCCGGTCAAGGCCATCCGGCGCAAGCGCGCCCCGGCCAGGAAGGCCGCGGCCCCGGCGGCCGCGGCGGCCCCGGCGGCTCCAGGCGCCGCCGCTGCCCCGGTCGCCGCGGCGGGCGCGCAGCCGGGTGGCGGGCGGTTCGAGGGTCGTCGTCCGGTCGGCGAGCTGCTCGTCGAGCAGGGTGGCGCGCTGGCGGCCGATGTCGCCGACGCGTTGCAGCGCCAGATGGAGGGCGACAAGCGACAGCTCGCCACCATCCTGCTGGACGAGGGCAAGACCAGCCCCGCCGCGGTCGCCGCGGCGCTGCACGCGCAGGGCCGCCGCAGCGTCGCCGACAGCGCGATCCGCGTCGACGTGGACCTGCTGGACTCGCTGATGAACCTGGTCGGCGAGCTGGTCCTGGTGCGCAACCAGCTCATGCGCAGCTCGACCGAGGCGCACGATCCGGCGCTGACCCGGACCACCCAGCGGCTCAACCTGATCACCAGCGAGCTGCAGGAAGGGATCATGAAGACCCGGATGCAGCCGATCGAGCAGCTCTGGTCGAAGCTGCCCCGCGTCGTCCGGGACCTCAGCCAGGCGTGCGGGAAGCAGATCAGGCTCGCGATGGAGGGCAAGGAGACCGAGCTGGACCGCTCGCTACTGGAAGCGGTCAAGGACCCGCTGACCCATCTGGTACGCAACGCCGTCGACCACGGCGTCGAGCGGCCGGAGGAGCGGGTCGGGGCGGGCAAGGACCCGCAGGGCACCCTGACGCTGCGCGCGTACCACGAGGGCGGCCACGTCACCGTCGAGGTCGCCGACGACGGGTCGGGTATCGACGTCGCCCGGGTCGCGCAGAGCGCCGTCGACCGTGGCCTGGTCACCGCGGCCCAGGTGGGGCAGATGAGCCCCCGCGAGATCATGATGCTGGTGTTCCAGCCGGGCTTCTCCACGGCCAGGGAAGTAACCAACGTGTCCGGGCGCGGCGTGGGCATGGACGTCGTCAAGACCAACATCGAGCGCATCGGCGGCGCGGTGGACGTGAACTCCGAGCCCGGCGCCGGTACCACCTGGCGGCTGACCATCCCGCTCACCCTGGCGATCATCCAGGCGCTGACCGTGGAGTGCGCCGGGGAGCGGTACGTGATCCCGCAGGTCGCGGTACACGAGCTGGTCTACATCGACGGAAAGTCCACGCGGATCGAGTACGCCTCGGACGCCCCCGTCTACCGGCTGCGCGGCAAGCTGCTCCCGCTGGTCCGGCTCGACCAGATGTTCGGCCTGACCGGTGAGCGCCGGGACGAGGGCGTGTACATGGTCGTCCTGCAGGCCGACGCCCGCCGCTTCGGCATGATCGTCGATCGCGTACTCAACACCGAGGAGGTTGTGGTCAAGGCACTCAACGCCCGGTTCAAGGACATCGGCCTGTACGCCGGCGCGACCATCCTCGGCGACGGCAAGGTCGCGCTGATCCTCGACGTGGCCTCGCTGGCCCGCCGGTCGCGGCTCGCCGCCGCGAGCTCCGACCGGACCCGCTCGTCGGATGCCGGCCAGGCGGCCGCCGCGGCCACCTCGGTCCAGCGCCTGCTGGTAACCGGCGTCGGCGACCGCCGGGTGGCCATCCCGCTGGACACGGTCACCCGGCTGGAGGAGTTCGAGCGCGCCCGGATCGAGCACGCCGGCTCCCGCCAGGTCGTCCAGTACCGCGAGGAGATCCTCCCGCTGGTCCGGCTCGCCGACCTCCTCGGCGCGCTGCCCGACGAGCCCGGCGACACCGTGTCGGTCGTCGTATACAGCGAGCGCGGCCGCAGCGCCGGCCTGATGGTCGACAAGATCGTCGACATCGTGGAGGAGACCGCGACGGTCCGCACCGACCTGCACGAGGACGGCTTCGCCGGTACCGCGGTCATCCAGCAGCGGGTCACCGAGCTGCTGGACATGCGCCGGGCGATCCTCGCCGCGGACCCGAACTTCTATGCCGAGATCCCCGACGAGCACCTCGTGGAGGCCTGATGCCCACCCGCCAGTACGCCACCTTCGAGGTCGCCGGCCAGCTGTTCGGCGTCGAGGTCGAGGCGGTACAGGAGGTGCTCTCGTTCGGCGAGTACACCGCGGTACCGCTGAGTTCGCCGGCCGTGGGCGGCCTGTTCAACCTGCGCGGCCAGGTGATCGCCGCGGTGGACCTGCGGGTGCAGCTCGGGCTGCCCCGGCAGACCCTCGACGGGCCGGTGATGAACGTGATCCTGCGCGGCGACGACGAGCCGGTCAGCCTGCTCGTCGACCGCATCGGCGAGGTGATCGACCTGGCGGACAGCGAGTTCGAGCCGCCACCGGAGACACTCACCGGCCCGACCCGCGAACTGGTCCTGAGTACCGTGAAGCTGCAGGACCGGCTGATGCTCGCCGTCGACGTCGCCCGGGCGATGGACACCGCCCGCGTCGCCGCCTGATCCCCGATTCCCACCCCCGGGAGCCCGACACATGTACAGCCTGGTGAGCGCGCCGGTGCTGGGTTTCGACCTGACCCGGTTACGGGGCGGCGCGGCCACCGCCGAGGTACTCCTGCGTGGACTCTGCCTGACGGCCGCGGACCTGCCGGTGCTCGCCGAGCGCCGGCCCGACGAGGACGTGCGCGGGCCGCTGTGGCTGGCCGTCGAGGACGCCCGCCGCGAGCTGCCAACGCTGCGCGGGCTGGCCGCCCAGGACGATCCGGTACGGGCGATGGCGCTGGTCCAGCGGGCGCCGATCGGCAACGTCGACGGCCTGCTCCGCTGCGTGCGCCACGACATCCTCTCGTGGACGTGGGACGGCGAAGGCCGCCAGGAGGCGGCCGCCGAGCGGGCCACGGCGGTGCTCTGTGACGCGGTCGTCAGCGGGTACCTGCGCGACCAGCTGGCCCCGGCGGTACGCCGCGGGCTCGCCGCGGCCTGGGTGTCCGCGATGCGGCGGCTGCCGGCCAACCCGCCGATCGACCTCGGGCCGCACCACCACGCGGTGACCTCGCTGCTGGACCGGGTCCGGACGCTCTCCAGTGCCGACGTGGCCCGGATGCTCCGGGTCGCCGACGACGGGCGGCGCCACCCGTCCGGGTGGTCGAGCGCCGCGCACTCCGCCTCGTGGGCCAGCTACCTGTCCGGCCGCATCCGCACCGCCGCCGCCGCGCAGCTGCTGCTCGTCCAGGCGATCGACACCGGTGCGGTACCGGTGGCCGACCGGGCCGGCGGCGTCTGGAACATGCTCAGCGGCGCGGTACAGGCGCTGGTCGTCCGCGACCTGCTGGACACCGCCACCGCACACCGGCTGCTCGCGCCGGTCCTCGCCGCACTCGGGCCGAACTGGCTCCGGTAGCCGGCGCCGGGCTCCGGTAGCCGAGCGACCTGGCCCCGGTAGCCAGTTCGGTGCACCCTGCCCGACTTACTCAGCCCCAGCCGCGCCGTACCGATGAGAGGCGCGAACGCGGGATCGGCACCTGTTCCCGTGCCGACGCTGGAGGCGATGACGTGATCTCTGTTCTGGTGGTCGACGACTCGGTTGTCGTCCGCCGCCTGATCGTGAACGCGCTGTCCGGCGACCCGAACATCGAGGTGGTCGGCACGGCGGCGAACGGCCGGATCGCCCTGGCCAAGATCGAGACACTCAAGCCCGACGTGGTGACCCTCGACATCGAGATGCCCGAGCTGGACGGCCTGGCCACCCTGCGCGAGCTGCGCAAGCGGCACCGTCCGCCGCGGGTCGTCATGTTCAGCACGCTGAGCGTCGCGGGCGCCACCGCCACCTTCGAGGCACTCGCCGCCGGCGCCACCGACTTCGTCACCAAGCCGGCCAACGTCGCCAGCTTCGGCGAGTCCCAGCGGATGATCCGCGAGCAGCTCATCCCCAAGATCCTCAGCCTGGGTGGGCGGCGCGCGCCGGGCGCGGTCAATCCGGTACGGCGGCCGGTCCGGCCGGCCGCGCGCCTGGGCCGGGTCAGCGCGATCACGATCGCGTCCTCCACCGGCGGCCCGGACGCGCTGGCCCGGGTGCTCGGCACCCTGCCGGCGAACCTGCCGGTACCGGTCCTGGTCGTGCAGCACATGCCGCCGGTGTTCACCCGGATGTTCGCCGAACGCCTGGACCGCTCCTGCGCGGTACACGTCGTGGAGGCCGCCGACGGCATGGCGGTGACCGCCGGCACGGTCTACATCGCCCCGGGCGACCGGCATCTGACCGTCACCGGTCGCGGCCCGGCGGTGACCGCCCGGCTCACCGAAGGCCCGCCGGAGAACTCCTGCCGCCCCGCGGCCGACGTCCTGTTCCGCTCCGTGGCCGAGGTGTACGGCGGGAGCACGCTCGCCGTCGTGCTGACCGGCATGGGCCAGGACGGTAAGCGCGGTGCCGAAGTGCTGCGCGCCGCCGGCGCCGAGATCCTCGTGCAGGACCAGGCCACTTCGGTGGTGTGGGGCATGCCGGGCGCGGTCGCCGGCGCCGGCCTGGCCGATGCGGTGCTTCCGCTCACCGAGATCGGCGGGTACCTCACCACCCGCCTCGCCACCCAGCTGGTGGCCCAACCCAAGGTGGTGCTGTCATGACGTTGTCCGCTGCGGACTTCGCCTTCGTTGCGGGGCTGGTCCGGCGGGAGTCGGCCATCGTCCTGACACCGGGTAAGGAGTACCTGGTCGAAGCGCGGCTGCTGCCGGTGGCCCGCCAGGCCGGCGCGTCCAGTGTGGCGGACTTCCTGGGTGCGCTGCAGCGCCGGCCCGACCCGGCCGCGCACCGGTCGGTCGTGGACGCGCTGACCACCAACGAGACGTCCTGGTTCCGCGACCGGGAGCCGTACACCGCGCTGGGCGACGTGGTCGTGCCCGAGCTGGTCAGCGCCCGCGCCGGTACCCGCTCGCTGCGCGTCTGGTCGGCCGCCTGCTCCAGCGGCCAGGAGCCCTACAGCCTGGCCATCACGCTGCGGCAGGCGCTACCGCCCGGCTGGCGGTACCACATCACCGCGACCGACATCTCCACCGAGATGATCAAGCGGGCCAGCGCCGGCGAGTACAGCCAGGTGGAGGTGAACCGGGGGCTGCCCGCGCAGCTTCTGGCGCACCACTTCGCCCGGTCGGGTGCCGGCTGGAGGGTCACCCCGGCGCTGCGCGACAACGTCGCGTTCCAGCAGCTGAACCTGACCGCCCCGCTGCCCGCCATGGCGCCGTTCGACGTGATCTTCCTGCGCAACGTCCTCATCTACTTCGACGTCGAAACCAAGCGGTCGGTGCTCCGCAAGGTATGCAAGCTGCTCCGGCCGGACGGCTGGCTGTTCCTGGGCGCGGCCGAAACCACCATCGGCGTCGATGAGAGCTACGAACGGGTGGCGATCGGACGCATCTCCGCGTACCGACCGCGGGTAACGGTGCCAGCCGGCACCTCGGGAAAGGGGTGATGCCCGGTGCACGCCATTGTGATCGATGATTCCCGCGCGATGCGGATGATCCTGCGCCGGCTCCTGGGACAGCTCGGCTTCGAGGTGGTCGACGCCGAGGACGGCCGCGCCGCACTGGAGCTGCTGAGCGGGATGGACCCGGTACCGGCGCTGGCGCTCGTCGACTGGAACATGCCCGCCATGAACGGCCTGGAGTTCATCACGGCGGCCCGGGAGGACCCCCGGCTGCACGAGATGACCATGGTCATGGTGACCACGGAGAGCGAGCAGGGCCAGGTCGCACGGGCGATCGCCGCGGGCGCGCACGCGTACGTCCTCAAGCCGTTCACGACCGAGGCAATGATCGAGAAGCTGGCCCTGCTGGGCCTGGTACTCACCGGAGCGAAGCGATGAGCGATCACGTCACCCCGACCGCGGACAACCTGCGGCAGATAGCCGAGCAGGTCTGGGCGGCGTACCTGGACCCGGAGGGCGTCCGGCCCCTTCTGGTCGGCGAGTCCCGCCAGGCGGCCAGTGCGGTGAGCGCTTCGGTGTCGCTGACCGGCGCCTGGTACGGGCACGTCGTCGTGACCTGTTCCTCGGTCGCCGCCCGGCACGCCGCCGCGGCGTTCCTCGCGATGGCGGCCGACGAGGTCAGCGACGAGGACCTGACCGACGTCATGGGCGAGCTTGCCAACATCGTTGGCGGCAACGTGAAGAGTATGTTGCCGGCGGCGACCGCGATCTCCCTACCGCACGTCGTGGCGGGCGCCGGCAACCGGTTCCCGACCACCCGGCAGATCTGCGAGCTGTTCGGTACCTGGCTCGACGAGCCGTTCTCGATCAGCATGTGGCAGGGGCGCGAGCTGGCGGAGGTACCGGCAGCATGAGGATCCTCATCGCCGACGACAGCCGCGTGATGCGGCAGATCGTCATCCGTACCCTGCGCCAGGCTGGCTTCGAGGGCCACGAGCTGGTCGAAGCCGCTGACGGCCGGCAGGCACACGACGCCGTTCAGAGCGAAAAGCCCGATCTGGTAGTGTGCGACTGGAACATGCCTGAAATGACGGGGATCCAGGTGCTCGGCGCGCTACGCGCGGCGGGTAACCACGTGCCGTTCGGCTTCGTCACCTCGGAGTGCACCGCCGAGATGCAGAATGCCGCGGAGGCTGCCGGCGCGCTGTTCTTCATCATCAAGCCGTTCACACCGGAACGCTTCAAGGAAGCGCTGAGCACCGTCCTGGGGTGATAGTCATGACCACCATCGCGCTGCCCGCCGCGCTGACCGTCCGCAACCTGCTGGAGGACCTGCTCGGGCGGGACGTGACGGTGAGTGTCGCCGACCCGCCGGTGGCCGCCGATCTCAAGCGGACGGTGGCCGCGGTGTACATCGGTAACGCCGCCACGATGGCCGCGGTCCTCGGCCTGGACCTCGCGCTCGCGGCCTACGCCGGCGCTGCGCTCGGGCTGATGCCAGTGGGCCGGGCGGAGGACTGCATCGAGGACGGCGCGCTGTCCCCGCTGCTGGCCGAGAACGTCGGCGAGTTGTTCAACGTGCTGACCAGCCTGCTCAACCGGGAAGGCGGCCCGCACATCAAGCTGTACAAGGTGTACCTGCCGCCCGAGCCGCTGCCGACGGACGCCCAGGCGCTGGTGCTGGCGCTGGGCAACCGGACCGACCTCGCGGTCGAGGTGGCCCGGTACGGCAAGGGCCGGTTCAGCCTGTCGCTGTCCTGGTAGGCAACCGCACGGTCACCTCGATGGTGATCTCGGTACTGGAACCGCGGGCGGAGATCGGGCTGCGCCGGTCCCTCGGGCGACGCGGGGACAGATCCGCCTGCAGTTCCTGATGGAGTCGCTGCTGCTGGCCGCGTGCGGCGGGGCCGGCGGGGTACTGCTCGGGATCGGGGTCACCACGGCCTACGCGACGTACCAGCACTGGCCGTCGCCGGTACCGGCCTGGGCGTCGGCCGGCGGCGTCGGGGCGATGCTCGTGATCGGCGCTCTCGCCGGCCTGTACCCCGCGTGGCGGGCGGCCCAGCCACTGCCGATGAGCCGCTATCCGGCGGCCTGCCGCCGGGTGTCGAACAGCGCCGGCTCGACGACCTGGGGCGCGCTGCCCTTGGCCCGGCTGCTCTGTACGGGGGTGCGCTGGACCGGCAGGTCGTCCGGCAGCGCGCCGCGCGGGGCGGGGTGCTCGACCAGCGCGAGTACCCGGCTGGCCATGAACCGGGCGGTGCGGGCCACGCTGCCGCCCCGGGTCACCTCGGACACGGTCACCACGCCCCGGTTGACCCCGACGTCCACCCGCCGGCCGGCCCTGGTCGCCGTGACCTCGTACGTGCGTGTCTCGCCGCCGGCGTCCACGACGATCTCGACCCGGTCGCCCTTCACGATTGCCTCCCGTTTCCCGTGCCTGTAGTCGGCGTGTGTCGGCCGTGCAGGTGGGGAAGCTGTATCGAGAATCTTACTCCGCGCATCCGACAGGAACAGCGGCGCGAGGTCAGCCCGGGCCGGGCGGCGCCTGGACTGACGAACGCCGCCTTGCTGAGCCAGCCCAAGTGCTGGCTCACGAGGAGCGCAGCGACGAGGGAAGGCGTCGCCTGGGGAGGCCCGGGGCCGCGCGAGCGGAGCGAGCGCCAACACTACTGCGGCGGGTCGACGGCCCGGTCCTCGGCGCGGACCGGCGCGGTGGCGATCCGGTGCCGCGAGTACGAGGCGGTCAGCCCCCGGAGCCCGGCGAGCAGTACCGCGCTGACCGCGACGGCGAGAAGGAAGCGTTCCATCGCCACGGTCGCGGTGAGGTCGCCGGTGACCGCGGTGTGCCACAGCGCCGGCGCGCTGATCGCGATGGCGAGCAGCAGCGTGCTCGGGCGGATCAGCGCCACGTGGTCTCCCTTCCGGAACGCCCGGCCGGCGCGGCACGGTGTTCGGTGAGCCGGCGGGACAGCAGCGCGGCCCACTCGTGCGGGTTCGCGACGGCGCCGTCGAGCAGCGCGATCGGGGCCGGCAGGGCAAGTACGGTGCCGGGGTCGGCGCAGATGTCGGCGGAGTACACCGCGAGCGCGTCCACCCTGCCCAGGCTGCGCAGATGGTTGGCGGTGTCGCCGGGCTTGCGGGTGGCGTCGACGGTGGCCCAGATCGCGGTGGCATCCAGTGCCGTGCACACCGCCTCGGTCCAGCTCGCCTCCACGCCCAGCGGCGCGTCGATCACCACGATCGACGGCACGTCGCCGCGGTGCATCCGGCGGGCCCGCTTCTCCGCGTCCGGCGGACCGGAGATCCGCCGGGTCGGGTGGATCGGGGTACCGGCGGTGGTCGGGCCGGCGAGCAGCACCTGGGTCGGGTCCAGCCGCAGCGTCCGCGCCGCCCACTGTGCGGTGTGCAGCGCGGGGGCCAGCTCGCCGATGACGACGAAGACGTCGCCCGGCCGGTCCGGCGGTACCGGAGCAGCGGGCAGGTCGGCCAGCGCGGTCAGTGCGGCCTGGTACGGCTCGTCGCCGCGGGCCCGCGCCGCCAGCTCGGCGGGTACGCCCAGGGCCGCCAGGTCGGCGGCGAGCGGGTTCCCGGCCAGGGTCGGTGGCTTCGGCCGGGCGCCGTTGGGGGCGTTCTCGTAGCGCCGCACCGGCTCGTCCAGCCGCCGGGCGTTCGCGAGGTCGCTCTGCAGGCCGGCCATGACGTCCGCGAACGCGGCGCCGCTGGTCGACATCACCGAAGCCCGCGGGGGTACCGGCGCCGCTTGATCTTTCGGCGCGGCCAGCATCGGGATCGCGAGCGGGGTGACCGTGCGGCCCTCCCCGCGCACCGGCGCCACGGTCGGCGCTGCGACGTGCGGGGCTGCGACGTGCGGGGCTGCGACGTGCGGGGCTGCGGCCGGTTCCGGCTCGCCGCCCTCGAACAGGTCCTCCCGCGCGTCGACGAGGTCGAGCAGCGTACCGGCCGGATCCTCGGCCGCGCCGTCCTCGCCCAGCTCCACGGACAGCTCGAAGTGCTGCTTGGCGAAGAAGCCGGCCAGCCCGCCGGTGCGGACCTTGTTCGCCGATACGATCTTGGCGCGGTCGCCGTACTCGTCGTGTACCTGCTCCAGCAGCGGTTCGAGCCGCGGACCCTCAAGAACTATGCGCGTAGGCACCGGTCACCACCCCCATCGTCTCGATACGTGCGGGGAAGCCTGCGATCTCCGGGTAGGACAGCAGGGGTACCGACTGGCCGGCCGAGCGCATCAGCCGGTACAGCGGCGGGCGCAGCGCCGGGGAGCAGGCCAGGACGGGGCTGACCCCGCGCTGCTCGGCGGCTGTCACCAGCCGGGCGACGTCCGCGGCGATGGCCTCCATGAGCCCGCCGTCGAGGGCGAGGAAGCTGCCGTTCTCGGCCGGCCGTACCGACTCCAGCAGCGAGTGCTCCAGCTGCGGATCCAGCGTGATGACCGGCAGCGCGCCACTGTCGGCGTACCGGTTGGCGATCGCCGGCCCGAGTGCCGCCCGGGCCGCTTCCACGAGCCCGTCCGGGTCGGTGCTCAGCTTGGCGCGCAGCGAGAGCGCCTCGAAGATGCGCACCAGGTCGCGGATCGGTACCCCCTCGTCGAGCAGCCCCTGCAGCGCCCGCTGGACCTGGCCCAGGGTGAGCAGCGCCGGGGTCAGCTCCTCGACCACGACGGGGTGGGTGCGCTTGGTCATCTCGGTCAGCGCGCGCACGTCCTCTCGGCCCAGCAGCCGGCTGGCGTTCTTGCGGACCACCTCGGCGAGGTGCGTGATCACCACGGACGCGCGGTCGACCACGGTCGCGCCGGCCAGCTCGGCCTGGTAGTGCAGCTCCGCCGGGATCCACTTGCCGGACAGGCCGAACACCGGCTCCTGACCGGCCCGACCGGGGAGCTGCTCCAACCCGTCGCCGATCGCCAGCACCGTACCGGGTGGCGCGGTGCCCCGGGCGGCCTCGACCCCGCTGATCCGGATCACGTACGTGGACAGCGGAAGGTCAAGGTCGTCGCGGGTGCGTACCGGCGGCATGACCAGGCCCAACTCCAAGGCCATCTTACGGCGAAGTGCCCTGACTCGGTCTAAAAGATCCCCAGTTGCCGGGTCGACCAGATTCACCAGATCCGGGGAGAGCGCCAGTTCCAACGGGTCGACCCGCATCTCGCCGAGCAGTGCCTCGGGCGAGTCCGGCGTAGGGCCGTCGGCCGCCTCGGCCGGCGACGCATCCTCGATCTGCGGCCGCGCCTTCATCCGTTGGGCGGCGAGCAGGACGCCGCCGCCGATGATCAGGAACGGGATCTTCGGCAGGGCCGGGATGAGGCACAGCGCGAGTACCGCGCCGCCGGCGATCTGGATCGGCCGCCGGTGCTGGCTGAGCTGGGTGACCACGCTGGTGCCCATGTCGCCCTCGGTCGCCGAGCGGGTGACGATCAGACCGGTGGCGACCGAGAGCATCAGCGCGGGGATCTGCGAGACCAGGCCGTCGCCGATGGACAGCAGGCTGTACGTCGAGACCGCCTCGCCGGGGCTGAGCTTGCGCTGGATGATGCCGACCGCCATGCCGCCGACGAGGTTGATGACGGTGATGATGATCGCGGCGATGGCGTCGCCCTTGACGAACTTGGAGGCGCCGTCCATCGCACCGTAGAAGTCCGCCTCGGCGGCGACCTCGGCGCGGCGCTTGCGGGCCTCGTCCTCGTTGATCAGGCCGGAGTTCAGGTCGGCGTCGATGGCCATCTGCTTGCCGGGCATGGCGTCGAGGGTGAACCGGGCGCCGACCTCGGCGACCCGCTCGGCACCCTTGGTGATCACGACGAACTGGATGACGATGAGGATCACGAAGATCACCAGGCCGACGATCAGCGAGCCGCCCACCACGAAGTGCCCGAATGCGTCGATCACCTTGCCGGCGAACCCGTCGAGCAGGACCAGCCGGGTGGCGCTGATGTTGAGCGCGAGCCGGAAGAGCGTGGCGACCAGGATCAGGGCGGGGAACACCGAGAAGTCCAGCGGCCGGCTGACCTGCATGCTGACCAGCACGATCAGCAGTGCCGCGGTGATGTTGCCGGCGATCAGGAGGTCCAGGAGAAAGGACGGCATCGGTACGACCATCATCACGATGATCATGACAATGCCGATCGGTACGACGAGCTGGCTCAGACGCCTCGGATTCACGGCACCTTCCG
>Ga0137379_10002274_pt1 | contig 17806 bp, 13 predicted proteins | sample SagtaG_18_FD_104812 | JGI IMG/M metagenome (GOLD analysis project Ga0137379, IMG submission 104812) | Vadose zone soil microbial communities from Sagehorn Ranch, Mendocino, California, USA - Sage2_L_80_16 metaG | ecosystem: Environmental > Terrestrial > Soil > Vadose zone | place: USA...
GGGAGTCGATTTGCGCCGCCTGCTCTGGGTTCGTACCGAAGAGCCTCGTGCAGGAGAAGCGCGTGCCAAAGCTGATGTGGCCGCAGGGCCTCCCTTTCCTGCAGCTGCGCCAGCCTCGGTGGTGGGGAGCAAACGGCTGGGCGGGGCTGGATGGTGCCATCCGCGCGACGAAGTCGTGGGTCTCCATCACGCCGTCGAGGCCGCGGTAATCGCCCTCCGCCTCACGGCGCATCCCGCGCGTCCGCCGGTGGCGCAGCAGGGACTCTTCGCCGCGCAGGCCCCCGAAGCGGGGCGGCTGGAGATTCTGCTGGCGCGTTTGCGCAAGCTGGTGGGCGAGGGCCGAGTGGGCGCTCCCGAGTTGCTCGATACGCACGCGCCCGAGCCCTTCCGCGTCGCCGACTTTGAAATCGCACAGTCCGCATCGGTCCGCAAGACCAGCGCACCACCACCACAACACGCACCGGCCATGCGCATGGTGCGTCCGCCGCGCGCCATCGCGGTGGAACTCCGCGGCGATGCTCCAGCCGCCATGCACTATGAGGGACATAGGCTGATCTTGCAGGCGGGCTCCGGCCCGTGGCGCACGAGCGGCACCTGGTGGACGCATCCAGCGTGGTGTCGCGAAGAGTGGGACGTGGTGCTAAAGGAAGAGCCGCAACGCTGTTTGCGCCTGGCTCATGATCCCGGCGCGAGTTGCTGGTACGTGATTGGAATCTACGACTGAGGTGCGCGATGTACGTCGAACTCCATGCCCGCTCCGCCTTCAGTTTTCTCGAAGGCGCATCGCTGCCCGAGTTGCTGATGGCGCGCTGCGCCCAGCTCGATATGCCCGCCATGGCACTGCTCGATCGCAACGGACTCTACGGCTCGCCACGCTTCCACATCGCTGCACAGCGGGCGGGGACGCGGGCGCATATTGGAGCCGAGATTGCCGTACGCGATGCGGGCGAGCGCGTGCGTCCTCCGCAATGGCTGCCGCATCAGGTTCCCATTGAGCCGGTGCGCTTTCCCGTACTCGCCGAGACGCAGCTTGGCTACCAAAATCTCTGCCGCCTCATCACCCGTTATAAATTGCGCGAGGCGCGTCAATCTCCGCTGCACACTCAGCATCATCGTTGTTCACCGCGTTCACGCGCGGGCTTACCCCGCGCCGCTTCGGTGGGCCGGCGGTACTTTCCCCAGAAATCAAGGTCCCAGGCTAGAGCGATACTCGACTGGTTTGCGCTCGTATTATATTGAGGGAGAAGGGCGCACTCGCCTGACCATTATGGAACTTGGGGCCGGGCAAAGGGGAATTCAACACTGCCCAGAAGTGTATGTTTCCCTTGAGAAAGACCCCCATGGCCTGGATGTTACCGGGAATGCATCGGGGTTCCTGACCAATCTTTCAGCTCCAGCAGGAGCCTGCCCATAGTCTTCTTGATGGAATCCCTGTGGATGGTGAAGATCGCACTAAGGATATAACTCAGCTCAATGTAGTTGATCCCATAGGCCTTGGGATTTTCCTGCCCGTTGTGGGGCATGCAGTACTCGTCGGTCCGCTCGGCGAGATGCACCCGACATACCAACGGTCTTGCCGGCCAAATGGCGCAGGATCCGTCCGCCTTGTCCAGAAATGCGCACGCATGGTCCGCCTCTTCCTGGTCGTTCCATGTGGTCACGCCGGTGTGGTCCCGATGCTCGTCCGTTTCGACATGCTTCAATTGGCGCTCCAATTTAGCATTGTCGATTTCGATGCCCGCTTCCAGACAATGGTCATAGATATGCCACGCCTCTTCGGAAGTGCAATAGACCAACTCATGGCAGCAATTGGAGCACCCCTTGTGGCAGAAGGGTGGGAGGTAGTTGAAGCGCTTGTCCCGCTCGGTCAAAGCTTCGATGGTTTCATCTACTATCCGGTGGAAGATGCCAGTTCTGTCCGCACCGCAAGTGAGGTATTTTTCAGCGACGGCCCTCAGTTCCTTCCATATGACCACCGGCGAGATGCTATACATCTCCTCGGACAATCGTCCATACAGCAACAGATCCCCCTCTCCCAGGATGTGCTCTTCCATCCATCTGCGGGCTTCGTCCAGTTCCAGACTTCTCCGAAGTTTGTCACAACATTTAGCATTTTTCATTTCTTCGCCGCCATTACTACATAACTCTTTTCTGTTGTGACTCTTTGTTCTTCTTCTACGTAATCTGCACTCCATTTCCCTTGGCTGCGCACAGTGATAATGGGGCATGCGGCGTTTGCAAGCAGCCTGTAGGGGTAGCTTGTATGAAGATGACGTTCCCAGAAATGTCCGTCTTGTACGCCCAGAACCATGCGGATGGATGGATCCATGGACTTCTCCAAAACTGCTTGCGGTGAAATGATGCGACTCATTTGAAACTCCGTGCTGCACCACTCCTCTCGAACCTTTGGAACAAGAGATCGCAGTCTCGAACAATATTCTTCGACCATTCCCCTCAAATGCGGATCTTTCGCCCCTTGATCCACACCTTTTGCGACCTGATAGATCTCGATATCACTGTGCAAATTCTGGCTGAGTTCCAGCGCAAATGGCGCGGCCGCTGCTGCCGCTGGCCTGAGGTTCGAGATATAGACGATTTTCTTAACGCCGGCACCCAGATCAGTTACAGCAGGCACGCGCGGACCAACGGTAAGCATTGGGCATGGAGCGCTCAGCATCAAGCCTTCGACGTTTGAACCAAGCAACAGATGCTCGATGCCTCTATGCAATCCCTGCGTGCCCATAACAAGCAGGTCCGCCTTGAACTGGGCGATAGCACTGAGAATTGCATTCTGAACCGAACCTTCTACAAGAACCGAGTCGGTGGAGACTCCCGCGCGCTTGCTTTCCATAATAAGTGCCTGGAGTTTTGCTTCGGCTTCCCGGCGCGTGCGGCTGGGAATATGCTCCACTTTTTCAACCGTATTCGCCTCAGGTCCCAGCTCCAGCGCGTTCACGATGAGCAATTTTGCGTTCAATTTCTTTGCCAGGGCTGCGGCATGGTCAAGCGCCAGTCTTGATCCCGGCAAAAAGTCAGTAGCCAGCAATATCGTGCTGATATCTGTTTTCATATTCTGTCCGCCGCTTTCTCGTTTACGGTGCGCGCCGCCTCGCGCGCTCTCTAGCGCCTGATCTGGCGCCGGTTTTTTCTAGAAAATTCACGGTCAGAAATTGCGTCATGTCCTCCTTCAGTCGGTTCACATCCGTCAAACCGTCATTGAAGTAACCGAGCACATGCCGATACGAAACCGACATGGTGACGGCATTGAGAATCATGAAATAGAGCACGTCCAGATGTTGCGCCTTGATCACTCCTGTCCGTGCCGCCTCCTGGAGGAGCGGGTACAAGGCATCGTAGGTAGGACGAAGCAACTTCTCGACCAGGAGATCGAGTTTCCCTCCGCGCTCTGAACTGATTCGCGCGATCAGCATTCCGCATTCCGGTTCGCCGAACGTCATGTCCACCATTTGTCGAAAGGCGGTCTCAATACGTGCCCGGATGGGAAGCTCGGTCTGAGCCTGCAGCGCTCTGAAATCAGCTAAATATGACTTCAGGTAAAGAGCTTGCCGCTCAATGACGGCTTCCCAAAGCGCCTCTTTGGAACCGAAGCGATGAATCGCCAGGGCGGGATCCACTCCTGCATCCGTGGCGATTTTTCGGAGCGTGGCAGCCTTGAATCCGTGGTTGGCGAATGCGGATTGAGCCGCCCGTAGCAATAGCAGAGCACCATCCGGTTCGCCCCTGCCGGGTCTGCCAGGTTGACGGCTGACTGGGTGGTGCCGTGATTTCTTCGTCGAACTCATCTCTTGTGGATATATTATTCAACAAATGTTGAATATGGCAAGTTTTACGATAGTGGCCGTTCTAGAATCAGACTTGCGCCTCGTTCCAAGAACAAGCGGTCGCGCGCGCCACAGGGGAAGGTGATGGGCAGAGACGATTTGGATTCCATAGATGGAAGCAGATACCGGGCACTGCTCGGCGTATCGGCGGCAATTGCCTCGCAGCCGGATGTGCAGGCAGTACTGCGCAGCATATCGGCGCTGCTTTCAAAGGTCGTTCCCTTCGACTCCATTGCTCTTCTGCTCCTGAACCAGCAAAATGAGACCACGCTGCTCTATGCACTGGAGGCCGGCAAATACGATCCCGGCATCAAAATTGGAACCGAGGCACCGTTCAGAAATACCACCGTAGCCTCGGTACTGGAGCAGCAGAAGCCAGTTTTTGTTCCGGATATACGCCAAGAGTGGTTGAAGATTCCGCAGTTTGCGCAGATTCCTTCTCTTCAGATCAAAGGCGTTCTCAGCTCCTATATCTTTCCGGTCTCCAGTTCGCGGAGAAAGCTAGGCGTTCTGATCTTTGGCGCCGTCGGGCGAGAGCAATACAGCGACGCGGATGTGGAACTGATGGGCTCGGTTGCAGCGCATGTTTCGATTGCGCTGGAAAGCGCTCTCGCGCTCGATGCCGCAGAAGCATATCACCAGGAACTCGAACGTGAGCGGGACAGATTGAACCTTCTGCTGGAGATCAATAACCACATCATCACGCACCTCGATGTGAATGAACTCTTTCGGGCGGCATCGATATCGATTCGCGAATACTTCAAGAATGTCTACACCGCATTCTGGCTCTTCGAAGAAGGCACCAATCAACTTCAGTGCATCACCTTTGATTTTCCGGGAACCTGCGGATTTCTGCACGACATTCCGGTTCCTACACTCAAGAAAGAGGAGCTCGAAAAAATCCGCACCAGAGTACCGGCCGTCTTTGGCAAGGAAGAGATCGAAGCATGGCCGGAGTTTGCGGCACTGCCTTTCCGCACCGAATCGATCGTCAGCATCGCCAGTGTCCCCCTGGTCGGTTCAACAAATCCTTTGGGCATGATCTCTCTGGGCAGTCGTCAGAAGGACGCCTTTAGCCAGTCCGACCTCGATCTGCTGGCGCAGGTGAGCAACCAGATCTCGCTTGCGCTGGAGAACGCTCTCGCTTTCGGGTGCTTGAATGTCTCACGAAACCGGCTGGAAGACGAAAGGCTCTATCTGGAATCGGAGATCCAGTCGGAGTACAACTTTGAAGATATTGTTGGCAGCAGCCCTGCACTGCGAAAGGCGCTCGATCAGGTTTCCATTGTTGCGCCCACGGATTCGACGGTGCTGCTGGTCGGCGAGACCGGCACCGGCAAGGAACTGATCGCGCGCGCCATCCATAATCTCAATGCCCGGCGTGACAGAACATTCGTGAGATTAAATTGTGCGGCCATTCCTTCGGGCTTGCTGGAAAGCGAGCTCTTCGGATACGAAAAGGGCGCTTTCACCGGCGCTCTGACGCAGAAGCTCGGTCGGATCGAACTGGCCCATGGAGGCAGTCTGTTTCTGGACGAGATTGGAGACATCGGTCCCGATCTTCAACCAAAACTTCTACGCGTACTGCAGGAAAGAGAATTCGAAAGGCTGGGCAGCAACCGGACCGTGAAGGTGAACGTGCGACTGATCGCGGCAACCAACCGCGATCTGATCGATATGGTGCACAAAGGAGAGTTTCGCGAGGACCTGTTTTATCGGCTGAACGTTTTTCCGATTCACATTCCACCTCTGCGAGACAGGAAGGAAGATATTCCTTTGTTGGTTCATTACTTTGTCTCGTTGCTTTCGCGCAAGATGCGGAAATCCATTCGCGTCATTCCGCGTGAGGCGATGGAAGCCATGGTGAACTGGTCCTGGCCGGGCAATGTGCGCGAGCTACAGAATTTCGTGGAGCGTTCGGTCATTCTCACGCGTGGTGAAACGCTGGCTGCGCCCATCTTCGAGCTGAAACGCAGGGGAGAATTGAAGAGCCCCACCGCGAGCGTCAAATTGCACGCGACTGACCGCGAGGCGATTGTGCAGGCGTTGTGCGCCGCCCAGGGGCAAATCTCCGGGGCGGGAGGGGCCGCCGAGCGGCTGGGGTTGAAACGCACGACGCTGCAAAAGAGAATGGCCCGGCTGAATATCTCGAGGCTGGAATATTCCTGAGCGCGAATCCCTCTTTTGAGGTCATGCCATCGCTACCCGATTCCGTTCGGGAAATCCCTGCCGCCAGCTTTCTTTTGCCCTTGTCTCTGCTGCCACTGCCACTGCCACCGCCACTGCCACCACGGTAGCGGAGGTGGTGGCACGCTTCTTCGAAATGCTTATCTCTTTATAAATCAGCAAGTAAACCCTTCCCTGGTAATGGCCTCGTTCGTGCATATACGTAGATATGCTGCGAATCACATTGCCTACATGTAAAGAGCATCCCGTCTTCTTGCTGGAAGGCAGGCTAGCGGGATTGTGGGTGAAAGAACTCATCTGTGTCACCAGCCACCTTGGTCCAGGAACGGCAGCCGTTTTCGACATTGAGAACGTCTTCTATGTCGATTCGCTCGGTGAGGGAACGCTGCTCTGGCTGAATCGCCTTGGCGCCGCGTTTATCGCGGAAAATGCCTATGGCAAGAACCTCTGCAAGCGTCTGCGTCTGCGCCTGCGCCGTACGACCGAGACCAAAACGAGCATATCGAATCAACCCGGCAGAGATTCGGGATAGCACCGCTCAATATCTCTCATCCCTCCTCCGAACCGCGGAGGCTCCCAGATTTTATTTCTAAGCAATAGGAAGGTTCTCTGAATGAATTGGCACAATGAATCAACGAATGTAGGGGATCGGGGCTCAGCCTCCCTCCGGAATAGTTACATTGCAGAGACGGAATACCAGAGTTCGACTCCATGCCGGAGTATGGCAGCTTTCTGTGTAACAGTAGTGGCCCTTTTCGCAGGAATGCTCTCCGGCTGTGGAAAGCCAGCGCACGCCGTGGCTACGTCTCCGGTTACTCCGGTGCAGGTGGTGAAGGCGGAGCAACGGGACGTGCCCGTTTATGGCGATTGGATCGCCACGCTGGATGGCTACGTCAATGCGCAGATTCAGCCTCAGGTAACTGGCTACCTCGTTAAGCAGCTTTACCGCGAAGGATCTTACGTCCAAAAGGATCAGGTGCTCTTTCAAATCGATCCACAGACTTTTCAGGCTACTCTGGACCTGGCCAAAGCACAGTTAGCGCAGACCGAAGCAAAGCTCGCGCTGGCGGAGATTAATGTAAAGCGCGATACTCCGCTGGCCCAGCAACATGCTATTGCACAGAGCCAGCTCGATTCCGAAATGGCGGAGCAACGGGCATCGAAAGCCGCCGTGCAGGCCTCCGTGGCAGCGGTGGCGCAGGCGCAGATCAACCTCAACTTCACTCAAGTCCGCTCCCTCACCGATGGTATCGCCGGCATCGCCTCCACGCAGGTAGGAAACCTGGTTGCACCGGGCACGACGCTGACCTCCGTCTCCAAGGTCGATCCCATCAAGGTCTATTTCTCCATCAGCGAGCAGGAGTACATGCGTTTCAGCCGTGGACCGCAGAAAGGTTCGGCTGGCGGCACACAGAACAGTGCCAACGCGCTGGAGTTGCAGTTGGAGCTCTCCGACGGCACGAAATATCCGCATAAGGGAAAAGTGATCTTCGTGGACCGGCAGGTGGATACGCAGACCGGCACCATCCGTCTGGTGGCCGCATTTTCGAATCCGGGAAACATCCTTCGCCCCGGCCAGTTCGGGCGGGTTCATGCCGCCACGGCTGTCAACCGCTCCGCTATTCTTGTGCCGCAACGCTGCGTGCGCGAGTTGCAGGGGAGCTATCAGGTCGCAGTGGTGAGTGCGGATCACAAGGTTTCCACGCGCAACGTGAAAATGGGTTCGCGGGTGGGTTCTTTATGGATCATCGAATCGGGCGTGAATGCCGGAGAACAGGTGATTTCAGAGGGCAGTGACAAGGTGCGTGACGGAATGACTGTCAATCCCACGATTGCGAAAACGTCGGTGGAAGGTAACTAATGATTTCCAAATTCTTTATCAAGCATCCCATTATCGCAATCGTAATATCCATTCTGATGGTCATAGTCGGGGCCGTCTCGATGATCAATCTTCCGGTGGCCCAATATCCGGAGATTGGGCCTCCGGAAATTCTCACGCAGGCCATCTTCCCCGGAGCCGATGCCAAAACGCTGGAGCAATCGGTGGCGACGCCGATCGAGAGCCAGATGAGCGGCGTGGACAACATGAATTATATGTACTCCACCAACGCGAGCAACGGCTGGACCCAACTGATTACGAATTTCGATATATCGACGAGTCCGAATATCGATCAGATTCTTACCCAGTTGCGTGTCAATCAGGCCGCGGCGCAATTGCCGGCTGAGGTCAGCGCGCAAGGCGTGCAAGTACAGAAGTCCCTCACCACGCCCCTGATGATGGTCAGCTTGGTGTCTCCGAAAGGGACTTATAACCAGGACTTTCTGGACAACTATGCCACGATTAATTTGAAGGACGAAATTGCGCGCCTTCCGGGTGTTGGCCGCGTCCAAGTCTTTGGCGGCGATTACGCCATGCGCATCTGGGTAAGACCGGATCAGTTGGCCAAGCTGGCGGTAACGGTTCCCGAGATTACTGCAGTCATCGCGGCGCAGAACAAGGTGAATCCTTCCGGACAAATCGGTGGACAGCCAGTGCCGAATGGACAGGAATTCACCTATACAGTTCGTTCGCAGGGCAGACTCGAATCGCCGGAAGAGTTCGGCAATATCGTGATTCGCGCCAACCCGGATGGCTCCAACCTTCACCTCAAGGACGTGGCGCGAATCGAGTTGGGTGCTCAGTCCTACAACATCGGCGCCAAATACAACGGCGCTGACTCAGGAGCTTTTGCCGTCTACCAGTTGCCCGGATCGAATGCTGTGCAAGCCGCCGCCAACGTGCGGGCCAAACTGGCGGAGCTCTCCAAACGCTTTCCCGCAGATATGCAGTACCACATTCCCTATGACTCCACGGAGGCAGTGAGCGCCGGACTTCATGAGATCGAGATCACACTGTTTGAGTCTTTGGTGCTGGTCATCCTCGTGGTCTACATCTTCCTGCAAGGGTGGCGGGCCGCGCTAATTCCTCTGGCGGCCGTGCCGGTTTCGCTGGTCGGCACCTTCATCATCTTCCCGATGCTGGGTTTTTCCATCAACACACTCTCACTCTTCGGCTTGGTGCTGGCCATCGGCCTGGTGGTCGACGATGCCATCGTCGTCGTCGAAGCGGTGGAGCATCATATCGAAGAGGGACTGGAGCCGCGCGCGGCCACGGTGAAGGCCATGGAAGAGGTCTCCGGCCCGGTCATCGCCATCGCCCTGATTCTCTCCGCGGTCTTCATTCCGACCGCCTTTATTCCCGGCATTACGGGAAAGTTGTACCAGCAGTTTGCGGTGACCATCGCCGTCTCGGTGATCTTCTCCGCATTCAACGCTCTCACGCTGAGCCCAGCGCTGTGCGCCCTGCTTTTGAAACCCGGGAAGGTGCATGGCCCTTTCAGCCGCTTCTTCGACTGGTTCAACGCGACGTTTACGCGGGCGCAAAACGGCTACATAAAATGCTCGGCTCTGATGATCCGCAGAAGCGCCTTCAGCATGATCTTTCTTGCCCTGATGGCAGGAGCCGCATGGCTCATCGGCGGCAAGCTGGCCACCTCGTTTGTGCCGGAAGAAGACCAGAAAACGATTTTCGTTCGTCTGCAACTTCCGCAGGCAGCTTCCTTGCAACGGACCGAAGAGGCGGCCAAAAAAGTGGAGGATATCGTTCTCCATACGCCGGGGGTAGACAACGTCGCCACCATCAGCGGCTTGGACCTGTTCAGCAGCACACAAAACCCCTACACGGCCTTCTTCTTTGTCGGCTTTAAGGACTGGGATGAACGCCATGCCGCGAATTTGCAGGCGTCGGCTATTCAGGATCAGTTGAACAAGAGTCTCTCTGCGATTCCGGAGGGAACGGCGATTGCCCTTGCTCCCCCCGCAATTCCCGGAATCGGCAGTTCCGGCGGCGTGACCTTTGTTCTGGAAGACCGTTCCGGAGCAGGGGGAGAATTCCTTGCGAAGAATGCGGATGCATTCCTGGCAGAGGTGCGCAAGCGTCCGGAAATTGCGGTTGCATTCACAACCTATATTCCGCATGTGCCACAGCTCTACGTTGACGTTGACAAGGAAAAGGTAATGCGGCAGCACGTGAACATCAATGACGTGTATACGACCATGCAAACCTTCATGGGCGGCTACATGGTCAACTACTTCAACCGCTTCGGCCGGCAGTGGCAAGTCTACGTGGAAGCAGAGGGTGATTATCGCAACGATCCCAAAAATATCAGCCAATTCTATGTGACGAACCCGAGTGGAAATATGGTTCCGCTGGATGCCGTAGCAAAGATCAAGCCGACTACGGGGCCTGAGTTCACCATGCACTTCAACGAATATCCGGCAGCACAGATCATGGCGACGGCTGCTCCGGGCTACAGCTCCGGTCAGGCGATGAAAGCGCTGGAAGACGTGTTTTCCAAGACGATGCCGTCCGAGATGGGCTTCGACTACATGGGTATGAGCTATCAGGAGCAAAAAGCAGCAAAGGGAATTTCTGCCGCGCAGATCTTCGGCCTCTCGTTGCTCTTCGTCTTCCTCATTCTCACGGCGCTCTATGAAAGCTGGTCGCTGCCATTCAGCGTGCTTCTGAGTACGCCGGTGGCAATGTTAGGCGGGTACCTGGCTCTCTGGTCGCGTAACCTGGAGAACAACGTCTATGCTCAGATCGGCATGGTGATGCTGATTGGACTGGCGGCAAAGAATGCCATTCTGATCGTCGAATTTGCCAAGATGGAGCATGACCACGGAAAGAGTGTAGTCGATGCGGCGCTGGCTGGAGCGCGGTTGCGACTGCGTCCCATCATCATGACCTCGTTCGCGTTCATTCTGGCCTGCATTCCCTTGTGGATTGCCCAGGGCTCGGGTGCTATGGGACGCCGTATGTTGGGTACAACCGTCATTGGAGGAATGCTGGCGGCAACCGGTATAGCCATCTTCCTGATCCCTGTGACCTTCACGATCTTCGAGCGGTTCTCGCTGCGCTTCAGCAATAAACATGTAGCTCTCCCGGAAGCAGCGGAAGAGATTGGAGTACAACTCTAATGAAAACGCTGAAATACTCATCTTGTTTTTTGCTGTTGTTGGCCCTTGCCGGGTGCAGGCTGGGGCCGAAGTATGCGCGCCCCAGCGTCGATGCACCGGGTAGTTTCCGGGGACAGGCTCCAGAACTGGAAAGGACGACAGTTTCGCCCGCCAGCCTGGGCGACGAAAAATGGTGGGAAATTTTTCGGGACGAGCAACTGCAAACGCTGATTCGCACGGCGCTAGCAAATAACTACGACGCACGCGTCGCCGCCGAACGTGTGGTTGCCGCGCGGGCGCAACTCGGCATCGCCCGCGCCGACCAGTTGCCTACGCTAGGCGCTTCGGGTGCCTTGGCTTCAGTGCGCGGCGAGCAGACCTCGGTCTCACCTGTGTTTCGTTCAGAATCGGGACAGTTAGCTTTAAGCGCCGTATGGGAATTGGATTTCTGGGGAAAATACAGAAAAGCAACTGAGGCTGCGCGTGCCAACCTGACGGAAACCGAATGGGGGCAAAAGGCTGTCATGAGCACGCTTGTCTCCAACGTGGCGAGCGCATACTTCCAACTGCGGACGTTGGATCACGAACTGGAAGTCACCCAAGAAACGCTGAAATCCAGACAGGAATCCCTGCGACTGACAAAAGCACTTTCCGACGGCGGCTCCGTTCCACTGATGGACGTACGGCAAGCCGAGCAACTCGTCTATGCTGCCTCAACGCAGATCCCCAGTCTTGAAAAGGAGATCGAGCAGCAGGAGAACTACCTATCGATTCTCCTCGGGCAAAATCCAGGCACGGTGGCGCGCGGCCTGAAGCTGACCGACCAGCCGCTTCTTCCTTCTGTTCCCGCTGGACTTCCGTCTCAGTTGATTGAGCGGCGTCCGGATATCCGTCAAGCGGAAGAACAGTTGATTGCGGCCAACGCACGCATCGGCATAGCAAAAGCCGCGTATTTTCCGTCGATTTCTCTGACTGGCGCCGCCGGATATCAAAGCACTGCGCTCACCAGCCTCTTCAGCGGTCCTGCAGGCTTGTGGAATACAGGCGTCTCTGCGTCGCAACCGATCTTCGAAGGGGGGAGAATTCGTAACAATGTGCGTCTGACAGAATCGCAGCAACGCCAGGCTCTATTGATCTATCGGCAAACGACTCAAGGCGCGTTCCGCGATGTTTCCGACTCTCTCGTCGCATACCGGAAATCGCGGGAAGCGCGTGAACAACAGCAGCTTCTGACCGCGGCATCTCAGGACGCGGCACGGCTTTCGCATATTCGCTACGATGCTGGGGCCACCTCCTATCTGGAGGTTCTGACCAATGAGACCAACTACTACAACGCCGAATTGAACCTGTCACAGGCGCGCTTTGGTGAAGTGCTCGCACTGGTCCAAATCTACAACGCGTTAGGGGGCGGGTGGCAATGACAGGTCCATATGGATATTTCGGGCGCTACTATCCCTGGCCTCAATGTGACAGAGCAGTGCGCCTTGCATTCCATGCGGGCTCCGGCCCTTTTGAAACACGCGGCGTTGTCGTTTGACGGAAACCTCGGGTTTCCCGCTCTGTACTGTCCGGAGATTGAAGCGTGTTAGCGGAAGCGCGCCAGTGTTTGGATCGAGGATTCTGCCGTCGCAAACGACTGCAGAATTCTCGATCCAATTTATTGCAATTGCGCAGTTCGCCAATGGCGTCCAGGGATTAGTCCCCGCAAGAGTGCAATTAGTGTTGACCAGACAGGATAAAAAGGAACGCGAAGAGAGCGAAGATGATCGGCGCTGGTCGGATGACAGCTACAGCCCGCGCCGACATTGGTGCTCGATTTTGAAGCCCGACCGATAAGCGTGGGTCCGGGGTTTGCGTACAGATGTGTGATGACGTTCGTCCTTCGGGCGACGATCTCGATTGGGAGTTTGTCTTCGATTCGCGCCTCGGGCATCCGACCGGCACCTCGGAGGAACCAATGGCGAAGTAATCGAAAAGATCCAATAGACGGTGCGAGGAGTTGCCGATCCTGCACCCGGATGCAGCCGGAATCGATGTAGGGGCAAGCGAGTTGTTCGTCGCTGTCAGCGCTGATCGTGACCAACATCCCGTTCGTAGCTTTCCGACATTCACCCGCGATCTGAATGCGTTGGCGGACTGGCTGTAACAATGCGAGATCCGGTCAGTTGCAATGGAGTCAACTAGCGTGTACTGGATCCCGGTGTATCAGCTTCTGGAGTCCCGTGGCTTGGAAGTTTGCCTGGTCAACGTGATTTTGACCAATTGTTCTGTTGTGCAGCGATGGATTGACGCGTGTCACCGCTCACATCTCTCTCCGGGTGCACAGGACCTGGTTGTCTCAGGGGTTGATTAATCAATGCAGGGCATTTTGGACGATGTGGTGAGCGAACCTGCGCGTCAGTCGAGGTCGAAAGAGTAGATGTTCGCGGTAGAAATGCGCGCACGCACGAGGGGAACATCGCCTGGGGCAAGGCCGGTGAAGGAGTAGTCCGCTATTTCAACCCCCTTCAGTCGCTCGAATCCAGCAACCCGCTCAAGACGTCCACTCTCAACGAACACCTTGTAAATGGGCGATCCAGCGTCCATGAAGGCGTGGAAGTAGATCGCTCTGCCGTCGCCTGACCATGCGGGATCTGCCGCAACTTTGTTGGCCAACAATCGCCAGGTTTTCTGTTTGACATCGAAGAGCATTAATCCATGTTCTGAGATCGCCGCAATATAACGCCCGTCGAGAGACCAGTGTGGGCTGAAAAAGCCAGCAGAACCTGGCAAACTTGAGACGTTTCCGTTTTGGAGGTCGAACAGATAAATAGATTTCCCCGATAATTCCTCGGCCATGAGGTCGGGAGTGCGCCCGAACACGAGCAGTTTTCCGTCGGGCGACCAGTCTGGGTCCGCCTGGTTGCGAACGTCGCTCATCAGCGGATGCGGTTCCCCTCCCGTCGTCGGAAGCAGATAAATCTTCCACGGCATGCCCGGCTGCCGCGCCATGATGGCAATCTGTGCGTTGTCAGGCGACCAATGCATAAGGAACACTTCCAGAGGCGGAGTGCTCAGTAGCATGCGCTCTCTTCCGTCCGCTCGGCTTCTCCATAGGCTCCCGTCTTCGGGCTTAATCCATGCCAACCACTGTCCATCGCGAGAAAATTCCACTCTTCCAGCGACGCGGAGATCCTTGGGAAATGGCACGAACTGCTGTTCGCTCGATTTATAAGCCAACAATGAAACGCGGCTGTCCAGCCCCATAAGGAACACTTTGTGCCCCAACTTTCCCGTCGTAGGAGCAACATAATTCTGCCCTCCCCGGCTCGATTGGAAGACGTAGAACTTCCCGTCTGGGGTCCAGCTTCCACAACACTCGGCGCCAGGGGACGACCATTGTCCCCGCAGAACGGGACGCAAAATCCTACGGTCTGCCGAGATCTCCCACAGCGATGAAGTGTGATCGTTTGAATTGATGAGTGTAAATCGAATCCACTTTTCGTCAGGAGACCAACGCAGCCAGAATGCCCTACCGGGAAGGCTGGCGAACTTCTTGACTTCAACACCGTCCTCGCCCGCGATATAGAGGTCATCATTCGCTGCAAACAGTATGTGCAGTCCGTCTTTCATCCAGGTAGCATCGTGCGCGCGGATGTTCGAGAAGCACCGCGCAACGCCGCCGGTGGTGGGCACGATCCAAAGAACCTGTTCGGCGTCTGGCGACAAGTGATTACGAAGGAGAAGTTTCGTGCCGTCTCTGGAGATGTCGCTCAGAGTTGGCGCCAGTACTTCGGACGGCAACGACAACGTGCTTACTTCTCCGTCATAGATTGAGCTCTGATTTAGGGTTGATTGCCCGTTCTGAACTTCTGTGAAATAGATCCTCGATCCGTCGGTAAGCATCGCAGGCAGGCTTTCAAATATCGGCGCCCCTGGAGAGACCCTTCCTGAGTAAGTGAGTTGGACTACCTGCGGCGCAGTCACTTCAGATCGGCTCAACTGCCAAGATCTGACAATCGCGATCACCAGGGCTAAGAATATCCCTGCGGCAACTAAACCTCGCACGAAAGGACGGCGTGAACCAGTCGGAGGTAGACCGGCTGCTGGGTCTTCCTGCTTTGCAGATGGCAACTCCGCGAGCGCTGTACTCGATGAGGGGGTCTGACTGACTAACGGCCGTGACCGTCGCTAAGAAACGGTATCCTCGCCGCGCAAGCGTTTGGATATATTGGGGACTATCGGCGGCATCTTCGAGTGCTTCACGTATCTTGTTTATGGCCGCGTTTAAGCTGTGGTCATAATCAACATTGACGTTATCCCCCCACAGTTCTCGCTGAAGTTCCTCCCTGATAACAAGCTCGCCTGGACGTCTGAGTAGAACGCCCAAAAGCTGAAATGGCTGCCTTTGGATATTGACCCGAACACCGTTCCGCCAAAGCTCCTCGCTTCGGAGATCCGCTTCAAACTCTCCGAAGGCAACTCGATGACTGATTTGTTCCTGTAACGGCGTGTTCTTAACGTCCATCCCGCCCATTCCGATGAGTCAATTGGCGATCAACAGGTCAGCAAAACGAATCTCGTCCGACAACAGGATACAGGACAAGCTACTGACATTAAAGAGCTTACATCAGATGAGGAAGAAATGACCTCGAATTGCTCGCCCATGTATTGTTCTCTGCGCTCTCTCCGAACACAATCCCCCAACAAAGAACATTAGAGCACCTCGCAGATGCACAGTCGAGGTGCAGGAGAGACCGGATGTCACGATCAACAGCAATTTCAAAAGCTCTTGCATGCGGGATGTTTGCGGCGCTTTTTCTCGTCGCACCCCTGGCAGTTTTGGCCCAGACACCTGCACCAATCATCTCGAAGGTAGACCCACCCAACTGGTGGGTGTCGCTCCCGAACCCAATGCTACTCGTACGCGGTGAGAATCTCGACTCGGCAACTTTTGCCATTGAGGGTACAGGGGTATCAATAAAGAAAACACGGGTCTCTGCAAACGGACACTGGGCATTCATCTGGCTGTTGACGGGGAAGACCAACCCACAGACGATTCAGGTTGTGGCCCGCTCGAGAAACGGAGCGGCGAAGTTTCCATTCCAAATCGAAGCCCGCAATCCAAAGACGGAGAACCCGAAAGGAATAACAACGTCCGACGTTATCTATGAGCTGATGCCGGATCGTTTCGCGCGAGCGAGTCCGTTGCCTACAGACGAGATCGCGAAAGAACGCACCAAGCCCAGGGGATGGCATGGCGGCGACCTCAAAGGAGTCGAAGAACATCTGGATTACATTCAGCACCTCGGCGCAACTGCTGTCTGGCTTACTCCTGTCTACAACAATTCTCCCGCCGCGGAAGCCTATCACGGGTACGAAGCGACGGACATGTACGCAATTGACCCGCACTTTGGGAACGTGGCTGATTTCAAGGAGCTTTCTGCGGCCCTACACAGCCGTGGAATGAAGCTTGTTTTTGATACCGTGCCGAACCATACGGGGCCGAACCATCCCTGGGTGGCCGATCCACCTACCCCAGATTGGTTCCACGGCTCGGCTGCTAAACACACTCGCGCACAGGGCGATTTCCGCCCACTAGTGGATCCTCATGCTTCGCATCTCGACCGCCGCGATATAACCGAGGGATGGTTCGGAAACACACTTCCAGATCTGAATGCTGAGAATCCGATCGTGTCGGAATACCTCATCCAGAACACAATCTGGTGGATCGAGTCGGCTGGAATCGATGCGTTGCGGCTGGACACTTTCCCGTACGTGGCACGCGGATTCTGGCGCGATTTCCATTCGCGCCTGCACTCGATCTATCCCAACCTGGTCACCTTCGCTGAAACCTTCAATCTTGATCCGCGAGTCACTTCCTACTTCGCGGGTGGAAATGCTCGAGAGTCTATTGATACTCACCTCGACAGCCTCATGGATTACCCACTTGCGGGGGCTATCCGCTCGGTGCTCAACGATGGAGCCCCCATGACAACCATCTGGGATGTTCTTAGTCAGGACTGGCTATATCCCCACCCTGAACGGTTGGTGACCTTCATTGGGAATCACGATAACAAGCGAATCCTCGCTGATGAATCCTCACCTTCTGTGCGCCTCAAGCTTGGTTTTGGCCTGCTTGCTACGCTTCGGGGAATTCCACAACTCTACACCGGCGACGAAATCGCTATGCGAGGCGGTGATGATCCAGATAATCGACGGGACTTTCCAGGTGGATTCCCAGGCGATACGCGAGACGCCTTCGATGCGACTCAGCGCACCGCACAGGAGCAGGAGATGCACAAATACGTTACTACGCTGTTGCATTATCGTAGCGCGCACCCGGTGCTACAAGCAGGGCAGCAGGAGAATATGTTCGTTGATGACTCGTCCTATCTCTTTGCGCGAGTAACCGATCGCAGTCATGGATGTGCAACGGACATGGCCGGCAGTGAGCGTCTACTGGTTGCAGCCAACAACTCCAAAGCCCCCCGCGAGCTGACCATCGACATCACCGAAACGGCGCTCGAAGGATGCAAGACGTTCGAACCGTCCTTCGCTGAAGGAGCCGCAGCGCAGTCGGATGGTGGAAAGGTCAGCTTCCATCTTGCTCCGCAGAGCCTCGTTATTTATCGCGCCAAGTAGAGGACATTTATATATGCAGATCAATAAGGAAATTCACTGCTGTCCGGTTAACTGAGAAGCTGCAGGCTACAAGTAATTGCCACGCAATAAGTTGAAGTCATTTCCGGCTTGCCGCGATTTGAATGCGAGGAGAGCGGACAATGGCTCATGAATCA
>Ga0137379_10002283_pt1 | contig 17780 bp, 17 predicted proteins | sample SagtaG_18_FD_104812 | JGI IMG/M metagenome (GOLD analysis project Ga0137379, IMG submission 104812) | Vadose zone soil microbial communities from Sagehorn Ranch, Mendocino, California, USA - Sage2_L_80_16 metaG | ecosystem: Environmental > Terrestrial > Soil > Vadose zone | place: USA...
CGAACGCCACCGTCGTGCCGAGCGAGACCAGGGTGTCCATGTTGGTCGTGCGGTGCCGGGCCGCCTCCAGCGCGCCGCGGTGGAATAGCGCCCCCACCCAGGCGTATACCGGCAACGCGAGCGCCAGCTGCGCCCACCCGGCCCACCCAGCGGACGTGTAACCGTAGGCCACGACCAGGACCCCGGCGGAAAGGATCCCGCCCGCGCCCAGCTGCACCCGGCGCCGGCGCAACTCGGCGGCCTGCGCGGCCCGCCGCCGGGCCACGTCATCGGCGCGGACCACAGCCGGGACCGCCGCCTGGAAGCCGGCCTCCTGCACCGCGGCGATCAGCGAGCCCGCGTCGACCGGATGCCCGAGCGTGACACTGGCAGACTCGGCCGCCAGGTTCACAGTCGCCGCCGCGACGCCCGGGACGCCCGCCAGGGCACGCTCCACCCGGCGCACGCATGAGGCGCACGTCATCCCGGTGACCTCCAGCGTCAGGTCCGGCGCTGGCCGGGTTCCCGCATCAGGCGCCGCCGCCGGCGGTGCGGTCTCGGTACTCACCGCTGCGGTTCCTTCTCGTCATGCGATGACCCGTTTGTCATGCTGGCCCGATCCGCCGGGCTGGGCAGCGGCAGCGCGTCGGCCAGGTGGCGGAAGTCGGTGAGCCCGGAACTGTACGGCAGCGCCTCCATCAGCTCGGCGATCTTCTCCTGGCCCTGCCCGGTGCGGATAGCCTCCGACACGCAGGTCTCCAGGTGATTGCGGAGCAGCACCCGGTTCACCTTCTCCAGCGACGCCTGCAGCGCGGCCACCTGCTTCATCACATCCGGGCAGTAGGCCTCGTCCTCGACCATGCCGATCACGCCGTTGATGTGACCGCGCACCGTCTTCAGTCGCATCAGCGCGTCGCGCTTATAGCTGTCGATCACATGGGCCTCCCTTGTTGCCATTAGCCTACCCCACCTGGGGTGGGGTTAGCCAGCTTGCGTCAACCGATCCGCGTGTGACGGCAGCCATCTGCATCGCATGCTGCGGAGATCAGAGACTTCGTCGTGATGATGTGCCGGCGACTATGCGCCTGCTCAGCGGCGGGACGGCTGCTGGTCGGCTGAGACCAGGAGCACGCCATCCGGATCAGCCCGCCCGCACTGGCACCTAAGAGTCTTAGGTGTATGCTCGTCGCAGTTTCGGGGACTACGGCGTGTAGGAGAAGCTGCGTGTCCACAGCCAGGCTGTGCATAATGCGCCGGGCGGGCCGGCGAACCGTGCTGGCCGGCGACACGCCGCCGCTTCGGGGGAAACGGTGAGCGCCGGCGGTCCGGGCGGCACGGTGGACCGGCCTGACACTACGGCCGCGCTCGCCCGAGCGATGCGAGGCCGGCCGACATGGTCCCGGATCGCAGTCTGGCCCAGATGGGCGTGGCGGCAGCTGACGTCCATGCGTACCGCGCTGATCCTGCTGTTCCTGCTTGCGCTGGCGAGCGTGCCCGGGTCGGTGTTTCCGCAGCGGGGAACTGATCCGGCGCAGGTCCACCGGTATTACGCGGCACATCGCGGGCTCGCGCCTGTGCTGAACGCACTTGGGTTGTTCAATGTGTTCGCCGCTCCCTGGTTTGCCGCGATCTACCTGCTGCTGTTTACCTCCCTGGCCGGGTGCGTGCTGCCCCGCAGCGCCCGGCTGATGCGCTCGGCGCGGACGCCGCCGCCGCGGGCGCCGCGCCACCTGTCCCGGCTGCCGTACTCGGCTAGGCACGAGACCGGGCTCGCACCCGGGCATGCGCTGGAAGCTGCCGCGGCGCTGCTCTCCGCCCGGCGGTTCCGGCTGCGGAGCGGAGACGGCTGGATCTCGGCAGAGAAAGGCTACCGGCGCGAGGCCGGCAACCTGCTGTTCCACGTCGCGCTCCTCGCGCTGCTCGGCGCGGTGGCCATGGGCGGTCTTTTCGGCTACAAGGCCAACAAAGCTGCTGGTCGAGGGCGGCTCGTTCGCCAACACGGCAACCTCTCTGGACGTCTTCCATCCCGGCCGGCTGGTAACGGCCGCGGCCCTGGCGCCATTCACCATCACGCTGGACCGCTTCCGCGCCAGTTACATCACGTCGGGCGCGCTGGCCGGCCAGCTATCCTCCTTCAGCGCGCGGATCCGGTATGCCAGCCAGCCCGGTGACCGGGCTCGCGGCTACGACCTGCGGGTGAACCACCCGCTGGTGGTGGACGGGGTGCGGGTATTCCTGATCGGCCACGGCTACGCGCCGGTGTTCAAGGTCACCGACGGGACCGGCCGGATTGTTTACGACCAGGCGACGCCGTTCATCTCGCTGGGTGACCGGGGCTTCACCTCAGAGGGGGTCGTCAAGGTCCCGGACGCGCGGCCGGTCCAGCTCGGCTTCGCCGGGGTGTTCCTGCCCACAGCAGTGGACACCGGTGGCCGGCTGGCGTCGGCGTTTCCCGGCCCGATACTGCCGCGGGTCAGCCTGGTCTCCTACGCGGGCGACCTGGGCATGAACTCCGGCGCCCCGCAATCGGTGTACGCCCTGAACACCGATCAGATGCGCCGGCTGGCGATCGCGCCCCGGCCGCTGGCACCCGGCCAGTCCATCAGGCTCCCTGGCGACGTCGGCACGGTCACGTTCACCGGGTACCGGCAGTGGATCAGCCTGGCGATCACCTACGACCCCGGGCAGCTGCCCGCCTTGGCCTCCGGAGTCGCTGCGCTAGCAGGCCTGCTGCTGTCGTTTCTGGTCCGCCGCCGCCGGGTGTTCGTCCGCGCCCTCCCTGGAGCTGACGGCAGCACGGTCGTCGAGGCTGGCGGACTGGCCCGCTCCGACCCTGGCGGTGGCTTCGACGCCGAGTTTCAGGCGCTGGCGGAGGAACTCAGGTCAGCGATGGCTGGCCGCCCGCCTCTTGACGGCGACATCGACACCGCCGCGGGACCTGCAGAGCATCCGTCTCCCGCGCCCGCACGTGAAGGGTAGCTAATATGCACGTGAACACGGCCCTGGCCCAGGTCAGCAACGTCCTCATGCTGACCGCCCTGGCCAGCTACTCGCTTGCGGTTATTGGCTTTGCCGGCGACTTCGCCTACGGTCGCCCCGCCGGAAACGGAGCGCTAGCCTTGGCCGGCGCCAAGGTGCCCGCACTAGCCGCCGCCAGGGCGCCCCGCGGCGGCATGCCCGGCGACCGCCCGGGCGGGGCGGCCGGATCCGACGCTCCGGCCGCCCCGCTCGCGCGGGCCCGCTCGCTGGCCGGGGCCGGATACTGGGTGCGGGCCGCCCTCACGCTCAGCATCATCGGCGCCGCCGCGCACGTGGCCGCGGTCCTGGCCCGCGGGCTGGCCGCGCACCGGGTTCCGTGGGGCGACATGTATGAGTTCGTCACCGCGCTCAGCTGCGTGGCTGTCCTATTCTTCCTGGCCGTGATGGTCCGGTACCGGGCCTGGTCGCTGGGCCTGTTTGTGATGGGCGCGGTGGTGGCGGCCCTGGGCGTGGCCGAGACGGTCATCTACACTCCGGCCGGGCCGTTGGCCCCCGCATTGCAGTCGTACTGGGTGACGATCCACGTGACCGCGATGACGCTGGCCACTGGGATCTTCTTCGTGGCCGCCGTCCTGGCGGCGGTGTACCTGCTCGCCGACCGGGACGCGCGCCGGGTTGCCACGGGACGGCCAGCCGGGGCGATCGCGCGCCGGCTGCCCGGCCCGCAGACACTGGACCGGCTGGCCTACCGGACCGTTGTGTTCGCGTTCCCGGTCTGGACATTCGGCATCATGGCCGGGGCGATCTGGGCCGATCAGGCGTGGGGCCGGTACTGGGGCTGGGACCCGGTGGAGACCTGGGCGTTCATCACGTGGGTGGTGTACGCCTGCTTCCTGCACGCCAGGGCTACAGCCGGCTGGCGCGGCCGACGGGCCGCCTACATTCAGATGGCCGCGTTCGGCTGCCTGGTCTTCAATGTGATCGGCGTCCAGACCTTCCTCACCGGCCTGCACTCCTACGCGGGCCTGACGTGACGTCATCGGTACCCGGCCGCGAGAAGGCGGGCGCCGGCTGGTTCGTCGGCTGCATCCTGGACATAGGGCACCTGATCGGCGGCAGTTTCACCCCCGCAAAAGCGGCCGGGTGCCTGACATGACGCCGCGGGCCCGATTGATTCTTAACGGCGCGGCATCGGCGATTGCCGCCGGACTGCTGGTCGTCGGCGTGGTGCGACTGACCGCCGCGAGAGCTACGGGCCTGCCTGCGGTCGGACGGGTCATCCCGGTCGCACAGCGGCCGGCCGGCCCGGCAATCTCCGGCACCACGCTGACCGGCGGCCACCTTCACATCCATGGCTGGCGCGGCCATGTGGTCGTGATCAACTTCTGGGGCTCGTGGTGCGTGCCATGCCGTGAAGAGGCCCACGTGCTGCGGCAGGTGGCAGCAGACACGCGCAGCCTGGGAGTGCGTTTCGCTGGCATCGACATCCGCGACAATCCGGCCGCCGCGCTGGCGTTCGAGCGCCGATACCGCATCGCCTATCCAAGCATCAGCGACCCGGACGACCTGATCAGCGCCCGGTTCGGGGCGGCAGCGCCTTCGGCCACCCCTTCCACCTATATCCTCGACGGCCAGGGCAGGATCGCCTGGGCTTGGTTCGGCGCAACGACCTACGGCCAGCTCGAACTCGCTGTCACCGACGTCGTCAGGGATCCGAACGGCCGGCGGTCTTCACCGGAGGGTCGCCGCCACAGCAGTCCGGCTGCCTTATCGGCGAGGCTCGTGCGTCATGTGACCTGGCGCAGTCACGGTAGTTTGCGCCGTCACAGCGGTGTGGTGGTTGCAGTAGGCCATCCCTCTGGCAGAAGCCGCGGGGCCGGCCAGCAGCAGCAGAGGCACCAGCGCGATCGCGGCCGTGGTGCACGCCACGGCGACTGCACGGGTTCTGCTGATCGCGGCGCTGCCGGCGATCAGGCGGCGCACGCGCGCGGCGTCCGCGGTGCCAGCGGCACCGAGCGCCGCCGCAGGAGCGCCCGCGCCCAGGTTCAGCAGCGCGCCTGCGACCGATAGGCGGTGCGCTGATGCGCAGGCTGCATCGTCGGCGCTGAGCTCAGCCAGCCGGGCGACCTGCTCGCCAGCGATCCGGAACGCCCGCACGCGCGGAAACGCCGCTGTTAGCGCGGAGGCCAGGGTGACGAGCAGATGGTGGCGGCCGCGCAGGTGCGCGTGCTCGTGCGCGAGCACGGCGCGGAGCTGGCTGTCGTCGAGCGCAGCTATCGCGCCCGTGGTCAGCACGATCCGGCTGCTTCGTCCGGGCAGGCAATAGGCAGACGGGTCGCGATGACTCACGACGATCGCGCCGAGCCCCGCGTCGTGCCGTCCGACCAGCGAGAGCCGTCGCCGGTGCCGACGGCGCGCCGCCGCCGCAACGGCCAGCGCCTGCACTGTGCACCAGGTAACGCGCCCTAGCACGGCCAAGGCCAGGACAGCGCCCGCACCGGTCAGCGCCGCGCCGCCCGGATGAGCGTACTGGGCGCGCAGCGCCATGACGCAGGCCGCCAGCAGCCTGGCCAGGTCGGAGCTGACCCGCAGGGTCGGCACCATCAAGGCAAGCCCGCCGGCGATCACCGAGATCACGGCGGAGACGGTGAGCGCGAACCAGGCGGCTATCGCCAGCTTCGGCGCGCGCTCTGGCCAGCCAGCGCGGGCCAGAGCCCATGGGCCGGCCGTCAGCAAAAGGGCGGCGTAACCGAGCAAGGACAGCGCGATGATCATGACCCGGCCTCATCGCGCAGCGCCAGATCCAGCATCGCCCGCAGCTGCCGCGCCTCGGCTGGATCGATCCGCCCGACGAAGCTGCGCAGCGCGGCCACACGGTCTGCACTGTCCTCCAGCGCCTCGTCCATCAGGCCTGCCGTGTAGTCCTCCCTGCTCACGGTCGCCGCGTACCGGTACGCTCGGCCGTCCCGCTGTCGCGTCAGCCAGCCCTTGCGGTACAAGATCTCCACGACGGTCAGGACAGTGTTATAGGCGGGCTCACGCTCTGGCCGCAGGGCAGCCCAGATCTCGCGTACCAGCACCGGCTTGGCCGCAGCCCAGACCCGGTCCATGATCGCGGCTTCAAGCTCGCCGAAACTCCGCACCCGACCTCCCGGCTGGGTCATAGACGCTGTCGGTCCCGCCAATTATCACCTAAGAGGCATCGGTGCGGGTTGCCCTGGCCAGACTTCACGTCCAAGGTCTGCTCGCCGAAGGCATTGGAGATGAAGACAGTGCTGGCCAGGCATTGCCGAGCGATGGCTGAGCAGGCACAGCTGTGCAGAGCGCGGCAGAGACGATAGGGACAGAACAAGGGAAGCCGGTGCTAGTCGTCGCAGAGTAGTTCCCCGTGCCAGGCTTCGCGGCCTTCGCGGATGGCGAACCAGGCGACGGCCAGCGCGGCGATGGGGTCGGCTTGCCACCAGCCGAACGCGGCGAACAGGGCGAGGCCGAGGAGTGTGGTGGCGGCGAGCGTTGCGCACAGGAGGGTTTCGGCCGAGTCGGCCAGGAGGAGGGGGTTGCGCAGCAGGGTGCCGGCCCGGCGTTTGCGCCACCCGAGCAGCGGCATGACCAGCAGGGACGCGATGGTCAGCGCGATGCCGACGGGGGAGTGCTCGGGGTGCGCTTGGGTGGCCAGGTCGATGGCGGAGCTGATGATGACATAGGCGGCGAGCGCAAAGAAGGTGACCGCGATGATCCGCAGCGTCCGCCACTCGGCGTGCGCACTGGCTGGCCGCCCGGCTAGCTCAGCGTGCAGGCGGCGCAGGACCAGGGTGGCGGAGACCAGCTCGATGACCGAGTCGAAGCCGAAGCTGGTCAGGGCCAGGGAGGCGGCAATCAGGCCGGCGGTCACGGCGACGGCCGCTTCGATGATCATCCAGCCGACGGAAAACTGCTCCAGCCGGACCGCCCGGCGCTGCAAGTTAGGCCGGGCTGCCGGGGCCGGCGGGTTGCCGCTCATCAGCGCGGATCGGGCTGGATGGTCAGCAGCTCATCGGGGCCGTGGTCGACTTGCAAGGTGGTGTGGCCCAGGCCGAACCGTTCGGCGTGCAGCTGCTCCAGCCGGGCCTTGGCTGGGCCGGTCCCGAACAGCCGGGAGTAGAACGCCACGGCAGCGTCGAAGTCGGAGACGTTCATGGACAGCTGCACGCGGGACACTCGCTGACCTCCAGGCGCGGACGACCGTCACGCACACGTACCGGGCAGGTCAAGGCTGGCAAGGATGCGCAGGCCGTCGGCAAGCCGCTCGTCGGCCAGCTCGTAGCGGATCCTGCGTCCCTCCGCGGTCGCGGTCACGAGCCCGCACTCACGCAGGCAAGTCAGGTGATTCGACAGGTTGGCGCGGCTCGTGCCGAACCCGTCGGCCATCTCGGCCGGATAACCAGGACCGTTGACCAGCTGCACGAGCACCCGGCGCCGGGTGGGATCGGCCAGCGCCGTCCCGATCCGCGCGAGAGTCGCAAGGTCGATCGTAGTAGATACAGCCACACCTGTACTATACACGCAAGGCTGAATCCCAGCCCACGGCCATCCCGGACTGGCGGATTCTCGGCCTCGCTTAACGATGACCCGCAGAACTGTCTTGCGCCCTGAGTGAGCGCTCATGGGTGCAGGTAGCGGACCTGGCCAGCAGCCCTTCAGCAACAAAACAACATAGCGAACCAGGGTGCTCTGGCCAGGTACTGAAGCGAAGTGCCCGCGAACTGGAGCGCGCCCTCCCCAGGATTGGCCCGCTGCCTACTGCTCGCCTTGGACGTACAGCAGGGCGGCCAGTGTCGTACCGCTGGTGATCTCGCCCTTGTCGATCAGCGAGCGCAAACTGGACAGCTGTACCCACGCGACCCGCTCCGACTCAAACCCGTCGGCAGGTTCGCCGATCGCCGTTGCGGAGTCGGCCAGGTAGATGTGGTGCGCAGAGTCGCTCAGGCCCGGCGTGGGCCGGACGGTGAGGAGATGCCGCAGCGGACCGGCCCGCCAACCGGTTTCCTCCTCGAATTCGCGCGCGGCCGCTTCGGCGGGTGTCTCGCCGTCCTCGATCTTGCCGATGGGTATCTCCCAGCCCCACCCGCCAGTGATGTACCGGTGCCGCCAGATCAGCAGCACGCGTCTGTGCTCGTCGTCGAGCGCTACGACGCCTGCGCCGGGCGGAGTGTGGATCGAGCGGTGTTCCAGGTGACGGCCGTCGGGCAACTCAATATCCGCGAGCCGGATATCCAGCCACTCGTCCCCGTACAACGGCCGCTCGGAAACGACCTTCCACTCCATGAGGCTAATCCTCCGCCGCTGCCCGAGGTCGCCTTCTGCCGGGATCCTGGTGACCGGCGAACGGCCGCCGTCAGCGTCACAGTGGCACGCTGAACTGATCCCTGGCCCGCTCGGTGAATTCCCGCGCCGCCATGCTATCCCCCTGAGCCTGGATCGCCTTTGAAACGACCATGACGCGGTCGCGGACACGTCGTGACTCCATCCCGCGCGCCTTGTCAAGCATCTTCGTCGCGACGGCGGTGCTTTCCTCGGCCTCGCCGCGCTCGGCCAGGATCACCGCAAGGGTCGCGTACCTGTGCACCTGGCTGCGCAGGTGGCAGCGCTCGGCCGCGTTCAGCGCTTCCCGCGCGTATGCCTGCGCCGGTGCCAGATCGCCGAGCTGGCGCAGAGCTTCGGCGTGCTGAAGCTCCGCAAGACCGGGCTGGACGTAGCCAGTCTCCGGCGGTTCCAGGCTGATCTGGATGCGACCCGCCATCTGCTCGGCCCGTCGCATGTGCTCATGGCACTCTGCGCGATGGCCGAGACGGGCATACGCCTTGGCCTGCAGTGTGCACAGGTCACTGACCAGCGCCGGGCTCAAGCTCGCCCGCGCTCCCCGCAATGCAGTCTCGGCGTACTGGATGACCTGACGGTGCCGGCCCAGGCACATCGACTGGTTCGCCAGCAGGGCAACGATGTATCCACCGAAGCCACGATCACCCGATGCCTTCGCCAGCCGCAACGCGTCGAAAAGGTACCGCTGCGCGGTGCCCTGCCGGTCGGCGTCGTACATGCAGATCCCGGCGATGGCGACGAGGCCCCCGGCGGCCCGCATCAGCAGCCGCCCAGTCACGTCGTCGTAGCTGTCTCGCAGCAGCGGAGCCACCCGGGAGTTCAGGAATTCCACCGCGCGCTGGCGAACCGGGATGCCGCCGACACGCCGGTACATCTCCTCATACCTGCCTCGCGCTTCGCGGACCAGCTGCACGTCAGTGATGGTCACGATCCGGTGCCCATGTCGCCTGGAAACGTCATAGTCATCAGGCGGATTCTCCCACTCGAAGATCGGCGCGATCGCGTCCGCGCCTCCGAGGACGGGCTTGTCGGCCTGGGACCTTATGCCCTGAGCGTCACTGCGCCAGAAAGCAACTGCGCGATCAATCGCCTGGGTGAGCGACGAGGTGCCGAGTCTGCTTACGGTCGAACGGTCCAATCCGGCCGACGCGAGGGTAATGGCGCGGCCGAGCCGGGAGCTCAGGATCTCGCAGATGATCTCCGGCACCTCGCCACGCGGCACTGCATGATCACGAACCCACCTCGCAACAGACGCGTGGTCATACCGCAAATCGACTCCGTGCCGTCTGCCGTACTCGTTGACCCTGGCAGCAAAGCCAGAGTTCGAGAAACCTGCCTCCTCGATCAGCGCGTCGAGTAAGACATTCGGCTCGGTCATTTCCGCCTCCCCATGCAGGTCACGGCATCAGCGTAACCAGCTAGCCGGCGGATCGGCCATATCCCAGCCATTCACACAGGGTGTGAATGACGCAACACAAATCTCAGCGAGCACACTCTGCCCAACGATCAGGCGCCCAGGTTGACTGTGAGTCCAGCCACGGCGCGCCCGCGCCGTGCACCAATGCGCAGCGAGAACCATGACCTGTTCACCAGCACCAGCATTGGCACTTACAGCCGATGAGCTGCCCGGGCGGGCGCGACTGCAGCGCACCGGGCGCCGCCCGCGTCCGCCGGCCGACGGTCCACGCCGCCGACAATGCAAGGAGGATGCGTGAACGAAACGGCGGTGGCAGCGCAGCCGCGTACCTGGCATCGTGTCTTCCCGGCGACCCCAGACCAAGCCGGCGAGGCGCGCCGGTTCCTGGCCGCGCTCCTCGCCGACCACCCGGTCGCCCATGACGCGGTGATGTGCCTGAGCGAGCTGGCCGCCAACGCCATCCGGCACTCCCGCTCAGCCAGGCCAGGCGGGACATTCCAGATCCGCCTGCGCCGCGCCGGAGCGGCGATCCGTGTCGAAGTCACCGACCAAGGAGGGCCATGGGGCTCGCCGCCGCACGACCCCGAGCGCGGGCGTGGGCTGCTCGTCGTCCGCGCCATCGCATCCCGCTGCGACATCGTCCTCACGGGCCACCGCGACAATCCCGACCAACGGACCGTGTGGTACGAGATCGACCCGCTGTAACTTCACTCGCATCGAGCGGCCTGTGGGCGCAGGGCAGCAGTGACGGCCACGCTGATCGGCCAAGAGCCGAGTATGGAAGCCGTCGACAACCGCGATGATGCCTGTGGGGCCGCACTTTGCCTGGGCATATCGTTCTCGTGTTCTAATTGCTTCGTGGAGCAGGTGTATCGTCCGCCGTGGTGGATCTATCCGCGGCAATGCCAGGCGGGTCATCCCTGGGGCCCTGGGCTGGTGATTGTGAGCTGGACGCCATGTGACTGCGCGGCGGCGCTTGCTCGGCCGGGTCGGGGCCATCAGACCGTGCGGTGCGGCGCCGCAGGCTGTACGAGCACCTGGCATAGCCCGCGCTGCACCGGCCGGTCTCACCCCTAACCCGGATCACCATGCTAGACGCCGCCGTCGGCCCCGCGGAGTCGCCGTGGGCGCGAAGTCGCTGCTCCCCGCAACTCAGGTCAAGAGCCCTGCTCTGCAAATTGCCGGGCCATCCCTGGCACAACGACCTGGCGGAACACGCAATGCGAGCCGCCCGGTTAGCGCTGCGCTGCTATCGAAAGTCGTCTCAATGCCGCGTTAGCTGCGTTCCGGGCGGCTGACCTCCCAGTGGTGGTCAGTCTGCGCCGCACTGTCGGTGCCCGCAACCGGCCTGTCGCTGCGCTCCTCCCGGGCGGGCAGAGATCTTTTCCCGGGCATTCAGAAGATGGGTGGCGGAAAACATCTTGCCCGCCCGGCCTCGGCCGGCATTGCGGGCCCTGTCCACTGCGGCGCCTGTCGTCTGACCACCCTGGGAGGCATCCCGCCGCCCTGCAGCGAGCGCACGTGGAAGGACGGCCATCAATGACCACCGAAACAACAGCACCCGGTGTCTCCGGGTCTCGGAACGCGACACTGGCGGACCTGGCGGCGATGCTCCGCGATCAGCAGGCCCGCAAAATTGACATCGTCGCTGGCGCCGCTCAAATCCGTGCCAGCAAAGGCCAGCTCCTGATCGACGGCACCGCCCCAGTGCTCGGCGAAGACGGGGTGACGCTCAGTGCCGGACACTTCACCCCCACCGTGGTATGCGACCAGGGGATCGCCGACAAGCTCGGCATCCCGGCTGCGTACCTGCGCAAGATGCGCGAGCAGCGACCTGGCTTGTATGACGCGAACGTAAACGCCTGGCTGGACGGCGATCCGCGCAGCTTCCTCGTCCGCTGCCTGCGGCCTGCTACGAGCCAGGGGCCGGGAGCGGCGAGGGCGTTCTTGTCGGACGGGTACAAGCGGATCGACAACCTTGATGTGCTCCTGGCCGCCCTGGACGGAATCCGCAATGCCGGGGTCCCCGCAGAAGTCGACGGGTGCGACCTGACCGAGCGGCGGATGTACGTCCGGGTGGTGTGCGAGCAAGTCCGGACCCTGGCCCCGGCCCTGCTGGCTGACTACCGCAGCCCGTTCACCGGCGCTGCGGGCGCGGAGAACCCGGTGGTTTTCGCCGGGTTCGTGATCAGCAACAGCGAGACCGGGTGCGGCGCCTTCAGCCTCACACCCCGCCTGGTGATCCAGGTGTGCCGGAACGGCATGACCATCACCCGCGACGCGATCCGCGCGGTCCACCTGGGCGAGCGCTTGGACGAGGGAGTGGTGGCTTGGTCCGCTAACACGCTCGAGAAGACCCTCGCCCTGGTCACTGCCCGCACAGCTGATGCCGTCGCGGCGTTCCTTGAGGCCGGGTATGTCGAGCGGGTCGTCCAGGCGATGGCGGCACAGGCCCGGCATCCGCTCGCCGATCCGCAGGATGCGGTAGCAGTCGTGAGCCAGCGCCTGCGCTTCTCTGAAGCCCAGCAGGCCGACATCCTGTCGCACTTCATCCGCGGCGGCGACCTGACCGCCGGCGGGGTGATGCAGGCCGTGACCAGCGCCGCCCAGCTCCAGACTGACGCGGACACGGCGCACGAAATGGAAACGGCGGGCCTGCGCGCACTGGAAATCGCCGCCGCCCTCTGACACTCGGCCAATGCAGGCCCGGCACCCGGTCGCGGGGAGCCGGGCCTTCGCCGTCCCCGACCCGAAAGGACTTCCGCCATGCCTGAATCTGTCGTCACCCGCCCGCGTCCCCGGCGCGACGCCGCTTACACCGACACGGCCGCGCTGAACGATATTCACGCGATACTCACCGGCGGCGGCCGGCCGGCCGACAGCGCGCTCGCCGACATCACCGAGGCCCTTGCCCGCGCCGGCCGGCCGATGATTCGCGGCCGCAACATCGACGCCGCCGTGACCGACTCGCCGACCGGCTGGCCCGTCGTCCGCGTAGACGCCGAGGACACCACCGTCACCGTCCGGCAGGACCCAGTCGGCCCTGGCCTGCTGATCGAGATCACCACCAGTACCGCGGCCGAGCCGGACCTGCTGGTCGTCGTGCTCGACGGCCAGCGGCTGCCCCACCTTTGCCCACCCGGCGGTCACGCCGGCTGAGCCGGACTCTCTGCCTCACACCCGCCCGCAGCCCGCGGGCGGCTACGAACCCAAGAATGAAAGGACAGCTCCGATGAATGCTCCTGCCCAAACCGCCGCCAGCGCCGCCCAGGCCGCCCAGCCCGGACAAGAGTCCAGGACAGCTGCCGATGTGCTAGACACCGGTGACCTCGCGCCGGCACGCTTGATGTTGGCTGTCAGTAGCCTGGCCGCCCACCCCGGCAACGTCCGAACAGAGCTGCACCTGACCGACGAGTTCGTCGCGTCCATCACCTCGGAAGGCGTGCGGATCCCGCTGCTGATCACACCCGGCCCGGACGGCCGGTGGCGAGTCATCGAAGGACACCGCCGCCTCGCAGCCGCGGTCAAAGCCGGCCTGGCTGACGTGCCGTGCGCCGTCGATTCTGACCGGGCCGGTGACGAGGCCGGGCAGTACCTGGACATGCTGCTCGCCAACAGCGACAGCTACCGCGCCAACTACAGCCTCGTCGAGGAGACCGCCGCCCTGTTCGCAGCCCACGAAGCCGGGGCCAGCCGTACCCGGATCCGCAAGGCCACCGGCCACACCGCCGCCCACGTCAAGACCGCCCTCGCGGCCGGACAGCTCCCCGACGACACCAAGGCCAAGGCCGTCCAGGCCCGGAGCGACGTAAGCCTGGACGACCTGGCGCTGCTCGCCGAGTTCAACGGCGACGAGGCCGCCACTGGTCGGCTGCTGGCCTGCCTCGAGCACGGGTACTCGCTCGAACACGCAGCGGAGCGGATCCGCCAGGACCGCCTCGAAGCCGCCGAGCACGCCAGGATCCGCGCTGACCTCGAAGCGGGCGGCGTAACGGTCACTGACAGCCTCCCGGACGGTGCGGCGTGGCTGACCAGCCTGCGGCACGACGACGAGGACGTCACCCCCGAGTCCCACGCCGCATGTCCAGGCCACGGGGCCACGTTCCAGCCATGGAGCCCGCTGGCGCCCGCCTGGTACTGCGCAAGCCCCGCCGAGAACAGCCACACCAGCAGGTGGAATCTCGCCGCCCGAACGGTCGGCGACACCGCCGGTCCCGCTCAGACTGGCCAGATGCCTGACCCAGCCCCGGATGCAGGCCGGCGGCTGGTGATCAGCGGCAACAAGGCGTGGCGCGCTGCCGCCGAGGTCCGCCACCGCTGGCTCGCCACCAGCCTGTTCCCCCGCAGATCCGCGCCCCGCGAAGCGCACGTCTTCCTGGCCCGCCAGCTACTGACCATGCCCGACCCGCTGCGATCCGGCCTCACAACCGCCACCGGAAAGGCCCTCTTCGCCGCACTCACCGGCCACGAACCTGCCCAATGGGACCAAGGCTGCGACACCGCTCCCACCGCCAGGCTCGCCGTCACGATGCTCTGCCCGATCATCACGGCCTACGAACACGCCATGACCGACGGCGAAGGACGCAACACCTGGCGCACCGACCGGTACAGCCCCTGCCCTCGGCGTGACGCCGGCCAGTACCTGAACTTCCTGGCCAGCATCGGCTACCGGCTCTCCGACATCGAACAGGCCGTCGCCGACGGCACCGCGTACACCGGCGACACCCAGGCCCCAGGCACGCTGCCCGAAACCGAGCCCGGCGGCATCGTTCCCGACCTTAATGTCGAAGGCGCCGACGGCTCCGAACGCGTCGGCTCGGGTCACAGCGACGGCACCGCACCGCCCGATGACATCGGGTCGGACGATGACGCCGGAAGCGCCATCGATCCCTGAGCGCACGCTTCTGCGATGGGGCCCGTCGGTGGATCCGCTGGCGGCCCCATCAATCCTCAATCGGCTGGCCGAACCGGCTCATCCACCCAAGTCGGCCCCCGGCCCGCTGCGGCAAGTCGATCTTCCCGCGCTGAGCCCGCCGACGGATGGCATGCCGCCAGTGGGACCCGGACCGCGGGTCATCCCTTCCCGGCTTGTCAGCTTGCACCCCGTCGTCGGGTCCCGCAACCGGGCGCCCGCTGCGCTCGCCAGCGGCCACAGATCTTTCCCGCAAGACCGCGGCTTTGCCGCCGGGAAACATCTTGGCCGCCGCCTGGCGCCCGGCCGACAGGCCCCTTCCTCCGTGGCGCTGCCACCTGACCGCCGGGAAGGGCACCGCAGCCCAGGCCGCCACCAGAGCGGCCGGCCCTCCCGGTCACAGCACCAGGAGGAAGTCATGAACCCGATCCAGATCACCGTCACCGGCCGCCTCGGCGATGACCCACGCGTCTTCCTCACCCGGGACGGCTCGGATGGCGTCGAGCTCCGGTTGGCCGTGGAGATGACCGCCCGCGGCGCAGGCGATTCGATCACCCGCTGGATGAAGGTCACGGCGTTCGGACTGCTGGCCACGCGTACCGCCGAGTCGATTCGCAAGGGCGATCGCGTGGTCGTCACAGCCGACGACCTCATCGCCGAAGCCTGGACCGCCACCACGAACGGCGAGCCGCGGGGACGGATCACGCTGCGCGCCCGGGACATCGCCGCCTCGATGGCGTTCGACAGCCTGCGCACCGGCTACGCGGCCCGGAAGGCCGCCCGAGCCGCAGCCGCGAACGGGATGCCCACCGATCTGCCGGCCCACGAACAGGCCGAGGCCAGCGTCCTAGCCGGCGTCATCACCACTCCCTAACCCGTCCCGGCGCGGGCGGGCCGTCGGCGCCCGCCCGCGCCACTCGCCCTCACCTTCACCCTGAAAGGAACTATGCAGTGACTACACAGCCCGTCCGCGTCCAGGTCCGCGGGCCCCGAGCCCTCAGCCATCGTCCCGCACCTGCTCGGCTTCCATCCCGACCACAGCCTCGTCATCGTCGCCGTGTCCGGCCCGCACGGCCGGGTCCACTCGGCATTCAGGTTCGACCTTCCCGATCCGCCAGACCCGTCGGAAGCGGCCGCGATCGCCGGTCACACAATCGCCGTGCTCCGCGGGCAGCGGCTCACAACTGCCGTCGCCCTCGGCTACGGGCCAGGCACGCAGGTCACCCCCGTTGCCGACATCCTCCGCGTGGTCCTGCCTGAGGCCGGCATCCAGTTGCGCGACATTCTGCGCGTGCACGAGAGCCGGTGCTGGTCTTACTTGTGCCCCGACCCGACCTGCTGCCCTCCAGACGGCATCCCGGTCGGCATCGGCGATCATCCCGCTGCCACGGCCCTCGCCATGGCCGGACTCCCCGCCGCAGCGAGCCGGGCGGTACTGGCATCAACCATCGCCCCGCTCCGGGGTCCCGACGCGTACGCCATGCGGGAGGCAACCGTTTGCGCGGAGCGCGCGGCGGCGGAGCGGCTGGCCAGCCATGGCCAGGACGCCCTGGACGACTGGCACCTCACAGCCGTGAAGGCCGCGATCGCTTGCTACCGGACCGGTGAGGGTGACGCCGACCCAGACGAGCTGGCCATCCTTTCCGTGGGCCTGACCAGCTTGCGGGTCCGCGACGACGCGTGGGCGCGGATGGACCCCAGCTTCCAGGAGGCTCACGTGAGGCTGTGGACGGACCTGACACGCCGCGCCCAGCCGGGCTATGTCGCCGCGCCGGCGTCGCTGCTGGCATTCACCGCATGGCAAGGCGGCGAGGGCGCGCTGGCCAATCTAGCCTTGGATCGGGCGCTGGCGGACGACCCGGGCTACTCCATGGCTCACCTGCTGCGCGATGCGCTCGCCGCGGCCTTGCCTCCGTCCGCCGCGAGGCTGCCGATGACACCTGAAGAGGTTGCGGCCAGCTACGAAGCCCTGCGCCGCGACCGGTAACCCTCGCCCAGCGCGGGCCGGATCCATTCAGGCCCGCGCTTGGCCCACACGCCTCACCATGCGCTCATGCCGCAGCCTGCAGGTAACCGCCGCCGGGATGCCAGGCAGCAGGGTCCCTGCCGCGGCGGGCCCCGGGTGCGGGACCGGGGCGTTCCGGCTCTGTCAGTCTCGCAGGCGCGGTCGTGAGCGCAACCGGCCTCTCGCTGCGCTCACGCCGGACGGTCAAGATCTTTTCCCCAGGACGCGGGCTGCGCCCGCCGGAAAACATCTTGTCCGCCCGGCGCCGGCCGGTTGCGCCCCCGCCCTATGACGCCTGCGTGCCTTCCGGCGCCGGAACACCCCTTAACCCCCGCACCCGGGGCCCGCCGCTCAGGAGGCACTCATGACCGCCAGCCCAGACACCTCACGCCGCTCGGACGCCGGTCTCGGCCCATGCGGGCCCGACTGCATCTACGTCGAGGACGCGTGCCGTTGCTACCACGGGGAGCCGGCGCCAGTCGGCCCGGCTTGGCTGAGCCACATCAAGCCGGCCTTCTAGGCTCGGCCGGCGCGAGCTGGGCTTTGGTCCTCCTCGCGGTGTCGCGCGGCCCGGCCGCGTACGGCCCCGCGTCGGCGCGACGTTCGCAGCCACTCCCTGCACACTTCGCCTTGCCTGCAGGCAGTCCTACTACGTCCTAGTTGCGCAATTTGCCTGATCTTGCTTTCTGATCTTGATCCTTGATCTTGGCACCCTCGAACCATGATCAACCTGCGCTTCACACCCATGCACCATCTGATGATCATGGTCAGTTCTGCTGCCCGCGCCTTCCGCGGTGGCCGGTAGTGGCAGTGGTGGCGACCCTGAGCAAGGGCTACGACCTGGATTACGTGTGGCGGCAAGTCGGTCCGGCCGCCGGCCGGAGCGCGGCCGACTACTACATCCAGGCGTCCGAGAGCGGCGGGGAGCCGCCGGGCAGATGGTGGGGACCGGGGGCGGAGGCGCTGGGGTTCACTCAGGGGCAGCTCGTCGAGCGCGAGCCGTACGACCTGCTGTTCGGCGAGCGCAAGGCCCCGGACGGCACCCAGCTCGGTCGGCTGCCGCGCGGCGGGCAGGAGGCCGCGGACCTGTTCCAGCTGCTTTTGGCGGCCGAGCCGCATGCCACGGCCGA
>Ga0137379_10002284_pt1 | contig 17779 bp, 17 predicted proteins | sample SagtaG_18_FD_104812 | JGI IMG/M metagenome (GOLD analysis project Ga0137379, IMG submission 104812) | Vadose zone soil microbial communities from Sagehorn Ranch, Mendocino, California, USA - Sage2_L_80_16 metaG | ecosystem: Environmental > Terrestrial > Soil > Vadose zone | place: USA...
CGGCACCGACAACCATTTGATGCTGGTGGACGTCGGCGCCCGCGGCCTGACGGGCAAGGAATGTCAGGCCGTCCTGGACGAGGCCGGCATCACCGTCAATAAAAACACCATCCCCTTCGAAACTCGGTCCCCCTTTCAGGCCAGTGGCGTCCGCTTGGGCACGCCGGCCGTAACTGCCCGCGGCATGAAAGAGCCGGAGATGGCCGACATTGCCGACATGATCTCGGAAGTGCTCCTTGATCTCAAGAACCTTGATGCGCTGACCAAAGTGCGCCAACGCGTGCATGAACTCACTGCCAGGTTCCCGCTGCCGTATTAAGAGCGCATGAAAATGCAGTTCATCAAATTGTCGGCGCTAAGCGGTAAACGCAAAGCGCCTCGCGCACTGCGCATTAGTCCCATAGTCCAGTGGTCCCGTAGTCCCGCAGTCCCGTGGGTCAGTCGGCGCTAACTTCATTTCCTTGCAAATCAGCGCCGACTGACTTCTGCGAGGACGCCACCGCGGGTCAATCCGTGCGGCTACCTAAACAGTTACGAAAATTTTCCATCCCCGACCTTGACACTATCGAAAACTTGCGCCAACGTGAGCAGGAACTCACGGCAAGATTTGCCTTGCGGGACTGGGGGACAACAGAGATTCTTGCCGCGCGCTCCCGGTCGGCAGCTATTCCAAATTGAACTAATCAAAACTTTGATCGTCCAACCAGAAGCCGGGCTTGTGAATGGCCCTGCGACGTTCTCACCTGCTGCGGTGATTTAGCAATCCAGCCATATTGACCTATGCCAAAAGCCAGCACGAAAAAGGCCAAACCGAAAGCGGCCAAGACCAGAAGCCCAGAGCCATTCCCCAATGGCGCCCCTGCCGAGTCCGCGGGCGTCGCCACTGCGGTCGAAGAACCACCAGCCGAAGAATTGCGCCCCCCGACCGTTCCAGTCGAAACACCCGAAGCGCAAAAAGCTCAGGAGCAACCTGCTGCCGACAAAGACCACATCGCCGCCTCGCTAAACATCGCCAAGCTGCAAGGGTTGTCCATGACCGACTTGAACCAGATGGCCCGCGAGTTGGGCGTGGAGAACTTCGGCACGATGCGCAAGCACGAGGTGATTTTTCATGTGCTCCAGAAGAATGCCGAGCGCGCCGGCGTGCTCTTCTCAGAGGGCGTGCTGGAGGTGCTGCCCGAAGGCTTCGGCTTCCTGCGTTCGCAAAGTTTCAACTATCTGCCGTGCCCGGAGGACATTTATGTGTCGCCCTCGCAGATTCGCCGGTTCGATTTGCAGACCGGCAACCTGGTCGCCGGCCAAATCCGGCCCCCGAAGGACAAGGAGCGCTTTTTTGCGCTCCTCAAAGTCGAGGCGGTGGACCAGGAAGAACCGGACAAGGCCAAGGACAAAACGCACTTCGACAATCTGACGCCGCTCTTTCCCAACAAACGCTTCATTTTGGAGACCGCCCATGATGAACTTTCCACGCGAGTGCTGGACCTGGTCTGCCCCATTGGCAAGGGCACGCGCGGCTTGATTGTCGCCCCGCCGCGCACGGGCAAAACCATTTTGATGCAGAAACTGGCCAACGCGATTTTAAGAAACAACCCCGAAGCCTACCTGTTCATTCTGCTCATTGACGAACGACCCGAGGAAGTCACCGACATGGAACGCAGTTGCCGCGGGGCCGAAGTCATCAGCTCCACCTTTGACGAGCCGCCGGAACGCCACGTGCAAGTGGCCGAAATGGTCAGCGAAAAGGCCAAACGCATGATCGAGCACAAGCGTGACGTGGTCATCCTGCTCGATTCCATCACCCGCCTGGCCCGCGCTTACAATACGGTGCAGCCGCATTCGGGCAAAATCCTCTCCGGGGGTGTAGATGCCAACGCCTTGCACAAGCCCAAACGTTTTTTTGGCGCCGCCCGCAACATCGAGGAAGGAGGCTCTCTCTCCATCATCGCCACCGCGCTGGTGGATACCGGCTCACGAATGGACGAAGTCATTTTCGAGGAGTTCAAAGGCACGGGGAACATGGAAGTCAATCTGGACCGCGCGCTGGTGGACCGCCGTATTTTCCCATCCATCAACATCGAACGCTCCGGCACGCGCAAAGAGGAATTGCTCTATCACCCGGATGAGTACAACAAGGTCGTTATCCTCCGGCGCGCACTGACCGGCGTGCCGCCGGTCGAGGCGATGGAACTGGTGTTGAACAAGCTCAAAAAGACCCGGAGCAACATCGAATTCCTCCTCAGTATGAGCGTCGGTTAGTACCTGTTCAGGTAGCCGCCGACGTCAGTCGGCGCAACTGCGCCTTGGGATCCAGATCAGCCCCGACTTACGTCGGTAGCTAGGCCACGACGGGTGGTATTTGGGTTAAGATCATCGAATGGTGCATTCAGAGGTTGCTGCTGTTGTGGTTTTGTTCCATCCACCCGTGCGCTACATCGAGTCCTCTCTTTTATACACAGTTATTTTGCTGGTTCGACCACTCGAGTTGAACCGTGTAGCCTGCAATTTTCTTAAAGTTCCATGCGCAGATGTCCCCAATCTCGCCGTTCGTGTTGTCGTACCAGCCGGAACCGGGCACGGGGTCGGTGATCGCTTCGCACAACTCGTGCGAGCTGGTCCCGGTTAGGGCATCGAAGGCGGGTAGTCCCCCGAGACAACCGCTGCAAGTCGGATAGGGCATGACCGCGTAATAAACTTTTCCGACATTATTGTGATAGGCGCAATAGTTCTGGCAGGACTTGCCGCCGCCCATAATCGAGCTGATGCCTGGATCGAGATAGATGAAATAGAGCGTATTCTTCGTGTTCTTCGGCACGGTTTTGGCCTTGATCCATTTGGAGAGTTGGGCCCGGATCGCCGAATCAGTGTGTTGCTTCGGTAGGCGTGCGGAAGGCCAAATTCGCCGCCGGCAGTCAGGAATGGCGGGGATTTTTGAGCGAAAGCCGATGGCGGTCGACCAGTCGGGGCGGTTCTTCAGGGCGCCGGTCCTGCCGTTAGCTAAGATACATTCGGCTCTGCGCGCATAAGGCTTGTCCCACTCAGGGGCGGGCCTTTGGCTACCGGGCCGCAAACAAGAACGCCCTTGTTCGACGGGTTTTGAAGAATCACCCTAGCTCTTCATGTAGCTGCGAGAAAGGAACACTTTCCGCGGGCACCTCACTAACGGACGCGCTCAAATCGAACATTATGCACACGTCGGGCAGAAAGCTTCAGTCCAGTGATTTCCAATGTTTGATCCCGAATAAACTCGATCGAAGCCTTCACGTTGAGTTCTGGGAACCCGTCAACCTCGAATTCATCCCTCTGCTTCCGATTCATCCGAGCCCGTTCTCGGAGAAGGTGACCCATCAAGAGTTGTCCCCCAATGCACTCGATATGAACGGCTGACTGAAGCTCGTCACTCCAAAAGACGCCCGTGTATTCTTGCAGGGAGACATGATTGGCTTCCATGGCGGCTGAAACGGACGAGGCGGACCATGCTTGAGCGGCGACAGGGCTGTCGGAGTAACCCAGCACGCAGTCGGCTACATCGTGGGCGAGTCGCTCAGCGTTCAAATCAGCATCATTGGACAAAACTGCAACCGCAAACCGCCTCGCCGGAATATGTAAAACCGCGCTTTTGTAGCCCGCCCAGCCTCCCCCGTGGGATTCGGAATCCAGCCCATGATACTTCTCAAGAACGAGGCCGAAGCCGTATCCAAAACTCGCGCCGGAGTTTAGTTTACCCGGCTCCCTCATCATTTGGAGGGCTACAGGGCCTCCGACGCCGGCAGTTTCAAGATTTGTCAGCCATTTGGCCATGTCTTCCGCCGTCGTCATGAGGGAACTAGAACCGGGCGCGGCCAGTTGGCTCACCACGCGTCGGTAGGACGATTTGCCCGAGGGTTCATAGCAGGCAGCCTGTTTCGAGATGATTTCTGTCGGGTCGTCGCAAAAGTGAGTATGCCTCATGCCAAGCGGCCTAAAGAGGTTTTCGTCGGTCCAAGACCTGAACGATTGGCCAGTCACTTTGGCCACGACTTCAGCAAGCAGATTATAGCCCGTATTCGAATACAAACTGGTTGCGCCAGGCTCGAATTCGAGTTCGCGTTGGCGACTCAGCATTCGACGAATGTCGTCAATCGTTATTGGATCCGACCAACCCACTCCAGCGAGCGCGAGCGTTGGGGACCAATCTCGTAACCCGCTGGTGTGGTACAACAAGTGCCGTATCGTGATTGGTTTGTCAAAACGAGGAAGGTCGGGCAGATGGGCTCGGACATCGTCGTCCAGCGAAAGCCTTCGCTGACCAATCAACATGGCTACTGCTAGCCCGGTAAACTGCTTGGACACTGAGGCAACGTCGAACACGGTTTCGGGCGTAATCGCAATTCCGTGAGCCAAGTCCGCGCATCCATAGCCATTCTGATAAACGACCGTCCCATCCTTGATTACGACAACAGCGGCCCCGGGCGTATCGGGATGGTGCCAGGCCCTAAACAGGCGGTCGATTTCGAGCTTCCGGTCCCCGGAGTGGTTTCGATGAGTGACGCAGCCCAAGAGCGTTAGGCAGAGGATAAGCGATAATTTCACCACCCACGGGCTGCGGCTATTCATGCGCATCTTATGATCTGAGACACCGTTTCCGCCTCGATTTGTATAACCGGCTAGAAACCGCCATCCCATCTCCAGATCCTCCAATAACTCCGCGGCAGGTCAAGGCAGGCGGTGTCAGATCGGGACGGGCCTCCAGGGTCGGGCGAAGCCGAACAAGTTGCCAGGCACCGTTCCCATTGCGCATCCACGTGGGCTCTTTCACCGAAAAAAGGCCGGCCGCAGTGCTTGTGCACGCACTGATTTCTCGATTGAGTTTCGCCGATCATCGTGACGAGACAATATGCTGTTGCTCACAGGGCTCAAAATGCCATCTCAGCCGGTGTCGATCGACTTAAGCGCGTCACAGTAGTTCCAGGAGAGCCACTTTATGGGGATGCGCGATACGAGTGCCACATGCGACTGGGTGTTGCTTCATCAGCGTGCGGACTGCGAAAAACTGCAGGTGGACATCACGGAGGTCTGAGATGCGGTGGCTGGAGGCGCGGAGAAAAGGGGGAACGTCAACTGCTGTCAGTTTTGTCGAGTGATTTTGGATAATTCCAAGGAAGCCAGGACTTCGGAACTAGCCTGAGCGAGTCGGCCGCAGTCGCGATGGCCATCAAGTAATCGAAAGGATTGACACCGTTCAGTCGACAGGTGTGGATCAGAGTCATGAACAGATCCCCCGTCCGGGCGCCATGGAGAGTCTTATAGCTTAGGCTGTTCTTGCGGTGCAGGATGGCCATCTTCAACGCTCGCTCCGAAATGTTGTTATCTAACGGCGCCCCCGCTTTGCGCAGGAACAAGGTTAACTTTTCCCAATGGCGGAGCATATAGCCGATCGCCTGGCCGAGACCAGAGTTGGGCTCGACGTGCTTGCCGTCGATCTGCTCTCGTAACCAGCTTTGGAGTCGTTCCATCACGGGTTGACTGTGGGTTTGATGGTGAGCCAGCCGCTGCTCCGGACTCATCTGTTGCTCCTTGCTCTCGGAGTCCACACGATAGACCTGCCCGAGCGATTCCAGGACTTGGCGACATTCCACGGGGAAGTCTTTGGCCAAGCTTACGAACTCTCGCCTTCCGTGACTGAGGCAATTGGCCAAGATGGTCTGGAACTCCGAACTGAGGTTGCGCGAGAGCGCGTCACACATCTGGATGGGAGGTTCCAGGTCCAACGCCCGCTGGCGCAACAGGGCCGTCAGGTTCTCTCCGGCATGTTGCCAGCCAGTGAAGTAGAGGGCCACCGGATGGTCGCCCACGTAAGCCAGGAGGTTGGAAGTGAAGGTGCCCTTGCGTTGAGGGTCCATTTGGGCGGCGGTCGCGCTTCCCGGCCGCCGCAAGTCCAAGATCCGCATTGTCGTATCGTCATGGTGGATCAGGGGCGATTGGGCCGCCTGCGTGATCAACTCCTGTAGGACCGGCTGGGCCTGCTGGGCCAAAGGCAGCAGGAGCTCCCATTGGGTGGACTCGGGCCGCGGCACGCCCAAGCTCTGCTGCAGCCGCGCCAAGCGGTAATGGGGCATTCCGCTACCGTAGCGCAACAGCGCCACGGTGACCCCGACGCTGGCCGCATACTTCTGAGTGCCGGCTTCGGAAGGCGTCGGGGCTGTGAACACCTCACCGCAGGTATCGCAGCGCAATCGCTCCATCTGGTAACCGGTCGCCGAAATGGGCGGCGTTCCCACAATGCGGAGGATCACGGAGGGGGACTTTTGCTGACGGAGGGTGCCTTTGGGGCAAGAGGGACATCCCATTCCGGCGCGCAACTGGGGATGACTGACCGACACCCAGCGAGCACCCGTATAGGCGCCAGCCTTGGTGCGCCCGTGTCCCTTGGCTTTGACCTTCTCAGCAACGGGTGGGGATCCGCTCAAAGGGGCCTCCGGGCAGATTTGGTCAGTCTTCTCCGTCTTAGGCCCAAAGAGCAGATGCCGAAGTTTTCGCAGGCTCATGGGATCTTGCTCAATGAGCCCGATCAACTCAGGCAAGGCGTGGCTCATCCCCTCAATCAGGTGGTAATCCTCGGCACTGACCCTTGAGCGCACCCGCTCCAGGAAGGCAGTCTGCTGCCCTTCGGTCATCCTGAACTGGGAGAACCGTGCGGCAGCACTCATAAAGGTTCCAGGAGCCGCTGCCGAAACTTCGGGTGCAAGGGATAGGCCCAGAGCTCCTTGATCGAGGCGGTTGGTTTGCTGGTCTTGCATTTAGTGCCACGACCGGTCGATCGACCCACGCAGATCCAGTTGGCGGCCCGGTAGCAGGTCCCGGCGAATCGTTCGGTATCGACGAAACTCTCCAGCAGATCAATCGGATGGTGGTAAAGGCTTTGCCAGTCCTGGCTGAGACGTCGGGCTACTCGACCTAACAAATGGCTGGCCAGATATCGGACCTTCGCCCAGGGAACGATAAGGTAGCGGCTATTGTAAGAGATGCGGTGCAGGTTGTGCCGATAAGCTTCCTTGGGAGCACCGACCAACTGATCCCGTAAATTGAGCTGCCGTGGCGCCGAACTCCAGGCCAGGCAAGCAAGCGGCCGCTCTCCGGCCCAGACCAGATACTTGAGATGTTCACCCACCGGCCGGCTGTAACCCAGGTAGTGATATTGGCTGAGCAGGTGGGCGAAGAGCTTTTCGCCCTCCGCGCGGCGGACCAACTCAGTCTTCAAGGGGCCCAGAGAGGCCACGCTTGCCTCGATCAGGCTTTGGTCTAGAGGCGCCACGGGCGGGATGCGCCGGTGCCGGATCGCGTTATTGGGAGGGGATTGTCGTTTGGCCGGCAGCTGGAGATGACCGGCTCGATCCAACGCCAGGAGCAGGCTCCGGCAGATCATATCGCGGGGTTGGCCATTGGGCTGCACCCAGTTCCAGGCCTCGCATACCTTGACGGAGAGGCGGCGGCGGCTTAGCTCGGGATTTTGCGAAATCAGTTCCCGCAGAAAGGCCACGTCGGCCTCCCGGATCACACGGCCACGCAAGCTCAGCACCGCATCGGACATGGCCCGAGTGTAGCCGAGGCAAAATGGAACGCTAGCTTTTTCTTTAGGCCGCCTTTGCGGACGTTCAGCTCTCTCCCGCTGCCCTCACTCGACGCCAGAGCGGGCCGGCTTGAGCGGCGGAGGGATCCCCATTCCAGAGCAGCAAGTGCAACTGATGCGGATCCAGGCGCAGCGAGGCTTCTGAACCCGACTGTGGCCAGGACTTGAAGCCGCCTTGCGACAACCGTTTCTGAGCCACCCAATAACCTTGGCCATCGTACGTCAGACACTTGATCGCGTGGCGACGTCGGGAACAGAATACGAAAAGAGTGCCCGACAAAGGATCGCTCGCCAGGACTTGGCGGCAGATCGCGGCTAATCCATCAATGCCTTTCCTAAAGTCTACGGTCTGGACGGCCACTAAGATCCGCATTTGGGGTGTGATCTGAATCATGGCGACCGTCTCCAAAAGCTCTGGACTAAAGCCGTGAGCGTGGATAGATCGGCACGCACTCGTAATGACATTCTCCCTCCACCGCCGTCGGAAAACTCGATGACCGACTCCTCTGGCCTCATACTGGCGAGCTCCGATCCCCTCACTTCGACAAATGCCGCCGGTTGGCTCAACGATGAGACGGTCCCGCAAACTCTTTGGCGTAGCTTGTAGTAATCCAGCCGGAGACTGCGGGCCACCACACCCGTTCCATGTTTCCTGGCTAACTCGGTCGCCGCCACCCAAATGTCTTCGGGAAGGCGGATGCGGCCGGTCTTCTTCTTCCGCCAGGTGGAAAGTTGACGTTGGATTTGCTTGAGGTCTGTTTTCGAAAAGGTCTCTCGTTTCATGCAGTCCCGCGGTTCGTTGCCGCAGAACTTACGCTGGGCCCCTCCGATGGTTCACGCACGCTTGCCGAAGCAACACGAATCAGTGATGCTGCCCACCGGCGCATTCGCCTTAATCAGTTTGGCGCCTATGAATGAACCGTGGCCGATGGTCTGGCCCGACACATCGTATTCGGCGAGTTGGTCAATAAGCGGGCTGACCAGGACGGCGGTAAAGAAGTTAGCGAGGTTATTCATCAACTGCACCGAGGTTGTCGTTTTGCCCCACAGCTTGCCCCAGAAGATGGCAAACACCTGCACATTCTGAATGAGCGGTCCTCCCCCATAGGCCAGATGCGCGCTGGCGGGGGCCGGATGAGGCTGGCCGTCAAAAAGGTCCTGCTCCTCCCTTTCGCGTAGCCTGGTGATCTCGTCAATTGAGACGGCGGGCTTGGGATGATGCAGCGGCACGACCCTGATATACTCGCCGGTGGCAAACATTTTGGACTTCGCGGTTGCTTTGGCTCGGTTTTTCATAGTCTGCGCTGTCTTGTTAATGGTTTCTTGGACTCGTCATAACCAGGCCTTCCTCACCGGGTCTATCCGGCAGCGCCGTTGAGCCGCCTGTGGTGCCCACTCGGGTATCGCGGCAGCCTCTCGCGCTTTCTGCGTTGGCCATTGGACTCGCTCTTTATAAATGGCTCCGTTTCATGATTTCGACCGGTTACTTCCACTTGATTCGATTCAATAATTCGGCGAGGTGGAAGGCGGCTTTGGCGAGTTGGCGCGTCGCGCGTGGTGTCTGCTTGGCCCTGTAGTCCGGCGCGAGGGTGATGACGATGTCCTGCGGTTCGCCTTTGTGGTTAAATTTCGCCGCGCCAAACGTGACCCCGTCATAGACGCCATTGGCTTCCGTGACGGAATCTTTGGCCCAGCGGGCGGGCCAGTTGTGGTAATCGCCTGTGTTTTTCCACTTCTTGGCGTCCACGGCATTGCGCAGCAGCGCAAGCATCTGCTGGCTGTTATGGCCGCGATTTACCACGGCAACCATATCGTTATCCCAGTAGCTGTGAAGAGGATGGTCTTTGCTGCCGCCGATCCACAGCAGGTTGGCACCGGCATCGTTCGCGCCGGGATCGGCGATGTCGTTCGGGTCTTTAATGAGCCTCGCGGCGCCGGCCTCATTCGTGTAGTAGCCGCAGCCAACGTGCAGCGGCTGGTGGATGTCGCCAACCAAATGGATGATGTAGCGCAGAGCTTGGGTGGTCGTGATGAATTTCGAGTTGCCCTCTAGCACGGCGATGCAGTTGGTCAGGCTGTGGACGATATCGTTGTTGGTCGCGAACCGGCCATTATAGACGTATTTGAAGGTGCCTAGAGGCAGATCGTCAAAGTGCCATTTGTCGTTGTCCGGATGGTCCAGGATGAACTGATGGGCTTCCGGGCTGTTCGTGAGCGGGCCATTGTGGTATTTCATCAACTGCCTGGCCCGGTCAGCCCAGACCGAAACCGAGGCCATATCATTGGTGCCGAGCAGATCGTGAACATGGGTGAGCGTAGCGCTGGTGAGCATCGTCTGGGCGAGCCTCGCAATCTCCTCATGCCCTTGTTGTCCCCAGGGGAAAGCCGGCATCGCCGCGATCGAGAGCAGGGCAAGCACGACAACGATTCGCGCGCGCCTGAAGCGGCCTCGGCCAGAGAGTATGATTTGTGTTTGCATCGCCAATAGATGCGTTGCCAAAATCCATCTCAGAGCACTGCGGCGTGAACCGATGCTCACGCTCGGACATTCCTATCCAACTACACCGGAGAATCCCAGCTTTGGCAAGACCCAGGGTGTGAACAAACGCGACATTATTGCATCAAAGCGACAGAGGGACGACTGGAAGCTCAACGAAGCCAGGACGAGAGCCGGTCGGACCTTGGCGCTGAAAGGTCGGTGAATGGGAACGGCACGACCACGACTTCGCCGTTTATAAATCGCGCCATGCCTCTTCCTCCTCCGGCGTGTTCCAATCGGTGGCCCACGCGGTTTGCGCCAAGGGCAGCACATCTTCGCGGCCTTCCTTTCGGGCCGCCTCCTTGCTTTTGAGAAAGACGAGGAAATCGAACACTTCTCGCTGGACCGCCTCGGAGGCAGACTTGATTTCCTCGAGCAGTGGTTTGGTCAAAGTGCTCATGGCATCAGTGTAGGTGATTCATCGTGGTTTCCAAGCCGGAGATCACCTTCAATGCCGCCCGCCGCGGGCAGTAAAGAAAGTCGTTGAGCAGGCTGAGGGCAAGCGAGTCCACAGGGCGGTTCGTCAAGTCATCGGCAAGAGAGGTTGAAATCCTGCTTCTGCGAAATGGCGGTCCGTGGTCAGAGCCTCTTTCAATTTCAGTTCACGCATGACCACGAAACTGGTGCAATCGGTAAACGAATAATCGTGGTCAGCGTGCTTGCGGAAGAAAGCCTTGGCGAGATCGAACCGAACCGAGCCGATCCACTCGACCCTGATGCCTGCTGTTTGTTCAATCAGGTCGAGGACCCGCCCTGCGACTGAGCGGCCCGCGCGGACGTTGGCGAGGTTGACAGCTTCGGCGACGACATAGTCGCTGACGACCAGGCGCCGGCCTGCGCGGACCAGTTCACCGACGATCCGGCCGGCGGCGGCGTGGCCACTGTCACGCTTGTCCACGAAAGCGTAAAGGGCGGACGTATCGGCAAAGACTTCACGGTTTGCCATATAGGATACGGTCAATTTCCGCATTGGTCAGTTTGCCGCCAGGCCCTTCGAGGGCAAACGTGCCAAGGTTGAGCAACGGATCATCTGGCGGCAAGGTGCGGCGGCGGGCTTTGGGCGCCGGCACCAGTTGAGCGACCGGCCTGCCCGCGCGGGCGATCGTGATGCGTTCGCCCTTTTCGACGCGGGCGACGAGGGCCGAAAGCCTCGTCTTGGCGGCGTGGATATTGACTGTCATACCGAGAGGTTAGCTAATATGCCTGGCCTAATCAAGTCATCTCTGGTGTCTGGCCCTCCAGATCGTTCGGTGCTTCGGGGGTGCGGAATACTTTGAAATCCATTGCAATCTGCGATCTCTGCGCACCCGGTCCGGCCACCGCTTTCCAGAGAATTCACCAGCCCCCAGCTTTCTACCTGTGCGGGGCCTGGCCCAGGGGGTGACGCCGCAACCGTCGGACCTGCATTCGGCGGTGGCCGCGGCGACGGCCACGCTGCGCTTGACGCAACGGCTGTAGCAGGTCCGGGGGTTGCACCACCCGCGCAGCGTCGATAAAGGGGCGGCACGTCAAAAAGCATTTCTTATCAGCTCATCGCGATGGTTGACGACCGCGGGTAGTAGGGAAGATTCTGCGCGACCTGGGCGCCCGGCGTGACCTGCCTGCTGCAAATTCCTTCGCTGCTTGCGCTGCTGGTCACAGTGACGATTGTTCTGGCGGCAAGACTTTCCGCTGGACGCCTGCAATGCCGTTTGTTATCATGGAGATGTGGGCGAGTTCAATCCTCGACTCTCACTCTCTGGCGGGCCGTCAAAAGCTTGGCGAGGTGGTAGAAAGCGAACCTTTCCCCGTCGAGGTTATGGCCCCTCCACAACTCAGCTCCATCGGAACGGCAGCCGTGCTTTCACTTTGATCGAACTTTTGGTGGTCATAGCCGTCATCGCCATCCTTGCGGCGTTATTGTTGCCAGCTTTGAGCAGCGCAAAGGAGCGGACATACACGACGGTCTGTAGGAGCAACGCCCGGCAACTGGCTATCGCCATCGCAAACTACGTATCCGATTTTGGGGCTTTTCCATACTATTCTGCGGCATATTCGGTGCCTGGTTCGACCGACAATTCTTATTGGCAGGAGTTGTTGCAACCCTATTCGGGGGCGACTTGGGATGTGGACATTTTTCGGGGACGGGCCAACGCGAGAAGCCGGCTTTATTTATGTCCGAGCTATGCCCGGCTGACCGGCCTCTATGATCCACCTGGGCCGGAAATGTGGGACTTGACGCACCATTGGGGCACTTACGGTTACAACTGGAGAGGGGTGTGGAGCTCGTCGTCTCCAACGTTACTTGGTTTGGGAGGCGCTGGGCCTATGATCGCAAACCGGTTGCCTCCAACTCGTGAAAACGAAGTCTTGAGGCCGAGTCTGATGATCGCCATCAGTGACGGGCCGATCGCGCCCACCACGCTCGATAGTATTAGTATTTATGGGTGGTCGGATTTTTCTCGTTACGAGGGCTTTCAGGACTACGGCATCGACATTGGGCAAATCAGCGGCCCGTCCCCGGGCATGGGAGTTTGGAGCCAGTCAGGCAACCAACTTGTCCAGGCGGCGATTCGACAACGACATCTGGGCAGATGGAATGTTGCTTACTGCGATGGCCATGTGCAGACCCAAAAGACAAAAGAAGTTTTCGACTATGCCGACGACGCGGTCTTAAGCCTTCGAAACAAGGACAATCTTCCCCATCGGGAGTTCCTGGCAATGGGGCCCTGATGGCCCTCCCAAGCTCTGCGAAATGAATCATGCGCATCCCATGCGTGCAGAGGCGCAGTGAAGCCGAAAACCAATTCTGCCTGACCCGCGCCGCGTCAATTCAATGAATCGGCTGGGCGCAAAAAGCGATTTCTTAGCAATAGTTCAGTTTAGATACTACTGCTAGATTCAATATTTTACTCCGCAATATGAACTCCATCAAAAACTCTATTTTCCTTGCGCTCACCGGTGCAGCGCCAACGAACCCGCGGGGCGCAAAAAGCAATTCCCTATCAGTTCTTCGGATCGGTCATTCGTCATTCGGATTTCCTCCAGCCTGCAACCTCCCGCCTGCGCCTGAATCGCCGGAGCGCAAGAAGCAATTTCGTATCAATATAATTTGAGCGCCAGGAAAACCCACTATTCCCTCACTTGAACGCGGGCTTGGGCAGGGGTGTCGGCGGCGGAGGAGCCAACCATAATTTCGTAGTTGCCGGATTCGGTGACGAAGGCGTGTTTGTGCTCGTCATAGAAGGCGAGTTTGGCGGCGGGGAGGGTGAAGGTGAGCTTTTTCTTTTCGCCGGGTTGTAGGGTGAGGCGCTGGAAGCCGCGGAGTTCTTTGCTCGGGCGGATGATATCGGGGGAAAGCTGGCGGGTATAGAGTTGGACGACTTCGTCGCCGGGGCGGCCGCCGGTGTTTTTGATGTCTATGGCTGCGGTGATGGAGCCGCTCCGGGAGAGTTGTTTCGGCGAGACGCGGAGATTTGAGTACTTAAATTTGGTGTAGCTCAGGCCGTAGCCGAAGGGATAGAGCGGCTCGCCTTTGACATACATGTAGGTGAAACCCTTGCTGATGTCGTATTCATCCTGCGGCGGGACCCGGGCTTCGGAGGCGTAGATGGTGTAGGGGAGGCGTCCGGCCGGATTGGCGTCGCCGAAGACCACGTCGGCAATGGCGTTGCCACCTTCTTCGCCCAGCCAGAAGGCCTGGAGCATGGCCGGGGCATGCTGCTTGAGCCACGGAACGGTGAGCGGGCCGGCGCTCATTAAGACTACGACGGTTCGCGGATTGGCGGCGACGACGGTTTCGACGAGGTGCTCCTGGTTGCCGGGAAGCGCCAGCGTGGCGCGGTCGCGGCCTTCCGCTTCGATGGCGAGAGTCGTGCCGACGAAAACGATCGCGACATCGGCTTCCCTGGCCGCATCGGCGGCCTTGCGCAATTCGTCGGCCAAGTTCATCGGCGCGGGGGCATTGCTCGACGCTCTGGGAGGAACGATTTCGCCGCCCACGACATGCAGGATTTTTATGCCGGGGGCGGCACGGTTTTGGATGCCTTGCAGCGGTTTGACCGGGTCGCGGGCTTTGCCGCTGTAGCCGCCGGCAGTGAAGAGGTCGGCGTGCGGGCCTATGACGGCAATGGTTTTGAGTTTCGTCTTGTCGAGTGGGAGGAGTTGTTTTTTATTTTCGAGGAGGACAACGGCCTCGCGGGCTACTTTGAGGGCGAGCTGGCGGTGCTCGGGGCTGCAGATGATGTTGGTGGGAATCCGGCTGTAGGGCACCTCGTCCTGTGGATCGAATTCGCCCAGGCGCATTCGCACACGCATGACGCGCCGGACGGCGTCGTTGAGACGCTCTTCGCTGAGTTTGCCTTCGCGGACGGCGGCGGGGATGTTGTCCATGAATTCCTTATCGGAAAAATCGCAGCCGGCCATGAGTGATTGCGCGACGGCATCGGTGAAGGTGATTTGTCTTCCGAAATGGCCGTTCACCAACGTGTTCACGCCGCCGAGATCGGAAACCACAAAGCCTTCGTGGCACCACTCGTTCTTGAGGAGATCGGTGAGGAGCCAATGGTTGATGTTGTTGGGCGTGCCGTTGATGGCGTTGTAAGAGGCCATGAGTGATTGCGCTTTGCCTTCCACCACGGCGTCGCGGAAATGCGGCAGCCAGTACTCGTGAAGCATCCGCTCCGAAACGCGGGCGTCGAGTTTTTGGCGGTCTTTCTCGACGTTGTTGACGGCGAAGTGCTTCAGCGTGGACGCTAGCTTAAGGTAGCGCGCATCATCACCCTGGATGCCGGTCACAAAAGAGACCGCCATGCGTCCGGTGAGAAACGGATCTTCGCCAAAACATTCGTTGATCCGGCCCCAATACGGGTTGCGGCTGAGGTTGATGACGGGCGAACGGTAGATGAGACCTTTGTGTTCGCCTTTGAAATTCCGGTCTTGATGCCAGCCGTTATAAATAGCGCGCGCTTCGTCAGAAATCGCGACAGCCATTTCGTGGATGAGGTTTGTGTCCCAGGTTGCGGCCTGGGCGATGGGAACGGGGAACAGGGTGGTCGGTTCGGTCCACCACACGCCGTGGAGGCATTGGTTCCATTTGTCGGAACGCAAGCCGAAGCGTTCAAGGCTGGGGCCGTTGTGATTGAGGGCGATGCCTTTCTCTTCGAGTGTCATCAGGGAGACGAGATCGGCGACGCGTTGGTCGAGCGGGGCGGAGGTGTTGAGATAAAGCGGATGCTCGGCGGCGAGCGGGACACTCAGCGGATTCGACTCGGCAGCGAAGGCGCCGAGGCTGAGGCAGAGGGTCAGCAGGATCAGTAGGCGGGGTGGAATGGAGCGGGCGTTAACCATAAAGTAGGTGATGGCATCCTTTTGATGGTTCCTGAAATTCGGAGCAAGCCGAAAAATATGACCCATTCCATGGCCTTTTCCGGGCTACGGCGCGTTCTGCCAGGCATAGTTGCGCCGAGCTGCCCCATTTCAGCTTTCAGCATTTCAGCTTTTCATCTCTTCTCTACCGCCCCTCACGGCTCCCTTGAAACGCTGTAAAGTGCCGAAAATCGCCACTGGATGGCGATAGACGCCTCTGCAATTATCCGTAATGATCCGTTCTATGAGCATCCACCTCATGGGCTATCTCAACACTCGAGCCGCACGAGTTTTCGGAAAAGGCCTTTGGCTCGCTTCGCCGGTCAATGGTCTTTGTTGGCTGGTGCTCCTTGGCCTGAGCCTCAGCGCACCCAGGCTCGCGGCTCGGGCGGCGGGCGGCGCCGACGCGAAGGAAACCGGCCGCGACCTCGCGCATTACTCGGCGGACGATCCTGTGAATTTCCAGCACATGCGACTGCAACTTGTCTTCACTCCGGAAGGATTGATGGCGCGGACGTGCGAGGGGCGCGTCGAGTACACGCTGCGAGCACGCGCGAAGGAAACCGACACGGTGCGATTGGATGCGGTGGACATGCGAATTCTCGCGGTGGAACTGCCAGGGCAGGAGAAGCCGCCGACGTTCTCGTATGACGACAAAACGCTCACGGTTCAACTGCCGAAGCCGCTCCAGCCTGATGAAACGCTCAAATTGGCGGTGAAGTATCGCCTGGAAGAGCCGCGCAAGGGCATGCACTTCGTGTTGCCCAACGCCTCCGCGCCGCACAAGCCGCTGATGGTCTATACCATGAGCGAGCCGATCGAGGCGCGTTACTGGGTGCCGGCACACGATTGGCCCAACGCGCGGTGGACCTCTGACATCGAAGTCACCGCCCCGACCCCCTACTCTGTCGTCGCGAACGGCACGCTCGTCGAGACGAAGCCTTCGAGCGATGGGAAAGCAAACACGTTCCACTGGCGCAACGAGAATCCCACCGATCCGCATCTGCTGGGGATGGTCCTGGGCGAGCTGGTCGAGCAGCGCGACCAATGGCGAGACAAGCCGGTGTTCACGTTCACGCAGCCCGGGTCCGAAGCCGCCGCAAAGTTCACGTTCCGCCAGGTGCCCGAAATGCTGGAGTTCTATGCCAGCCTGATTGGCTGCGATTTTCCATATCCCGGCTACACCCACATCACGGTGGTGGATCATCACCATGGCGGGATGGAACACGCCGGCTTCTCGTTCGTCAGCCCGCTTTACATCGCGGACAGCGACGAAGGGGACTGGCCGTTGGAACACACAGAATCCTGGTTGGTCGCGCACATGCTGGGGCATCAATGGTTTGGCGGCCTCGTGAACTACCGCAGCGTCTCGCAGGCCTGGCTCAACGAAGGCTTCGCCACCTACCTCGACACGCTCTGGACCAGCCACCGCGAAATGCCCGCCCGCCTCGAATACCAGATGTGGCAGAAGTCGCGCGGTGTCGCCGCGGCGGATTCCAGCGAGACCGGCAAGCCCATGGTGAACCGCGACCTCGCGGACGTGGAAGATGTTTATGAAATTGACAACAACAAGATTTACCTCAAAGGGGCCTGGGTGTTGCATATGTTGCGGCAACAACTTGGCGATGAAATCTTCTGGGGCGGTGTGCGCAATTATCTCCACGACCATGAGTGGCAAAGCGTCGAAACCACCGACCTGCGGCAAGCGCTGGAAAAAGCCTCTGGCCGCGACCTCGAACAATTTTTTCAGCAATGGATTTATGGGCATGGCGTGCCGAGGCTGGAGGTGGATTACGCCTGGGACGCGCCGCAGAAGCGGGCCACGATCACCGTCAAGCAAACCCAAAAGATTGACGCAGCCACGCCTGCCTTCGCTTGCCCGTTGGAGTTCTGGTTCCGCGTCAAAGGCAAGGACACGAACGTCACTGTGGAGTTGCGCGACGCACGGCACGAGTTCAGATACGATTTCTCCGCCGAACCGACGTTATTCTGCGTTGATCCGCACGAAGTGTTGTTGAAGACGCTGACGTTGGATGTGCCGCAGGCCATGCTCGCGGAACTGGCCAGACATGGACCCACAGCCATATCGCGATTGCTGGCCGTGGAGGCGATGGGCAAGGAACCTCGCACCGCCGACATCAAGACCTTCGAGCAGGTGCTCAAGGACGAATCGGAATTCTGGGCCGTCCGCCAGTCGGCGGCCCATAGCCTGGGACGGCTGCAGAACGACGAGGCGCTGCAGACGCTGTTAAACGTCGAGAGGTCGGGGATAGCCAACCAGCGGGTAC
>Ga0137379_10002295_pt1 | contig 17750 bp, 19 predicted proteins | sample SagtaG_18_FD_104812 | JGI IMG/M metagenome (GOLD analysis project Ga0137379, IMG submission 104812) | Vadose zone soil microbial communities from Sagehorn Ranch, Mendocino, California, USA - Sage2_L_80_16 metaG | ecosystem: Environmental > Terrestrial > Soil > Vadose zone | place: USA...
TCGATGCTAGCTGAAACACCATCTAGCTGACGACCACCATGGTTGGAGACAATAATGCCATCTATCCCATGCTTAATGGCCAGCGATGAGCAAGGCAGTGAAATGCCGTTGGCGCTATCAAAATGGGCACTTGTACTGCAGTACCGAGCAGGGTAGTGCGCATATCGCAGCTACTGGCATCCACAAGCATACGCGGTCGAAGCCGAATACGCTCAAATGCTGTGCGGTTTGCACGTAGTGTTACCTCGTCATCGCTGCCACTCTGATAGTAATCCCAGGCAGCAGGCTCTATGCGAGTCCGGGCAAGGCTCTCGTAGTCAAAAACATTTACTGGTTCCACAAGCAGGTCCCTTCTTGAAATAACCATCCAGCACCTTGCGCCGAGTCCGAGGGGGACAGCGTACACATCCAGACTCGAGGGAGAATATGCCAATATTTCGATCTAGAATTCACTTCCTACCACTGGATGTTGTTCCTTTGGATGCCCCTCCGGTTCCTGTTTGCGAGTGAGTGAAGCAAGCAGTCGCTGATAACATTCAGCCGACAGCTCCCACCGGTAAGGGGCATAATCCTCAGCGGCATTAGAGATCAGGGCTGCGCGATTTTCGGGATGCCGGTAGAGGTCAACCATCGCCTCGGCAAAGGACTCCGGTTTTGCCGGGTCACAGAGCACAATCGACTCAGGCCTAAACATCGAGCGGATCGCGAGGGTATCTGAGGCAATCATCGGACGGCGCATCCAGGCAAACTCATAGGCTTTTGTCGGCAGCACGAGGTCTGCAAAACCGTCGCAGCGATACGGAATAATCCCTACATCACCATGCACGACAAAATCCACTAACTTATCAACAGAACAGGAGGGCGTAAATACCACATAGTCACTTACACCCAACTCAACGCTCAACTCTTTTAAGATGGGTAAATGCTCACCATTGCCCTGGATGTCTAATCTCAACTGCGGCACGACCTGTCGCGCCAGTGCCAGTGCACGAATGGCTATATCCAGGCCGTTGCGCTCGGCCAATGTGCCATGATACATGACAATAAAAGGCTGCCTCTCCTCAGCAGAATCAAAAGGGCAAAGACAGCGACGTGCAGGCGGAAAGAGCTTGGGGTCTGCACTGTTGAGAATATTGGTTATCTTTTCCTTAGGAACTTCCCGTCGCAACAATACCTGCTCGAAAGGGGAACCGGTTGTCACCACGTGATGCGCAAAATGAACAGAGATGCGTTCCTGCCAGGTAGCCAGGCGAACCACCATCCCGCGTAGACGTCCCTTTGCCTTTGCTCCCATCAATTCTGGGCTAACATCTTGCACATCCAGGATGATCTTCGCCCCTAACAACTTGGGGAATAAAGCGGAGAAAACAAGGAAATCCGGCATGTTATGCACATGAATTACGTTGTAGGAGCGCTTCAGATGTAGCCATGTCACCGTAGCCCCTGCGAGCAGGAGAAACCAGCACCAGTGAAGTATTTTCATTAGCAACGAGTCACCAATACTTGGGCCTGATGGCATGCGATAAATACGAACGCCATTGTCTACCTCGTAGGCTTTCTCACCTGCTCTGCGCAGGCAAATGACATCCACTTCGTATCCTGCATCTGCCGCAGCTTCAGCAATACGAAGCGCTCTAACTTCATAAGGGTACCAATCAAAGGTAATTGTACCAACACGAAGTGGCGACATAATAGTCCAACTCTTTCTAGAAGGGCATCCACGAGAGGTGCCCAACATTCCAGTGAAATATAAAGGTAGGAAGCGCTGCCCCTACCCTGTACGACTTGTCCGTACCCACTCCCTCGTATATTTCTTGCTTCTCCTTAGCACAAAATACACCCACAATTTCCAAAGCACAAAGCCGGGAGCATGCAGAAACGCCATATACACAGCACGAGGTGGGCGCAGCAAATAGAGAGCGGTACCGATGTAACACATCAATCCGCCAATGAGTATAAGGCTAAGGAGCAAGTCAGGTAGCGACAATAGTAAAAGAGATGCTATAAAAGTAAGCAAGCAGCAGCCGACTAAGAACGAAAGAGGGGGCGTAAGTAGCTCTGCTACAGCTTCAATACGTACAAAATCCCGCGATCGCAAGCCAGCACCTAACAATTTCAAAGCCACTTTCCAGGTTTTTTGACCTGGTTCCGATGACTCCCAACGTATATCCTGGGTACGCATCTGCGCAAATGTCGTCGGCATTTGTGACCGCACTACCGCATTGGGCACATAACGTACGCGCTCACCGTGTTCTACCAGAGTGAGATAATATTGATAATCCTCTGAAAGCGAATAAGCTTGCCACGGGTAGCGCATCAAAAGGGTACGGCTCAAGCACATACCGTTGCCAGTGAGTGTAGAAGATGCACCGAGCCCATTTCTGCCGAGAGGGCGCACATGATTGATGAGTGTCAGGGCAACTAAACGCAAGGCTGTATTGGGCGAATCTGTAGTGTTTAAGACCGTATTATTTGCTTGCATCGCTTGTCCACCCTGCGCTAGTTCTCTGGCCATCGCTTGCACGAATGTTGGTACCACCACAGAATCAGCGTCGAGAATGATATAGGCATCAAATTTCAACTGGTCTTTTTCGAGCTTCTGCCAAAGCCAGTTCAATGCATAGCCTTTACCTCGCTTGACTTCATCAAAACGCTCATAGACATTTGTCCGGCCAAACGCGCGAGCCAGGTTGGCCGTATTATCATTGCAGTTGTCAGCGACGACATAGATAGCGTACTGATCTTCTGGATAGTCAAGTTGAGCCAGGCTTGTCAGCAAAGTGCTGATTACAACCTCCTCATTATGAGCGGGAATTAAAATTGCAAATGTGTAATTCGGGGATCCAGGACTGGAGGGGAGGGGAGCGTTTCTCGCTCGTCGCTTCCCCGCAACTGAGATCGCAGAGAACGCCAGAACATACAGATAGAAAATAGGGCCAAAGATCAGCGCCTCCATCGCGAGAAGGGCCCACCTGAGTACAGAGACTATCACCATAGGAGTATCCTCTCCTCTAACATATTTGCTCTAGGGCTTGCAACAGCTGGATACCGCATTGGTCCCAACTGTAGTCTGCCTCAACCAGAGCTCTACCAGCACTTCCTAGAGCAACGCGCAGAACTGGATTACTCAGGAGTTCCATAATGGCTTGGACAAAGGCTTCGGGTTGGTCTGCTATCATCAGATGCTTTCCTGACTCTACAGATAAGCCTTCACACCCTATGCCCGTGGAAACGACTGCCTTCTGCATTGCCAGGGCTTCGAGAATCTTGAGACGGGTACCACTACCGATGCGCAAAGGAGCTATGGCCACAGCCGATGCGGCCAGGTAGGGGCGCACATCAGGCACCGAACCTGTTACCGTGACACCGGGAAGTTGTGCCAGCTTCCATACCTCTGGTGGAGGGTTTCTGCCGACAATCTGCCAGTTTGCGCCAGGTACCTGGGTCTGGATCAGCGGCCAGCATTGTTCTGCAAAGAAGAGAACAGCATCAATATTTGGGTAATAATCCATGGCACCAGTAAAGACAATTTGATTTGATGTTTCCCTTGGAGAGGTATTTTGAAATATATCGATATCGACGCCATTTGGGACGACCTTAATCACATTGCGCAGCAGCATATTTTTTAACAAGAAAAATTCACGTTGACTCGTAACCAGTACAACATCCGCCCGTCGGCATCGCTCGATCTCGATTGGCTTGAGTAAGCGACTCTCCAACCAGTTATACCACTTACGTGACCATGCCACTTCACGCTCATAGGTCCGCTGAAGAAGCTCATGTTCAATATTGTGCTGATCAACAATGATCTTCACTTCGCTTGGAAGCCGATAACCAGCAATAAGTGCGCTCTCAAAAAGAACAGCATCGTACTGGTCATTGGAGACTAATTCATCCAATGCATCTTGCACCTCTAGCAGATTATTGGTTTCGAGAATATATGACTTTCCACGTATAATATGCGTTAACTGTTCTAGCCTTTTATGAGAAGCAAAGGCTGAGCGAGCGATAATACGCACGCTCTGTGTGAAGCTCCTCAGCGGAGGTATGCAAGCCTCCACTTCCTCATTACTACCAACCAATGCCAGCAATGAGACTGTATGCTCACGAGCAAGCGCCTTCAATAGATAATAATTGCGAGTGTTAGCGCCTGATGTCTGACATGGTAGGTTGGGTGATACCATGAGTAGCTTCATAAGTAGACGCTTCCTCTTTCTTATTCAGTTCAGGTAACTTCAGCAAGATACCAACCAGCAGTCCTAGATAGACGACATTGCGATAAAAGAAGAGTTGGTAATCGGCAAAAGCTACGATAATCTCCATAAAAGTTACCGCAACGATATAGATTGCCACCAGTTGCAAATAACGATCACGGAGTTGGCGCACAATAATAGACCCACGAATGATAATGCCTCCTATGAGATACCAGAACGCAAGATAGCCGACTGCCCCCAGGCGCATCCAGACCCAATAGATAGTGTTATGTGGAACATACAGATAGTACGGATCCTGATCTAAAATATTGGGAAGGGGAATAGGCTGAAGAAATTGTTTACCCAGGCCCCAGCCAATCAAGGGGCTTTGCGCCACTGTGGCTTTCAAATCAACGTTTTCAATCGAACGATAAAGGTTAGAACTGGCATCGGTCGGGTCGGGATAAAAAATCGAGACAACTGCACGAGCAGGCTCACCAATACCCCCTGTAGATCGCCAAAACACCGCAACGTAAGCACCGCCAATGGCCACACAGATGAGCATAATAGCAATCAACCATTTACGTGACTCTGCTTTGACTCGGAAGACGAGAACCCAGGCAACCATAATACCTACCAGGAGAGCAATATAGTCGGCTCGCCGCTGATTACCAATCAATGCAATCAACAAGCACGGTAAGGTGAGGAGCGCCGCGTAGAATTGGGCGCGATAGCGATAGTGCAGGCTGAACAGCACAACCAGTAAGATCAGAGCCACTAAGAAAAAGGATTCTTCATGGGCCATAATTTCGCGGTGGCCGGTCAGGTTACCATGGAGAAGAACCAGGTAAATATACGTGCCCTCGATACCCTTCACACCTGCGCTAAAGATCAGCAGCCAGAAAAAGTTGCGAATTTGCTTCTTCTCTTTGACCAGATTATAGGCTAGCAGATATGATAGAAACAGATACCAGAATGGCCTGAGTTCAACCACGATAATTTTAAGATCTCCACCACTTGTCAACCCATGCAACACACCGCCAGCGAGGCAAAGTAAGTAAAACAAAAAAGGGAGAAGAAGTGGGCCTCCCCGTAGCGGTCGTTGACTCATGACGAGACGATGGCAAACGATTACCATAAAAATGAAGAGAAGCAGGAAGCCGAAAGGGCGCTCAAACAGTCCAGCCAGGCTTGGCGGCCAATAGAAGATATACACATTGATAGACACTTCTTTCAACGTGAGAGGCTCTTGTTCGACAAGTAAAGCGCACCCAGCCACCACAAAAAAGCCAAGGCCAGGCCAGCGGACGATCAAAGCGACTACACATAGAGCTGCCAGTAAGCCTAATACTATGGCAAAACCGAGGGTTGCCCCGGCGAGAATCAACAACGGTGTGAGGCTGAAGACAGTGACAAAGATCACGATGAGCAGGAGCAAGTCACTTCGTTTTTGAGCTTTTTGTATAACAGAAACAGTATTGAAGGATTTGGGAACATTGAATGATTGTATATGCATGCTCCAACTCAAGCCACGGTGATATAAACTAACATAACAACGAGCAAAGAAATCACCAGCAAACGTATCTTGGTATCATATGTGCGAGCAAACAATCCAAGACCTAAGAAAAGCAGTAATAGCACAAAGACTGTTTTCATCGCCTCTTCCCCTTTAACTATAAAATCTGGCGTATCCAGCGTGGAATATTGCTTTTCACCTGATTGAGAAGCAAGCCGTGAACAGGCAGATCCTTGAGTTGTGTACATGTTTCTGCGATCAGAGCATCCGGGGTCACACCTGCCCGAACAACAATGACGAGCGATTCTACCAGACCTGCTGCAAGTGAACCATACGAGGAACCGGCAATTGATGGGAGATCAACAACTAACAACTCGTTTGCACGAATAAATGTTTCCAGTAGATTCTCCTGTCGTAACCGGTGCAGCAATCTGACGGCATCTCCTCCTGCATTACCGGCAGGAATCACCGTCAGGTTGTAAGCTATCCTGCGACGCATTTCTATTTCATTACATTCGCCACGTAGCCATTCCGCTAAACCAGGTCCCGATGAGAAACCGAAATGTTCATGAAGGCATGGGTGCTCCCAGTTACACTCCAACAAAGTGACCGGATTATTACTATCTTTCGCTAAAACACTGGCAGTCACCATTGCCAATAAAGATTTTCCTTCGCCACGTAGCGAACTAGTAAAGCCTAAACTATGCACAGGAGCCTGCTCACGGAAGAAGAGAGACAGACAAAGTTGCTCACATCTCTCTTGAACCATTTGAGCATTCTCAGTATCTTGTCTAGATTTCCTGGAAGATCGAGGCTTGACGTTCTGCTTTTGAGGCGCTCTTACCAGTTGATACGAGACGCTTGGTAGCAGGGCAGGTACATGTGTTTCAAGGTCTGGTTCTGACGCCGGCAAGGGCGTATCCTCTACCAAAGTTTCATTACTGCGCTTTGGCAGATTATTAACAGGAAACTTTAGCTTATAAGTAGGAAGCTTTTGGGTGGTCGGCGGCTCAATATCTTCTGGCATATATGCTCCTTACAGACTGGTGACAGCGATGAGTCCATTCTCTTTCGATATGTCAGTGTGCACTGCCAACTCATGCAGTTCCCCAGGCACAGTTGTCTTGGAGAAATAGGGCAACTCCATGACAACCGGAAGAGTAGTCACTTTCCGAAGGTCGAGTGGACTATATACTGTGCGGTCACGCCGCACAGCAATGACGACATAGAGTGCGCAGGCGAGAATTGCCAGGCCTAGCCCAATTCCAGCAGCAACAAGCAAGGTTTTCAAGCGTGAAACGGGCTGAGTAGCTACCTTTGGAGCATCTAACACTTTAAAGAGACTATCCGAACCCACACCTTGTGCACTGATTTCCTGGCTGATTGTGGCAATAGTGGTCTGAATATTCCCGAGTGTGGCCTGTGCTTGCTGTGTCTGAGCATGCAACAGGGCATATTGTGGGTCAGGAAGCAGATCATTCTTTGCTAGATTTGGATGCTCCAGGATATAGTTTGCCTCTGTTCTTGCAGCCTTTGTCGCGTCCTGCTTTGCCTTTGCAAGTTCTGTTTGATAGCTTTCGAGCAAAAGTTGACCCTCAACAACTGAGAAGCCCTGGCTCTGTAACCCAAAGTTTTGAATGACAGCCTGCACCACTTCTTGGGCCACCTCTGGATTACGATTGTCGTAGGTGATGGTAAACAAATTGTAGCCCTGCGCTCCTACTTGCACGTGTTGGGAGATTTCATTAAACAGTGCGTCATCACGCAGTTGAGAATCTTTCTGCACGCTCGCATCAAGCGTTGATGGCAGGCTAGTGGCATGGGCAACAGAGAGGGCAAAAGCGCGGCTCTGAAGCAATTCAGTGAGCGCGGCAGACTGCGTTTCTGCTGGCGTTGCAAGGAGATCACTTTCAGGCCCGGTCACGCCTATAACCTCGTAACGACGCAATGCCCAAAGAGTTGCCGTCGATTGATATGAGCGAGGAAGGACATAGGCAACAGCCACGCTCACCAATGGAAGTAGTATCAACAATAGCAGTAATAGCAGAATCCTGCGAAAAATCACTTCAAGAATGCGTCCCAAAACCGCTTACCTCCTCGTTACAAAAAAGAGCCCCGTATGTGTGAATATGCGGGATATTCACACATCTCTAGAGTACAATCCCTCTATAGTAAATTGGTTTTCATCGATGTTAAGAAGGCGTTGTGAAGAGCATCTCCAGGTGCACATCATTCTACCTTTGAGGAAGGTAAATAGCTTCTACCACTCACCCGGCGTGCTTGCCGGCTTATGAAAAGGAGCACTTCTCTTCACTTCCTCCTCAAAGTTCACTGATTCTCTACCTCGCTGAACATCTCTTTGGCACATGTTCATGGTATTTTTGAACTTTGAGGAACGAAAACGTGAAGAAGCCTATTCAGCTGATATTATCGTAATCGCGAAAGGGTACTGCATATTTATGAATAGACTCCGCAGGGTGGTGAGTAATACAGTTATTTCACTCACCGGTCAAGCAGTGACGTGGACTTCGACCTTATTGCTGACAATCGCCTACGGCCGCTTCCTGGGGGACGTGAAGTTTGGTGAACTCTATTTAGCTCTCACAGTGGTTTCTCTGGTTGGGTTTCCACTTGAATTCGGATTTAATCAACAGCTGGCCCGTGATGTCGCACAAGAGCCGGGTAAAGCGCTGCATTATCTTTCCAACACGTTGCTCATTAAAGGAGTGCTCTGGCTTCTTTTGTATGCCTGTCTTCTCGTCATCTCGCAATTTCTTGGCTACAATGCGGAAGAGCATATACTCCTGACGATCTGCGGGTTTACTCTCTTGAGTACAGCCATTACAAATACCTTTGCATCATTGCATTATGCCTTTGAACGCAATGTCTTCCCGGTCATTGGCATAATTCTGGAAAAAGGACTGGCCGCCCTTATAGGCTTCTTTTTACTCAAGCAGGGTGCAGGAGTTGTGGTGATGGCTTTTGTACTGTTCGGAGGATCATTTGCCAATGGGATATGGCAAGCAATATGGTTCTTCCGCCTTGTTGGTGCCAGCCTTAGATTCGACCTGGTCTTCATTCGTGAAGTGATCCGCACTAGCATTCCCTTCCTCATCTATGGAGCGCTGGGAGTAATCTATTACCGGCTAGATACCGTTCTGCTCTCCTTGATGACAAATGCAGCCGTGGTCGGATGGTATGGTGCGGCGTATCGCCTGTTTGATACCATGGTCTTCTTACCCAATCTTGTCATCGTAACAATCATGTACCCGGTCTTCTCAAAGCTCTCCCTTACCGAGGAGTCTAACTTGAAAGTGGCTATTGAGAAGTCTATGAACTTCTTGCTCTTCTGTGGAATTCCTATGGCTACGGTTTTGATCGTCGCAGCACCCAATATCATTGGTTTCCTCTATCACCGGGCTGAATTTACCAATAGTGTCGCTGCTCTCCAGGCGCTGGCTCCTGGCATTGTCTTTCTCTACATTAACACTGTCTTGAGCACTACCCTCATAAGCACCAAACAAGAGAAAAAAATTACTCGTATGGCTGCAGCCGCTCTCGTCTTTAATCTTGGCCTCAACTTTATCTTGATCCCACGCTATCAACACGTGGGAGCAGCGATTGCTACCTCACTGACTGAACTTCTTTTACTGTGCATCGCTGTCGTGCTCATTCCTCGTCACTTATTCCCATTCGGAAGCCTAAAAGTGGGCGCTAAAGCGCTTGCAGCCAGTCTGGTCATGGCCCTGGCCATTCTGCCGCTGCGCATCTTCAATATTTTTGTGATTCTCCCCGTCGCCATGCTTGTTTACCTTGTGGTGGCTTTGGTCCTGGGCACTATACCACGGGAAGATCTTAAAGCACTCTATACTGCAATACGGCACAAAGCACACAGCGCCCCTCCTGACGCTCCTGTAGAGCAAGAGCACCAAGGAGCAGAACCCGAGTTGGAGACGCAAGAAGAGCAAGCAGAGATAACTGAAAAGTTGGTTCGTATAAAAAAGAACATCGCTTTAGAGGATACAGAGATAACTGAAAAGTTAGTTCGTATAAAAAAGAACATCGTCTTATCGGAGGTAGTGCCATAGATGAGGCAGGTATTTGCAGCAGGCATTAAGTGGGCAACAAATCGCATTATTAATCACATTCCTTCTTACACGCTACGCCACGCGTGGTATCGGAATATACTTGGCTGGCGCATCGGAGCCAAAGCTGCCATTTTGATGGGACAACATGTACAAATGGCAGGAGTACGTTCTAGTGGACAGAAGGTTTCAATTGGCAAAGGGACAGTGATCAATCATGGATGCCTGCTCTACACGACAGGTGGTTTAGTGATTGGAGAAAACGTGAGTATCTCCTCGGGCGTGTGGCTGGTCACTGGAACCCATGATATGAACGACCCGCAATTTGTTGATCTCTATAAACCGATCCTCATCGGTGACTACGTTTGGATTGGTATGCGAGCGACGATACTGGCCGGTATTACCATTGGCGAAGGGGCAGTGGTGATGGCAGGAGCTGTGGTTACGCATGACGTTCCCCCCTATGCGGTTGTCGGTGGCGTTCCCGCTAGAGTCATCAGTCAACGGAAGTTACAGAATCCTTCGTACTCAGTGGATTTTCATCCGCTCTTTGAGTGACTGCACATCAAGTTGGTCGATATTGCAGGATGACATTTTTAATGGCATAGTATTGGGGTTTTGGCTGATTACTATCGAGATCAAATATATCCAAACGACCATAACCTGAGTAGCTTGCAGCATCAAATTGACAGGCGAAGGCAACACCAGCCTGAGCCATAGCATGGAGAGCATCAGTACTGAACTGCATAATAAAATTTGGATCGTCTCCATATGACGGCGGCGGATTGCCTGGATCATAGTTCCATTCGGTAATCCCGATGGGCAGATCTTTACCCAGAATACTCCGTACCAGCGCCCGTACACCTATCGCGACCTGGCTATAGCTGCTGGCCTTAGCCAGGCAAGAGTCCCGTGCATCCTCGTAGCAGGGATACCAATGAAAGCTTATAGCATCGGGCAGAACGCCTGAGATCTTTACGCCCTCAAGGAATGCTCTCATGAAACCGTGATTCCCCTGGTCATTGTACGTGACCGGGCCAATGAATTTGGCTTGAGGATTGATGCGCCGTAACAATGGTATTACGCTATTCCACTGCTTTAGATAGATTTCACTCGAAACACCGTAGAGGTCCGTCTCGTTGCCGAACTCGTACATTTGACACCGGGGACCCGCGTAAGTTACAACATGTTGGGCAAAATCGAGGTTAAAGATGTTATTTAACACCCCTAAACAGGTCATGCCGCTATTCTCAATGGTTTTTAAGCGCTGCTCAATCTCCGCATCGGTTGTGGAATGCTTATCCGCCAGGCTTTTGTCGAAAAAGAACGTGCGCATGAGAGTATAATGAGCGGCTTTAAGTGCCTGCTGAATGGCTGTATTCGTTTCAACGTTATTGTTAGACCACTCCTGCGTATCATTGGTTCCAAAGAGAAAGGAAGAGACGCCTTGCTTCCAAAGCTGCTGCCCGGGTAGCAATGATGACGGGGCAGTTGAGGGGTGGGAAGAAGACGCCGTAGCGCCCGGCGGTGCAGAAGATGTTTGAGAAGGGCTGGGTGGAGAACATGCTACAGCACAAAAGAATATTACCATAAGAATACCGCTGCATAACCATCGATAGAATGCACCTGCTCGTGCCTGCTGCATAGGAGTTCCCTTCATTTCGTCAAACCATTCATAACATATTACTCCGTGTCTAAACATACTCTCAACTGTTCAGCCAGATCGTGAAGATGCAGAGTTCTGCAAGTCTCATGTGTACCAGGAATGACATGTACCTCTACCTTTTCAGTTTCAGCCACTTCACCCCACCACATGCTGCGTTTAGCAGGCCTTTCACCAGCAAAAAAGTACGTCACCCTGCCCAGATACTGACGAGGGATGTGCCCTGAAACCGCCCATATAAATATACCCATCCAGTCCTGGCGGAGAGCTCCGGCCGCTGGGATTAGCGAGAAGCGCCGCGGGTTTTTGTCTAGCCAGCTTCGTAGAAGCCCATCCACGTGTTCGCTGTTCTCATCTCGCGCACGCCGCAGCATTCTAGACACGTAGCGCAAGCGGAGAAACCAATCTAACTGCTTATCCGGGCCAAGCTGTATCATGCCACCAATGCAGCGAACCAGACCGCCAATCAATCTGATCAATCGAATAGGGCCAGCCATGGGGTCTATCAAAACCAGTATGTCAACCGCCTGTCCTTGCGCACGAAGTTGCTGGGCTATCTCGTAGGCAATAAGGCCCCCACCACAAAAACCGCCCAGGAGGTATGGACCTTCTGGCTGAACGGCGCGTATCGACTCAAGGTAAGCCGCCGCCATAGCTTCAATTGTAGGCGGAACCGACAGGCCATCAAATTTATAAGGATCTAGCACATAAAATGGCCGGTCTGATCCCAGATCGCTGGCTAAGGGGAAGCAATAGAAAGCTCCACCCTGCCAATGCACATGCAGATAAAAAAAGGGCCGCCCGGCTCCTCCGGTCTGAATCGGCATCAGAGAAATCCGGGAGTCCATCAAGGATGAGAGCCCAGGACTTCCCCGAGAGTGCCGGGTGAGGGTGTGGGCATTCGTCCCAGCCTGTGGAAGTTCTCCCTGCAAATATTTTTCGAGTAAGGTACGCTTGGCTTCTGAAAGTTCCGTTGTATCTGACATTCCATCATTTCCTTTCTTGGCACCCCCCATCGACTGCACAGTTCCCAAGATGATCTTTAGCCCGCGCGGTCAAGCCCTCCGGCAGACGGAATAGCTACTAAAAAGAGCCCTTGCCCGCTAAGAATACCCTCTTTTCCGTAACAAATTGGTTTTAATCGATGTTAAAATGGTGTGACGATAAGCGTTCTCAGGTATACATCACAACATCCAGGCATACAACTGCTTCTCTACCACGATAACCACCATGGCTATACCTCCTCGCGCTACACTCATAAACCAGTGAGAGTCACATATCTAAAAATATGGATCGAAAAGGGGGTAGTATGATACAGACAACTTTCTCTCATTCCGATGCGAGCACCCTTGTTGAGCAGCAAACAAAGGAGCTATTCTACTACAGTCAAGCCTGGCTTGACTTGATTACGAAACTCTACGGATATTCGGTGATCCCCCTTACAACCAGGAATGAGGCTGGGCAGATTACCGGTTTCCTCCCCTTGTGCTCTTTGCAAAGTCCACTCACAGGAATACGTTTGGTATCACTCCCATTTTCCGATCACTGCCCGCTCCTTGCTGAGAATGAAGACAGCGCCAATAGTCTCATCGATCAAGCCATTCAACTTGCTCGACAGCAGAAGGTGCGGTACCTTGAGCTGCGTACAGGTATCAACGAGTCGATCAGCAAACGTACAGATATGGCCAGGAGTGATCTGTATGTGCGCTGGCTACTACCACTTGCCGCCGATCCGGATGTTATCCAGTCAAAGTTACGGAAACCAATACAACACCAGATCAAGAAATCAGGCAAACTTGGTGTTCAGGTGCGCATAGCAGAGCAGCGTGAAGATGTAGCGCACTACTATCGCTTGCACCTGCAAACTCGCAGCAAGAAGCATGGGATGCCTGCACAACCACAGCGTTTCTTTTATGAGCTATGGGATGCTTTTGCTGCAAGCGGCGGGATGCAATTATTACTGGCTGAATACAAAGGAAATATTGTTGCAGGCATGATCCTGCTCGCCTCTGGTAACACTGTCAGATATGCTTATGGAGCATCTGATGAGAGCTATCTGCATCTGGCTCCCAACAATCTCCTTATGTGGACGGCTATCAACTGGGGTTGCAGGCAAGGATATCAGATACTCGATATGGGACGAACGGCCAGGGATAACGAGGGATTAATGGAGTTCAAGCGACGTTGGGGAGCCAGCTTAGAGCCACTTCCATATTACTACTATCCTCATATGGAAGGTTTATCTAGCATATCCGAGCATAGTTGGAAATCTCGTTTACTCACTACGTGTTGGAGACAACTTCCACTACGGGTTGCCGGACCGCTGGGAGGTCACCTGTACAAGCATTTAGGATGATGGGGGAGGGATCTGGTAGTAGAGAAGATCGCCAAATCCCTTCTCACCCTACCCAGAAAAGACATCCAGGTTGCATACCACTCAGGATATTGCGGCTACAGGTTGCTTTTCCTGCTTTTCTAATGCCTCGTGCGCCGCCGCTAAAATGCGCACGACCTCTAAGCCGACCTCGCCATGGGCGCGTGGCCTGATCCCCGTAGCAATTGCATGAGCGAAATCCTCACACTCCAACCGCAGTGGTTCAACCCAATCGATATGCGGGATCGTAATTGCACCAAAACGATACGAAACGACAGGGTCTGCATGAACAGTCGAGATGCGCCATATCATGAATATGCGATTGCAGATGGGCGTGGGCTTGCACCTTGATCCGCTCCGGCTTTTTGCCTAGTAAATAGAGAAGTATCGATATGTCGTGCGGAGCAAGGTCCCAGATGACGTTAATATCGCTGCGAAATAGTCCGAGATTCACTCGTTCTGCTTCGATACAATAGATTTTTCCCAGGTCTCCACTTCGCACTAGTTTGCGCAACTCGTTGACGGCAGGGCTGTATTCAAACGTGTGCCCTACCATCAAGATGCGCTGTTGCTCTTGTGCCAAAGCAACAAGTTCTTCGGCCTCAGCAACATTGGCTGTGAGAGGTTTTTCAACAAGTACATGTTTACCATGCAATAAGGCTTCTTTTGCCAGTCGGTAGTGAGTCCTTACAGGGGTAGCAATAATGACCCCATCGACATCCGAACGAAACACATTCTTAGCATCTGTTGTCGTCTGTATTCATGGTTGATTAATCGACAGCGGAACTAAACGATGCTCATCCATATCTGCTACTATTGTCACCATTCCGTTTGGCAAGGTATCAAGATTACGCGCAACTTTTGGGCCCCAATATCCCCAGCCAATAACCCCAAAATGTAGTTCTTTCACTCTCATGAATTCCCCCAACTTATTCAATGCAAAATCTCGCGCTGCAGTTGTCCTCATCTTCGTCAAAGAGGTACATGCTACTTCCCCTAAGAGGGAAAATACCATCTACACGTGCTTATCTAATGATAATACGGGGTGAATTCAGGTTAAACTCTTCCTGCCAGGTGGAGAAGATATAACCTGAAAATAGCTTACCAGGGGTTTATAGCACCTTTTCCGCCCGCTTTATTACCGTTTCTACATATGGATGTTCACCTTTTTTACACCTATATTAGCTATGCTGTTTTATAGGTTTCTGTAGCAGAAAATATTTGCTACGAATGAGGGAGGATATCATGGCCGTCCAAACTGCGCCTATTCAGACCATTAACATTCATCTTGGCTACCTGCGAGCAAAGCGTGTGCTCGACATCATGTTTGTCCTGCTGATCTCGCCTTTCATCCTGCTGGTAAGCGCATTTGTTGCAGTATCGATTCTACTTGACTCAAAAGGGCCCATCCTTTACCGTCAGAGACGTGTTGGGCAAAACGGCGTTGAGTTCGAGATGCTCAAGTTTCGCTCCATGTATATAGCTAACGACGATGCCGTCCATCGTGAAGCCATTAAGCAGTACATGAACGGTGAGACGCTCAATGGTGACAGCGATGCACCATACAAGATGGGTGATGATCTCCGTATCACAAGAGTAGGTAAAATTATCCGCAAGACCAGTATCGATGAGCTACCTCAATTTTGGAATGTCTTGAAGGGACAGATGTCCCTAGTTGGGCCACGTCCACCTGTCCCCTATGAAGTAGAACTCTACACAGCGCATGATTGGCTCCGTCTTTCTGGAAAGCCAGGATTGACTGGCTTGTGGCAAGTTTATGGGCGCAGCAAGGTCAGCTTCCAGGAAATGGTCGAGATGGACGTTGCGTATCTCCAGCATCAATCTCTTTGGGAAGACCTCAAGCTCATTGCGCTTACAGTTCCTGTTATGCTCCTAGCACGCGGTGGAGCGTGAAGTACCCCGGCCCTAGAAGGCTGATTCTTACCCACATGTTACAAACGGAGGTGAAAAGCAAGATGAACGCCCGGAAGCAAGCGTTTGCAAAGAGAGCCAGCCTTTCCAGATGGTTCGCCAGCCCGGAGGACCATCATGGGAGCGTACGGCAAGAGGGGACAACAGACCCGAGCCTCCGGATCAGGCCGTCAACCGGAGGCCCTTGCCGTTCTTCAATGCGACAGCCGCTTGTGAGGCATTGGTGATAGTCCTCGACCAGCCAGCGATGCCGATACCAGTCCACGCGCTCCCACGCCTCTTCGAGCGTGGTGGTGGGCACCGAGGGAAGCCTCATCCATTCCAGTGGCTCCTCGCCCTCTGGAGCTTTCTCTTCCCAGACGCGGATGACCCACACGGTCAAAGGCTCCTTGCTCGCTCGTGGGGCATTTCGCGGTGGCAAGAGCGTCATCTGACCAAAGGCAAGCTGCAACTGGGTCGAACGCGCAGGATGACCATGCCGAGCAGGAATCTCGAACGGACGACTCGCTTGGCTGGGAAAGGCCCGTGCCTGCGTCAGCGAAGAGCTGATCTCTTCCTCGCACACCTCGACGCGTCGTGACTTCCCCGCACGTACCAGAAAGTGCGTCTCTGGTCGCCTGACCCGCTTGAAAGAACGCGAACATATCCGCGCGAGGGTCTCCGACAAGGACCCACATGCTTGCCGACTCAGGTGTGCCAATGGCATGCACCTGGCGCATCCACACGTCGCTTTCGCGCTCTTCCCGCTTGCGCCGTTGATGACGTTGTTCTCCATCAGGAGCGGGAATGCGCGACATCCGGGTCGCCTTCGCCATGCACCCCAGGACTTCTCGGCTCTGAGGACGCACCGCCAGCACCGTTTGCACGAAAAACCCACGTCCGCGTTCGTTGCCGATGTGTCCCACGCCGCTGATCTTACGACGATGCGACAGATCGATGTCACCGCGTATCTTGCACCACCACCACCACAGCAGAGGCATTGGCTTGTTGCCGGGTCTGTTGAAAGTGGTGGTGCATCAAGGCCGCAAAGGTGACATCTGGCTCATCGAGCAAACGATACAACGCTTTGGTCTCTTTCCAGGTGTGCATTTGAGCGGGCAGAGAACCCAAGGGATTCTCCGCCAAACTACTGGCCGCTTGAACCGTTCGTCTCGTGCGGCGCCTATCGTGGAGTTGGACGCCCCCAAAGGTTTGCTCGGCCCAGCTCTTGGGATCCAATAATGCTTGCGTATTCATCCTTTATTGTATCACTTTGTAACATGTGTGTGCGTTCATCCAGTCCCTTGTGGGGGCATTCTTTGAGACACGCGCTGCATATCTGACTGGTTTTGTAGGGGTTGACTTTGACAAGTGTCCGACCGGCGCATTCTGCCTTGAAGGAAACCATGTCAACGAACATGCCCCATCCAGCATCACTGATAGATTTGTTGAGTCCAACTTTGCCACTTGCTCCATTGGCCAAGTAGTTACCCTTCTCATCCTGTTTGGGTTTTGGGCGTTTCACGAGATTTTCTGTCTCCAAGTCCTCAAATACAATCGTTTGATACCGGTTCACCAACCGACGAGATTGCTTATGCAGAAAATCACGGCATTGGTTGCGGATCCTCCTATGTGCTTTGGCGAGGAGCTTACGGGCTTTCTCCCGCCTGTGAGAGCGTTTCTTTTTGCGGTCAAGCGACTGCTGACGCCATACCAATGTCTTCTCAGCTTTGCGGTAGTAACGCGGATTGTCGATGAAACTTCTATCAGAGAGGGCGGCGAAATGGAGCAAGCCCAAATCAATACCGACTTCCTCTTGAGATGTGAATGCTCTCATAAGAGGGGATCATCCTTACATTTGGGGAACAGTGCCTGCTTGCTGACTTGATTGATGCTCGGTGATATACTCTTGGAAAGATGCAAGCAAGGTGCTCCCGCTTTTCAGGAGGATGATGGCGATGGAAAGGTCCCCGTTTCTGCCCTTACCCGAAGGGATGGTCATTGGCCA
>Ga0137379_10002299_pt1 | contig 17732 bp, 16 predicted proteins | sample SagtaG_18_FD_104812 | JGI IMG/M metagenome (GOLD analysis project Ga0137379, IMG submission 104812) | Vadose zone soil microbial communities from Sagehorn Ranch, Mendocino, California, USA - Sage2_L_80_16 metaG | ecosystem: Environmental > Terrestrial > Soil > Vadose zone | place: USA...
CGCTCGGGGTGACGGTGGCCCTCACCTTCATCGGCCTCCCGTTCGTGGTGCGCACGCTGCAGCCCGTCATCGAGGACCTCGACCCCGAGGTGGAGGAGGCGGCGGCCAGCCTGGGGGCGAGCCGCGCCCAGACCTTCGGGCGCGTGGTCCTGCCCGCGCTCCTCCCCGCCTGGCTCACCGGCTTCGCCCTGGCCTTCGCCCGGGCGGTCGGCGAGTACGGCTCGGTGGTCTTCATCGCCGGCAACATGCCGATGAAGACCGAGATCTCGCCCCTGCTCATCATCACCAAGCTGGAGCAGTACGATTACGCGGGAGCCACCGCCATCGCCCTCGTCATGCTCGTCGCTTCTTTCGTGCTGCTGCTCTTCATCAACGTGCTCCAGCATTGGAGCGGGCGGAGGACCGCCTAGACCATGAGCGGCCTCCTGCCCTCGCGGCGTCCCGCTGCCGTCGCGCCCCGGCCGCTGGCCGAGCCGCCGGTGGTACGCGGCCTGCTCATCCTGGTCGCCCTCGCCTACCTGGGCCTCTTCCTGGTGATGCCCCTGACGGCGGTCTTCGCCCAGGCCCTGGAGAGGGGCCTCGCGGCCTACGTGGCCGCGGTCACGGAGCCGCTCGCCCTCTCCGCGCTGAAGCTCACCCTGCTCACGGCCGCCATCGCCGTCCCCCTGAACCTGGTCTTCGGGCTCAGCGCCGCCTGGGCCGTCGCCAAGTTCGACTTCCCGGGCAAGAACGCCCTCATCACCCTCATCGACCTGCCCTTCGCGGTCTCGCCGGTGATCTCGGGGATGATCTTCATCCTGCTCTTCGGCCGCCAGGGCACCTTCGGCCCCTGGCTGGGCGAGCACGACATCCGGATCGTCTTCGCGTTTCCCGGGCTTGCCCTCGCCACCACCTTCGTGACCTTCCCCTTCGTGGCCCGGGAGCTGATCCCCGTGATGCAGGCGACGGGGAAGGAAGAAGAGGAGGCGGCCCGGGTGCTGGGCGCGGGGGGCTGGCAGACCTTCTTCCGGGTGACCCTCCCCAACGTGAAGTGGGGCCTTCTCTACGGCGTCATCCTTTGCAACGCGCGGGCCATGGGCGAGTTCGGCGCGGTGTCCGTGGTCTCGGGCCACGTGCGGGGGAAGACCAACACCCTCCCCCTCCACGTGGAGATCCTGTACAACGAGTACAACTTCCAGGCCGCCTTCGCGGTGGCCTCGCTCCTGGCCTTCCTCGCCCTCGTCACCCTCGTGGCAAAGAGCTTCGTGGAGTGGCGGACCGGCCGGACGACGACGAGCACCGAAGGGCGGTCCAACCCATGAGCATCGAGGTCCGAAAGGTCACCAAGAGGTTCGGCGACTTCGTCGCCGTGAACGACATCAGCCTGACGGTGCCGAGCGGGGAGCTGGTGGCGCTGCTGGGGCCGTCCGGCTCGGGCAAGACGAGCCTCCTGCGGATCATCGCCGGGCTGGAGCGCCCCGACGCCGGTCAGGTCCTCTTCGAGGGCGAGGACGCCACCACCCGCGACGTGCGCCACCGGGGCGTGGGGTTCGTCTTCCAGCACTACGCGCTCTTCCGGCACCTGACGGTCTTCGAGAACGTGGCCTTCGGCTTGCGGGTGCGGCCGCGGGCGGCGCGGCCCGCGCCGGCGGTCATCCGCAAGAAGGTCATGAGCCTGCTGAAGCTGGTCCAGCTCGACTGGCTGGCGAACCGTCTGCCCTCCGAGCTGTCCGGCGGCCAGCGCCAGCGCGTGGCCCTCGCCCGCGCCCTCGCGGTGGAGCCCCGGATGCTGCTCCTCGACGAGCCCTTCGGCTCCCTGGACGCGAAGGTCCGCCAGGAGCTGCGACGGTGGCTGCGGCGGCTTCACGACGACATCCGCCTCACCAGCGTGTTCGTCACCCACGACCAGGAGGAGGCCCTCGAGGTCGCGGACCGGGTGGTGGTGATGAACCAGGGGAAGATCGAGCAGCTGGGAACGCCCCAGGATATCTTCGACCACCCCGCCACGCCTTTCGTCATGAAGTTTATGGGAAGCGTGAACGTCTTCCACGGCCGGGTGGAGGGCGGGAAGGCCCTCCTCGGCCCGCTCGCGGTGGATTATCCGGGACACCCGCACGCGGAAGCCCGGCCCGCCTCCGGCTTCTCCCGCCCCTACGAGCTGGACCTCGGCCGCCACGAGGGGGCGGGCGGCGGTTTCTGGGCCACTCTTCGCCACGTGAACCCCGCGGGGGCGGTGATCAAGCTCGAGCTGACCGACGGAGGCGACTCCGCGATCCAGGTCGAGATCACCCGGGAGCAGTTCGAGGCCCTCCACCCGAAGCCGGGCGAGCGCCTCTACGTCCGGCCGCGGCAGGTGCGGGTATTCCTCGAGCCGGGCGAGGCGCGCGCACCGTCGGAGTGATCCGACGTTATGATGGTCCAGGGGCACCAGAAGGGAGGAAACTTCATGGCCTCGTCCGTCGTCACGAACTTCATGCGCCAGCAGGGATTTCCGGAGGAGCCGCCGGATGCCTGCAACATGCGCTTCCAGGGACTCTACTTCCAGCCGCGGATCGTGTTCCCGCTGGTCCTGCTCGGCATCGTCCTCCAGTCCGGCCCGCTCTTCCTCCTGCTGAGCGCGATCCTGTGGTGGAACACGCTCCTGCCCAGCCTCAACCCGTTCGAGGCTGCCTACAACCGCTTCGTGGCCCCACGCCGCGGGACGGGCCCCCTCACCCCGGCGCCCATGCCGCGCCGGTTCGCGCAGGGGATGGCCGCCGCGTTCCTCCTGGGAGCCGGGCTCGCCCTCCTCGCGGGCCAGCCGCTCGTTTCCTGGATGTTCCAGGGCTTCCTGGTCGTGGCCTTCTCGGCGCTCCTCTTCGGCAAGTTCTGCCTGGGCGCCTACGTGTACCACCTGCTCAAGGGCCGGGTGGCCTTCGCCAACTCCACCCTGCCCTGGGCCCGAGGCTGATCCTGCTCTCGAGCGCAGCGGGAGGAGCCATGCCGGAAGCAACCCGACGCGATATCCTGGCCTTGGCGGGCGGGCTCGGCTTGCTTCTCGGAGTTCCCCGTCGGCTCATGGCCAACCCTCGTGACCCGGCGGCCGGCCGGCGACTTCTCTACTCGCTCATGGGCGACCTCCCCGATCGCGCGCGTCCGATTGCCGCGCGGAAACGCTCCGAGGAGGAGCGCGAGGGCTACGTCCTCGAGACCCTCGAGCTGGAACTGAACGGCCTCGAGCCGGTGCCCGCCTACTTCGCCCGCCCACGCGGTCTCCGCAAACCCGCCCCGGCCGTCCTCTTCAACCACTCCCACGGCGGGGGGTACCAGATCGGCAAGCGCGAGCTGGTGGAGGGACGGAGCTACCTGCAGAACCCGCCCTACGCGGATGTGCTCACCGCTCTCGGCTACTCGGTCCTCTGCACCGACACCTGGGTCTTCGGGGAGCGGAGCCACGCCTCCGAGGCCGACACCTTCAAGGCCATGCTCTGGCAAGGCCGGGTCCTCTGGGGGATGATGGTCTACGACAGCCTTCGCGCCCTCGACTACCTCGTGACCCGGCCCGAGGTCGACCCGCAGCGCATCGCCACTCTGGGCATCTCCATGGGAAGCACGATGGCCTGGTGGGTGGCCGCCCTGGACGAGCGGATCAAGGTCACGGTCGACATCTGCTGCCTGACAGAGTTCCACACCCTGCTGGCCAAGGGGGGGCTCTCGGGGCACGGGATCTATTACTACGTTCCCGGGCTGCTCAAGCACTTCACCACCGCGGAGATCAACGCCCTCATCGCTCCCCGCGCGCATCTGGGGCTCGCCGGGCTGCGCGACCCCCTCACCCCGGTGGAGGGCCTGGACATCATCGACCGCGAGCTCAAGGCGGTCTACGCGGCGGAGGGCCACCCGGAGCGTTGGAAGCTCCTCCGCTACGACGTGGGCCACCAGGAGACGGCGGAGGGGCGGCAGGCCATCCTCGAATTCCTGAGGACGTACTTGTGAGGGGCGGCGGTCGCCTCGGCGCGGCCGCCCTGGTCGTCTGCTGCGCGACCGGTTGCGGCTCGAGCATCACGAGCGAGCCCAAGCAGCTGCTCGATCCGACACAGGTGCGAGATGTCGTTCCCGCGGTCAGCATCAGCGCGAAAGGGGTCAACCCCCAGGTCCTGCACCTCGACTCTCCCGTCACCGTCACTTTCACGAACGACGATCGGGCGGCCCATCGTCTCGAGCCGGCCCCGGAGCTCGCCTACGGCGATTGTCCCGAGATGAGCCAGCTGGGAACGCTCCCGCCCGGACAGAAGGGCACGGTTTTGCTCACCAAGGGCGGGCTTATCTGCGCCTACCACGACTCCGCCGGACCCGCCGACGTGGCCTTCAAGGGCCTTCTCGTTGTTCATTGACGGGCATGCGGCTGCTCCCGGCGCTCTTCCTCCTCGGCTTGCTCGGCGCGGGGTCCGTCGCCACCGCTTGTGACTCCTCGAGCTGCTCTCTCCTGACCCGGGGAGAGAACAGCCTGATCCCCAAGAAGCAGTTCCGGCTCGATCTGACCTTCGGCTATACCGACCAGGGGGCGCTTCTGCGCGGGAGCCAGGAGGTGGATGCGGTGTTCCGGCCCCGGGTGTTCCTGGAGCGCCAGCAGATCTTCCCGAGTTTCCATCGTGACATCGATGGGTATGACCGCGTGTTGCAGATGGACCTGACCTACGGTCTCGGCGCGCGCTTCAACCTCACGGCGTCCCTGCCCCTGCCTCTTTGGCACGCGCACGAGGTCGCCCACGGCGACTTCCGGCAGGCGTACGGCACCACCGGGGTCGGGGATGCCCTCGTTGGGCTCCGCGCCGCCTTCGGTCCCCGCGGCCTGGTGAGCGGCCTGTCCCTCAAGGTGCCGACCGGCCGCTACCGGATCGGCGGCGAGTTCGGCGGGGGGATACAGGACCCTACGCTCCAGCCCGGCACGGGTGCCGTGGACTTCGTGGGCTCCCTCCAATATTCCTGGCGGGCGGACTCCCTGCGCCTCACGTGGGCGGTGGCCGGCTCGTACCAGGCGACCACCACCAATCCCCTCGACTATCGCTTCGGCAACCAGACCGTCGTCACCGCCGGAGCGGCCCGTTCCCTGACGAGCCGGCTTTCCGCCTCGCTGCAGGCCAAGCTCTTTCACCAGGACCGGAACCAGTACCTGGGCCAGGGAGTCCCCTCGACGGGAAGCACCGTCGTCTACGTCACGCCGGGCCTTCGCCTCAGCGCCCCCGGCAAGGTCTCGCTCTACGCCTTCGTCCTGCTGAGCCCCTACCGTTACGTGAACGAGGCCCAGCTGGGTCCCCGCGTCGGGATCCTGGCCGGGCTCTCGAAGCTCTTCTGAGACTTCCCTGACCGCTCACCGTCAGAACTGGCGCGAGAATCCCGCGACGACGCCGATCCGCGGCGTGAGCTGTGCTTCGTTCACGCGTTGATACAGCGGCACCGGCACGAACATGTAGACGCTGAGGGTAGGAGAGGCCTGGAAGCGGAGACCCGGCGTCAGGTTGATGAGGGTGGTACCCGTGGAGGGCACGTCCTCCTGGAGGAACCGGTCGCGCTGTGCGTGGCGCAGGTTCAGCTGAACGTTGCCCGTCCACCGGCCGCCCAGGCGCCGCGTGATGCCCGCCGCCGCCTGGGTCTCGTCCCCGAGCTTGTAATCGAGGTCGCTGGTGCCGTTGTGGCGGTAGCTGGCGCTCAGGAAGACCTCGGTCCACGGCGCCTGGACCTGATGCGAGTACACGAATCCACCGATCACGTCCGTCGAACCCGTGCCGGGCTGGAGGGTGGGCTCGGTGATCTGTCCTTCCGTGTCCAGACGCCGGTACGCACCGGTGGCAAGCTTCACCGCGGCCGTGGTCAGCAGCAGATCCCGAGGCGAGGCCAGGAAGGCATACCGCGCTCCCAGCTGCAGATCCCCGAAGCCGATCGTGCCGTCTCCATCGCTGAACCGTTCCCTGCCTTCCTCGATCACCACGTGCTCGTGATGCTTGATGGAGATCAGGGGGACGCTCGCGAGAAGGCTCAAGCGACCGGTCAGGCCATAGCCGAGGTCGGCTTCCACCATGTGGAAGGCGGTCTTGATCTCCCGGTGGTGGTCGAGCTCCAGCTCGCCGGCGGCGAAGTCGACGCCGGGGGTGAGGACCTCGTCCGTCGTCGACGTCCCGGAGCGCTTTCGGCTCTGGTCTACGAAGCGGTACGACAGGTCCAGACGAAACGCGCTGCGAGGCAGGGAGCCGTCCTGCGTCAGCGTCGTTAGGAAGCAAGCCGTCGAGCCACAGGTGGCGTGGACTCGGGCGGCGGCCAGACCGAGCCCGAGCGCGGTCGTGGCTACGACAAGAAAGCGAGGCGCTCTCACATGACCTCCTCCGATTCATCGTCCAGGCGGACGATGGACCCACGTCCCCCTATCGTCGGTTAGGGGCGGTGAGGACTAGAGAACGTTCTTGGGGGGCGGGGAGTCGATCCGGAGGACGCCTGCGAGCGGGGAGGGTGCCGGCGGGGGAGCCAGGAGCTCGGCCGTCACGGTGATGGCGGCAGACAACACGCTGGGCATGATGTAGGCCCGCGCGGTCACGAGCACCGGAGAATCGTGGTTGCACCGGCTGCGGATCCCGCAACCCCGCTCGGCCGCGCTTTCACCGCCGTGGCAAGGCTGGGTGGTGTTGGGCTGGGACGGAGGGCGCTTCGTGCACCGGCAGGAGTGATCGGTGCATTCGTGTGCGGCCGACGCAATGAAGCTCGACGAGATCGGACCCGTGAAGGCCAACAGCGCGATGACCGCGACCCACGGCTTCCCCACGCGCTGATCGTAGCACGGCCGCCCGGGCGCTCTCGCCTGCCCGCTAGATGGTCACCGTGGCCACCTCCACCGGTCGGCCCGTCTCGTAGGCCCGGTGGGCGGCCAGGGCGATGCGCAAGGCCTCGATGCCGTCCTCGATCGTGATGGGCGCGGGGCGGCCTCCCAGGACGTTGGCCGCGAAGTTCCGGAGCTGCGCCGTGTACGCGTTCGCGAACCGCTCCATGAAGAAGGGTACGGTGTCGTGGGCCACCGTGCCCTTGGTCAAGACCAGGAGGGGGGTCTCGCGCAGGTAGCCGATCCGCAGGGTCCCCTGCGTGCCCAGGAGCTCGGTCGCGATGTCGTAGCCGTAGACCCCGTTGCGCGAGAGATCGACCACTCCCAGCCGGCCGTCCGCGAAGCGGAGGCCCACGATCGCGTTGTCGATGTCCCCCACCGTCTTGAGCTCCGGGTAGGCGAGGGTCCCCGCCATGGTCTGCACGGTGCGCACCTCGCCCATGAACCATCGGGCCAGGTCGAAGTCGTGGATCCCCATGTCCAGGATCATTCCGCCGCTGCTCCGAGGGTCGGCGTACTCGAGGGTGGTCCGGTGGGGGTCCCGCGACGTCGACTTGAAGACGACCGGCGTCCCCAGGGCCCCTTCCTCGACCCGCCGCTTGGCGGCGGCGTAGCCGGTGTCGAAGCGCCGCATGAACCCCATCTGGAAGAAGATGCCGCTGCGCTCGACCGCCTCCTTCATGGCGACGGTCTCGCTCAGCGAGAGCGCGGGGGGCTTCTCGCAGAAGACCGGCCGCCGCCGCTCCGCCGCCGCCACCACGAGCTCCCGGTGGGTGTGGGTGGGGCTTGCGATCACGACCGCCTCCACCTGCGGGTCGTCGAGGAGCCTCTCCGGATCGGTGTAGGCGCCGGCGACGTCGTACTGGCGCGCCACTTCGTCGGTCGCGGCCGCGTTCGTGTCGGCCACCGCGACCAGGCGCGTCTCCGGGATGCGCGAAGCCAGGTCGCGCGCGTACACGCGCCCGAGGCGGCCCAATCCGATCAGCCCCACCCCCAGCCGTGTCCGCCCGCTGCCCTTGGTCGTCATGGAATACCTCTCGTGCCTGGTTCCGATGGGGAGGCGGCTTTCAGCGGGCGGCCAGGTTGTCCTTCGTGACCAGCTCGATCCGGACCCGCTGGTCGGCGGGCGGCTTCTCTCCCCGGAGGAGCTTGGCCGCGCTCTCCACCGCGATCCGGCCCATCTCCGACGGGAACTGCGCGACGGAGGCGACCATGGCTCCCGAGGCGATGGCCTTCCGGGCGTCCTCCACCGCGTCGAAGCCGATCACCGTCACCTTGCCCGTCCGGCCGGCGGCGGCGATGGCCTCCAACGCCCCCAGGGCCATCATGTCGTTGCAGGCGAACACCGCGTCGAGGTCGCGGTGGGCCTGGAGGAGGTTCTGGAACACCGTGAATCCCTGGTCGCGCTCCCAGTTGGCGGTCTGGGAGGCCAGGACCCGTATCCCGGGCGCGTCCTTCACCGCGTCGCGGAAGCCCTTGAGCCGCGAGTCGCCGGTCTCGTGGCCGGGGATGCCTTCCAGGATGGCGACCCTGGCCTTGCCCCCGGTGATGGCGAGGAGGTGCGCGCCCGCGATGCGGCCTCCCTCGTAATTGTCGGAGCCCACGAAGCTGTCGGTGAGGAGCCCCGCTTCCGCCGCCGCCTTCGGATCGACCCGGGTATCCAGCACCACCACCGGGATGCCCGCGCGGTTCGCCTTCACGAGGGCGGGGACGATCTCCTTGGACCCGCTGGGGGTGACGCAGAGGGCCTTGACCCCCGTCTGGATCAGGTTCTCGATGATCTGCATCTGCTTCTCGACGTCCACTTCCCGGTCCGCCGCCTGGACGACGAGTTCCACCTTCAGGCGGGCGGCCGCCTCCTGGGCCCCCCGCTGCATGTCAATGAAGAAGGGGCTGTTCAGCGTCTTCAGGACCAGGGCCACGCGAGGCGGCCCCGCCTCCCGCGGCGCTTCCCCGCGGTGGCACCCGAGCAGGCCCGCGGCGCCCAGCACCGCGAGCACGGTCCGTCCCTGGAAGCCCATTCTCAGCACCCTCCTTCAACGGCCCGGCCGCTTGAGCGCCGAGTCCACGAGCACGGCCACGATGATCACGCACCCGATCACGATCTGCTGGAGGAAGGACGAGATTCCCAGCAGGTTGAGGCCGTTCCGCAGCACGCCCATGATGAGGGCGCCGATGAGCGTCCCCCCCAGGGTGCCCGAGCCGCCCATGAGGCTCGTTCCCCCGATCACGGTGGCGGCGATGGCGTCGAGCTCGTACATGATCCCGGCGATGGGCTGGGCGGAGTTCAGGCGGGCGGTGAGGAGCACCGCGGCCAGCCCGCTCGTGACCCCGCAGAGCGCGTAGACCATGGTCTGGTGGAAGCGCACGGGCACTCCGGACAAGCGGGCCGCCTCCGCGTTCCCGCCGATCGCGTAGACGTAGCGGCCGAAGCGGGTTCGGGTCAGGACGAAGTGGGCGACCAGGTACACCACCCCCGCCGCCACCACGGGCACCGGCACCAGGAGCAGGCGCCCGGTGGCGAGGAGCCGGAAGCCGGGCTCGAAGCCCGAGATCGGCCGACCCTCGGTGTAGAGCAGAGCCGCCCCCCGCGCCACGCTCATCATCCCGAGGGTGGCGATGAAGGGCGGCAGCCGGCCCCAGGTGACGAGCAGGCCGTTTGCGAGCCCCCCGGTGGCGCCCGCGGCCAGACCCAGGAGGATCGCCACCGCGGGGGGCAGGCCGGCCACGAGGCCGCTGGCCAGGAGCACCCCGGAGAGGGCCAGGAGCGAACCCACGGAGAGGTCGATGCCGCCGGAGATGATCACGTAGGTCATCCCCACCGCGATCACGGCATTGATCGAGGTCTGCTCCATCACGTTGAGGAGGTTGGAGACGGTGAGGAAGTGCGGGGTGAGGGCGGAGAGCAGGAGAGAGAGGGCGACGAGCCCGAGGAGGGTCCCCACTTCGCGCCCCCGCCGCGCGAGACGGGCGGCCAGGGTCACGCGTCCCGTCCCAGCGCGGCCCGCAGCACCTTCTCCTGGGTCGCGTCCCCCGCCCGGAACTCCGCCTGGACCTTTCCCTGGTGCATGACGAGGATCCGGTCGCTCATCCCGAGGAGCTCCGGCAGCTCGGACGAGATCATCACGATCCCCGCTCCTTGGGCGGTCAGCCGGTTCATCAGCTCGTAGATCTCCACCTTCGCCCCCACGTCGATCCCCCGCGTGGGCTCGTCCATGAACAGCACGTCCACGTCGGCGGCCAGCCACTTGGCGAGCACGACCTTCTGCTGGTTGCCCCCGCTCAGCCGGCTCACCTCCTGCTCGATCCCCGCGGTCTTGATGCGCAGCTCCTCGACCCACTTCCGGGCCAGGGCGCGCTCCCTGGCCGCGTCCACGACGCCCAGCCGGGAGAGCCGCCGGGCGCTCGGCAGGGCGGCGTTGCCGCGCACGGAAAGGCCCAGCACGAGCCCTTGCGTTTTGCGGTCCTCGGGGAGCAGGCCCAGGCCCCGCCGGAAGGCGTCGGCCGGTCCTCGGACCATGACCTCCTCGCCCTTGATCCAGACGCGGCCCGCATCGTGCGGGTCCGCCCCCAGGATGGCCCGGGCCAGCTCGGTACGGCCTGCGCCCAGGAGGCCGGCGATGCCGAGGACCTCTCCCCGGTGCAGGGAGAAGCTGATGTCGCGGATCACCCGGCCCCGGCCGAGGCCGTCCACCCGCAAGACCTCCGGGCCCGGGGGGACGCGCCGCTTGGGAAAGTGCTCGGTCAGGTCGCGGTTGGCCATGAGGCGGATCAGCTCGGACACCGAGACCTCGCCCACCCGGTGGGTGGCCACGTGCCGGCCGTCGCGTAGGACGCTGACCCGGTGGCCCACCCGGGACACCTCCTCCAGGCGGTGGGAGATGTAGACGACGGCCACCCCCTTCGTGGTCAGGCGCTCGATGGTCGCGAAGAGCTGCTCGATCTCCCGCTCGGTCAGGGCGGAGGTGGGCTCGTCCATGACGAGCAAGCGCGGCTCCCGCGAGAGGGCCTTCGCCACCTCCACCATCTGCTGCTGGGCGATCCCCAGGCTCCCGGCCTTCTCCCGTGCGTCGATGTCGACCCCCAGCTCTCCGAGCAGCCCCTTGGCGTCCCGGTGCAGGCGGGCCCGGTCGATCACTCCCGCCCCCCGCACCGGCTCCTTGCCGAGGAAGATGTTCTCCGCCGCCGAGAGCTGGGGGATCAGGGTCAGCTCCTGGTAGATCGTCCCGATGCCGAGGCCCTGCGCGTGGCGCGGCCCCTCGATCTCGACCGGCCGCCCGTCGAGGCGGATCTCCCCCGCGTCCTTCGCGGTGGCCCCGCTCAGGACCTTCATGAGGGTCGACTTGCCCGCCCCGTTCTCCCCCAGGAGCACGTGCACCTCTCCCCGGCGGACGTCGAAGTCGACCCCGTCCAGGGCCATCACGCCGGGGAAGGACTTGCGGATACCCAGCATCGCCACGGCAGGCGGGGTGTCCACTCCTACTCCGACCGGTCGCGGAGGCGGGGCGGGGCGGTCGACCCCCGCACCACGAGCTGTGGCGAGAGGACGGTGCGCCGAGGCCGGCTCCGTCCCTGCTCGACCCGCTCCAGGAGGGTGATGACCGCCATCTGTCCCATCTCCACCCGCGGCTGGTGGACGGTGGTGAGCGAGATGTGGCGGAGCGCGGCCAGCGACGTGTTGTCGTAGCCGACGAGGGAGATGTCGTCCGGGACCTTGAGCCCGCGCTCCTCGATGGCGTTCAAGGCTCCGATGGCGGCCAGGTCGTTGGCCACGAAGATCGCGGTCGGGGGAGGACGGCGGTCGAGCAGGAACAGCGCGCCGCGATGGCCCCCCTCCTCGGTGTAGGAGCCGGGCGCCACCGCGAGGTGCTTGCCGAGCCGCAGCCGCCGCATGGCGGCCTCGTAGCCGGCCCGGCGCGCCGCCGCGCCCGCCCCCGGGCCGCCGTCGATGTGAGCGATGCGGCGGTGGCCCAGGGAAGCGCAGTGCTCCACCACGAGCACGCCGCCCGCGCGGTCGTCGTTCGTCACGCTGTCCACCGAGGGAGCGTGGGCCTCCCGTCCCACCAGGAGGACCGGCACCTCCCGGCTGGTCTCCACGATGGGCGCGCTCTCCACGAGAGGCCCGGCCAGGATCACCCCATCCACGCGGAGCTGGAGCAGGGTCTCGACCGCTTCCGCCTCCTGGACGGCCACGCGGTTGCCGGTGTTGATGAGCACCTTGTAGCCGGCCCGGCTGGCCTGGTCCTGGATCCCCTCCACCACGTCCGCGAAGAACGGGTTGTGGAGGTCGGAGAGCATCACCCCGAGGATGCGCGTCCGGCGCTGCACCAGGCCGCGCGCCATGGCGTTGGGGCGGTATCCCAGCTTGGCCGCCGCGCGGAGGACGGCGGTTCGCCGGGCGACGCTCACGTGCCGGGCCCCGCGCATGACCAGGGAGACCAGGGACTTCGAGACCGCGGCCTGGCGCGCCACGTCCTCGATGGTGGGCCTCCCGCGGCTTCTCTCAAAAACCACTTGACATCCCCCACCCGGGTCCGTAGCTTGCGTTTGTGGAACGTTCCAAACATAGCAGAGGGGAAAAGGCAAGGGAAGGGACCTCCTTCCTCCTCCGCCTGGCGGGGGCCCCCATCTCGTGGGGCGTCTGCGAGGCACCGGGGTGGGGGCACCAGATGGCGGCCGAGCGGGTGCTCTCCGAGACCTCCGGCCTCGGCTTCACCGCCACGGAGTTGGGCCCGAAGGGCTTCCTCCCCGAAGACCCGGCTTTGCTGCGCCGATTGCTGAAACGTCACCGCCTGCGCCTGGTCGCGGGTTTCGTGCCCGCCGTGCTCCACGTGGAGGCGGTCCGCGAGCGCGAGCTCGCCGCGGTCGACGAGCAGGCGCGAACCCTGGCGGAAGGGGGAGCCGCCGTGCTCGTGCTGGCGGCGGTCACGGGCCGTGACGGCTACGAGGCCGGTCTCGAGCTGAGCGACGCGGAGTGGGGCGCGCTGGCCCGCGGCCTCGCGGGGGCGGGCGCGATCGCCCGCCGGTACGGCCTCGAGCTGACGCTGCACCCCCACTACGGCACCGTCGTCGAAGGGGCGCGCGACGTGGAGCGTCTGCTCGCCGCGACCGACGCCGGGATCTGCCTGGACATCGGCCACCTGGCGGTGGCGGGGGCGGACCCCCTCGAGGTGGCGCGCCGGGCGGACGGCCGGGTCCGCCACGTTCACCTCAAGGACGTGGACGCACGCCTCGCGGAGCGCGTGCGGCAGCGCGAGCTTTCCTACCACGAGGCGGTGAAGATGGGCCTGTATCGCCCCCTGGGGCAGGGGGCGGGGCGCGTGGGGGAGGTCGTCCGGTGGCTCGAGTCGCAGGGCTACGACGGCTGGTACGTGTTCGAGCAGGACACGGTCCTCGACGCAGATCCTCCCCCGGGCCGGGGTCCCCTCGAGGCGGCGGGAGAGAGCCTCGCTTTTCTGAGGGGCTTGGAGACTTGAAAGCGCGGAGCTCGACGTGCCGCAGCGTTCCCCTCCCCCGACGTGGGGAGGGATAGGGTGGGGGGTCGATGAATGAAAGGCCCTCTCGACGCTCGTGATCTCCATCTCCCCGCCGGGAGCGCCACCGAGGACGGCGACCCGGTGGTGGTGACGCCCGAGCGGGCGGGCTGGGCGTACTCCGGCCTGCGCGTGATCCGGCTCCGGCCGCTGGAGTCGCGTACCATCGATACCGGCCCGAACGAGATGCTGGTTCTGCCCCTCTCGGGATCGTGTGTGGTGCGCTGCGACGGCCTGCGCTTCGTCCTCTCGGGCCGGCGGTCCGTCTTTTCCCGGGTGAGCGACTTCGCCTACGCTCCGATCGAGGCGCGGGTCGAGATCCGGAGCGACACGGGTGGGGAGTTCGCCCTACCCACGGCCCGGGCGGAAAGGCGCCTCGACCCACGGTACGGACCGGCCGAGGAGGTGAAGGTGGAGGTGCGGGGTGCCGGAGGGGCCACCCGCCAGGTGACGAACTTCTGCTCGCCCGAGACCTTTCCCGCGGACCGACTGATGGCGGTCGAGGTCCTGACCCCCGCGGGCAACTGGTCATCCCATCCTCCCCACAAGCACGACGAGGTCCGGGAAGGCGAAGCCGTGCTGGAAGAGATCTACTATTACCGGATCGCGGGGCCGCGAGGCTTCGGCTTCCACCGCACCTACGCGGCGGACGGCGCCTTCGACGTCACCGCGACGGTGGGCGATGGCGACGTGTTCCTGGTGCCGAAGGGGTATCACGGGCCGTGCGCGGCCACTCCGAACCACGACATGTACTACCTGAACGTCCTGGCGGGACCCGGCCCCGGGCGCAGCATGGCCTTCTGCGACGACCCCGCCCACCACTGGATCCGCGACGCGTGGCGCGGCCTCCCCAAAGACCCGCGCGTCCCCCTGACCTCGGCCGAGGGAGAACGAGAGTGAAGGCGCGGAGCCGAACGTGTAACCGCATTCCCTCCCCCCCACGTGGGGGAGGATAGGAGGGGGGGTCGATGAATGATGGGGAGGGATAGGGTGGGGGGTCGATGAACAAGACCCGGCGGCTGACCATGGCGCAGGCCCTGGTGGAGTTCCTCGCCCGTCAGTACACCGAGCGCGACGGAGTGGAGCGGCGGCTCTTCGGCGGCGTCTTCGGCATCCTGGGTCACGGCAACGTGGCGGGAGTGGGAGAGGCCTTGCAGCAGGCCGGGGAGCGCCTGCGCTACATCCCCGCCCGCAACGAGCAGGCGATGGTCCACGCGGCCGCGGGCTACGCCAAGATGACGAATCGGCTCTCCACCCTCGCCTGCACCAGCTCGATCGGGCCGGGGGCCACGAACATGCTCACGGGCGCGGCGGGGGCCACCATCAACCGCCTGCCCGTGCTCCTCCTCCCGGGCGACATCTTCGTCAGCCGGCGGGTGGCCCCCGTGCTCCAGCAACTGGAGTCGGCCGCCTCCCCGGACTTCTCGGTCAACGACGTCTTCAAGCCGGTGTCGCGCTACTGGGACCGCATCAGCCGCCCCGAGCAGCTCATCGTGTCGCTGTTGGAAGCCATGCGTGTGCTCTCGAGCCCCGCCGACACCGGCGCCGTCACCCTCGCCCTGCCCGAGGACGTGCAGAGCGAGGCTTTCGACTACCCGGAGGCCCTCTTCGAGAAGCGCGTCTGGCGGGTCCGGCGTCCGCGGCCGGATCCGGAGGCGGTGCGCGAAGCGGCGGACCTCCTCCGCCGTAGCCGGCGCCCCCTGATCGTGGCCGGGGGCGGTGTCCTCTACTCCGAGGCGAGCGACGCGCTGCGGGCCCTGGTGGCGGCCACCGGGATCCCCGTGGGCGAGACCCAAGCGGGCAAGGGCGCCCTGCCCTACGACGATCCCGCCGCCCTTGGCGCGGTCGGAGTCACGGGCACGCCGGGGGCGAACATCCTGGCCCGCGAGGCCGACCTGGTGCTGGGCGTCGGCACCCGCTACTCGGACTTCACCACCGCCTCCAAGACCGCCTTCCAGGACCCGGGGGTTTGCTTCGTCAACCTGAACGTGTGCGAGCTCGACGCCTTCAAGCACGCGGGCCTGCCCCTCCTCGGCGACGCGCGCGTCGGCCTCGAGGCGCTTCGGGAGGCGCTCGCGGGATGGCACGTGGAGCCCGCGTACCGCGAACGCGCGGCCCGCTTCCGCACCGAGTGGGACGCGGAGGTGGAGCGCATCTACAAACGCGGACATGGACCCCTGCCCAGCCAGGGGGAGGTGATCGGCGCCGTCAACACCTTCGCCGGTCCGAGCGACGTCGTGGTCTGCGCCGCGGGCAGCCTGCCCGGCGACCTCCACAAGCTCTGGCGGACGCGGGACCCCAAGGGATACCACCTAGAGTACGGCTACTCGTGCATGGGGTACGAGGTCGCGGGGGCGCTCGGGGTGAAGATGGCGGCCCCCGACCGAGAGGTCTACGTCCTGGTCGGCGACGGGTCGTGGCTGCTGATGTCCTCCGAGGTCGTGACCGCGCTGCAGGAGGGCGTGAAGCTGACCGTCGTGCTCCTGGACAACGGCGGCTTCGCCTCCATCGGCGGCCTGTCGAGGTCGCTCGGCTCGGCGGGCTTCGGCACGCGCTACCGCTTCCGAGCCCCGGACGGGACGCTCTCGGGGGAGCGCATCCCGGTGGACTTCGTGGCGAACGCGAGGAGCCTGGGGACGCACGCCCTCCGGGCGAAGACCGTGGCCGACCTGGAGGGGGCGCTCCGCGAGGCGCGAAAGCAGACCCGGACGACGGTGATCGTGATCGAGACCGACCCCGAGGCGGGGGTGGGCGGCTACGAGTCGTGGTGGGACGTGCCGCCGGCCGAGACGTCGGAGCAGGAGGCGGTGCGGGCCGCCCGCCGCGCCTACGAGGAGGCGCGCCGCAAGGAGCGCTGGTTCCTATAGAGGCTGACGGAGAATGCAGGCATGACGACGCAGACGGCGGCAAGGGTCGTACCGGCCACCAAGATGTGGCTGACCACGGAGCTGGGGGCCGACTTCTGGAACGACTCCTGCGCCTTGAACGAGCTCTCGGAGGCCGTGGCCGGCGGAGCCACCGGCGCCACGTCCAACCCGGTGATCGTGGTCAGCGCGATCAAGGCCGACCCCAAGACCTGGATGCCCGTGCTCGACGGCCTGATCGAGGAGCAAGCGGAGGGCAAGGAGGAAGGACTGGGCTGGAAGTGGATCGAGGCCATCGGCCGGCAGGCCGCGGCCCTGCTGCGCCCGGTCTACGACGCGACCGGCGGGGGCAAGGGGTTCCTCTCCATGCAGGTCAATCCCAAGCTCTACCGCGACGCGCGCCGGATGATCGAGCACGGCCGGCAGCTCGCTACCGTGGCCCCCAACGTCGCGGTCAAGTGCCCGCTCACGAAGGCCGGCCTGCGGGCGGCGGAGGAGCTGGTGGCCGAGGGGATCAACGTGAACGCCACCGTCAGCTTCACCGTGCCCCAGGCGATCGCGGTGGCCGAGGCCTTCGAGCGGGGCTTGGCGCGCGCGGAGGCCCGCGGCCTCGACATGAAGCGCCTCCACCCCTACGTCACCCTGATGGTGGGACGGCTGGACGACCTGCTGCAGCGAGTGTGGAGCAAGGACGGGTCCGCGGTGGACCCGGGACTCCTGCACTGGGCGGGCATCGCGGTCTTCAAGAAGGCGCGGGTCGTCTTCCGCGAGCGGGGGTACCGGGGGACGCTCCTCGCCGCGGCCTATCGGCATCACATGCACTGGTCGGAGCTCATCGGGCCGGGGGTGGTCCTGAGCATGCCCTACGCGTGGTGGAAGCGCTTCAACGACTCCGACGTCGAGGTCCGCCCGACCCTCGACCGGCCGGTCGAACCCGGGATCGTGGACGTCCTCTACCGCCGATTCGAGGACTTCCGGAAGGCCTACGACGAGAACGGGCTGAGCCCCGACGACTTCGTGCACTACGGCGCCACCGTCCACACCCTGAACCAGTTCATCGGCGGCTACCACGACCTGCTGGGCCTGGTGCGCGAGCGGCTCCTCCGGTAGGGCGGCATGAGCGGGCCCCTGCGGGTCGGGGTCGTGGGCTGCGGCGGCATCGCCCAGATGATGCATCTGCCCACCCTGGCCGAGCGCCCCGACCTGTTCTCGATCGTCGCCCTGGCCGATCTGAATGGGGCCACCCTGGAGGCGGTCGGGAGGCGTTACGGGGTGGGCGGGCTCCACCTCGACGTCCGGGAGCTGGTCTCCCGAGCCGACGTGGACGCCGTGCTCCTCCTCGCCTCGGGCTCGCACGAGGAGCCGGCGGTGGCTGCGCTCCAGGCCGGCAAGCACCTCTTCGTCGAGAAGCCGCTCGGCTTCAGCCTGGAGGAGACGGAGCGGATCGCGGCGGTGGCGCGGAGGAGCCGGGGCCGGCTCATGGTCGGCTATCACAAGCGCTTCGATCCC
>Ga0137379_10002305_pt1 | contig 17701 bp, 9 predicted proteins | sample SagtaG_18_FD_104812 | JGI IMG/M metagenome (GOLD analysis project Ga0137379, IMG submission 104812) | Vadose zone soil microbial communities from Sagehorn Ranch, Mendocino, California, USA - Sage2_L_80_16 metaG | ecosystem: Environmental > Terrestrial > Soil > Vadose zone | place: USA...
AAGGACCCGAAGCAAAATAAGAATCGCAACCTCGATCAACTCGTCGAGCACCTGACGAAAGACAAATTGGTAGCGTGGGGCTGGAATCCTGGTCAAGGCCGGGATCCTGTTCCGATGTCGCACGACGAGTTTGCAGCGAAGGTGAAACAATGGCAGGCGGCCGGAGCGCCATGCCCCGCCGATAGCGGTGAGAAGGCGGCAATCGTCACCTCTCTTCCGGAAAGTGTGCAAAATGCCTTCCGGCAACAGTAACTCAAACGGAGGAGACGGGAATCTCCGTCGCATGCGAGCGCCGGGCCATTGGGAGCGCATGGCGCGTGCCGCTACTTCCGACCGCTGGCTCGGACGCCGGCCAACCCTCAATTCAAGTACACCCCAAGCATCCAACGCGGGGTCTCCGCGCTATGTGGTAGCTGAGGAACTTGACCGTAAGTGGAAGGACAGAAGGACATGTGTATAAGAGCTCAGATCCCACTTGGCTGCGTTGGCTCGCCGACGCAGAAGGAGGACTATCCGCGATGGCTTTTGCGGAACTCTGCTCGGGGACTTATTCCATCTTTTCAACCATGCCATCAATGCCGTTCACGATTCTCGGTTCAGCACATCCGGGCTTGAGAGCCGTCCCCAGTACTTGGAAGGTGTAGCGTCCGAACGCATCGTCTGTGGGGACGTATCCCGAGTTCGCCATCCCATTGGTCAGCGTTACAACGATAGTGTCATGGAACTTCGAGCCAGCCTTCACGTGCTGCCCGATCATGTTGTAGAGCTCTGCATTTGCGCTACCAAGCACAACGTGTCCTATGCGGAGCGCCCCGATTTTGATGTGAACCGGATCAGGTGAATCTTCGTACTTGCCGGGAGCCCCTTCGCGCCCGCTGTCGAGTCTGTGCCTCGCCGGACAAGTTATGTCCTGTTGTTCTCCCTCGATCTTCACTTCAGCTTCCATCCTTTGCATGTTAGCCATTACGCGGATACCCTCTTCGGCGGTAAGCAGGCCTTCAGCCTTCACCTGTTCTACGCTTTGCTCGAAGGCAAGGGGATCAAGAGCAATCTTGTCAGCTTCAGGATTTCCGTTAAACATCGCGTGCATGACGGCCGTTCCAAGGTCTACATGCTCAGCGTCCATCACGGCATGAATTCGCGCGTCTGCAATTTTCGAATTAGCGCGGAGGTATAGCGGATTCTGATCGCCCGCCGCACCACTTGTCCAAAGTGCAACTGGTTTCTCGTTGTACGTGTGCTCAATGTAGCGCTCAGCTTCGCCGGGGAAATCACCGGAGACCTTGCCGTCGAGGAACAGAGAGTTCGCGTGCATCGCATAATTCATGTAAACGGCTATGAGCTCGCCATTCAGCGACTCGATCTTGATCACGCCGAGCATCTTGTCGGATGGATACTCCAGATTAGGTTGTTGAGCCCAGAGTCGGGTGTGCTCGTCGATCGCGTCACGGTTGACGTTCAAATAGAGGCTGCCAGTTCCATAGCCAATCTTTGCCGGCTGCATTCTCTCGTGCGCCTGCACAGCAGCCTGCATCAGCCCGGAGACTAATTTCTTTTCAAAAGCCTCGGCGGGTTGATTCGGAGTTGGGGAAGCTCCCGAAGTAGGCCGCGGGCCGCCGAAGATCGCACTGTGATCGTGCGTGGCTGAAATTAGAATGTTCGTTACCGGAACGTCCACCTGGCGCGAGATCTCCGCTGCAACTTTGTCGGTAATAGCGGTGGAGATTGCGCCCACGTCTGCATTCAACAGGACTGCCCGGTCGTGTCCGTTCTCTAAATAGATTGCACGGGCGTAGAGAGAATCCAAGATCGAGGTGAACGGCCGCGGAATTGCATTCGCATCAGGGGTGATCTCGACGCGTGCAGCACCCGCCTTAAGAGGGCCCGCAACGGCAGCCGAAACCACGTTCGGCAAAAACTGTACTGAGAATGCAAAAAATAGTGCAATTCTTTGGAACAAATGCATAGATTTGCCACCTCGATCCAAGTCCGCTCCAACGTCGCAACCCGCCGTGAAGTAATTAACGTTCTGAGATACAGAAATGCACGTTTAGTCGGCATCTTCCCGAATTAGCGTCACCGGCCCAAGCAGACCGGAGGGCAAAAGAGGCGAGTTCGCCTTGTACGGCTTCACGTCTGCAAAGGTGATCTTTGTTGCGCCTGGTTGCTCATCGCCGATCATTCGGTTCACCCAAGAATTCACCACCTTTATTGTGATCTCGTTTGTGCCTGGTTTGAGAGTTGAGGTTACGTCGACACGATAGGGTGCGTGCCAAGTCTGACCCAACTCTTTTCCATTAATCGACACCTCGGCGAGATTCTTCACGTCGCCGAGATCGAGCCACAGCCGCGCTCCTTTTTTGAACCACTGCGGCGGCGCCTGTACAGTTTTCTTGTAGGTTCCTATACCTGAGAAATACTTCACGCCTAGATCTAAGTTCTGGCTCCAGTCAACGAGTTCGTCCAGCGTGATCGACGCTGGCGCGCCACGGCCCGGCTGGAAGCTAATGTTCCACGGTCCAGTAAACGTGGCAACCTTCCTCTGAATGGGGTCTAGCGCCACGTGAGAGATTTCACGCGTGGGTTTGCGGAAGACAACGAACACCGTGCCCCACGCCTCAAGATGGAGCGGCACTGTGGTGCCGCTGCCTGCAATTTTGAATGAAGCTGGTTCGGTTGTTCCTGTCTCAGCATGCCACAACTCTGGTTGCATTCCGGCGACTTTAAATGTAGCGTCAATCAGTTCGTCGTGGTTGCTGCGGTTATCGATGAAGTAGATGTCGCCGTTCTTCAGCTTCCGGTGCGCGAACTCCATATCGGAATCGGTGTTGTTTTTCACGTAATCGAAGTCGGGCTGCACATGCACAGCATTGAAGAGTTCTGTCAAATTCTCGCCCGCATAGACGACCCCTTTGCCTACCTTGTGGACACCAGAGCCGTCACCGAACAACTGCGACGAAAGCTCTTCAAATTCCGCTTGGTTGTCCGCCAGGCTCGGATCGTCAGTCGGCTTTGGGCCCGCCACGACGGCACCGTTTTTGACCAGAGTGCTGATCGCCTGCAATACGGGAAGTGACATGTGCTTGCTATACGGATCCAGCGCCAGCACCTTATATTGCATTCCACTCTTTGTAACGATCTGACCGTTAGCAACGTTCAGTTCGTGAATCAGCGCGTCTGCATTAATGTAGTCAAATGCATACCCGGCTGGAATGTTGGGAGATTTGTCTTGGAAGATGGCGGTGAGGTTAGAGTCTTCTCCATAGAAGTACAACAGGTCGGCTCCAAAACGGCCCTGCTGCAACATGTAACTTGCCCGAGCAAGATAGTCGACCCAAGGGCCAGCCTGCTCCGCCCAGGTGTCATTGCGGTTGAACCACTGCCCAAAAGGTCCAAGCGTCAGCCCAGGTGCTTTGCCAACCAGCGGCTGATGTGCCGATTCGTGGATTACGAAACGATTAATTCCGTTCAGCAGCTCCTGGTCAGCAGTTGGTTTCAATGTTGCAGGCGACCAGGCCCAGGGCGCAGCGGCCGCGGTCATGGATTCCGCCGCGGCGATATTCTGCCCATAAATGTGCGCGACTGAGGCAGATTCACGGTCGTCGGCGTTGTAGCCGTACTGGACGTTGTTTACTCCCGGCCTCTGCGTCCACATTGCGCTCATGGGTACTTCGTTTAATTTCTTGACCTCCATGCCGTCGGCGACAAGGGCCCGACCTGACTCGTGTGACTCTCCGTAGTGCTTCATGCCGCGCTCATGCAGGGTCTCTTCCAACTGTCCATAGTGTTCATTCGCTATCAGGTCCGCAATCGTCTTGCGGAAGTCCCAGAGGAATCCATCGCTAGCTTGGGCGCTTTCGACGATGCGTCCAGTCAGCACCGGCAACCAGGGGATCGGGTCGTAACCGCGAAGCTTCTTGAACTGCGCCAGCATGTTGTCAGTCCAGTTCTGTGAGCCGGCTTCCCAGCTGTCGTTAATGACATACTGGATGCCTCTCTTGCCCATCTCATCTGCGCCGACCGTCTCCTTGTAGCTGTCGAGGTACTTCTCAAAATAGTCCTTCACGAAGCGGCGATCTAACTTGTCGACCTCAAGACCAGTTGCCTCTGGAGTGGCAGGATGATTCGTGATCCCAAGCAGCGAATAACCAATGCGCAAAACCACCCAGTTGCCCTCGGGGGGTGTCCAGTCGAACGTTCCATCCGGCTGCATCTTCGAAGTGAGATCGATCACGTCCGACTTCTTGATCGCGGACGAGACATCGACCGCTGGAGTCGCGTACTGATAAACGTCCGGCTCAGGCACAAACGCCGCTTTTTCTTCAAAGTGATTGACGCGCGGGTCCGAATGAAGCACGAGTTCGGCGACTCCGTACGACGTGGGCGCTGGCGGCATTGGGCCGAAAGACGTGGGATCGATGCCTTCGGCCCATGCGGGAATCGGCGGTGGCGGATTGCGTTTGAAACTCACGCGGAAATACTTTGCAGTCACGGGCGCAAAGGAAATTGTGTGCTCGGCCGCTCTGCCCCCACGGAGGATGACCACCTCATGGAAGTTCTGCCCGTCATCACTGGCCTCGAGAGTTTTCTCCGGCACCCCCATATGCATAATGAGTTGCTCAAAGAGGCTGGGGTCCTTTGTCACATACGTTACGGAACGAACAGTGTGTGGGGTCGGGTATTCAAATCGGATCCAGGATTCTGAGCCCTGCGACGGAATCGGAATAGGAGTGGTCTTCTCCAGGTCTCCATCGCTCAACATCGTGGGATCCAAGCCTTCGCCGTTGGAGGTAATTGTGGGCTGGGCTGCATCTTCTGAAGATTCAGCTGCGGGTAACCGAAACGCAATGACAACAGCGTCGGCGTAGAACACCGGCGGAGGCGCCGTTGGCGGGGGGCCGAACTCCTCACGAACTCCTATGTTTTGAAACGCTCCGGTAGAGATCGGCGGATGCGGAAGCTTGCCGGTGAACGCTGTTCCACTCTGCACCACGGTTTCGCTCCACACGTACTTCTTCATGCCCTGAGATGGCGGGACCCAGGGTCCACCTGATTCGCTCCAACCCGGCGAACCGGCAATCGCCATCTCCATGCCGAGCTGGTCGCCCACATGAATGGCGTATTTGAATGCTTCCTTCCATTCGGGCGTCATATACGCCAGGCGCTTGTCAACAACTTGGGGCGTCTGCAGCGCAGCATCAAAGTTCTGGAAGCCCGCGATTCCTACCCGGTGCATCCATTCAAGATCGAGCTTGATGCCTTCCTGGGTGATATTGCCATTCATCCAGTGCCACCAAACCCGCGGGCGTGCTGATGCTGGGGGATTTTGAAACCCTTGCTTCAGGGAGTCAGACGAGTCCTGACTCCAAGCGTTGGGAAAGAAGGCGCACAATCCAGCAAGAATTAGAAATCGAATCACACTTCGCGGTGTGTGCATAGCGCTCCTGTGAAGGCGATCATGCCGTAGATTTTTAGTGGCGTGCATGCGTTGACTCGGGCGGAATATTCTCACCCGAAAAGTTGCGAGTCAATTGCTGGATTCCGTTTCGCTGTGAGAAACGTGGCGCAAAGGCGATTGCCAAGAAATCGGTTCACACCAAGGCAGCAGCGACTGGAAAGCCCAGGGTCTACTGGGATGAGCGTAGCTCGGGAATTCTGGATCCAGCGGGACAACGATTAAAGCGCTCCCTTGGCATTAGCGAGTTAGGGAACAGAACTCGTCTACCTGTTTCGCAATGCGCAATCCCACGGTCGGACTTGCTTCGTGCTAATCAGAAGTTCATGGCAAGTGCAATTGCTGATGCTCCGGCTGCAAATTAAGAGTTCTTCCTCTCCAAACCAAATCACCAGTCATATCAGGTGGAAGGTTGATGTCAGCAGTGACGCCGGTGCCAGTCGACCTATACTTCACTGTAATCGTTCCACGGGGACTGGGAAGCGCTGCTGCGACATGATTCAAAGTCCCGAGGTGTGGCGCGATCTGGACGGTTGAGAATCCGGGTGCCTTCGGCCGGATTCCGGCGACGATGGTCAAGAAGTCGTAGTTCGGATGAGCGCTCCATGCGTGCGAATCCGACCTTGTCGGTTCCGGCTGTTCTGCCCATGTAGTCAGTCCTAAGTCAGCCATGTCGTGCCAGGGCTTGAGCAGGTTCAGATACTTATCTCCCAACCCTGCATGATCAAGGGCACGAGCCAGATAGAAACGAAAATAGTAGGTCCGTGATCCACTGCGCGTGCCACATCCCTTTACGAGCTTCAGGAGTGGGCTGAGCAGAGGCGCTCACCGCTTCCATGAGGAGCAGAGCGAATGAGCTGAACAGCACGAATTTGATCTTCATTAGATGAATTGAAATTTCAGACCCCCGCTGCAAACAGGCACTCGCGTCAAGTCGTCAGTTAACGACCCTTAATTCTGTTTATAATCGCACCTCTGATCGAGTCCACTGCAGTGTCAATGGTGCCAGAGATGCTGTCTCGTCCCGTTCGCGGCGCTTCCTTCCGCCATACGTCCCCTTTTTCAAAAACAATTACGCTGTCATAAAAACTGATCGAGAATGTTCCTCGCGTAATGTAGTCAGCTGGGATGGCACCACGTGAATGATCTGCATTTAAGCTGTCTATAAATTGCTTTGCTTTATTTACGAAGGTATCGGCCTTGTCTACGCCGCCACCGTATTCGTCCCAGTAGGCTGTATGCAGGTCCTCAACTGCATACACGCCGTTTTTCGGCATCTTCGGATAGATGAAGTGAAAACTAGCGTTTACATCATCCATTTTGTGGCTTCCATCGTCCAAAACAATGTCTGGCGTTCCAAATTCATCCATGACAGCTTGCAGGAACCGCTCGTCCTTTTGATCACCAATTCTCACGAATATGCCTGGTGCTTCGTGCGCCTTGCATTTCTCATCCACGTCAATGCCTTACAACTTTCGCCAGCGGTCCGAAATATCTCTGCCACATTTGTAGGGAGCCGCCTTTGGATACGCCGATCTCTAGAAATGTAAGAGACTTGTTTTTGTACCAATGGAAGTGCTTCTCATAGATAGGAAAATAGTGGACCCATTTGTGAATGATCTTCCCTTCGTTACTGAGGAAATCCTGCCAAAGGCCCATACTGGATCCCCTGGGCACTTGCGTAAAAAAACAGCACTACGGTTTATCTGCCAGTGCCCTTGCCAACTTAATGTCGCGAGAAAGTTCGATCTGTTCTGACGATTCGGCAACCAGTACTTTGTAGCTCCCAGCCGGAGCCCGCCAAACTGCATCAGCCGCGTCGTAGTAAGCAAACGAACGCGTATCCAACGGAACTGTGACATGCTGCGTTTCACCCGGCTTGAGACTGACTTTCACAAAACCTTTAAGTTCTTTCGGAGGACGGGGCACACTCGCGGTGGGATCGGCGATGTATATCTGTGCGACTTCGCTTCCTGCGCGCTTTCCGCTGTTTGTGACGTCGAAGGACACAAGGTAATTGTCCGCCGTAGTTGTGCTCTCGTCCCTAACGGCCAGGTTCGAGAAATTAAAGGTGGTGTAGGACAGTCCGAAACCGAACGGGAAGAGCGGCTTCGTGCTATTGTGTTCCGCGATAGCCGGAGAAAATCCCTTCCTTATATACGACCCGCTCGGTGCTGGATTCGGGATAGTAGTTATCAAATGACGGATTGTCTTCCTTTCTCTTCTCGAAAGAAATCGGTAGTCGCCCAGACGGATTTACATCGCCAAAGAGCACCTCAGCGACGGCCGTTCCGCCGTGTTCTCCTGGATACCACAACTCAAGACAGGCGGGTACTTGGTCAATCCATGCGGCAGCATCCACCGCGCCACCTGAAGTGATCGCAACGATCGCCTTATTGTTCCGGGATGCCACTTCGCGAATCAGGGCGTCCTGTCCGATCGGCAGAGAAAACGTTCGGTCTGCACCCTCGCCCTCGCTGTCACGATTGAATCCGACAGCAACAACAACAGCATCTGCCTTTCCGGCAAGTTTCTTGACGGCTTCGCTGACGAGCTCTCTTTGGTCTGCGATAGCCAAACGCAAACGGCCGCCGAACGGAGAACGCTGAACATCCTCGACCACGATCTTGTGCGAGCCAGCAGCTAGATCGATCGTCGTGTGCTCCTGGTAGGCCTTCGCCAGTTCCCAATTGTCGAAGACCAACTTATCGTCGAAGTAAAAGCGAAATCCGTTGTGCTCACCTGGACCTTGCACTGCGATTTCATATTTCCCAGGCTCGCCCACCATGTAATAACCCGTCCATCTTCGGGATGCCAGTTTCGGTGCACGGGCGAGAATCGGCGCTACGTCCTCCCAATCCGAGAGGCTGTCCCAGTTGAAGCCAGCACTATTGATATGTCTGACGACTTGCACGCTTTGCGGCGAGCCGGAGAGATCGCCGTTTTCAAAGCGTTCCATAGTGAGCCCGGGCTGCCCACCGTTGGGGTCGGTCACAAAATTTGTTGCAGAGACCAGCTCCCGGAGTGACGGTAGTCCTGGCTCGTAGTAGACGACAGCTGAATTGCCAAGAAGATTCGCCAGTCCTTCTACAATGCTGACCGACGAATACGGGATGGCTGCTCCGCTGCCGCCACCAACCGGCTGCGCGGGATAGCCGCCAGGTCCAACCACCAGGAGCGACTTCACTTCATGCCTGTCAAGTGGTAGCAACTGGCGGTCGTTCTTCAATAGCACAATACTTTCGCGGGCCGCATCGAGAGCGATTTCATGGTTCTGCCGGTTGTACTTGGATAAGCGCGAATCCACTTGTTCTCGATCCAGCCATCCGAACCTTGCCGCTGTTCGGAGAATGTGACGTATTTTTTCATCAACGACCTGCTGCTTTACACGCCCGTCTTGGATTGCAGGCAGCAGGTTCTTTAAGTTCATGAATTCACTGGTCGGCATCTCCAGATCGAGCCCGTTATTTGCGGCCGCCACACCGTCGTAAGTGGCCCTCCAATCGGACATCACAATACCGTCGAAGCCCCACTGCTTGCGGAGAATATCGGTATTGAAGTAGCCGTTTTGTGTTGCATGGGAGCCGTTGATGAGGTTGTAAGAATCCATGATCGCGCCGACGTGCGCCTGCTTTACTGCGGCCTCGAATGCTGGTAGGTAGATCTCGCGTAACGTGCGCTCATCGATAACAGAATCTGAGTCGTGGCGCAAGAATTCGGAACTATTAGCGAGGAAGTGCTTGATCGTGGCGCTGACGCCCTGGTTCTGCATGCCCGTGATATAACCGACGGCCATTGCTGAGGCGAGAAACGGGTCTTCTCCGAAGTACTCGAAATTCCTTCCGTTCCGTGGTGACCGATAAATGTTGACGCCTGGCCAAGCATGAAGTGGATCCCACGCGCGCGAGCATCCCGTCCGATGCCTTCTCCAACTCGCTCGGCCAGCTCCCGATTCCAGGTCGCCGCCAAGCCGATGCCAGCCGCATAGACTGTTGAAGGAAAACGGGAATTGCTACGCACGCCGAGTGGTCCATCCGACATCTCAAATGCAGGCAAATGTAACTTGGGCATTGCCCGAATCGCGAAGCCGGTTCCGCCGATGTAGTCGATCTTCTCTTCTAGGGACATCTGCGAAGCGATTGAATCTACACGAACGCCGGGATTCGGTGTTGATTGTGCTGGGGCCGCTATGGAAGCACCACAGAGGAGAACAACTAAAACCAGTGGACAAGCTGCCCCTCGGGTCTGGTTCATCCGACGAAAGGTGTCAGGAATGACAGTTTGTCGTCAACACGTAACGTTTATTTCGCTATGAAAAACCAGAACGGTGCATCCACTATGATTTCCACGCGGTATGGTCTGCAGAAGCATCAGCGCAGTATTCTGCAGTACAAAATCTGGTTTAGCGTCGGTACCCGCGAAGCAAAAGTAGACGCTACTGTGCCTCATTTGGGTCCAGTGTTTGTTTCGTCACCTCCTCTGCCGAAAAGAGGGGCTTGCTCGCTTGTTCCTGAACCGTTTTGCGCTGATGAAGTTCATGGAACTTTGCTAGAGCTCGTTGCGCTTCTTCCGGATTGCCTAGTGCCCGTTCTACCTGCGAAAGGCGATACCAGGTAACCTCGTTTTCCGAATTTAGAGAAGCTGCTTTTTGCAAGTGCGGTAACGCCAGTTGAGGTTTTCTCAAATAGGTCAAGACTGCGGCAAGGCCCAGGTGAGCCTCTTCCAAATCGGGATAAATCTTGAGAGCGAGCTCGAAGTGTTCTTGTGCGTCCTCAAATTCAGCGGCTCTTCGGTGAATCTCGCCGATTTCATAGGCTGCACTGGCATTCAGAGGATCGAGTTTGAGTTCCTCGTCAAATTCGCTAACTGCTGAGGTCAGGTCTTCAGCGGAGGTTGTCGCCCGTGCTTGGGCCAAGAGCGTCCGCCCGAGCCGGTAGTGGACGCCGGGACGTCGTGGCTCCATCGCCAAAACTTGCCGGTATTCGCTGATAGCGGAGCCGTAAGAACCCTGGCTCTCGTATGCCTCAGCAGCGGCCTGGTGTGTCCAAACTGATTCAGGGGCAAGTTGGGACAGTCTCTGTATCGACAAAAATGCAAAATTTCCGAAAATCCTTCCGTTGTGATAGAGGACTTCGGGATCGTCGGGATAAAAGTGGCTCATCTCCAGAGCAATCTCGACAGCTTTGTTGTCACGCTTCATACCAGTGTAGGCACGCTCCAGTTGAAGGCCGCACATACGCTTCATCTGAGGATCGGGTGAGCGGAAGCCTTTCTCGAGTCCCGCCAGGGCCTCCTCGTATTGCCCGAGTTCGGAAAGCGACATTGCGAGGAGGGCTGCAGATTTCGTGAGAGCAGGTTTCAACTTCAATGCCCGGCGTAACTCAGGAACCGCCTTGTCAAACTGTTTTTCCTCAAAATAGATGAGCCCTAGATTGGCGCGGATTTCGGCTATTTCCGGATGCGCCTGTGCAAGTTGCTCGAACGCTCGCTGCGCCTCCGGATAGTTGCCGGCTGTGAGGGAACGTTGGGCCGCTTCGTATAGCTGTTCAAGCGCGGAATCTTGTGCTGGCGCGAGCTGGACCAGCACCAGCATGTAAAAAATCGTCAGACCTACCAGAAATTCTCGTATCAGCCAGTTCACAGGGCGAGTCTACTCCACGAGAAAAGTACGCAGCCAGTCTTATCACTGTTATCGCGGTGCATGAGGTTTCAACCATCCGAACCAACAACAAACCCGCCAGTCGTGGCCTGGCGGGGTCTGGCGATTACGCTGCCGGATCAGAATACAACCTTGCCTCCAAACTGGAGGATGCGGCCAGGACGGGCTGCCGTAACTTGGCCGAAGCCGGGGTTATTGGGGTTGTTGCCCACCGGCGATCCAATTGCAGTACTGGTGAAAGGATCGTATCCGTACTGGTGGTGGTTGAAAACGTTAAACGCTTCTGTCCGGAATTGGAATGAGACTCTCTCGGTAAATTTGAAATCCTTACCGACGCCGATGTCCCAATTGTTGATTCCAGGGCCGCGCAAGATGTTTCGCCCACTGTTGCCGAACTGCCCATTAAGAGTCTGGCAGAATGCAACTCCGGCGAGGCTTGGATTGACACAACTTGCCGCGGGTATGCCTTGTGGATTAGCTGGATCGGAAGGTGATAGTCCAAGAGTGTTATCGAACCAGCTGTCGATCGTCTTATGGAATCCGCTCGGGGACGGATTGCCGATTTCGTTGCAACGGTTATCGAAGCTGAACATCACGAGCAGATTGTTGTTGCAGACAATCGAGAACGGGAAACCGCGCTGGAAGGTGGCGATAGTGGTAAGTTGCCATCCGCCGAGGGCCAAATCAGCTCCCTTGTTGATACCACCTCCAAAGCGTTTCCCGTGACCGAACGGCAATTGATAGACCAAGCTCGTCACGAACCTATGGTCAACGTCGAAGTCTGAACGACCATAGTCTAGGCCGGGATTGAGGTCGTTCATATGCCCTGAGAAGCCACCACCATTTGAGCCAACTCCGGCGGCAGCCGACTTATCATCAAGGCTCTTCGCCCAGGTGTACACGGCGAGCAGAGCGAGCGAACTCGATCTGCGCTCCAATTTCAAGTTTCCCGCGTGGTAGTTGGAATGACCGTTGTACTCGCTGTCCAAGAAGCCGAGAATACCGGTGATGTTAGCGTACGGTCTTCTTTGAGAGAACAGGCAATTGGCAGAGGTGTTAGTCGGACTGCCCCCAGTCAGCGGATCGCAAGCGGCAGGATTCGGCGGCGGTGGCTCTGCGCCGATATTGACGCGGTTTAATAGGTGCGTGCCCTTATTGCCAACGTAGTTCGCTTCGAACGTGGTATTCCGAGCCAACTCACGTTGCGCTGAGAAAGACCACTGTTGAACGTACGGGTTGTGGGGACGCTCGGAGATAATCACAGCGAAGAACTGGCCCCCGTCCGCCGCCGGACTAACTTGATGCAGGGGGACCGCTGGGAACATCTGGTCCGTGACTTTGGGAAGTGTAGGATCTGCGCTTGGAGTATCATTCGCGCGAACCACGAACGGGTAAATGTCGCCCGAGTCGTCAATCTCGCGTGTTTCGAAGGAATCGAAGAAGATGCCATATCCTCCACGCAAGACGGTCTTGTCACCCAGACGGTACGCGAGGCCTATACGGGGCGCGAAAGGCTTCTTCGAGCCGTCGGCTGGATTGGGGCGTCCGCAGTAGCTGTAGAATCCGTTCCCTTGTGGCGCGACTGGACCACCAAGGTTTGAGATCGCCTGCGTGCCCAAACTCTTATCGGCATAGCACAATCCGCCAAGCGCGTTTGACTTATCAAACCAGAACATCTTGTTGTTTTTCTCAGTGGGTATCGAACGATAATCCCAACGTAAACCCAGGTTCAGCGTCAGGCGGCTTGTGGCTTTCCAGTCATCCTGGACAAATGGTGCGAAGTACATGAACTGATACTGGTTCAGGTTGCCAGCCACATTTGTGGGGCTGAATGGTCCCGGTTGGAAAGTCGTGGCACCGCTGTAATAACCCAGCAGGAAATCGGCAATCGCGTTGCCAGTTCCGCAAAACTGCGAAGTACAACCGTTACTCCCGTTGCTACCGTTGTTGGCAATGGTATCATTCGCGTAGTTGAAATCGCCAAGGAAGTCAGCGGATAAGTCGCGCCGTTGGAGCCAGCGGCGGTAATCGAATCCTGCATTGATAGTGTGCCGCCCCTTAATGATCGCCAGGGTATCGGAGAATTGCCAGGTTGGAATGTCGCTCGTGGTTGCGTCATTTACCTGGCTGCCTACATTTGCATAAGGCACTCCCAGGGTGATGGTTGGGAACAGACGCGCATACGCCGGCAAGTTCGGATATACACCCGTGATGCCCAGGGCAGATGCCTGAGACGCGCTCATGGGTGTTCCTCCCTGGACTGCAATTGGCTCCAGGTGGCCGAAGCGGAAGTTGTTGATCATGTGAGTGCCGATGTCTTTGGTGTGAGAGATCATCCAGCTTTCAGATTTTTCATTGAAGACACCGATTCCGAATGGAGCGGAAACTGAGCCATTGATGTTGGTGTTGTTGTAGGTTGCTGTGGTATAGCGAAAAAACATCTTGCCGAGGCGTCCCAATTCCTGGTCTAGGCGATAGGTCTGCTGGTTCGTGGTTTGCGGCAATGTGACTGCCAGGCGATAGTTGAAACCGGCGCCACCACAGCCGACGCAGTTCGGAGCCGGAAACACGTTAAGGCCTAGGGCTTGCTGCGCCAGAATCGAAAATCGTGTCGAGGGGATTTGATTACCTGGGAAAGCTGCGCCGGTGAGCGGATCAATGGGCATGCAAGGGGTGGTCCCCGCGACGGGAGTGCAACTGCCGCCAGCTTGGGTGGGCAGTGCCAATCCTGATGCAGAAAAATTGCCGCTTAATTGCGCGGCATCGGGGACAGTAAAGTTGCTTTGGTCAAAACCGTTTCGGATTCTCCATCCTTCATAGTTGACCATGAAGAAGGTCTTGTTTCGTCCGTCGTAAACTTTGGGGATGTAAATCGGCCCGCCGAGGACAAAGCCAAACTGATTCTGTCGCAATTCTGGAAGTTTTTGTTGGAATGGCGCTTTCGCGTCGACCGCGTCATTTCGGAGAAACTCGAATGCCGTACCGTGCAGCTGGTTCGAACCACTCTTACTAACGATATTCACCTGATTGGCGCTGAAGCCATATTCCGCGGAATACGTCTCGCTTTGAATCTTGAACTCCTGGATGGCATCCTGGGACAGAATCACTGCGGGGGTATTGAGCGCGGTGTCAGTGTTGATCAGGCCGTCCAGCGTGTAGTTGTTGGAGGTGGGCCGACCGCCGTTGATGCTGATGGCATTTCCCTCTCCCTGCCGCATCTGACCCTGTTCCCCATTGGTTTGCACAGCGCCAGCGCCGATGAACAGAAGACTAAGAAAATTGCGTCCATTCAGCGGCAACTGATCGACTTGCTTTTGGGTCACGATCTGCGATACTGCCGCGCTGTCGGTATCAAGTGTCACCGCACTGGCCTCAACCTGCACGCTTTCTGTAACCGCTCCAGGTTTCATCATTATGTTTAGACGTTCCTGCTGTCCGACTACCAAGGTGATACCGTCGGTCAGCGATTTCTGGAAGCCAGGGGATTGAACCGCAATTCGGTAAGTCCCGGGAGGCAGAAACGGCACGGTGAAATCCCCAGACGATGTTGTTTGTGTACGGTTGGTGACATTGGTTCCAGTGTTGGTTACGTCAACGGTAGCGTTGGCCAGAACAGCTCCAGAATTGTCCGTAACTGTTCCGAGGATGGTTCCATTCGCTCCACCCTGGGCATGCAGCAAATTTGCGAAAGATAGAGTAACTGCCAACAGAAAGAGAACTCTTGTTCGAGCTGACATTGTTGTTGCCTCCTCATCGCAGAGGGCGAATTCGACCTGGTTGCAGCCGGTCATAGCGAGTTCAGAAAGAAATGGCTGCCGCAAAATCCCCACGAAGGTTCTGCGTGGGCGCGATGCTCACATCGGTGAAAGAAGACTGTCAAGCTCATCCGGCAAAACGCATTTGTTCTGCAATGAAAAACGCATTTAGATAACCTTTCCTAAGAGGGAACGCTGTGATTTCAGGCACGATTAATCTGTTTGCAACTTCAAGCGGCGGTTAGTTCGCCGGGAGTTACTGCGTTTTGCAATGTGAACCGAGTTCGCATCAGTTCGCGCTTCTGTTTTCATTAAGATCGACTTTTCAGAACGAAAAAGGCAACGGGGAAACTTCCTCAGCAGGAATTTAGCTTACGCTAACGCTGCGCTCAGGTTCGTAATACTGGAAGCGGTCTCGATGAGCCGGTCGTTGGGATAGAAGTGATCTATCGTAGTGGGCGTGACCAACTTGTGGTCAACGAAAACAGCAGGTGGAACAGGCTTCTTGTTAAGAATATCGAGACTCACTCTGACCAAATCTGGTCCATAACGCTCAGGAAAAAACGCAACTGAACCGATGAGCCTGGTGTTGGTCATGCGCATTTCAGCGCGGCCCTCGGGAGATGCATTCTGCCCCATGACAGCGCAACTATCGACTCGGCCGGCTTCTTCAAACGCTCGCAGCACTCCGATTGCGCTAACGTCGTTGATTGCTCCCACGAGTAATCGCCGCGAGCGCGAAACACGAAGATGCCTGCGAACCACTTCGAAGCTCGGTCCCATTTCTCCATCGCCGTTCAGGTGGGTTATTCGGCAATTCTTAGCGGTTGGAAGAGCTAGATTAATCCCCACAAGCATCCCTGTCAGCCGCATCTGAGGCAAATTTCCAGCGCGGGGCAATTCCAACATGACGATCTCATCCACTTCCGAGTTCCAATGTTCCTTTGCCCAACGTCCAAGGTAACGACCGCCGATTAGCCCAGCCTCGTAATTGTTAGCCCCGTAATAAGTCGCTCCAGGATGAGGAATGTCGATGGCGATCATAGGGATTCCGGCATCGCGGTACTTGGCGGCAACGATCGGGGCAATAGTTTCGTCAGTTTGAAATTCGATAGCTAGATCAACTTTTTCCCGGACCAGAAGGTCCGCATTTCGCTGCGCAATCTTCGCACTGTAACGATTGTCGAGCGCAATGAGCTCAATGCCTTGCTCCCTTGCTGCTCGTTCGAGACTCGACGAAACTTCTCTCGAAAACTGATAGTTTGTCCCCTGAGCCGCATAACCCAGTCGGCAGAGACGCTGCTTGGTTGGGCGGATCATCGCTTGATACAGGTTGGTACTGACCTTCTCGACCATGCCACACTTCTCGAGTGTATAAAGCAGGCGAAAACACATCGTTTTGGGGAGTCCGCAACGTTGCACGATTTCTCTCAGAGATAGGGCCTCTCCAGTGGAGCGAAAGGCCGAAAGAATTCTGGACGAGTGGATGACCGACTTAACGAGATAAGGGTCTCTGCCTCGATCTGCGCGGACAGGTGGTTGAGGCAATGGCTCGGAAACGCCACGCGCCACTGATTTGTCGGAATCCATAACGAGCGACCTTATGGCTTATACGGAACGAGAAAGACTCAAGAAATCCGCTTTGAGCGATACCAAATCGGTATTGCCGAGTTGCATCCCACATATTGGCACAGTCGTTCTTCTGTTCGCAACAGGAAAACGGCTAACGCTTTGGCCGATCCCTTTTGCTCTGGCTAGCAACTCGCGAGGACATGAAACCTCCGCGCTGCATATCCAATTCCTCGTCATGTTTCGACAGTTTCTTCTCTTGAAAGCCATTGCGAGTAAATCGCACGAAATCTACTGTTGTCCGGGATTGTTCGTCTCTCCGCCAGACTACATGTACGTCGGTTACAGCAGCGGGATCGTTTAAGGGCAGAGTGATTAAACGATCTGTAAACGCCGGGTGGGTAGGATTTTTGCCAACCGCAATGTAAATCCCCTTGCCAGAGTCCACCAAGATAGAGCCCGCCTCATCACCGGATAGAGCCGCCGTCGAAACGGTCTTTGGCTCTACACCCCTTTCGCGAAAAAGTGCCAGTGTTCGGTCATAAACCCCAGGCGACATCTTCCGGTCGATCAGTAGTAGAGTTTGATTCGCTAGGTCCCGTACCTCCAAGCGTTTGCGCTTCGCTAAGGGGCTGTCTTTACGCAGCACGACCGAAAATTGTTCTTGAAACAACGCGGCTGAAACCAGTTGCGCGGAATTGATGGGCGGACGCATGAAACCCACATCAATCTTCCGATCGACCAGTGCGTCGCACTGAAATCCTGACGGTATATCCCTGACGTCGATCTCCACTCTCGGAGCGAGACGCAGATAATCATTCATGATTCGGCTCACGGCGTCGCCCAATCCCCTTGCAATTCCCAGGCGCACGGTTCCCGCCCAACCGCTGCCTGTTTGCCGAGCCGCCTCCATCGCCTGCGAAACGTGCTGAAGGACAACACGTGCTTCATTCAAGAAACTGCGTCCTGCGTCTGTGAGGAAGACTCGGCTGCTGTTTCTCTCAAATAGCTGAACGCCGAGTTCAGCTTCGAGGTCGCGAATGTGCCGGGTAACGGGAGGTTGTGCGATCTGGAGACGCTTCGCCGCTTTCGTAAAGTTCAACTCTTCTGCAACTGCAACGAATGAATAAAAATGCCTAAGTTCCATGCGCCAACCCGGACTAAAGTTGTATTAAGTCGTGGAAGGAGTCTATACCAAATCGATATGAGCGCTTGAGTTGTAGAGGGGACTACAACGTGGTCGATATTTGAGCCCCGAAGTGG
>Ga0137379_10002306_pt1 | contig 17698 bp, 33 predicted proteins | sample SagtaG_18_FD_104812 | JGI IMG/M metagenome (GOLD analysis project Ga0137379, IMG submission 104812) | Vadose zone soil microbial communities from Sagehorn Ranch, Mendocino, California, USA - Sage2_L_80_16 metaG | ecosystem: Environmental > Terrestrial > Soil > Vadose zone | place: USA...
TACTTATTTTTTAAATAAACATACGCATACTGTCCTTGTCCATAGGTAAAGTTCTTACTAATAGTTCTTCTAGAATCATCCTTCCCATTCCACCCTACCTCTTGTCTCCATTTTTCATCTTCTTCCGAAGTATGAGGATTATATACATTACTGCACATAGGGAGATTAAACAAAGTACAAGTGACAGGTGTATGAATATCCTTTCCACTTCTTAAATCCGTTAACCTCTCTTTCCAATCTAATATCAAACAATATATCCTATGCTCTACTGCGTCCAGGTCATGCTCTATCCAGAATGTATTCTTATCAGGCCTTATGCAGTCTCTAATAGACCAACATGTATCTGTCTTTCTATGTACTTTCTTAGAGCACTCAGGATTTATACATCTCTTAGGGAATCCCGATAAAGGAGGGTCTATATAACTCCATCTCCCACTAGCTTGTGTAGGGAGTATAACAGGATTTATCCTTTCAGAATACCTTAAACACTCTAGAAAAGTACTCCTTAGAGTATGTATATCAGAGTACTCAAGCCTTAACTTAGCTACTTCCTTTTGTATACCTGATATATTATCCTTCTGTAAAGCTTTTAATAACTCATCTCTGCTCGTTCTACCTTTTATAGTTTTAGGCATTACGTACCCACCTCAACAATATGTACATTAGGTCTGTTGCAAGCTCCTAGGTATATCTCTTTACTCTCTAGCTTCTCACAATAACCTTCTGTTACCAAGTCAGCTAGTATTTTATAAAAATCTGTACAGTTAATTGGAGCATATATAAAGTCTACTATATACTCATACCTTTTACATATCTCTATAACAACCGCTACATTAATCTCCCTCAGTGCTCTATAAATACCGAATACTGAATAGTCTGAACACTCCCCATTAGAGATTATAAATATCTCTCCTACTTCTATTCTTTCAACATCTGCTAACATTACTCACTCTCCTCTGTTTCTAACACTCTCATAGCTTCTTCAATCCCATAGATCCGCTTCGTCATCTCCTGGTGGATCATACGCATCTAATACATACCTCCCGTAAAGCTCCATATCATGCTCTAATATAGAGCATCTGTATGACCAGAAGTTTATTGCGTGCTTAAGATAGTACAGTGTCACTCTATTCTGCTCCTATAGAATCTAGATACTCCTGAGCTTCTCTCATAATTTCCTCTGCTAGTGACTTCAACTTTGTACTTCTCCTGACCTTTACAGGTCCCTCTGTTACATACACCCCTTCATACACAGCACTACCTACCTGCTGATGACTGGCAATATTAAAGTCAGGATTACCTGTTATTTCTTTACTCCTTTCCTTAATACTCTCTATCTCTGTATTCAACAACTCCACAACAATATTTACTCTATCTCTCCATACTTCTATACCATTCTCCTGAAACTTATCTATTATATATAACAAAGGTTGTCTACGTAACACATATTCCTGCCAGGATAACGTATCCTTACTGAACTCTCTTAACAAATACTTCCATACACTATTTAACGTAGTATCAGCATCTAGTCCTGCATAGAAATACTTTTCCCTAATATCTCTAGTAGTCCTTATATGCTTATGTCTATTATACGCTCCTACACATGAAGTCATGTAATCAAGATTAGTAGGCTCTCCTGGAAATAGAGTAGCCCAAGCTAACATACAATCCTCTAGCTTTATACTCTCTACATTAAACACCTCTGTAAAGTGTGGTAGATCTACAAGACCATTCTGTGTTACTACTGTAGTGCCAGACATAACAGATAGAATATTAATACTACTAGAGTACCGAACATCCATGACGTAAATATTACCTTCCACATCTGCTAGACTCCACATTTCTAATCTATTATTATCATATATATCATACTCTGTATCAAATCCTATATACTTAGGTATACTTTTAGGTTGTATGTTTATATGCATATGTGGTATAGGTAAAGGCCATGTGCCTTCCACTAATCTACCAAACTTCACAAAATCTAACATAGTAGCTCTGTAAAGAGTAGGGCTTTGAAATAGAGAAGCTATATGAAGAACAGGGTATATGTTCTTTATAAAAGGATCATTTCTAATGGGGTCATAGTACCCATCAAATCCTAGTATCTGTTTTGTCTCTGTGTCCCTGCCTAATACCCAACCTCTCCAACTTGTTATACCGTTATTACTCCCTTGTAATTCTGTTAAGGCATAGAGGGATATACCACCCATAGCCATAATGTATTTAGTAGAGTCAGGGATATGCATATATAACCTTGTACAACGCTCAATAGCCTCTTTAAGTATAGTAGGTGTAATACCGTTAACAACTTTATTACTGCCGATACTAGGGAGATCATTCTTTCCATGTGGTCTACACTTTATAATATTCGCTCTTGACACTCTATCATATGGTATCCTAGTCAAAGGCCAGAATTCATCTTTCAACCATCTCCCTGTAGGTCCTATTAAAGGTTGTGGTCTTACATTATCACACATCTCTACCTTTCTACCATTATCATATATATACTCCACTATTTCCTTTCCATACTCCTCATGCTCTCCCGGAGCTTGTGCTACTATACATACCTCACTATTCTCTACATAATAATCAGGTGTTATGTACGGAGATAATTCATAGAAAGGACACCCTATACATTTATCAGGCTTTGGAATAGGCATCTTCAATCCTTACTATAACATATATGTAAAAGGGTAAGTTCTCATCCTTACCCTTTTATATTACAAAGTACTATAATAATCCCTTATTACCTGAGATATATACTCTATAAAATCCTCCTTACGAGAGTTATAGAAGTAGCCTGACGCCTCATCTTCATTCTTATCGAGCCAATCTGAGATATACTCCGCAATAAGCTTTATCTCCTCTCTAGATGGAATATTCATCTACATACCTTTCATATTACCTAAAAAGTTCCCTCCATTCTTACTTAACGTAATGTACATAAAGTACATACCCTGTTGTAGCATATCTAATACATCTCTAGTCCCTTTAGGAGATCCATCATATTTACTAAAGTATAACTTACTACACTTAGCCCAGTTATCATTAGCAAAGTCGTTAGTCTTGGGTTGAGATATATTCCCTTCATCGTCTCTCTTATATCTAATATCAGGAGAGATATCAAAGGAAAACCTTCCTTTCCTACCTTCCTGTGCTGGAGCTACTATACCTGACACATTATATACAAGCCTACCATTAGAAGATAAGTCTCCTATCTCCTTGTCATCCTCAATATATCTCTTACGTATAGTAGGATTTACTGTTTCTTTAGTAGCTTCCGCTACTCTCTCTTTATTCCACTTATACTGTCCAGCAGGTAGAGATAGGTTATCCTCTAGACTTTTAGTTCTTTGAGGATCTAGAATAAAATCTTCGTCTAGTTCTCCATTTCCCTTAGAAGGAAATGGATTATCCATCTCTACTGAGTTCTCATTATTAAACAACTCACGTACATCTTTCTTCTCTACTTCTACTACTTCACTTGCTTTTCCAACTCTCTCGCTCATTTCTCTTGTCCTTTTTACTTGTGTTACTTTGATTGAATAGTAGATGCTAAGTTAATGGGTCTCTGTGCTGAGCTTCTATATATCTCTTAAGAGCATCTATAACTTTACTCCCTTGTTTAAGTGTTAGCTCATGTAGTCCCTGTACTTTGAATTCCTTATATATACCCTCCTTCTCAAACCCTGACTTGTCCAATAACTCTTTAATACTCATCACCTCCTCTTCTGTTACTAAAGTTTCTTTTACATTTCTACCTACATAATTATCATGATCTACCTCTCCTGTAATAATACCAAATGCATTCTTAAATGCATACCTGGCAGCATATGTCTGTATACCAGTTATGTACTTACTCATAGTCATAGCTCTCGTTTTCTCTTCTAGCTCAAACGAGGCAGGATATGAGGTACTTTCTTCATGCCCACGTATATGTCTAACTACACACAAAGCCTCTACATACTTCTCCTTAAAATTTACATACGACTTCATAGAATATGAAAATCCATGTTTCTTTAACAACTCTTTAATACATGGATCTCCATATGAAAGTATATATTCAACAGGAGCGTAAGCATATAAAAACCCACTCTGTCCATATACTTTCTTAGACTTTGGAATAATAGGACATTCTCCCTGAAACTCTGACATACTACTATAAAAAGACTCTCTAGCTTCTTCTGCTTTTAGCTTCTCTCTCATGAGCAATAGCTTCTCTAACGCTTCTACAGGTACATTCTTGTCTATAGCTTGAGAGATAAGTAGAGCAACTTGATTATCTTGTAATGCTGGGAGTATTTCCATCTCGTATCTTTCCATGCTCTGTCGTAATTATTAAACTTTGTAGATACTGTTTATTCTTTGCTAACTTATTAATACTGTATATATATTTAACATTACTTCCCTCGCTTACCCTTCTCCTCTTTACTATTCCCTTAAACCTTAGCCATTTTATATACGATCCTGCTGTACCTTTAGTTAAATGACATGCTCTTTCTATCTTATAGCATTTTACATAGCTTCCTTTATGTAATAACAGATACACTATAACCTTATCCATATTACTTAATAAGTCAAACATATCCTTTCTTATATACTTCATTGATCTATGTCTCATTACTAGACTTTAGAATAGGTAAAATAAAAGGTAGACATCCTAGAGGACTCTTGTATATCATATCCTGTATATAATACACAAGCAAGAATGTCTACCTTTTATAATCCCTCTATACTCAGTAGAGAGGTTATGTACTACTCTCCAGCAAGCATCGCATCAACCAAGGCTTCAATAAGCCCTACTCTATCATTCTTAGAGATAAAACTGTTATATGATACCCAATGTTTCTCAGCCAATCGTTGTAGTTTACTCTCATCAAGACCTTCAAGAAAGCTTCTCACAGAGACTCTTGCCATGTCTTCTCTGCTACGTGGTTGACGAGCTGCACTCCTTCCTTCACAAGCGTCAATAAGCTCACTCTCTACTTCTACTACCCGCATGTGAGCACTCTGTAACCGAAGGATAATCTTTGCTTTTCGCTTCCATCCATAGACTTGATCGGCAAATACCTTCGCTAAGACCTCTCGTACTTCCTCTGGAACAATGCTCTCATATGCACTATATGAGAAATCTTTCAAGAGGTTCTCCTTTTCCACTACCTCATCCACTGGCATGTACTTCCTTTCTATTTGTGTTATACTCTATACTAACTTTTCTTAAATATACAGAACCTCTAGAAAAATGTCAATGGAGAAAATATGTTTGATGAGAAAAAACATAAAGATTTCTACAAATTCCTTAAACTTCCAGGATTTAAGCCTTCTGACTATTTCCTTTTCAAGTCTATACGAGACTACTTCTTTCCATATACCCCTACTTTATCTAGTACTAGACAAGTTTTTGTACTAGGGTTACGAATTATTTATACATGCTTCTATGATCCTCTCTTACGAGAGAAGGTATTTGCTCTAGCAGAGACCCTACAACATGAAGACCTCGATAGACAACTAGAACATATAGAATACAAGTCTTTACAAGATATAATAGATGAAGAGAGTAGGAAAGTAAGGGGATAATACTTTCTCATTTCAATTTCAGAATATTTCAGAATCTCAATTCTGTTATAAGCGTTATGTTTAGGTATATAGTATATGATATACTACTACTATTATAACTAATACTTGATACCATAACATAACTTATAGTATACCAATACATCTATACTAGTATTTCTTTACTAATCTACATTTACTAGTATATACTTACTAGTACATATTTACTAATCCTTAGTAACTAATATATACATACTAATCTATAAATACTAATATATACATATTAGTATTTATCTATTAATCCATAAATACTAATCCATACCTACTAATCCACCAATAAGTAGTATTTATGTATAAATACTACTTAAATTGCAAGAGTTATGCCAGAGTAGAGATTTTCTCCCGATACAAGAATCTAACCAATAATGCAAAAATCTCATATATTCTCCTTGCAATACTCTTCTATTTCGGTTATGCTCTTACTATCCACTCTGGATAACAGAGAAGGCAGTTGGAGTCGGACATATCCCCTAGTTACTGTTTCTCTCGACAGGATACTGTATAGGGTTAATGGTGTTGTAACATCATAGCGTGATAGTCTACTCTCTAGACCATTCATAGAGAGAGACTCTATCCCCCCTAGTAATCCGGGAATCCTACAAGAGTGACTGGTGTACATGGTCTCTAGGCGATATCTCTTTTCATGTATGCGTATATGAGAAGAGTCTTCTGTAATGTGACTCTGTATATATGTATATACAGAACGGTTCACAGTCCATAAACACAGATGACAGGAGATTAAATATGAGTACAGCTATAAGAGAGAGTAATATGCTCCAGGCTTTGAGTATTCTCAACAGTGATCTCTTCGACTCTGCAATGTTGCTCCTGCTTCAACTTCCACTCGAGGAAAGGCTACAGATATTCCACAAATTCTGTCCGATATGTGGAGTTCTTGCAGTCCATTGCGTTGCACACGCTGCTGAAAGAGCAAAGATATGAAAGATGTCCAAGTCACTTTGTATTACCGTACTGGAAACGTTGATCATATCACGCTATTTGGTACCTACACCGAAAGGAAACTTATAGACCATATTAGCGAGGTGTATAAAGCGTACAAAGCAGAGTTTACTGGAGAGAATGGTAAGCTCATTACTGTGAAAGGGAGTGTAAATGCTGAATAGTAAAGAAGGCTTTGATGCTACTGTTTCTATGTCTATCGAGATGTTTCCTATTGCAGCAGTAGACTACAAGGGAATGTTTGAGTCTCTCAGCTTCTTTACCGATGCACAGAAAGCAGAGATACGTACGAAGATCCATGACTATGACTTGAATCCTAAGTCTCGTAGTGGAGGCTCAGCGCTGAAGAAGGAGATAGAGAAAGTAGCGTATTTCAAGAATGGTCTGTTAGAGCATATAGAGGCTATTCGTGAAATACTCCAGCCAAGAGAGAAAGTAGGTAGAGTGTCTGTGCGAGAGGCTGAAGCTCTTGCTGAACAAAGGTCTATCAACTCTACTGCTGAGTCATACCGGAAAGCATTTCCTGATGAAAAGATGTTACGTACCTTTGCTGTGAACATCATAGGAGATGTTCAAGGAGACTACACAAAGGATGAATTACCCGTTGTGATAGCCACAAAACAGATAACAGGTGTTCTACAGTCGATTTCATAGGAGAGCGTTATGAAGTTAGAAGACGTGGACCGTGTGAGAGGTTATCTCGTCTCTGGGAAAGTACTATGCCCAGACTGCTATGCCCAACAAGAGAGGAATGGAGTACGTATCTATCCTCGTACTCTCTCGCCGTACTCTCAAGACTGCTCTATGTGTCGAGTGGTCGTTTATACAGGTGTTCTCTCAAATACGCTGTTCAAGTAGTATCTGCAACCATGTAAAGGGGACATTACATGAATCAGTTAGATATGTTTTCACAGAGTGAAGTTGAATACCACAACGAGCATATCTTGAATGAGGTGATTATGTCACTCTATCATGCAACGAAAATGTGCCCTTCTGGTATGCTGGTTGTCGGATATGATCCTACTGTGTACTGTGAGAGATGTGAGATAGTGGAAGGGTCTTTCGCTATTCGGTTTCAGCTACAAATCCTCTGGAATGGAAAGCATACCCATTATATTAATCTCTGTGATTGTTGCCTAGATATCGTTGTAGACTGTGAGAGAGAGTTTCAGGAGAAGAATAGGGAGTCCTTCTCTGCTCATGTTGTGGAGTAGTATATATATAGCCTCTGTATTATATATCAATAATACAGAGGCTATATAGAGGGGAGCTATGGAGACTACAGAAGATTTAACAATTCACATGGTCCTGTTCTATAGCCCATGTGTACAAACCTGTTGCACTATTTGTGGGATATTATCTCCCACTGCGGCGATTCTGCTTGGGGATAGAGATGAATGCGAATGCAAAGAATGTCTACGAATCCTAACGCTACAGCGAGAAGTAAGTAACCCTAATAAGAGACGTATACGCTCATGAAAGACCTCCTCTCAAAGCTCACAACGTACCATCTCAAGGAAGCGTATCACACACTCCTCAACTCTGTTCTCTCTAACATTAGAACAGTAGAAAGGCTTGATAGAGCCTATGATATCCTTACAAGAGATAAGAGATATACTGTAGAGTATATATCCGGTAATCCTGTGACGTTTCAAGTGAAAGGACCTAACGATACGTATACTGTTATTAATAGCCAAAGGCTATGTACATGCCCGGATACTGATATACTGTGTAAACACAGGCTTATTGTGAGCTTGATACTTAATAGTATTAACCTACAGAGGAAGGATGGGATTTCTGTTAGTATAGTAGAGGATAGTCATATTAATCCTGAAGGGGATAAGTAAATGAATCCAGCAGAGTATACGATAGTAGTTGACCTGCTTGCTGAAGGTCTCAGAAAGATCTGTCCACATTGGGGAACTGGTGAGGTGTATGCTGTTCCAGGGTACGAGAGGAATCAACTAGGAGGGTTTAGGTACTGTGCCGACCTACTCGCTAAGGCTTTGTATGAGCTGAATGCTGAGTTTAATATCAATGGCTTTCTTGCTGATGTGGCTCGTACAGCCTATGAGCCGATTGAGGATATGCAGGTTGAGGATGAGCCTCAAGGAGAGTAAGTAGTACTATTCCACTCACTACAAGCTAAATTCCCCTCTGTACTCCTCTGTAGGACCACTCAGTCTTGTCAAGCTATTCTACCCTACAGAGGAGTTTCACATGGCTTTATGGACGTGCTGCGAGTGCCATTTCGTGCCTTGGAGTATTCACTCACTCTTCTAGAGTGCTGTGGGTAAATAGCGTATTACAGTATTGCTGTAATACAAATTACATGGGAGATCTCATGCGCTATCAAGTGATCGGTATTACAGAGGACTTTTTCAACTCAGATAACCCTACACTTGTTCCAGGCATCTACTTCACAGATAGCTATCCTGATAGCTGTAGTATGGAAGGATGGTGGGTGATGGACGTCCATGAGATGTCTTCTTGTCCTCACTGTAACGATACTGTCTCTCTTGTGTCCATCCTTCACGACTTTGCTCAATCTGGACTGTAGCTCTATATATCTATATATCAGAGAGGAGAATAGACAGGATTGATTGTTGCAGTACCTCTCTATCAGAGGTATCTCTACTCTAGAGGTAGTCCATACAGACTAATCTAGAGTTACTATTCTCTACAGATTAGTAGAGCTAGAGTAGTCCATACAGACTACTCTCTCTAAGCTTCCTATGAGTACGTATCTATGTATACAGGTCTAATAGGAAGCTTTAGAAAGGTAGTGCTATAGTAATATAGCACTATTAGTACAGTATAGTTAAGTACAGTCCAGGGAACCCATAAAGACCGTATATCCCCCCTTACCCCCCTAGTAGTAACACACACACATATATATAACACTATACTAAATTTCTTTTTCTGGTACACATCTGAGATATCTCTCTCCTTGGTAGATAATCTCTTGAGGTACCAGCTTTCCAAATGGTATACCTCCATGTATTAGCTCTGTAGGAAGTTCGAATGGAGCATAACGTATAATAGTTACCCTGTGATCTTTAAGATACCTCTTCTTCCACTTCTTCATCTTCAATTTACTCACCATATCCATTCAGCATAAAAGCTTCTGGATACTCTACAAGATTGGTAGTATACCTCTGGACCCAACACCAATTACCTGTACATCTCTTATCTTTAAGATAGAACACTAACCATCCTCTTTTCCTGAGATACCAGATCATAAAAGAGATAATCATTCCTCTCCTACCTCTACCTCATTACAATTGAGCAGTATATACTTCTCAGTATATGTAGCACCTGTGACAAGTGTAGCATGTCTATCTACTGTTATATATACCTCTCCATTCCCTGGAATAGACATAATAAATTCTACAAAAGCTTCTTTAGTCATGCTTAATACTCCTGTAAAACAGCAATCCTCTCTACGTTCTTCTTATATCTATAGCTAGAAGACCTATACCCTTTCATACTTACCTTCTGTACAGGAATATCCTGTAGCACTAAAGACCATTCTATACAAGTAGCTAACTGTTCTTTATAAGATATATTGCTATACATATCCTCTCTCTCGTCAAGCCATGCTATAAAAAATAATACACTAAATACCCCTAATCCATATCCTAGCATAACCATACATGCACATAGCATCTTGTCATTTCTTGAAGAAGCTGTTACACTTCTTCTGTGTCGTGTCCTTTCTCCAGTATATACAAGAGTAGATGACACAGAGTCTACTCTTGTATATACATACGTCCTATTAATCTACCTAATATACCTCATGGAATAATATGTAGATTCGTGGGTGCTTGTGGTCCTGCTGCTACAAACTCGTATGCACCTATATCCCAAAATGATCCCTGTGGGCGAGATACGTTATCACGGTCATAACTAAATAGAGCTACAGTTGCTCCTGCATCTTTCCCAGCGCTTGTACTGGTAAGATGATAGTTATTTGCCGCGACATCAACAAAGGTTGCATTGGTCCCTACAGCATGTGTCCAGGTAGTGTTACCTCCACGAGCTAAGAAATTTGCTAGAGAGCTATAGTTTGTATTATTCCACCGTATAAGTGTTACTCCACTACTATCTGCAATAAGATCATAGTCAAAATTACCATTACTCCCTCCACCGTTAGACTCAATTTCATAATTCCCGTTATTCATCATAATATTATTACGGGTAGTAATACCTGCTGTCGGAGTTGGACCAAATTGTACTCCTATATTCTGGTTATTGTAGACTGTATTGCTGTAGACTTGTAAGTCTTGAGCTGTAAATCCCTGGAGTGTCATCCCATCACCATACGTGGGATTACCTGTATATTGTCCAGGGGTAAACCCATTATGATACACAACATTGTTAAATACTCGTACACCAGAAGAGTTAAAGACTTCGATACCAATATCATTGTCGTGTACGGTATTATTGTAGATATAACTTGTACCACCATTAGCGGTATCAGCACCTGTATCAATGTACAATCCAGAAATACCCTTACAATTTCCGGGGCTGAAACACCAGAGTGCAGCAGGATCACGCCAATTGTTATACACCGTATTATAACGGAGTATACAATTGTACCCTTGTCCGCCACATTTAAAACCACCTTCATCATCACTTGCACGCCCATTATCATGGACAATATTAAACTCAGCAATGTTGTTAAACCCACCTCCTGCACCCATTAAAAGAGGTGCAGTTGCAGAGTTATATATTTCATTATTGGAAAAAACGTTATTTGTACTATCAAACCGAAATCCCGCTGAGTTTATACCGTTGTCATGGTACTTTCCGTTAATAAACCAGATATGGTGGCATCCAGAGGTTAATAAACAAGAGAGAAACTCTTGTATAGGGTTCAAGAGTTCGAATCCATTCCATACCACATAGGACGCTGCACCAGTATCATAACCATCAAGACACCAGGTATGCCCACTACAGTTAAGAACAGGTACTTCACCTGTATACGCACGAAATGTAATGTAATTACCTGCACTCCCAGAGTGAGAAAGGAAATCTCCTTCGTTATATGTTCCAGTTCTTACAAGTACTTGTTGTCCTGCGGTAAGGGTTGATACTGCTTTACCAATTGTGCACCAAGGAGTAGCAAGTGTGGTACCTGTATTTGAATCATTGCACGTACCACCTAGACTATTTTTATCTACATAAAACGTTGTACCTGTAACAGGTGGGGGCGTTAATGGTCCACTACGCAATGACCCATCAATAACAGGTTCAGACCAGCCTTGTGCAGAGATATTACTTACACACACTAGGCTAAGAAGACAAACTGCAGTGAAAAGCCAGCTCTTTTTCATAGTACTACTCCGTTTCTTATTTGAACTATTTACCGTTGTATACACACATCTTTTTAACCATCTGATAAAGCTTGTATTACAGCCTCTCTCTTCCCTACAGAGTTTGTATAAACACTAATCACAGGTTCTTCTGCTTGGTCATCGTATTCAGCATACACAAAACACTGTATATCACCTTCTACTTTTATTATCTCTTCTAGTCTTGCTATAGCTTGTGATAGCAGCATTTTCTAATCCTTCTGTAACCACTATTCTTATACACACATTTCTTGCTATAGTACTACGTACCATCTCTTCTAGTGTAAGTACTATACACATACTCCCTTTACACACACTACAAGGTTTTTCTATAGTCATTCTGAAGTATCTTGTGTACTATGCCTTCTCACTCTTGGCCTGCTCTTACTCTCTACTACTACGGGCTCTTCCACTACTTCTACTTTCTCTTCAGTAGGTACTACCTCATGAGGTAGTAAGTCTAACTGTATAAGAGAATCTAAAGGTGCAATTATAACTCTCCTCACTCCTGTATCTAGTATATCAGCATCTATATCAATGAAAAGACCTTCTACTACTCCACCAGCATAGTCATCAAATATAACAACATGTATATCACTCTCTACCCTTCTCAACTCTTCCAGTCTTTGTATAACCTGTGAGATTAGCATTGTTAAACATCCTATACATATTTACAGAAACGTTAATAAACAAATCCCACATATGTCTAGGCTTTACTTCAAGCCCTAAACCTCTACATACTATCCTCAAATACTCCTTCTCTTTATTCTTGTTTACCTTAGGTAAAGTAGGCTTCATAAATTCTCACATATCAAACATAGCGTTCTTCCCTGCTTACTCTCCTCTATAACAGGCTTACCAAATAACTCACGTACTCTCTTTGTATGTAATCTGGTATCTTTCAGTGTCTTATTTATCTCCTCTGCTAATGCTAGGTTATGTGTCTCACATAGCCGTATAACACTACATGTTACACCTGTATTCTCATATAACCTACTATGAAACTTCTCACACTGCTCAAGTATGCTCATCGTGTATATCCTTTTCACATAATGTCTTACCATGCTCTACACCATTTACAGTATACGTTGGTACAACAAGTGTACTATGTCTATCTAACGTATGCTCTTGTAGCTGGTTCACAGTATAGCATATAAAGTTACATGTAGTCTTAGTACACTTAAACACTTCATGCTTGTATCTTGTTATATCATCCATATGTTACACATCTTCTAGTATTGCGATGATAAGTGGTAAGTACTTTTCATAGACCTCCTCTACACCATTACTTAATAAAATACGTAACCTTTTCTTACCTTCAACATCAAAGACTATACGTAATCCTGTAAGCATCTCTTTCTTCAAAATAAAGGTACCACTTGGTCCTTTCACTTCAAAGAGACTTTCATGATTAGTATACTCACCCATTAAAACTCTCCTCCATCTCCATCAGATGTACATCCATCTCCTGTAGAATCTCCGCTATTACTATCTCCTCCATTGTCACTACTTGTATCTACAGGTTGTCTTGACTTTACATGGATAGGTTTTATACAGACCTGTACAAACCCGTCTGTACCATCATCTCCCCCTGAATCTCCACCTCCACCTTCTCCTGCATTTACTCCTTTTACACTTAACAATCCTACTATAATAAACACAAACATTACCTTCTTCACTTACTTACCTCCTTCTCTAATACATCCTTCAAAAATACTAACATCTTCCTAGTATTTCCATAAAATACATACCTATTAATATACTTATACATCTCTAATTCTGTATTTATACCTCCTTCTTTTAATATATCTCTAGCAATAGCTAGCCATAGGTCTTTCAATACATACCTACATATAATCCTTCCTATTTTATTCTTTACATAAGTCTTATCTCTCGTAGAGAGAGATAGCCACACTTTGTATAGAGTACTATGAAACCATCCTTCTCTAAGGAATAACTTCTCTATCTCTACAACACACTTAGAGACGCCAAGTCTCGGGTATTTCAAATCTGTTATTTCCGTCTAAAAGTTCCATTACTATGTCTCTTTCTTCTACTTCTATCTTGATACCCTTTCACTTTCTCTCTATACCTAACAGCCTTAGTAGCCATACTCCTAGCTTCAATGGCTTCATACCTTTTAAGTACAGCATCTAAGCATTCTTCTGCAAAATTCTCAATACTCAGCATTGCTTTTCTCTTTCTGTATAAGTATACTCGCCTTGTGGAGTGGCTGTAAAGAAAGATATGAGAGGATTAGAGCGTCTCTCATATCTTTCTTGAAAAGAATACCTCAATATGAGAGAAAATACAAGGAAAATATACAAAATGAGTGAAAAAGTATGAATATTTCTCTCTTATCTGAACAATTACTAGAAGAAGCTATTACAGAAGGGACTATTACTCTAAATAATAGAGTACTAGAGCTTACCGCAAGTCAAATTATTACAGTTATTAAATACATATTAGACAAAAAGGTCTCTAGTAGTGCTGTAGAAGATGGAATAGATATTCCCCAAGAAATGCTCTCTCTAGGAGACTAGCTCTAACATGTATTATTGAAGGAGTAGAGAAAATGTCAGTATACTTTCATAAGTCCAAGTCTGAGAATGGAATTTTTGTAACAGTAGGGATTAAGAATCCTGATATATTTATAGTAGCGACTTTAACAGAGGAAGAGTTTTTAGACCTTGTAGAACAGGTAAGAAGTGAAGAACCTACTTATATATTACCACTAGAATGCACAGAAGACTAATATGTCCTGGTCTCTACATAACCTATTCCCTATATGCCTCAAGCCTACATGCCCTAAATACGCTACACGTCATATGCTTCCACATCAAGAAGAAATAGCTACGCAAATCCTTACAGGAGATGAGAACTATATCTACTGGCAAGGTGGGGTAGGTAGTGCTAAAACTATGCTCTATGCAGCTCTTAGCGCAGCATTTATTATTACTATTCCCTATAGTAGGGCTATACTATTTCGTAAAGACTACGGCCTTAACTATGAGACACTCTGGCTCTACTTCAGACAAAGTATCCAAGCAGCTATAGATCAAGGGATTATAAGGGGAGATACACGTAAAATATGGTCTCGAAAGAAACAAGGAGACTATTCATACTGTGAGTTACCTAACGGTAGTATAGCTAGAGCAGGACAAACGAAGTCCTGGTCTGAGTTTATGGGTCCTACATATGATCTAATAGTCGTCTCAGATGCTATGGAGAATAATAACTTTGGAGACATCTTTAGAGGAGAAGGCGTTGTTGGAGGGCTCCAATCAAGGTTACGTGGACAACATAGCTCATTCTTTAGACTTCCTAATGGAAGGTTTAAAGATATGCGAAGATTTCTTATTGAAACGAATCCGCCACCTAACATTAATGAACTCCATACCCTTTTCGGTAGAGATCCTGGAGTGCGTAACCTTACAGAAACAACTGATCCAGTTACAGGCAAATATATTACATACAGACATATACAAACAACATCTACTCAAAACGACCACAACCCCTCCAGCTACGTCCTCGAAATAGCTTCTACTCACTCTAACCCTGACGATATACGACGTATACTCGAAGGTAAGACTGTTCCTTACTATGGAGGTATACGTGTTATAGATACCTTCCATCCTGAAATACATGTAGCTTCTTTTGAGGTAGATAAAGAGTTACCACTCTTTATAGGCATAGATCAAGGGTTACAACATCCAGCAGTGACTTTTAGTCAAATTAAACAGTGTGCATATAATAAAGATCATTATATTACACTATCAGAGATATCTAATCTATACGATAAAACTACATATGAGTTGGTAGACTATAGGAATAGCGACCAACTAGGTATCTTACAACACTTAGGAGACTTTTATCCTACACACTTTGATCTAGAAGCGTATTTACAAATAAGAGAGAAGTTATTAGAAAACATACAAGATCCTTCTCACATAGACTCTAGAATACTAGAAGGTCACTTTTATAACATATACTTCTGTATAGATAAAAGCTCAGAAAATAGAAGTGTTAATAATAGAGACTCTAAGTCTGCTAGGGTGGTATTGAGTACAGAATACGGAATAACATGTAAGGTAAGGACTAACATAGCACTAGAGCAGTCGTTAAATAGAATGAAAAAGTTGCATACAGAAATATGTACATGTAATTTACCAAGAAGAATGATAGACAGGAACTGTCTTATGTTAATAGATGCATATAGTGGAGGGTACAGGTATCCTAAGAAGAAAGACGGTACTCATTCCGATAAACCAGTAGAGGATCACAGATATGAAGATATAGCTGATGCAGATAGGTACTCTCTAGAGAATTTCCTTTTTACACAGTTCTCTATAGAGGCGGGTGGGCATGAGTCTCTACAGATGCATAGAGATCTGTACCCCTGGTCATGGATGGGAGAACATTATAAAGGCTAACTTGACATTACTCTATTCTATACAGTATTCTTATGTACAGAGAGCCCTTAGCATATCTACCTAGAGATAAAAATGCCTATTAGCACTGAAGACTCCAAGTGGGTACTTGATATTATCCTTGGTACGATGAATGCTACCAGGGAAAGAAGGAAGCTTATTGAGTATGAATGGCTACAGAACTATAGAGCCTATCAAGGATGGCCTTCTTATTCATACACACTCCCTCTACCAGGTGGAAGCGTTCACTACTTCATCCCTCATGCACGTAGAACAATAGAACGTGGAAGTAGTAGAATTAAGAAGTTACTACTACCTAGAAATAAGTTCTTTCAAACTATCCCACGTGACCTTTCATCCTACGAAGCCCATACAGACGCAGGTGCAGTAGACGGTCTACTCGACTTTATCTACTCAGAGAAGATAGATAGAAACTCTGTCATAGGTGGACTTGTACGTAGCTTACAGCTCTACGACTTCTCAGTCTTAGGTACAAGTGTAAAGGTAGAAAAGGACGAAGTATGGCCATTTCAGGCAGCTAAGGATCCTTTCTCTTTCTATGTCTTCCCTGACACATCTACCAACAGAGACGAAGCGCAGCTTATATTTGAAGATATAGTTATCCCTTATCAGGTATATTACAGCTTTGTAGATAGAGATAATCCTGATAAGTCTTTATATGGATATATACCAGTAGATAAGTTCCATAACCCTATATGGCCATATCATTTAGTGGAGAGGCTAGCATATAGAGGTTTGTCATCTCCTTCAGACTTTGTGCAAAGCACTAATAACTACTCAAATAGAACAGAAGAAGATCTACGAGAAAGCAGTAAAAAAGTAGTCACTTCTCTAACAGAGCAATCACGTAAATTCGTACAAGCTAGTAAGGTATACTTCCGTATACAAAGTACATGGTATTACTGTGTAGTAGCACATAACTTAGAACAACCTTGTTTACTGAGACTAGATGAAGAAGAGAATACTCCTCTGTATAGATGGACTACAGAAAGACCTCTTCCAGGTGAATTATATGTATCCTCACAAATGGATGATATAAGAGAACTACAATCTCTATCTAATAATGCTCTTTCTCAAGTAGAGAGTAACAGAAGTATAGTAGCTGAGCCACCAGTAGCTAGAGATAGAAATCTTGCAACACGTACAGAGCAATATGTCTATAAGCCCAGAGCTATATGGGATGTAGAAGGTGACCCTAAGAATGTATTTAAGAATGTAGATATACATGATACTGGACCTGAGGGTATACGAGCTTTCCAGATATATTTAGGTCTTATGGACCGTGGAAATGGCGGTACCATAGCAGAAGGTCAA
>Ga0137379_10002309_pt1 | contig 17687 bp, 18 predicted proteins | sample SagtaG_18_FD_104812 | JGI IMG/M metagenome (GOLD analysis project Ga0137379, IMG submission 104812) | Vadose zone soil microbial communities from Sagehorn Ranch, Mendocino, California, USA - Sage2_L_80_16 metaG | ecosystem: Environmental > Terrestrial > Soil > Vadose zone | place: USA...
AGGCGGGCGTGCTGCTCGACCTCTTCGCGGCCGTGTTCGTGATGGGGATCGTGATGTTCCACATCAACCGCGAGTTCTCCTCGCTCGACACGGAGAAGCTCTCCGTGCTGAAGGACTGACCGGTGATGTTCTTCGTCATCCTCGCTCCGCTCGCGCTCGCCGCGGTCGCCTTCGCCGTCCCCTCGAAGGAGCGCCGGCCGCTGGCGCTGCTCGGGGGCGGCCTCCTGCACCTGGCGGGCGTGGCGGCGATCTGGATCGCCCGGCCCGCGCCGGCGCTGGGCGGCTGGCTCGAGCTCGACCCGCTCGCCAAGGTCGTGCTGCCCATGACCAGCGTGCTCTTCTGCGTCTGCGCCGTGTACGCGCAAGGCTACCTGGCGCGTCGCGCCGAGCGCGAAAACCGCGTCTTCGTGGGCGGGCTGCTGGTCCTGCTCTCCGCCATGACGGTGGTGGCGCTCTCGCAGCACCTCGGGTTGCTCTGGGTCGCCATCGAGCTCACCACCCTCTCCACCGCGCCGCTCATCTATTTCGACAAGACGGCGCGCTCGCTGGAGGCCGCCTGGAAGTACCTCCTCGTCTGCTCGCTCGGCATCGCGCTGGCGCTGCTCGGCACCTTCTTCCTGGCGCTGGCCGGCGCCGGGCCGGGTGGCCCTCGCTCGCTGCTCCTCGCCGACCTCACCCGCGCTGGCGCCGCCCTCTCCAAGCCGTGGGTCCGGGCCGGGTTCGTCTTCCTGCTGGTGGGCTACGGGACGAAGATGGGGCTCGCCCCGCTCCACTCCTGGAAGCCGGACGCCTACGGCGAGGCGCCGGGCATCCTGGGCGCGCTGCTCTCCGGCGGCGTGACGAGCGTGGGGTTCATCGCGCTCGCGCGGGTGGTGCAGGTGTGCAGCGTGGCTGGCGAGTCGGCCTTCGCGCGCGACGCGCTGGTGGGGATGGGGCTCCTCTCCATGGCCCTCGCCGCCGTGTTCATGATCGGGCAGCGCGACTTCAAGCGGATGCTGGCCTACTCCTCGGTGGAGCACATGGGCATTCTCGCCCTCGGGCTCGGGCTGGGCGGGGCGGCCACGTCCGGCGCCATGTTCCACACCGTGAACAATGGCCTCACCAAGGGGGTCCTCTTCCTGACCGCCGGCAACATCCACCGGTCCTACGGCTCGAAGCGGGTGGACGAGGTCCGCGGCGCTGCGCGGCGGCTGCCCATCTCGGGTCCGCTCTTCCTGGCCGGCTTCCTGGCCATCACCGGCTCGCCACCCTTCAGCCCGTTCTTCAGCGAGTTCTCCATCCTGAATGGCGCCCTGGGCAGCGGCCGCTGGGTGGTCGGCGGGCTCTATCTCTTCTTCCTCTCGGTCATCTTCGTGGGGATGGGGGCGACCGTGCTGAAGGTGGTGCAGGGCGATCCCAAGGGCACGCCCGAGGTCCCGTCGCACGGCGACAGCTGGCTCACCGCCGGGCCGCCCCTGCTGCTCCTCGGGCTGGTGCTGTTGCTCGGCCTGTTCCTGCCGCGCGAGCTGAAGATGGTCTTCGACGCCGCCGCGGCGCGGGTGGGAGGCTAACCATGGCGGACCTGCTCGAGGCCTGGAACGGCGAGGCGGTGGCGGCGCGCGACGTCCCGCTGGTCCCGCTCGACCGCTTCCAGGACGCGCTCTGCGCCGCGCTCGGCGCTGGCGGCCGCGTCTCGGCGCTCTTCGGCCGCCCGCATCAGGACAACCGGGTGCTCGTCACGGCGGTCGTGGCCGAGGACCGCGAGAGCCGCCTCGGCCTGCTGTCGACCGTGGTCGGGGCGCGCTGGCCCTCGCTCTCGGCCGAGTTCCCGGCCCTGCAGGCCTTCGAGCGCGAGCTGGCCGAGCAGTTCGGGGTGGTGCCGGAGGGTCACCCCTGGCCGAAGCCGCTGCGCTTCGAGCATCCCCACGTGCCGGTGCGCGACGCCTTCGGCCGCGGCACCTCCTGGCCGGACATCCCGGGCGACTATCCGTTCTTCCGGGTGGAGGGAGAGGAGATCCACGAGGTGGCGGTGGGCCCCGTGCACGCCGGCATCATCGAGCCCGGTCACTTCCGCTTCCAGTGCCACGGCGAGCAGGTGCTGCACCTCGAGATCGCGCTCGGCTACCAGCACCGCGGCGCCGAGCAGCTCCTCCAGGGCGGCCCGGACGCGCGCGGCCTGCGCGTCGCGGAGACCATCGCCGGCGACACCAGCATCGGCCACGGCCTCGCCTACTGCCGGGCGCTGGAGGCGCTGGCCGGGATGGAGGCGCCGCCGCGCGCCTCCTTCCTGCGCGGCGTGGCGCTCGAGCTGGAGCGGCTCGCGAACCACGTGGGCGACCTCGGCGCGATGGCGGGCGACGTCGGCTTCCAGCCCACCGCCGCCGCCTGCGGGGCGCTGCGAGCCGAGTACCTGAACGCTACCGCCGAGATCTGCGGGAACCGCTTCGGGCGAGCGCTCCTCGCGCCGGGAGGCGTGCGCTTCGACGTCTCCGCCGACGAGGCGGTGCGCCTCGCCGACAAGCTGGCCGGCGCCTTCGAGCGGGTGCGCGAAGCGGTGCAGCTCTTCTTCCGCTCCCCCTCCAGCCGCAACCGGACGGACGGCACCGGCGTCGTCTCGCGGGAGCTGGCGCTGGAGCTCGGAATGGTCGGCCTGGCGGCCCGCGCCTCCGGCCTCTCGCGCGACGTGCGGCGCGACCACCCCTTCGGCCTCTTCCGCTTCTCGCACCTGCCGGTAGCGACCGCGGAGACAGGGGACGTCTTCGCGCGCGCCTGGGTGCGCTGGCTCGAGATCGAGCGGAGCGCGGCCTTCGTGGGGGACAACCTGCGGAGCCTGCCGGAGTCGCCGGTGCGGACGCAGCTGCCGGCGCTGCCGCCCGACCGGCTGGTGGTGTCGATGGTGGAGGGGTGGCGAGGCGAGATCGTTCACGTCTCCGTGACGGATGGCGCCGGACGGCTCGCGCGCCACAAGGTGAAGGACCCCTCCTTCCATAACTGGATGGGGCTCGCCCAGGCGCTGCGCGGCGAGCAGGTGAGTGACTTCCCGCTCTGCAACAAGAGCTTCAACCTGTCGTACGCGGGGCACGACCTGTGATCGAGATCCTGAAGGCGCGCTTTCGGCTGGGGAAGCAGACGGTCGCCTACCCCGAGGGCCCGGCCCGCTTCCCGCAGCGCTTCCGTGGACGGCCGGTGCTCGACCCGGCGCGCTGCCCGCCGAGCTGCGCCGCCTGCCTGGAGTCGTGCTCGACCAGCGCCATCGCCGACGCGGGCCAGCCGACCATGTCGCTCGACATGGGCCGCTGCCTCTTCTGCGCCGAGTGCGCCGAGGCCTGCCCGGCCGGCGCGCTCGACTTCACCCGCGACTACCGGCTCGCCATGCGGACGCGCGAGGAGCTCGTCGTGCGCGCCGACCGCGGCGAGGAGGCCATGCTGGCGCGCGCGCTCGACGCGCGCATGCGTGCGCTGTTCGGCCGCTCGCTCCGGCTGCGGCAGGTCTCGGCTGGCGGCTGCAACGGGTGCGAGGCGGAGCTGAACGCCACCTCCAACATCCAGTTCGACCTCTCCCGCTTCGGCATCCAGTTCGTCGCCTCGCCGCGCCACGCCGACGGCGTGGTGGTGACCGGCCCGGTGACGGAGAACATGCTCAGCGCGCTCCGGAGGACCTGGGAGGCGACGCCGGGACCCAAGCTCCTCATCGCCGTGGGCGCCTGCGCCATCGCGGGCGGCCCGTTCGCGGGGAGCCCGGTCGTCAACGACGGGCTCGCCGGCGCCATCCCCGGAGTGGAGGTGGATCTCTGGATCCCCGGCTGCCCGCCGCACCCCATCACCATCGCGGATGGGGTGCTCCGCCTGCTCGGTCGCGTGGCGGGTGACGAGCTCCGGCTGGAGGGGACGGGGATCGTGGTAGCGGAGTAGGTTCCGATCTCGTAGGGCGGGGGCTTCTCCCTGTCGGGATAGACCCCGGCATCGCCGTCTGTGACGAGCGCGCCAGCGGCCCCCCCCCCCTCAAACCGTACGTGCGGATTTCCCGCATGCGGCCTGCTGAATCTAGACCAGATGATGAGCTTGACCGCATATGAGTCTGACCTTATACTCAGCCCAGTCGATGTCCGACGGGAGCGGTAGAGAACCGCATGGCCGTCGTCAATGCGACCGACGAATTCGAGCGGTGGATCGGAGCCTTGAGCCACCGGGAGCAGAAAGCGGTGCTTCAGGTCGTGAAGATCCTGGAGCAGGTGGGCGTTGCTCTGGGCGAGCCGTACTCGAGCGCCCTCAAAGGCACGAAGCACGCCCTGCGCGAGCTCCGGCCGAAGCGCGGGGCGAGCCCGCTGCGGATCATCTACGCCTTCGATCCCAAGCGGGAGGCGCTGCTCCTGCTCGGCGGCGACAAGGGCGACGACAAGCGGTTCTACGAGCGGGCCATCCCGAGGGCAAAGCAGCTCTGGGAAGCGCACCTCGAGCACCTGGAGAAGGAAGGCGAGCGATGAAGGCCAAGACAAAGAGCTGGAAGCAGATCGAGAAGAAGCTCTTCACGCGCGAGGAGATCGACGAGGCGGAGCGGTTCGCCGAGCGCGAGATCCTCGAGATGAATCTCCGAGAGCTTCGGCAGGCCGCAGGGAAGACCCAGGAGCAGGTCGCCCGCGCCGCGAAGATGAAGCAGTCGGAGTTGTCGCGAGCTGAGCGGCGCGAGGATCACCTGCTGTCTACGTTGCGACGATATGTCGAGGGCCTCGGCGGAGAGCTTGAAGTGGTCGCCAGGGTTGGCGGCCGCGCCGTCAAGTTGCGGGGGGTTTAGACCGCCGCGTCGAAGGTGCCTATTGGCCGCCGCGAGAATATCTCCTGGCGGCGCGGCCACGCCGGCGACTGCCCTCACCCCAGCCTCTCCCCCGCCGGGTGGCTCGTCCCCCCGCCGCCGCCCGTTCACGGCGCGACGTTCCACTGGCTCACGACCCGCCGCTCGGTCTCGTACCCCAGCACCGCAGCGCGAGCCGGCCCGAACGCGAAGAGTCCGCCCGCCCCCGGCGCGAGCCCGATCCAGCACATGGCCAGGACGCGCAGGAGGTGCCCGTGCGCGAAGAGGATCGCGTCGCCCTCGGCCGCCTCGATCTCCGCCAGCACGCGCCGGGCTCGCAGGGCGAGGCCGTCGAGCGTCTCGCCCCCCGGCACGGGGTGCGTCCAGATGGTCCAGCCCGGGATCTCCCGCCGCACGTCGGTGGTGAGGCGCTGCTCATACTCTCCGTAGTCCCACTCCGCCAGGTCGGGGAGGACGCGCGCGCGCGAACCGAAGCCGGCCAGCTCGCAGGTGCGGCGCGCGCGCTGGAGCGGGCTCGTGAGCACCTGCCCGAACGTGTGCGCGGCGAGCCGCGGGCCGAGGGCGCGGGCCTGCCGCTCGCCGTCGGCCGTGAGCGGGATGTCGCTCCGGCCGGTGTGCTTGCCGGTGCGGCTCCACTCGGTCTCGCCGTGCCGGATGAGCCAGATCGCGCGTTCCGCCATGCGGGCGAGCTTAACGCGCGCCATAGCGGAGCGCGCGCGACAGGCTGGCGCACGGCGGCAGGCGTCGAAGAAGGGCGCAGTCGGGAGAGCGCGGGCACCGGCGCCGGGCGGCGTTGCCGCGCGATCGGCGTCTGCGAGGTGGAACCGCCGGTTCGAGACGGCGCCGTGCGCCGGCTGCGAAGTAGCGGACTCGCTCGCACTCTGTGCAGAGCTGCCACTTCCTCCAGGAGAAGCAACTTCACCCGTCGGGGTCGCCTCGTTGCGGCACGCCTCCATGTGCGCCCGCCCGAAGGCGTGCTCGGCGCCCAGGCCGGCATGTGACCAGCGGACACGGCGCCACTCACCAACGACGCGCCCCCTGCTTACCTCACGGCGATCCTGCAACGCTGTCGTCGCTTCGACGACCTCTCCAAGAACCAGACCTGGCACGAGACCTTCGGCCCCGACGTCGTCCCCGACGAACTCGTCCGGCGCAGGCTCTTCTCACAGCGCTGATCACTCGAGCTGACCCGACTAGCCGCAGTGGTGAACCAGGCAACGTCGTCCGCACCGTCGATGAGGTCCATCGCCCGGCGGATCGCGTCATCGAGAGCGTCGCACATCCTGGCGCCGAACTCGCGGAGCAGCGCCTTCAGCTTGCGGAGGAGGACGCGCTCGAGGTTTGACGCTCCGCTGCGGCCTCGGAGATCTCTCCCCGCGGCTGGAGCCTGCTACCGGGCGCACCGATGATTACACGGGCCGGACTCGCACCGGCTGGATCGTCCCAGTTTTCAGGACGCGACATGCGGGCGAGCTTAGCGCGAGCCATAGCGGAGCGCGCGTGACAGGGCAGCGCACGGCGGCAGGCATCGAAGAAGGGCGCAGTCGGGAGAGCGCGGGCACCGGCGCCGGGCGGCGTTGCCGCGCGATCGTCGTCCGCGAGGCGGAGCCGCCGGTTCGAGACGGCGCCGTGCGCCGGCTGGTATGGAACGACCCGTCAACTACCTAGCCCGTTTGGGCGTTTCTCGTCGGTCGCGTCCCGCCTGGTGTGGAAAACGCCGGCGGCGCGTCTTCCGCGATTCATTCACTCCGGCATGCCCTGACGCCTGCCGCTTCGCAATGACTGCTGCAGGATCTGGCCCCATCCGCGCTCTTGGGCCCCGTTGGTCGTCATCGCGATGAAGCTCTCGTGAACCAACGCGTCGGGATTCAGCAACGCTGTCCCCAGATAGCCAACTATGCGATGGACCGTCTCGTTGCACTGCCGCGCTGCCTCCCAATCTCCATCCTTGAAATGCATTCGCGCCAGGATGGTGAGCTCATGAGCGTAGAGGGCCAGAAATCGTACCCGTTCGTCAACGTTCATCACGAGGAACATCTGTCGGATGTCATCCACTACGAGCCTCCGGGTGCGTGCGCCTCAGTGTCAACAGTCTGGGTCGGCAGTGGTCGGCAGAACAGCGCTGGCCGTCTGGGAGATAATCATGCCACCCGTCGGGTTGCCTCACTCAACATCGCCGCGATCTTCTCGAAGCCGTCCAGCTTGCGCAGCCTGATCTGCCCGCTCGCCACCAGGCTGAAGAGCAGCACCAGGGCGGAGTCCTCGGTCGGGAGCGAACCCTGGGTCTTTACCCGCCGGCGGAACTCACCGTTGAGCCGCTCGATGACGTTGGTCGTGCGGATGGTCTTCCACTGTTGCTTGGGGAACCGGTAGAACGTGAGCAGTTCGTCGCCTCCCTCGTCGAGGCTGCGCACGACCCCCGGGCAACCCTTCTCCCACCTACGCCGGAACGCCTCCCGGGCAATCTCCGCTGCCTGGCCATCCTTGGCGTAGACGATCAGATGGAAGTCGTCGGCGATCTCCTCCAGCGCGTGCTTCGGCGCCTTCCGCTGCATGTTTCGAAGCTTGTGGACGGCGCACCGCTGCACCACCGCCTTGGGCCAGACGAGCTGCACGGCGCGGCGAAGGCCAGCGTTGCCGTCGACGACGCACAGCAGCGGCGCCCCGAGCTGGCGAGCGACGAGGTCGTCGAGGAACCCCTTCCACGCCTCGTTCGACTCGCTGCCGCACATCTCCAGCGACAGGAGCTGCTTCTGGCCGTCCGCCAGGACCGCCACCGCGACCAGCACCGGCGAGCTCACGACCTTCCCGGCGGTGCGCACGCGCAGCGCGATGGCGTCGAGGAGAGGTAGACGACCTCGAGCTCCTTGAACGACCGCGAGCGCCAGGCGTCGAGCGAGCCCTTGAGCGTGCCCACCACCCGAGACACCGCGCTCCTCGAGAGCGGCGCGGCCTTGAGGAGCGGTCGCAGCGCGCCTTTGATGCGGCGCGTGTTGGTGCCGGCAAGATAGGCACCGGCGATGGCTTCGTTCAGTTCCGGCAGCCGACGCTGGTAGCGGGGGAGCACCTTCGAGGACCACTCGCGCTCGCCGCCCGGCGCGAAGATCGTCGCGCGCGGCACGGTCAACGCCAGTGGCCCCGTCGGCCCGGACAGCGTCCGTTGCCGTGTGCCGTTGCGGTAGCCGTGACGGACCTTCGCCCGCTCGTACGGCGCCGCCCCCAGCTCCCCCTCAAGCTCCTCGCGGACGATGCGTTCGATAGCCACGCGGACCGCCTCGTGGATCAGCTCGCCCAGCCTGACCGGCTCGGCGTCGTGCCCCAACTCCAGCTTCCTGCGTCGCCCGGGGAGGCGGCGAGTGGATGGTGCACCCGAGGTACGACATCCGCCTCGTTGCGCCCACCTGCCGCCGAGGGGAGTGTCAGGGCTGCCAGGGAGAATACTCGCACCGCGCGACGGCAACCGGGCGCGTACGGCTTAATGCGTGACAGATCCGCGTACTTAGCTGATCATCAGGGGGAACCCGTCGGGCGTGCGAAGGAGGACCGGCACTCATCGACCGCCGCCGCTACACCTCTCTACGGGACCGCATGCGCTCGAACATCCTCAGGCAGTTGCTCGAAACGCACGCGAGCGGCGACGAAGCCGGTTTTCGCAAGGCTGCCTTGCAGCTCGCCTCCGCTGAGAGCGCGGCAGGGCACATCAGAGTGGCAGAGGAGATCCGCTCTCTGGTCGACCGTTTACCAGCCGGGCAGAAACGGTCATCGGCACTCGTAGACATCGCCGCTCCGCGCGGTGAGCTGGCAGACATTCTCGAAGGCGGTCACCGCGACGAGCGCCTACACGACATCGTCCTTTCGGACCCGACGCGGCACCTGATCGAGCGGGTTCTTCTTGAGAACCGCTCGCGCGCGTCGCTCGAACGGTGGGGTGTCGCGCCGCGGAGACGCCTGCTGTTCTACGGACCACCTGGGTGCGGAAAGACACTCGCTGCATCGGTGACCGCAGGCGAACTCGGTCTGCCGCTGATGACGGTGCGGCTAGACGCGCTGTTCTCGCGGTTTCTCGGCGCAACAGCTAACCACCTTCGCGCAGTGTTTGCCGAGATGCCCCGACGACCTGGTGTGTACCTCTTCGACGAATTCGACTCGGTGGCGAAGGCGCGAGGTGACGCTCAGGACGTGGGCGAGATGCGGCGCGTGGTCACTGCCTTCCTGCAACTCGCCGACGCAGATCGCAGCAACAGCATCTTGGTTGCTGCAACCAACTACTCCGAGCTCTTGGACCGAGCGGTGTTCCGCCGGTTTGATGTGATCGTTCCGTTCGAGCAGCCGAACGCGCACCAAATCGTCGAGCTCGTGCGGCTACGTCTGAAGGCGTTCGACATCGGCGACCCGCTGCTGCATCGCGTTGCGACAGAGCATGCCGGCATCAGTTACGCAGACGTGGCGAGAGCTTGTGACGACGCCATCCGCACGATGGCACTCGATGGGCGCGACGATCTCGCGCCCGAGGATCTCCTTGCTGCCTTCGCGCACACGGTAAGTCGGACAACCGTGCCATCCCCATAGTAAAGTACGGGCCCATGGCAGACGGAGTTCTTCCGTTCATTCGCGGGCGGATCGCCAGGACGAGTTTGTTCAGGTCTCCGGCAAGGGGCGGTGAACGTGAGATCGCACTCCCCCCCCGAAATGCCAAGCAGCAACGGAAGAGGATTCTTGAGCAGCTCGACGACATAGCTCGGACCGTGGCGGCACGGCCACCAGCGCAGCGGGACCAAGCCGCGCAGCGCGAGATCATAGCGGTTTTCCCTGAGCCAGGATTCCGGATTGAACCCGACCCGTTGTCCGACGTCCAAAGCGACGTCCGCCTCATTGCGGAAGACCCGGACACGGGTGTCGTGCTCCTCGATGCACCAGGACCGGAGCTGAAACGTCTTCGGGCGAAGCTCGAAGCCTATGTTGACGATAGCAACATCAGCAAGAAGTCGAACCTGCGGAGGAATGCAGCGACGCTGGAGCCGATCCGCGAGATCGCGCTTGCGCAGCCTGCCGACGTGGCTGGACCGCTGTTGCGGAGCGATGGTGTTCCTCCGAAGCAACACCGCTGGTTCGAGGTGACGTGCAGGGGCGGCACCCGGATGCCTGAGCAGGAGAGCGCCAAGTCCCGAAATCAGATCACCAACCAACTCCGGCGTCTCGGGCATCGCGTGCCTCCGCAGGAGTTCCTGGCGAGTGAGGTTATCGTCTTCTTCGTTCGACTGACGCTCGAGGAGATTGCTGCCCTGCAGCAAGCCGTAGACTGCATCTTCGATGTTGATCTAGCCGAGCGCGAGATCCGAGACTGGCTGCTGCTCGAGGAACAGCCCGCGCGAGACCTGCGGCGGTTCGTACTCGCGCCGCCCCCGGCGGAGGCGCCCGAAGTTGTGCTCCTGGATACGGGCATCGCGACGGGGCACCCCATGCTGAAGTCGGCGATCCGTGCCGCGATGTCGGTCGTGCCGACCGATAGCTCGCCCGAGGATACGAACGGCCACGGGACGAAGATGGCGGGGGTGGTGCTGTATGAAGACGTTGGTGGCGCCGTGCAGAACGGGAAGTACGTCGCTCCGTTCTGGCTTCAGTCTGTGCGCCTGTTGACCGCGCCCGGGGTGGGATCCGCGTCTGCGACTCATCGACCCTTCTGGCCCGCCATGACGGTCGAGGCAGTCCGGAAGGCCGACGACGCAGGAGAGGCCAACCGCACATTTGCACTGGCAGTGTCCGCTCCCAACGACTCGCTCGACCCGACGTACTGGAGCCATGCGGTTGATCAGCTTGCGTTCAATGCTGGACTCGGCAGGTTGATCTGTGTTTCGACGGGGAACGCGGACACGGACAGGGTCCAACTCCTCGTCGATTATCCAGTAATGCACTTGCAGCAGAAGCTCGAGGATCCCGCCCAGGCGGCAAATGCGCTGACGATAGGCGCATACACGCGGCGTACGAAGTTGCCGCCTGAAACCATCTACCGTGAGTGCAAAGTAATCGCGCCCGCGGGCGGCGTCTCGCCGCACACCAAGACTGGTCACATCGGGGCGCCGGGTCCAATCAAGCCCGAGATCATCCTTGAGGGTGGGAACGTGGGTTTCGATGGGGTGCTTCCGGACTCTGGCATCTCGACCTTGGTCGCACTCACCACAGGCAAGGATTACGTCCGCCACCCGCTCGCGACCATCTGCCAGACCAGTGAGGCCACTGCACACGGTGCGCACCTCGGAGCTCGCGTTTGGGCTGCCGACGCTACGCTTCGGCCGGAATCGGTTCGGGGCCTCCTCGTGCATGGGGCATCCTGGACTCCAGAGATGCGGCAGCAGTTCGAGGACCTTGACGAGCGGCTCGCAGTTTGCGGCTATGGCGTTCCGGACCCCATTCTAGCTACGCAATGCGCGCAGAACCGCGCCACGGTTATCGTTGAGGACCGAATCGCAAACGCTGTCCCCGTCGATCAACCGAAGAGGAAGCCACCTAAGCGCAAGGGAACGAAGACGACTGAGACGAAGTTTCGACGTCACGTGAAGTTCTTCAGACTCCCCGTTCCAGAATCGCTCCTGGACGACCCTGACGATCAGGTGGAGCTAAGGGTGACGCTCTCGTACTTCGCTGAGCCGAACACCTTCCGGCGCCGCGTCTCACATGGCTTGGATTTGAAGTGGGACATGCAAGGCCCGTCCGAGCGGGAGGACCAGTTCTTCCGGCGCGTCAATGATCTCGAGCGCACGCCTGGCGTTCGTGACTGGGCGAAGAGCTTCCGCTGGGACATAGGGATACTGCGCCGGAGCCGCGGCACCGTCCAGAGCGACCGCTGGACGGGGCCGGCTTCTATGCTCGCAGGCGGGAAGCTGATCGCGATCATCCCTGTGCAAGGATGGTGGGACCGGCGGCGCCACCTGCTGACGACCGAGATGCCGTTCAGCCTCATCGCGACGGTGCAGACTCAGGGTACAGGGATCTACAACGAGATCGCGGCAGCGGTGTCGGCGCAGCTGGCGGTCGAGGTTGAGGTCACCACGTAGCTCTGGCTGCGAGGGCCCGCTGTCTCGGCGATGACGGTTCCCCGCCAGCCTGCTGCAGCGCGGGCGCGCCGCCGTCATCGACCGGTACTGCGCCGGTACCGCCTCGCGAGGGGCGCTCGTCCGACCAGGGCGATCGGCCGAGGTGCAGCGCCCGCCGTAGGCCGCCCTCACTTCACTGCCCGAACCCGCCCACCGTCTCCATCGCGCGTCGAGCGGGGAAGGGATGTGACCAATGATGAGGCTTTCCACGCACGCTCCGCTGCTCCGCCGTCTTGTGCCCGGCTCGCCGATGGCATCTTGTGCCTCGCGACGCGGGTACCCGCCGCCGGAGACGGCGGGTGAGGCTACGTGAGCTCCGCCGTCACGCCGCCGGCGACGACGGCTACGATGGCGAGGCGGCGGCAGGCGGTCGCGGCGAGGCCGGCGCCCGCGCGGCGAGGTCCCAGGCGGGTTCGCGCGGCATGGCGATCCAGAGTGCGACGTAGACGACGAGGCCCCAGCCGCCGAGCAGGACCGAGAGCAGGAAGGCGAGCCGGAGGGCCGCCACCGGCACGGCGAAGCGGAGCGAGAGGCCACGCGCGACCCCCGCCACGACCTTGCCGTCCCGCGCGCGGGTCCACTCGCGGATGGGCGGATTCTCGGTGATCCAGCTCGTGCAGGCGGGGCAGCGTACGGCGCCCGGCTGATGCTCCGACTTGCAGTATGGGCAGGTCATGGGGCTCTCCTCCTCCCCTCGACGCCAGCGGCGATCGTTTATTTCGAGCCGCTCGCCGGCACCGCCCGATCGTAGAGGGCGGTGAAGAAGCGCCGGCCGGACGGGAGCGGGACGACGAAGGCCACCCGCTCGGCGAGCCCGGCGTCCGCAGCGTGCGAGCGCAGCTCCTCCGGCGGCACGAGCCGCATCGCCTCGCTCACCGCTCGCAGGCTGGCGGCCGGCGTCGCGGCCGGGCCGCCGTCCGGGAGCTGCAGCACGACCGAGAGAGCGCCGCCGGGCGCGAGCCAGGAGGCGAGGCGCGGCACCGCGCGGCGGACGTCGACGTGCTCCAGCACGAGCGCGACGTGGACGAGGTCGAACCCGCCCGCGTCGAGCTGGACCCGCTCGAGATCGGCACAGCGGAGCTCGAGCGACGCGCCGAGCCGCATGAACCGCTGCCGGGTGACGGCGAGGTAGGAGAGGTTCACGTCGAGCCCGACGGTGCGGCGCGTGACGGCCGGGTCGACGTGCTCGAGCCCATTCCCGGTCGCGACGCCGAGCACCGCCAGCCGCCGCGGCCGGCGCGCGGCGTAGACCTTGCCGAAGATGGCCGACAGGGGCGCGAGCTCCCCGATGCCCGCCGGGCCCATGTGCGCCTCGTACTCGGCGGCGGAGACGAGCGACCAGGGGTTCTGGCGTGGCATGGCGCAGGACTATACCGGCCGCGCCCCCTCGGAACCTCGCTGTCCGACCGCGGCGGTGCGTGTGGCACGGATCGCTGGCGCTTTGACCCGGGTCAGCCGCGCCCTGTCAGCGTCCTACCTGCGCGCCGATCCGCTCCGTCGTCGATCCGGGTAGTTGCGCGCTGCGCCTCGATATCGGTTGACGATTCGTGATCGTGGAGGAGGCATCCATACGCACCGTCAGGTACCGTCTTCGCTGCGGCAACGCCTTTCCCTCTCACGCGAGGAACCCTGCACATGAGACTCACCCGCCTCTTCGTCGTCCTCTCCGTCTTCTGCGGCCTCGCCCACCTCACGCCGGCGCACGCGCAGGAGCGCACCGCGGTCAACTCCGTGTTCGCGGAGGGCCTCGGGCCCGGACTGGCCTACTCGCTCAACTACGAGCGGACCCTCGAGAACGACTTCGGTCTGCGGGTCGGGGTGAGCTACCTGTCCGTCGGCGCCTCGCTGTCCTCCGGCTCCGGGACGATCGACGCATCCGCGGGCTTCCTCTCCGTCCCGGTGGTGGCGAGCTACCTCGGCATCGCCTCCGGCAACAACGTCCTCGAGCTCGGCCTGGGCGGCATCTTCGTGCATGCGTCAGGCACCGGCAGTGGATTCGGCATGAGCTCCTCCGCCTCCGGCAATGTGTTCTTGGGGACGGCCGTCGTCGGGTACCGGCGCCAGCCGGTCAACGGCGGGTTCATGTTCCGCGTCGGCCTGTCCGCCCTGGTCGGCAAGGGCCTCGGCTTCGACGTGACGGATCCGGAGAAGATGGGCGTCATCCCCTGGCCCTACATGAGCCTCGGCGCGACGTTCTAGGCCGGAAGCTCCCCGTCACTCCTGGATGTTCGTGCCCGCCGAGGCAGGTTCCTCGGCGGGCACGGCTGTCTTCGGACCGCGACCCCGACTGCGACGGGCGCGCCCCCTCACCCCAGCCCTCTCCCCGCCGGGGGAGAGGGAGGATGGAACCGCTCACCCCCCCCCCGCCGGCGTGAGCGGCGACTCGGCCAGCCAGAGCCGCTTCGCATCGCAGTCGATCTCGACCAGTCCGCCGAGCGGGAAGATGAGCTGGGGATCGGTCCGGCCGAAGTCGACGTTCGCCACCACCGGCAGATCGCGGCGGCCGAAGTCGCCCGCCACCACCTCCGCGAGCTCGCGCTCGAGCGCGTCGCGCTGGCTCTCGTCATAGCCCCGCGGGCGGCCGACGAGGAGGCCGGCGATGCGGTCGAAGAGGCCCTGCACGCCGTAGCCGTACAGGGTGCGCCGCACCGCCTCCGGACCCGGCTCCACCTTCGAGACCTCGAGGAAGAGGACGCGGCCGTCGAAGAAGGCGGGCGCCGGCCAGTAGGCGGTCCCCTTCAAGAGCTCGAGCGCCTCGAGGCCGCCGCCGAAAAGGCGGCCGCGCACCCGCCCTCGCCCCTGCACGACGCGCCATCCCCGGTGATCCTCGCGCAGGCGCGGCGGCTCGGCGTCGCTGGCGCGCTCGGGATCACGCTCCAGGTAGGCCCCGTACGGCCGGTACTCGTACATCTCCTGCCGGCCGAAGAGGAGCGCCCGCACATGGGCGAGGAAGGCGGTCGGCACGCCGCCGGCCTGGGCCAGACCGGACATGACGCTCGGCCCGTGGAAGGCGACCAGGCCGGCCTGGTTCGCGAGCGCGAGCAGCGGCGTCGCGTCGGAGGTGGCCATCAGGATCTTGGGGTCACGCCGGAACACCTCCGGGTCGACGAAGGGGAGGATGCGCACCACGTCCTCGCCGCCGGCGGTGGCGAAGACGGCCCGCACCTCCGGATCGCGAAACGCGCGGTGCAGGTCTTCGGCGCGCGCCCGGGGCTGGCTGCGCAGCCAGGCGCCGTCGGCGCGAGCGGTCTCGAGCTCCCGGACCTTGAGGCCGAGCGCGTGCCGCAAGACGCCCACCCCCTGCTCGTAAGCGCGCGGAAAGCGGACGGCGAGCCCTGAGGACGGTGAGAAGAGGGCGACCGTGTCGCCCGCACGGAGCGCGCGGGGGCGCAGGAGTTCGGCCGGGATCGGCATCAGGCGGGCAGGCCGCGCGCCTCGAGGATGAGCCGGGTCCGTAGATCGAAGAGATTCCGCTCCAGGCCGGCCGGGAACTGATGCGGGTTCACGAAGCGCTTCAGGCCGGCGTGCAGGAGCCCGAGCTCGTCGGCGGTGCGCTGGCGGCAGGCGGCGAGCGTCGGCCGCTCGTAGACCAGCTCGCCGCGGCGGAAGATGGGCCGGAGCAGGTCCGCGCCGGGCGCGTCGGCCGGGATCTCGCGCCGGCGGGTATGATCGAGGGGATCGACGATGACGGGCCGGTCCGGGATCCCGGTGAGCTCGTCGTAGATGCAGTCGGCCAGGTACTCACCGTCATGGCGGTAGCGCCTGACCTGGAGGACACCCGGAACGCTCGTCTTGCCCGACTGCTCGGAGAGCTTCACGCGGTGGACCCAGGCCCCGCCGGGCCGGCGCACCGCCCCGAGCTTGTAGACGCCGCCCAGCGCGCCGTCGTCGGACCCGGTCACGAGGCGCGTGCCGACGCCCCACACCGCGATGCGGGCGCCCTGCTCGCGCAGGCTGTCGATGATGCGCTCGTCGAGCTCGTTGGAGGCCAGGATGGCGGTCTGCTCGAAGCCGGCCGCGTCGAGCCGGCGCCGCGCCTCCTGCGAGAGCCAGGCGAGGTCCCCGGAGTCGAGCCGGATGCCGGACAGCTCGCCCCCGTTCGCGCGCAGCCAGCGCCCGGTCTCGATGGCGTGCTCGACGCCCGCCAGGGAGTCGAAGGTGTCGACGAGGAGGACGCAGTTGCCGGGCATGGCCGCGGCGTAGGCGCGGAAGGCCTCGCGCTCGTCGTCGAAGAGCATCACCCAGGAATGGGCGTGGGTCCCCCTCACCGGGATGCCGAAGAGCTTGCCGGCGAGGACGTTCGAGGTCGCCGCGCAGCCGCCCAGATAGGCGGCGCGCGAGGCGGAAAGCGCGCCGTCGAAGCCCTGCGCGCGGCGGGCGCCGAACTCGAGCACCGGCGCGCCGCCGGCGGCGAGGCAGACCCGCGCCGCCTTGGTGGCGATGAGGGTCTGGAAGTTCACGAGGGTGAGGAGCGGCGTCTCCAGCAGCAGGCAGGGGATGATGGGCCCCTTCACGCGCAGCACGGGCTCCCAGGGGAAGACGGCGGTCCCCTCCGGCACGGCGTCGAGGTCGATCTCCAGCCGCAGCCCGGCCAGGTGATCGAGGAAGCCCTGCTCGAAGAGCGGCGCGCCGCGCCCGTCCTCCTGCGCCGCGAGGTACGCGAGATCGGAGTCGTCGAAGCGGTAGCGCGCCACGTACTCGATGACAGGCTCGAGCCCGGCCGCGATCGTGAACCCGCCCTGGAACGGGTTCTTGCGGAAGGAGAGCGTGAACGCCGCCTCGTCCCCGGCGATGCCGCTCTTCCAGGCGGCGGCCGCCATCGTGATCTCGTAGAAGTCGGTGAGGAGGGCGAGCGACGGGCGGTAGAGGTCGGTGGGGACGGCCATCGCTCGCCCGGCTGCTACTTCAGCCCGCCCTTGATGAACGTCGCCAGCGCCTTGATCTGCTCGTCGGTGAGCTTGCCCTTGTACGCAGCCATCTTGGGCGGCTTGCCGTTCTCGATGTCCTTCACGAGCTCATCGAGCGGCTCCTTGGCCTCACCGGAGAGGTCCTTCGCGCCGAGCTTCTTCCCCATGGGCGTCTGGCCCTTGCCGTCCGGCCCGTGGCAGCTCGCGCACTTCTGGGCGAAGAGCGCCTTGGCGTCCTCGGCGGCGCGGGCGGGCGTGGCGAGGGCGACGGCGAGAAGGAGGGCCAGGGCAGAGATGATGCGCTTCATGTTCTCTCCTTGTGGATGGCAGCTGCGGGTGAGTCGCGGCTAAGAGGTGGCGTGCGGTGCGCCGTGATCATGCTCGGCCGAGCGCGCCGGCGCCTGGAATGTGCCGGTCAGGATGGGCACCGCCACCTTCACCAGCAAGGTGAACACGAGGAAGCCGACGCCGAAGATGCCGGCGGCGATGCCCCACTCGATGGCGGTGGGGGTGTACTCGTAGATCTCGCCGAGGGTATCGGGCGTCATGCCGGGGATGACGAGTCCCATGCCCTTCTCGATGTAGACGCCGGCCCAGATGAGGAGGCAGCCCAGGTTCAGCGTCAGATAGGACCGCCGGGTCCGTGGCACGAGGAAGAGCACGAAGGCGACGACGCTGCACCCGAGCGCGAGCCAGGCGAAGGGCACCAGCGCCCGGTGTGGGCCGATCCCGCTCCACAGGTACTGCGTGTAGAGCAGGTGCTCGGTGGCGGAGTAATACTCCTTGAAGACCTCGGCGCCGAGCAGGAAGAGGTTCACGAACATGGCGTAGGCCATGAGCTCGGCGATCTTGAAGATGGCCTCGTCCTTGATCTGGATGCCGGCGGTCCGGCGCAGGATC
>Ga0137379_10002311_pt1 | contig 17677 bp, 23 predicted proteins | sample SagtaG_18_FD_104812 | JGI IMG/M metagenome (GOLD analysis project Ga0137379, IMG submission 104812) | Vadose zone soil microbial communities from Sagehorn Ranch, Mendocino, California, USA - Sage2_L_80_16 metaG | ecosystem: Environmental > Terrestrial > Soil > Vadose zone | place: USA...
GGCCGCCAGGAGCAGCTCCGGCGCGTCCCGGCCGGCCGGCGCCGCGATGGCACCCCGGATGTCGTGCTCGTGCGACAGCACGTCGAGGAATCCCGCCCACATGCCGCCCTTGCTGATCAGGGCCTCGATGCGCGGTGCCAGCTCACCCCATTCGGCCACCAGGTCGGCCACGGACCTGTCCTTGCGGGCCGTGACCTGCGCCGCGGTCCAGTCATCGGTCGGTGGACTGGTGAGGCGGCCGCTGAGCACGTCTTCGGCGACCGCGACGACATGCGCGACCACGTCGTGCACCGACCAGGCCGGGCAGGCGGGCACCGGAACCCCCGCCGGTTCGGACACCTCGGCGGCCAGGCCGGACAGCCGTACCCGCACCATGCCGTACAACGCGCCAAGATCGGTCTCCGTCATGCGGACCATCGAAGCACATCGGCTTGTCCGCGGCCGTAGGCTGCGGTTCATGAACGTTCTGGACCAGTTCGCGCTGCACGGGCGGAAAGCGCTGGTCACCGGCGGGAACCGGGGGCTGGGAAAGGCATTCGCGACCGCGCTCGCCCAAGCGGGCGCCGCAGTCGCCATCGCGGGACGCGACGCCGACCGCACCGCATCCGCCGTGCGCGAGGCGGCCGCGGCGGGCCTGACAATAATCCCGCTCGCCGCCGATATCACCGACGACACCGACGTCGATCGCATGACCGACCAGACGGTCGACGCGTTGGGCGGACTGGACATCCTGGTGAACAATGCGGGAACCTGCTTTCACAACGAATCCTGGCAGGTCACCGACGCGGAATGGGCGCAGGTTTTCGATCTCAACGTCCGCGCATTGTGGAAATGCAGCCTCGCGGCCGGACGCCACATGGCCAAGTCAGGCGGCGGATCGATCGTCAACATCGGATCGATGTCCGGACTGATCGTGAACCGCCCCCAGTGGCAGCCCGCCTACAATGCGGCCAAGGCCGCGGTCCATCAGCTCACCAAATCCCTGGCCGCGGAATGGGCGCCACTGGGCATCCGAGTCAACGCGGTCGCTCCCGGATACGTGAAGACGGAGATGGCCCCAGTAGACCGGCCCGAACTACGACGATACTGGATCGAGGACGCACCCCAACAGCGATACGCCCTCCCCGAGGAAATCGCCCCCAGCGTGGTATTCCTGGCCAGCGACGCCGCAGCCTTCATGACAGGCTCCGTCCTGGTAATAGACGGCGGATACACCGTCTGGTGACCCACAATCCGAACTGTTCAGTGATCGACAGGACACTGGCCAACAACCAAGCCAACCACCTTGCCAACGCAAGGAACTCGCACCGTGGGGGTCTGGGGGGTCGCCCCCCAGAACATACGACGAGCGACCCGGCGAAGGCGCGCAAGCGCCGAGCAGGGTCGCCCCGAGCGAGTGGACTTCCTCTCGACCTACTCTAACCGTCCTGACCTCCTACAAGATCTTGCCGAAGCAACCCGTCAGCTTGACCGAGCTGTGCAGAGCACTGAGCCTGACGAGTCAGCAAGCGTTCGTACCCTTGCTCCGGTTTATCGCAAGCACTACGTGGCCGAACGGCTTGGTGAGATGGTCATCAAGACCATCATCGAAGACTTTGAGTCTGGTACAGCCCGTCACTTGCTGGCCGACCGTCACGGCATCAGTGTGCGGACGGTTGGGCGGCTGCTGAAGCGGCATCGGGACGAACAGAAGGGGTGACATAGCGCATGAGCCAAGCCGTTGCGGGTTTAGCCAGGTATCGGGTCAGGCAGTGCTTCGTACCATCGAATAAAAGCCTGATACAAAACTTCGGCGATTTTCGTAGACTCGGCAAGCTCAACTGTGTACCCCAGCCACTCTATCGTCCACCCCTTGTGGCCAGCCAGTACCGAGCCAACGCTCTCCACAATAACCGTGCCTTGTCGTGCAATGACGTGGCCGTTGACCGTCACCTTTAGAACGCCCATACCGCGCGAGTCAATATTTCTTGACCGTCCGCGCTCGTTCAGGTAGTCGTCAAAGTGTTCATTAGTGTTGCGAACATCAGCCAAGAACGGTGTTCGTTGACTAAAGTCACCAAGGGCTTGTTCGAGATCAATTGACGGTTGACCCCAAGCCTTGAGTGCCATCCCTACTGCTCGTTCAAGGCGTCGGAGTGCCATCAGGTAGCAGTTGAAATCAACCTCATAGCGTGCAATTTTGCTATCAAAGAAGCGTGTATCTTCTGAGCCATCTTCAACGAGTCGATAGTAGAACGCCTGGACGCCGCGAATCCATGTTGTTGCGTACGACCAGGCCATCTCAATGACATGGCCCTTGCTGTGGTTCATGTTTCCCGTAGCCTTCGATCTCGCAACATCTCTCGGCAGTTTGGGGTCGCACGACTTCGCAAGTGACGATCAGGAATCATCCTCACTCATCCAACCCTCGATTTTGCCATCGACATCAGGGTCATACAGCCGTAGACGGTCGAGTGCCTTGCGCCGATCTTCGTCTGTAAAGAGGTCGTCGAAATATGGATTAAGCACAATGGCCTCAACACTCCAGTGCAGCATGCCGGCTTCCTGGAGTCGCTCAAGGCCATACACAACATCTTTACCGTAGAGTAGGCGGTAGGCCGTAGCCCTGCCGCCTTCACGCGTCAGCATATCGAGAAACCATCTGGCCCTGTAGTTGATCGTACGAGCCAGGTGTCGATATGCCTGATACATACGTTCCGTCAGTTCACGCGCTAACATCTCGCTACGGTCATGCTCGATGGAAGTCACCCTGTTGCCGCCTTTCTAGGAGCCAGCCTCGATTACTACTCCATCGTCATTGGCCGAGCGAATGTTACAGGCCACTCGCGGCCTTCGATAATCGCATCAGGTCAAATACGGCCTGTATTTATCGTCCTCACCCCTCCACCTGCACCCGGTTCGCGGCCAACGCCGAACCAACCACAATCGCCAGCAGGCCGAGTACCGTTGCCCACGTAATACGCTCACCAAAGAGCAGCCAGCCGAGTACCACCGTGACGCCTGGCGACAGGTAAAACGCCAAGGTGGCCCGAGCTGGGCCAGCGCGGGCGATCAGGCCGTAGAACAACGTCAGCGTAAAGCCAGTAAAGACGATACCGAGTGCTACCAAGGCAAGTGTCGCTTTGAGCGCTGGCACGTGATGGGGCAGCGTTAACGCACCAGGAATCAGCAGCACTGCGGTCGAAACCAACATGGCCGTGGTGGCAATACCAAGTGGCTGGATAAATGTCAGTTTTTTGTGAATCAGCAGCGCCCCGACCGCGTAACACAACGCCGCCAGCACCACCAGCGCCCCACCGAGTAGCGCATGGTCACCAGTCCGCAAGTCACCGCCGAATATGAGTACCAGGCCGGCTAGGCCAAGCAGCAGGCCACAGGCACCGCGCAACCCTTGAGGCCGTTCGGACGGGTCAAACCGAATGGACAGCAGCGCCACGAACAGCGGTTGCGCCCCAATGAGAATGCCGGTGACGCCGCTTGACAGCCAACGCTGCCCAAAAGTCAGGGACAAGAGCGGCACAGTGGACTGGATAAGCACAGTGAGCAATACCCACCCCGGATGCTCTTTGAGTGGCACCAGCACCTTCCGGCGAATGGCGATCGGCAGAAGGATAACGGTGGCAAGAAACACGCGGCCAAGCACCACCAGCAGTGGAGAGAATCCTTGCAAGGCCAGCGCGATCACCAGGTAAGCCGCGCCCCACAGAAATGACAGCAGCAACAGTCCGGCCCACGTCCAGCGGGTCATATCTTCGCTGCTTCACTGGACGGCCAACCAGCACACATACCCTGAAGCCTAGCCGACCGTCTGAATGAGTGCCTGCACCGTGTCTTGGCGGCTATACGGAAGGAATCCAGGCAGTAGTTCCCGTACTCGCCGTTGGTTGCGGCCGGATTCGGTGGCCAGCGCTTTTTGAAAGGCGCTGCAAGCGATTTCGGCTGCCGCGACCAACTCCGCCGTACTGATCCGCTGTTGCACACCAAGCAGATGTGCCGCTGCCAGGTCGATTTGCGTACCGGATTGTTCGCGCACGTACTGCTCCGGCAGTGAGGCACAGGCAGCTTCGAGGGTCGCAATCGCGGCTTGGTAGTGACCAAGCCGGGTCAGGCACCGGCCTTTCAACCGGATAATATGGCACTCGGCATTGAAGAAGCTCAACCAGGCCGGTACATCGTCCGGGTACACGCTGTCAAACAACACTTCTGCCCGGTGCAGTGCCCGCGCACCGGCAACCTTGTCTCCGACAAGCGCGTATGCCTCCCCGATTGCTTCAAACAGCCAGGAGCGGACGGCCGGATTGACGCCGAACTGCGGGTTTTCGGCGATCCGCAGTGCTGCCTGTAGCAAGCGCAGCGCTTCCGAACCTCGTCCGGCATGCAAGTGGATGTAACTCATAACGCCCAGGGTATAGGCGTGCAGGCTGGGGTCTTCGCCTTCTTCGGCTGCCGACAAGGCCAGACCGCAATATTGGCGAGCCGTGGCGTAGTCCTGGCCGTCAATTGCCAGCCAGGCGGCCAGTTGCGCGACATCGCCCAGATCCAAGATGAACCGGCGGTACAAGCCAGACGGCACCCGGTGCGCTGCATCGAGCAGACGGTTGAGGTGAGCAACCGTATCGCTGTATACGGTGCGCGCTCCGGCTTGGTAGTCGATCTGCCGGTAGGTATTGGTCAGCATTTCAAACTGCGTGAGCAGTTCGGCATGGAGGGGTGGCTGCAAAGCACGGTTGGTCGAACACTCGCCAGGTGCCGGTCGTCTGGCCTGCCAGCCATCTATCTTGGCGCGGTAGGTGGCCAGTTCGGCTATCCGGGCTTCTTGCTCCTGCTCGACCTTGGCGGCCTCGAACTCGTGGAAGGCCGCCAGGAGTGCGCCGCCAGCGTTGCACATTTCGTCGGCTTTGCGCCAAAACCGTTCGTCCGCCCGACTGCGGCCCTTCTCGATGTGAACCACGGTGGTGCGGTCGTAGCTAACGGCCTGGGCCAATTGGCCTTGGGCCAGCTCGGCGACCTGGCGGAAGGTAGCCAGGCGGTCGCCCAGGGCACGGCGCAGCTCGGCGATGGTCTCTGGCTCACGGGCCATGTCGCTCACACTCTCATACGTCCGGCTTGCCACTGGCAACAGTCAGCATAACCGCAGGTGGTTGCTGGTGTGGCAAGGCGGGCACACATGTTGGCGCACGGTTCGACACGCCAACCAAAGTGAGCGTCAGGCACCCGGTGCCGGGGTTGCCGTGCTGGTCAGACCCCGCGCGGCAACATCGAGCATTCCCTGACGCCGTGCTCGGTGACATGCCCCGTCTCCGGCGCTGGGTGCCGCCCAAATGGCAATAGACACCCCGGAGACACCCACCATGCCCGCAACGCACAAGAAGGACTCCATCGCCCTCACCCCCGGCATCCCTGACCCGGACCGTCTCGGCTGGTGGTTGGTGAGTTCCTGGGAGGTGGACGCCAGTTTCTGTGAGGTGGTTCGCCACTTCCTGACGGCCTACGTCGGTGGGTTGCAAGGTGAACGCAGTGTGGCCCGCCAGCTCGCCTACTGGGAGGGGTATCAGGCGGCGCTCAAAGAGGCACCGACCGATGAATTGGTTGGTGCTGGGGCCTGGCAGTGGCACGACGACATGGTGCGGTGTGTTGATGACTGCGTGGCTGTCTTCCGGGAGAAGGCGCGGGCGGAAGGATTGGCAACCGTGCCAAAGCCGTTTCGGCCGGGGCAAGTGTCGTGAGGGAAGAAACATCTGCACTACTCACTGCCCTCAACAAACTCGATGAGGCCATGACTACTGTCCTGCTCGGCCTCCTGGAGAACACGTTGCCTGCTTCCAAGCAAGTGGCGTTCGGTGACTTGCTCATTGCCGCCGGAGAATTGTTGCAAGAGCATGCTCGGGCAGAACAGCCAGCAGGTATTGACGATGACAGTAGTCGCAACGAAAGCGCCAGTGATGACGACGATTCCATCCAGCAGTCGTAGAAAGAGCCAAATGCAGATGAAACAAGCGCTTGGGATTGCCGCTGATTCGTATGTGATGCTGGATGAACGGTGTCATATCCACTGCGAAGTGCGCCATGATCAACTTGAGTTCAGGTTTGGTGGCGGACTGAACGGATTGCATGTGGTCATGGATGGCGGTGGGTTTCAGAAGTTCATGGGGCTGGCGATGGATGTTGTAGGGCGGCTGAGTGAGGTAGAGGGGGTTGAGTGGGAGGCGTTTGTGGTCGGGGATGACGACGGGCACGAAGATGAGCAAGCATGCCCTGGATGAGGGAGAGCACAAACGCAGAGAGCATGGGCGACATACCGAGCACCGCGAGAACGCGGTGTCGGTAGCCGCCCTGCTTGAGGCGGCTTTGCGGGAGGGGCGGGGGTTGTGGGTAGTGTGGGGAGACAACGGCGGGTCGGTGCGTGATGACGAGATTGAGCACCGTGGTACGTCAAGTGACTGACGTATGGAAGCTTCGGGTTGTAGTTGATCTTGGACTGAAGCTGTGTTATAAGTAGTTGGTTAAACGAGGTTTCGAGCGTGGCGGGCGAGACGCCGCAGAGTGGCGAAGTATCAGGCGAACAACGCTTACAAGGCTTACTTCTCACGGGAGAAGGAGTTGCCTTTCTGACGGACGAGCACAGGGAGCTGTTACGGCAGGTGGCCAGCGTCTATGCTGGCGGCAGGGCGGTGGAGCTGACGGTATTCAGACCCGGGGGCACAGAAGGTTCTGTTCACGAGCAAGCTGAGAATGAGACGCAGCCAGTACCAGCGACATATGAGGACTTCCACACATTTGCGGCTCAGCATGGGTATACAGACCAACAGGCGGCGAGAGCGTACACTCGAATTGTAAGTACACAGGAGGCAATTGAGGCAGTCCGCTCTCATGGCAAATACGCTGATATCTTGCGATCATACCCGCCAATTCGTATCCTCGGCAAGGATGACCAGACACGCGCTCGCCATAAGATTATTGACTTGCGGAGCGTTTACGAGCGGTTCGTTGCTGCCGACCTCGACACAAAGGCATGGGACCGTGCGAGTCCCAGGGCGATAGCATTCATTGCACGACTAGTGAATGAGAAGGTCGAACCGGATGAGCCACTCCCGACTGATCCTAATTTCTATCGGCTGTATCGGTAGCTTCGTTAATGGCTTCGAGTTCGGACAGGAAGGCGTCGACAGTCAACATGAATTCTTCAGCTCTGCGCGAAATCTGATAATGGTAAAGCAGCCTACTGATTCCTCCTCCCTGATATGATGGGTTGCCGCCTTCATACCTCGGGCTATCATATCGAATTCGTGCCCATTGTGGATTCTTGCTCGGCAGTAGACCATGCCACACTTTTCGCCACGTCTTGAAACCCTCAAAATCTTGTTCTTCTTGGGAACAGCGCCGCAGCTCAGCATCGACGATCGTGTACAGCTCTTCTAATATGCTTTCTTTCCGGCTGCCAAGGAGATCGCGGAATATGCACGTCGTCAAGGAGCCGATATAAGTCTCGCCGCTGGTATCGAAGGCTACAATGCTTCGATACTGAAGTATTCGAGCTGCTTCGTCAAACACTTCTTGTTGTAGCCATTCGGCAGTAATTCCAAGCGACCTTCCGAGCAATATCGACAACCAGCCGCGGCCGAGATCGGTGTTACGCCTCATACACAACAGTTCGATGAGTCGTGTGGCAGCAGGCTCTTCTCTACTCAGCATGTCGAGTAGCCGCCTGTAGTGCGTTGAAATACGCCGCCGCCAAGGGACATCGGCCATTTCGAAGAAAACAAGTGGCGAGAACTTCAGATGATGAAGTACGTCATCAATTCTGTTTTCCGTGTCACGCACAAGCCGTCTACATGCTTGCTCTATAGCAAGCGGCCTATACCCGGCTGCGTCGATGAGCACCCTCACTTCATCATCACTAATGTCCTCTATACAGCTTTGAACGAACTTTGTGGCCTCATCAACGGTCATCGGTGGGACATCGATCTTAAAACATCCGTCAAGCTTCTCAGTTGCGGTTAGAACAAATATTACTGCCTTCACACCGACCTCAATCAGGTTATTCACCAGCGAAACGTTACGCACGTCATCAACGACCAGAAATGGCGGCGCGGAATTTGCTGTGAGCATCTCGCCAAATCGTGCGACAACCACTTCCTCAGTTCCAAACTCCACAGGAAAATCGAAACCAGGAGTCGGAATGGCAACTCCTGGAATTCGCGACCCCTCCCCATACATCTCATATCGTTGATCTGAAGACCAGCTATCACGACCATCGTCAATGAATATTGATCGACCATGCTGGTTCTTTTCGTGACGGATGCATAGCTCCTTGGCAAGTCGAGTCTTACCTACTCCCTTGTCTCCAACGAATAAGATAACGCGATGGTTTTCTAACGCCTCGGCGAATAGCTTTTCGAGCGTTGGGCGCTCCACATACGGCCAGATAAATGGTTCTCTAAAATCGCCACCGGCCATATTCCGAACGCGAGGGATGTTTCCTTGGAGAGTTTCATGCAATTCGAATATCGCCTGGCCAACGGCCAGGATAATGCGCTGCTCATGCTTTCCGCTCCTATCACGATTGTCGCTGAATGCTTCAACATCGATCGGCGGGTCAAGCTGCTTACCGGCATCCTGTTGACGTCGCTGTAGAGAAACTACTGCTATTCCGCTATCGAGATCAAAGAGTTTGTGCGCTGCCCTATGCTCTTCGTCAGGTAGGCGTGGAAGTGCCGCCGCTATCAATGTGAAGACCCTCTTCGCCTTAGATGCCTTCTCCTTAAATTGGAATAAGTTACCGGCAATTCTGAGTAGGGTCGGTAACTGATCATACGGGTCATTACGGAGCCCGTTGATCGACCGACTCCGCACAGTGAACAGCTCACTGGCGATCGGCGAAGCTGTCTTGATCCACTCTGGCGTCCGCGGCACATGTACATCATGCCTGCCCGTGCCCCGTAAGCCGCGCCAAGACCCGTTCTACTCCCCGTACCCGCCTGGATCCTGATGGTTGGGAGTGCCCGCTGGCAGTTCCTTCTGCGAAGCCCACCGACAACTCAAGATCGAAAGGAGCCAGGGACATGTCCGACCTTGCCTGGTATGAGGGCGGTATATCTGGTCAGATCGTCCATAGTGACAGACGTGCGCAGGCTGTCGTGCGCCGCCGGATCGGGTGGTGACGGCCGTGGTCACGTTCGTCATCGTCATGACGGCGCTGTGCTGCCTCGCGGCGTTCGGCACGCTGGTGGTGTTTGCCCCTCGGGAGACCGAGCGTCAGAGTATCCAGCGCGAGGCCCGTGCAGCCGAAGCCCGGATCATTGCCATCGCTCGCCAAGCTCAGGCCGCGATCATCGCGGAGGCCATCCGGCGGGCAACTGACCCGAACCGGCGGTGACGTGACATGCACCGTCTTGGCCCAATCATGGGCAGAGTGGCCGCCATCATCGGCGGGCTACTCGGTGTCGGCATCGTGCTGCGGCTCATCGTGGCTATCTTGCAGCCGGTACTACCGAGTGGCCTCATGCAGTCGATTAATGCCGGATGGGGCATGTTGTACGCCATCGTTGCTCCTGCACTGCCGCCAATCATTGCGGTCGGCATCCTGGGCGCGGCCTGGTGGGTTATTGCCAGCCGCCATCGGTAGTCGGATCGCCTCACTCATCTAATACCTCTGTATAACCTGTCCGACCACACCTGTGTCCAAATCCAACCCGGAGGGAGTTATTGCCGTGTTCTTGTTCCTGCTGTTCCTGATGTGCCCGCTGGCGTTCGTTCTGTTCTTTGTGTTCCTGGCGTCCGGGGCCTGGCCAATTCTGTTGGTGCTGCTGGTCGTTGGCGTCATTGGTGGAGCGGTCCGGCTGGCTATTCGGAAGTAGGCGGAACTCGCTCGTCACCAAAGACGATCGACGTCAAATTTTCACACCAACCAATCTCAGCGAGGAGGCGACATGTGCCCAGACGTACCAGAACTCGGCAGGCCAGGCGGGCTGAAGCCCGTGATCGGCAGGCGCGCGAGCAGGCGTACTCCGAGCTGGAGACGGAGCTACATCGGGAGTGGCGGAATCGGCCGATCAGTGACGAGCTGACCGAGAACCTGGCCAGTGACCAGGCAATGACCCAGGCTGACGCACCTTTGGAGCTTAACGCTCAGCCCAATCAGTAAACCACGTACCGACGTGGTGTTGTTCATTCTACGTCTTGCTTGTCGCATCTCTGCGACATATAACAATAAGTAGGGTTGTTGCACGTGTGCGACGAGGACGTTTCCTTGCTCCTGCACGTGCAACGCCCGTCTCACCACGACAACTAATGGAGGCATTTGGACAAACATCATGGGTAGCGAGTGGCGGATTCGAGTTACCGGCAAGCAGCGTCAAAACCTTGACGTGGCCTTGCTTGTCCAGGCCGTTATGGCTCTGGCCGAGCAGTTTGCCGAAGACGAGCGCAAGCAAGCCGTACAACAACCATCCAAGTCGACCGTCATACCGTCCGAACAGCCAGGTCCAGAGGTGGTGTCATGAGTATATGGCTGCTACCAGTTGTGTTGTCGCTCGGCGGCCTGGTGGTCTTCGGCGTGGTACTGCTGGCCCGACAGATGGAAGGCGGAAGCTGGCGCCGGTCGCTGACAGCTTACCGGTTGCGGCTGGCCAGTGATCTGTCTGTTGACGACGTCGCTGCTTGGCTCTCGACCGTCAACGCGGCTACGCACGCGCCCCTGTTCTCACTGCTGCCAGCGCCGCCGATCGCCCTTGAACTGGTCGCCAGCAAACACGGCATCGAGCATGTCTTGTTGGTGTCGGAGACCATGCAGGGCGTCATGCTGGCGAACCTGCGTTCCAGCTTGCCGGGCGTCCGGGTCGAAAGATTGCCAGACTATCTTACTAATAATAGGCCACGGTGTCAGATGGCCGCTGAGGCAGTAATTACCAACCACGCTCGACCATTGGCCCATGACCGTGCTGCCGTGGCTAGTGCGACCATTCTCGGAAGCCTGCAACCGCTCTACGGCAACGAACAGGTCGTTATCCAGTGGATCGTGACCGGTGGCGGCATCCCGAAGCCTATTGCGTCCGTGTCGGCAAATAGTCAGCAATCGAATAATGCGGGTTGGTTTGTAGATAGTCATGTCTCGGCCGACTCCGAAGCCGTGCGGGCTGCGCGGGCCAAGCAGCAAACGCCGCTGCTGCGTTGTTCTCTGCGCGTTGGTGTTGTCGCCAACGACCGTAAACGGGCTGTCAGCATATTCGGCAAGGTGTGGGCCAGTTTCCGCATCCTGAACGCCCCTGGTGTCGGTATTGTGCGACGTTGGTGGTTGCCCGTTGGTTGGGTTGCCGACCGGATGCAGGCTTTGCATGTGCCCCTGTTCGTCTGGCCATTGACGCTCAATACCCGTGAACTGGCGGGAGTTATCGGGTTTCCGGTGGGCGGGCTGCATCTGCCAGGCGTATCAACGGGTGCCGCTCGCCAGTTGCCAACGCCGAGTAGCGTGGCGTGGTCAGGCGCCGTGCTCGGCGCGAGCAACTACCCAGGCAGCGAAAACCGGTCCGTTGCTTTGCGCCGTGACGACCGCTTGCGCCACGTCTGGGCGATCGGGCCGACCGGTTCGGGTAAGTCGACCTTGCTGGCAAATCTCATCCGGCACGACATCGACTCAGGTTCCGGCTTGGTCGTTATTGACGCTCGCGGTGACCTCATAACCGATGTCTTGGCCCGAGTACCGGATAGCCGCCGAGATGAAGTGGTGGTTATTGACCCGAGCCAAACTCATCGGCCAGTAGGTTTCAACGTATTCGGCATCGCGCGCGGCGAACATCAACGCGAGTTGGCCGTTGACCACGTGCTCCATATTTTCCAAGACTTGTATCGGTCGTCATGGGGTCCGAGGACAGCCGACATTCTGCGGGCTGGCTTGCTCACCCTCATGCTGGCCAAAGCGCCGGACGGCTCCGCGTTCACGCTGGTTGAGCTGCCAGAGCTATTAACCAATGACCGGCTCCGCAAATTTGTGACAAACCAAGCGAGTGTGCGCCAGCGCTCCGAGCTGGTGTCATTCTGGGCCTGGTATGCCGGGCTCAGCGACGCTAATCGGGGCGAAGTCACCGGTCCCGTCCTGAACAAATTGCGCGCATTCGTGCTCAAAACACCACTCCGCTTGCTGCTCGGCCAGAGCCAGGGCTTTGACCTGAACACCATATTTACTGAGCGAAAAATACTGTTGGTGCCCTTGAGTCGTGGCACGCTGGGTGCCGAGACTGCGCAACTGGTCGGCTCCCTGCTGGTGGCGTCGGTCTGGCAACTGGCCCTCGGCCGGGTACGGATTGCTCCTGAGCGTCGGCGGCCAGTCTGGCTGTACGCCGACGAATTTCAGGAGACCGTCAGGCTCCCGATCGACTTGGCGGACATGTTGGCCCAGGCCAGAGCGCTCGGCCTTGGGCTGACTCTCGCCCACCAGCATCTAGGACAATTGCCCGGATCGTTAAAAACAGCCGTATTGAGCACAACTCGGACGCAGCTCGCCTTCCAACTCGACTACGACGACGCCACCACACTCAGCCGGTCGTTTGCACCGCTGACGCGAACTGACCTCATGGGCCTGGAACGCTTCGAGGTGGCTGCCCGGCTGTGTGTTGACGGCCGGACGCTGTCTCCCGTCACCCTGATGACGCTGCCGTTGTCGCCGGCGACCAGTGACGTGCTTGAGTTGGCCAAGCTCAGCCGCGAGCACTACGGCACCGACCGCCAGGACGTAGAAGCAGCGCTTCGTGCCCATATCGGCGTGAGCCGGCCTGATGAACAACCCGGCCGGGCATGGCGTGGAGGCCAGTCATGAACCGCCGGGTGCGTGTACCGTTCGCTGGACCGTTCGGCAGACCTATCGCGTCGAGTGCCGCCGTGACGTTGCCACTGGTCAGCGCCTCGTCCGCGCCGATAACGGCCGGGACATACTCCTCCTCCCCAAGGAGTTTGGTATGACGGCGCGGCAAGCCAACGCCGCTGGTTCGTCACCAGTACGAAGGGTCCGACAAGCTCATGTCGAGTGGTTGCAGGGGCGGCTAAGTAAACGCGATTGGGAGATTATTCGTACAGTTGGTCAACTGCGGCTCGTCACTTCCTCTCACCTCGAACGGCTGCATTTCCTTGATCTTTCGCCAAGCGTTCGTGGTCGTGTCCGGCGTCGGGTGCTCAATCGGTTGGTTGGTTGGCGAGTGCTGCTGACGCTGGATCGACGTATCGGTGGCGTCCGAGCTGGCTCGGCGGGCCTGGTGTTGGCCCTCGACAGCGCTGGGCAACAGCTCGTGCGGGAGTCGGCGGCGACCAACGGCAACACCACCACCGTACGGCGGCCACGAGAGCCGAGCGTGGTACTGCTGGCACACACCCTGGCAGCAAGCGAGCTGTACGTGTCCCTGGTGGAGCTGAGCCGGGTTGGCGGCTTCACCGTTGCCGACTACCTGACGGAACCGGCCTGCTGGTGGCCGTTGCCGCTTGGTGGCTGGCTCAAGCCGGACGCCTACGTCAAACTCGCCACACCTGAGTTTGACGATCACTGGTGGGTGGAGATCGACAAAGGCACTGAGCACATACCGACCATTCAGCGCAAATTTATCACGTATCTCGACTACGCGAATGGTAGCGGCCTCGGGCCCGATGACGTGTTGCCAAGAGTTTTGGTGACCGTGCCGGACGCCAAACGCCGTGACCAGATACGAGGCGTCATTGCTCGGTTGCCGGAACCGGCCGCCACGCTGCTGCACGTCGTCACCGAAGTCCGGGCGGCCGACTTTCTGTACGAGGTACTTCGGGAGTGACCACCCTTACAAGCATGTTGCGCATAATACGTCGATCACTTGTTGCGCGCTTGCAACAGACATGAGAAAATAGGGGTAACAAACGGAGAAACAATATGACGGACAGTAACGAATCACAGGACCAAGGCGACACGCCGACGCTGGCCAGCCGAGTACGCGACGGCCGCGAACGAGCGAGGCTGACCTTACGGGAGGCCGCTACCCTGGTCGGTATCCATTACTCGGTGCTCGGCCGAATCGAAGCCGGTGAGGTGATGAGTCCCGCGCCGCGCGTTGTCGAGAGCCTGGCCGAAGTGTTGGAGCTGGATAGCACTGAACTACTCGGCTTTATTGGCGTCAAAGATCGCGTGCCGGAACCCAAGCTATATTTCCGCAAGGCGTACAACCTAAGCGACGAAGACGCCGAAGCAGCAGCAAGCCAAGTCGAGGCCATTATTGCTAACCTGAGGGCGCACCACCAAGAGAAGAAGCACAATGACACGTGAGGATTAGCGAATGAACCACAAAATATCTAAGCCAACGAAGGGAGGCAAAACCCATGAACACTATAACCAAAGTAGGCATGAACAAACTCATTACCGAACTGCGGGCAGTTGTGCCAAAGCGGACACAGACGTTCGGAATGCTGCTTCAAGTAACCCGGCTGCAAGCCAGCAAACTTCGCGAGCGTACCGACACGGTTGAGATTCCGGCCATAAACCTGATCTGGCTGCGCGACCAGCAAGCCATACCCGTGAACCGTGTCGCCAGCTACCGGCTCGACAATGAATCCGGCCTGACCACTGACGCAGTCAACGGCACACTTGAGATGTACGTCAACGCTAACGAGCCGCAAGTCCGGCAACGCTTTACGTTACTCCACGAGTTCTATCACGCCCTGAGCTTCTTCGACGCCGACGTTATTTACTCCCGGCTCGGCAGCGGTAACGCCAAGCGGCAGAAGCAGCAGATTGAGCAGCTTGCCAACGAGTTTGCCGGGAACGTCCTCATGCCAACCATGCTGGTCAAGCGGGCCTGGTTCGCTTCCCAAGACATTGACCGCCTGGCTCGGTTGTTCTGTGTCTCGCCGGAAGCCATGACCACCAGGCTTGAGCGCTTGGGCCTGATCGCGCCAAAGCAACCGGAGTCGCGCATCTTCTTCCGCCGGACTGGCATACCGTCCGAGCTTGCTCACCTGATGCCACAACCAGACATTGACTGGTGCGCCTTGGCACGTGCGGCTGCATAAACATAAAGAGTCAGCAGAAGGGAGCAACAGGAGCCATGGACGCCAAGAAAACCACCGTCATCGCTGCCGAGGCGAGCAGCACACTTGACATCGGTATCTCGTACTTGCGGGTATCGAGCAAACGGCAGATGGACACCGATGCTGACGTTGACCCGGATGGCAACTCCATTAACACCCAACGCGAATGGTGTGGCGACAAGGCCAAAGCTATGCGGGTAATGGTCCAAAAGGAGTTCATCGAGCCGGGCACCAGTGCGCAGAGTATCGCCAAGCGCAAGGTGTTCAAGGAACTGCTCGCCTACCTCAAGGTACACCCCGAAGTCAAGTACGTTTTCATCTACATGCGTTCCCGCGCCTTCCGTAACTTCACCGATGCGGCGATCACCAAGCGGCAGTTGCTTGAAATGGGCGTCAAGCTCGTTAGCGCCAAAGAAGACTTCGGTGAAGGCATCATGGCGGATGCTATGGAAGCCGTCACCGACATCATGAACGAGGTACAGGTTCGCCTGAGTGGGCAAGACATTGCTACCAAGATGGCCAACAAGGCCAAACACGGTGGCACGAACGGTCTTGCCAAGACTGGCTATCTCAACGCCAAGGTGCTCGTCGATGGCCGCAAGGTCAACTCCGTTATTGTTGACCCGGAACGGAAGCCGCTGATCGTCCGTTCCTTTGAACTCATGGCCGCCGGCACCTACACCGCCGAACAAGTCCACTCCATGATGGCCGATGCCGGCCTGACATCCCCTGGCCGACTCAACCCCATTGGCAAGCAGACCTTCTACAACCTGCTCCGGGAGCGCTACTACACGGGCAAGCTCACCTACAAAGGCATTCAGTACCAGGGGAGGCACGAACCGCTGATCTCCGAAGAACTATTCGACCGTGTCCAGCGCGTACTCGATTCACATGCAGGCAGTGGCACCCGGCAGCGCAACCACCACCATTACCTCAAAGGCGTCGTCTGGTGCGCCCGCTGTAAGAACCGCTTGATTATTATGCCCGGCAAGGGCAATGGCGGTCTCTACTTCTACTTCCTGTGCCGTGGTCGGCAGCAACATCAATGCGACCATCCGTACGTGCCAGTTGATGTCATGGTCAAGGCCGTGGTGCAGCACTACCAACGAGCCAGCTTCTTGCCGGAAGGCTTCCGGGAAGCCGTCCGCACGGCCATGGATGAGGCGGCCAGCGAACACCACGAACTGAGCAGCGAGCTACGGGATAGCTTCACCCGCCAGCTTGAGAAACTGGACAAAAAGGAAAATTACTTCCTCGACCTGGCCGCCGAAGAAGGTTGGCCCAAGGACAAGCTGAAGGCCAAGCTCGATGCCATCCGCACCGAGCAGGCCAGCATCCGCCGCCAACTCGACCAGGCCGACAACCGCCTTGATACCGGCCGTCAGCTCGTGCTCAAGGCCCTGGCCCTGATGGAACGCCCTGGTGACATGTACGCCGTGGGCCGGGAACGAGTCCGAACCATCTTGAATCGGACATTCTTCACTCGTCTCTACATCGATGGCGACAAGGTCACGGGTCAGGAGCTGGCCGAGCCGTTCGATGCGCTGCATGAGGCTTACCTCATCGCCCAAGCCGCCACGGTGGAGCGGACAGCCGACGACGTCCAGACCACGCCTGGCAACAAGGTCTACTACCGTCGGAACGGGGCCGTAGGCATCACAGACGAGCCGAACACCGATCGGGCTGACGCTGGCTGGCTCAAGAGCCTCCAGCTCTATGAGGGACAGACAGCAAACAGCGCCGATCTCCTGGTGGAGACCGACGCTGCCAGCCGGAACACCCTCATCCGCTTGCTTGGCCTGTCGCTTGCGGGACAGGGTTCAAGTAAGGGGGTGATGGTGGAGGTGCCGGGAATCGAACCCGGGTCCTCTGTCGCCTCATCAGGGCTTCTCCGTGCGCAGTTCACTATGCCTCTACTCGACCCCACCGATCACGTGAACTAGCCGGTGTGACGGGCCCAGTCGCTGTGAGTGTCCCGACCAGCGTCCGCGACCGGCGCTGGCGGTGAGCCTCCTAGCTGATGCCGGCGAACCGGGACGGAGGCGCTCCCGGGCCGACAGACCCGCACTCGCTCAGGCAGCGAGGGCGAAGTCGCGCTGACGATTAGTCTTGGCGCTTATTGGTTTGCGATGACGCTTGAGGTGGTCTCTCGCCTGCACCTGCACGCTTCCCCTGACTCAACGTCCAGAGTCGAAACCGTTCACCCCCTCGTTGGTGGTCTGTCTCGACCAGTATACCGGCCGATCAATCCGGTTAGCCGGCCGTGGATCCGCCAGGCATGGGCAGGTGGACACCGGTCGGTCGCGGGTAGGGACACCCCCACCTCGAACACACTGGCCACCATGATGGTCCCCACCACCTCAACCCGGCATTCTTGACGTAGTGCCACGAACGACCGTGAGGAGGACGCGGTGACGCAACGCACCACCACGCACGCCGCCGGCCCCACACGGTCCCGGACCACGCGGCCACGGCTGCGCAGCGCCTTCGCCTACCTGTCCCTCGTCCTGCCGATGGGACTGCTCGGCAGCTTCCCGCTGCTCGTGCTGACGATCGCCGGCCTGGCGACCAGCATCGTCTGGGTCGGCGTCCCGATCCTGATGACGGCGACCCTGTGCTGGCGCGGTTTCGCCCGCCTGGA
>Ga0137379_10002313_pt1 | contig 17673 bp, 15 predicted proteins | sample SagtaG_18_FD_104812 | JGI IMG/M metagenome (GOLD analysis project Ga0137379, IMG submission 104812) | Vadose zone soil microbial communities from Sagehorn Ranch, Mendocino, California, USA - Sage2_L_80_16 metaG | ecosystem: Environmental > Terrestrial > Soil > Vadose zone | place: USA...
GGACTGCGGTTCGCCGGCGCCGTCGAGCGCGGCAATATTTTCGGAGTGCAATTCCATCCCGAGAAATCAGGAGACGTGGGACTGTCGATCCTGAAGAATTTCTGTGAGGTCTGAGGTGTTGACCAAGCGGATCATTGCCTGCCTGGACATGGATGGTGGGCGCGTGGTGAAGGGCGTGCGGTTCAACAATTTGCGCGACGCCGGCGATCCGTCGGAGTCTGCCGCGGCCCACGCTCGCGACGGCGCGGATGAAATCGTGCTGCTCGATATCACCGCGACCAGCGGAAACCGACGCACGCTGCTGGATGCGGTCCGCAGCACGGCGCGCTCGCTGTTCGTTCCGTTTACGGTGGGAGGCGGAATTCGCCAACTCCAGGATGCCGCAGCAGTCTTCGATGCCGGCGCGGATAAGATTGCCATCAACTCAGCGGCTGTGCGCAACCCCGCATTGATCGGCGAGATCGCGCGACGCTTTGGTTCACAATCAGTTGTAGTGGCGATCGATGCCAGGAAAGTCGACCGAGGTTTTGAAGTGTTCGTCGCCGGCGGACGCGTGCCCACGAGCAGGGGCGCGATTCAGTGGGCGCGGGAAGCGGCTGCCTGGGGAGCGGGTGAAATACTGCTGACCTCGATGGACCGTGACGGAACGCAATCCGGATTTGACTGCGCGCTGGTGCGTGAGGTGGCAGAAGCGGTTTCGATTCCTGTGATTGCCTCTGGGGGCGCAGGCTCAGCGCGCGACTTCATCGAGGTGTTCCGCGATGGTCGCGCTGACGCCGCTCTGGCAGCGTCCATTTTTCACTTCGGCATGGAGAATATCGCACAATTGAAGCGTGAACTGCACGATGCCAGCATACCCGTGAGGTGGCCATGCTGATTCCGTCGATTGACCTGATGGGCGGCAAGATTGTCCAGTTGGTGCAGGGCGAGAACAAAGCACTGGAGTTCGACGACTTCGATTATTGGATCGAGCGATTCTCTAAGTATCCGCTGGTGCAGGTGATCGACCTCGACGCAGCCCGCGGCACGGGAAATAACCGGGCGATTGTGGCTCAGATTGTGCAGCGGCTCCCATGTCAGGTTGGTGGAGGGATTCGCACCGCCGAAACCGCTCGAGAGCTTTTAGAAACCGGAGCTCGTAGGGCCATTTTTGGTTCTGCGTTGTTGAAGGACGGGAAGATCAACACCAAGTTCGCTGCCACGCTGGCCACTTCACTCGGCACCGCGGCGCTGGTATTTGCCCTCGATTCGCGAGGCGGTCGGGTTGCGATTGAGGGATGGCGCAAACCCACTGCGGTTACCGCGTTCGACATGATTCAAGCACTCGAACCATTTTGCGAAACCTTTCTCTATACGCACATCGATACGGAAGGGTTGATGGCAGGAATCCCTATGGGTGCGGTCGCTGCAATCCGGCAAGCTACTTTCCGGCGACTGGTGGTCGCCGGTGGTATCCGGACGCAGCAAGAGATCGACAGCCTCGACGCGCTGGGGATGGACTCCGTTGTCGGAATGGCCTTGTATGCAGACAGGATCTCAGCCTGAACGCGGAAGGCCGCGCGAAGCGGTCTCCCCGCCGAACAGCGTAAGACGGGTTTTGTCAGAATCGAACCGGGATCTACTCCGCTGCAGCTACTGACTGGACCTCAATGGTGTCACCACTGGCCTCGCTTTCCCCTTCACTTGCTGACCGGCCAGCTTGCCGAGGATGTCAGCGCTGGATTGATCGTTGATATCCAGTAATGTAAACCTTGTCTCCGACCACCAAGTCATATTTCGAGCCTATCTGGACGCACGCACGAAGACAGGAGACCTCGTCGCCATCCATCTTGTGTTTGGCACCGCCCCCAGAGAAATCGCGCCGACATAGAACTCTGCACTTCAGCCAACGAGACTTCGTGAATTCTTCTACGGAAAGAAGACGCCCTCATGTCCGTGACTTGCGCCGCGAGGGACAAGTTTGTACGCCCAGATCCGGCCCTCGAACTCACTGATGGGATCGGGATGGCCAAAACTATTCTCTCCGCCTATCAGTTGCTCAGGCTTCCGTTGTTCCGATTCCACCCACGCTAGCAGCTTCTGTACTGATAGCGCGTTCTGTTTCGACTGTTTGGACAAATCTGGCCTCGTAAGACTACATTCTTCAGGAGCGAATGAACTTCGAACCGGTGATTCAGACTCCTTTCGGGATGACCAAAGCAGAGATTCGCATCATGTATCTGCGGGACGAGAAATGTTTGCCAGTACTGACGATCATTCGCATGGGGCGCGGTGAGATGATGGGTGTGGATCACAATAAGGAGATGCAGTGGGTAGGATCTTCCGCAGGATTGTTTCGGGCCTGATCCCAGCGCTTATTGTCGTGCTCGTGTGCTGCACTCCCTCCAGCGCACAGGATGATACAGCGGAAGCCCATGCGAATCGGGCCGCGGAGTTTATACAGGCTGGAAATCTTCACCAGGCTGAATCAGAGTTACGCAGCGCCGCGCTTCTCGCGCCCTCCGAGATCTCATACCGAGCGAACCTCGGGACGGTGCTGGCAAGGGAAAAGAGATTCGACGAATCGAACACCATATTCAACGAGGTCCTCAAGAGGGATCCCGGCAACGTGACTGTGAGGCGATATCTGGCCGCCAATCTTTGGCAGTTACACAAGCATCCTGAGGCAAAGCAAAATCTTGAGATTCTTCTCAAACAGGCGCCACAAGATCGCCAATCGCGTCTGCTCCTGGGCATGGTGTCAGAGAACATGCATGATTACGCCCGGGCTGCCGAGTTGCTGGCCAGCGTTTCGGATGAAACAGAGCAACGACCGGAATCACTGGCCGCGCTCGCGAGGTCGTACTATCACCTGAACCGAGCCAGGGACGCCCAAGCTACCTTGGGAAAGATGTCGCGGTTTTCACAGTCAGGCAATGCGATTCTTCTCGGCGCGCAGATCGCCGATGAGGCAGCAGACTTCTCAACCGAGCAACAGCTGCTCTTGTCGATTGCTCCCAACCCCGGAAACCAGGCTTTGATCGGTTACAGAATTGCGCTTGCTCAATTCCACGCAAAACAATTCGAAGAAAGCCTGCGGACATTGCACAGGTTGATCGAGCAGAATGGCGGAAGCAGCGAGAGTTACAACCTGTTGGCATGGAACTATCAGAACCTGGGCCAGAGTGGCAAAGCGATACAAACTCTGGAACAGGCCCTAGCGCAATTCCCGAGCGACGAAACAAATTACCTGGACCTGATCAAAATCCGCATAGCGCAAAGGTCCTTCTCTGCCGCATTAAGCATCGCGAAAGAGACAACTCTCAGCTTTCCTCATAGTGCGCGGGCGTTTGAACTGCGGGGCCTTGTCGAAGAGAAGACGGAACGATTTCGCGACGCGGTTGAGTCATACTCTCAAGCATGGCATCTGGATCGGACCCGTCCCGATGCTCTGCTGGGACTGGCGGAAGCGCAATCCGCAGCCGCGCTGACACAGGACTCGAGCACGAACTTTGAAACCGGAATCAAGACATTTCCGCGCGACCTCCGCTTCAAGGTGCAATATGCAGCCTCGCTTTTGAAGCTGGCAGAGACGGGGGACGCGTCCGCAGAAGCCCATGCCGAGCGCCTTTTGCAGTCCGCCCTGGCCACCGATCGCTCGCTTCCTGCCGCCCATTACGAATTAGGTAATCTTGCCCTCAAGCGCGGTCGCACCACCGAGGCTTTGGAGCATCTTGAGCAAGCGGAAAAGCTGGCGCCACAAAGCAGTCAAGTTCACTTTGCGCTGGCGAACGCATATCGGCGGCTGGGGCGCATAGACGAATCATCGGAAGAAATGGCGCTTTACGAGAAGTTGAACGGAGCGACAGAGGCTCAGGCTTCACCGGAAGCCGCAACCGACAAAGCCAAGTAGAATGCATTCCGTGGCAGCTCTTCGTTGCGGGATCGCTTCCCTTTTCTTATTCATCGTCGCGGCGGTTGGCGGCAGCCGGCCTACATCGTCAAGCGCAGCCTCCAGGACTGTTTTCACCGATGTCGCGCGAGAAAGCGGCATCACGTGGACCCACTTTTCCGGTGAATCCTCTGATCGCTTTCTGATAGAAACCATGGGCGGAGGCGTTGGCTTCCTGGATTTTGATCACGACGGCCGGCAAGACATTTTCTTCGTTAATGGTGGTGAAACGCCAAACGGTAAAAGTCCGACGCCGGTTCGCAACGCGTTGTATCGGAATCTTGGAAATGGAAAATTTCAGGATGTTGCTGCGCAGGCCGGCGTTGACCGCATGAACCTTTACGGCATGGGCGTCGCGGTTGCTGATTTTGATAATGATGGCTTTCCCGATCTTTTCATCACCGGCTACCCGGAGTGCGCTTTATTTCATAACAATGGAGACGGAACGTTCACTAACGTTACTGCTCGGGCCGGAGTAAAAAACTCTGGCAGGTGGGCAGCAGGAGCGGCGTGGTTCGATTACGATCGCGACGGTCTTCTCGATCTGATCGTCACCAACTACGCGGAGTTTTCTTTTGACCAGCCGAAAAAATGCGAAGTGAATGGCGTCCGCTCCTACTGCGCACAAGTGGCATACAAGGGAATGCCGCTGACGCTCTATCACAACAAAGGCGACGGAACCTTTACCGATGTCAGTGCGCGCTCGGGACTGGACAAGATGGTTGGGCGGGGCATGGGAGTGGTAGCCATTGATTTCAACGACGACGGTTGGCCCGATCTATTTGTAGCTCGCGACGCCTCTCCAAATCTGCTGCTTATCAACAAGAGCGATGGGACTTTTCAAGACGCCGCGCTCGACGCGGAAGTTGCCTATGACGCGAATGGCAATGCCAAAGCAGGGATGGGCGTAGACGTCGGTGACGTAAATGGAGACGGCATGCCGGACCTTGTAGTCACGAATTTCAACGGCCAGTATCACTCTTTATTTATGGGTTCTGCGTCCTTCCCGTACCAGGACCGAACTGTTGCCTCTCACCTGGCACAATTTTCCAAAGCGGATGTTGGCTGGGGAACGAAGTTCCTCGATTACGACAACGACGGGAACCTCGATCTCATCATCGTCAACGGACACATCAACCAGTCGATTGAACTGATTCGCGGAGACGTCAAATATCAGGAACCTCCCCTGCTGCTACACAACGAAGGCCAGGGAGTGTTGCGAAATGCCGCACAGGAAGGTGGGCCCGAATTCAATTCGAGTTACATCGCGCGTGGCCTCGCGGTTGGAGATTTTGACAACGACGGCGATCCCGATGTAGTTCTTACGAGGTTGAACGGAACGCCGTTACTACTCCGAAACAACGTCGGCCAGGACAGCAGTTGGGTCGGTTTCGAGCTCCAGGGAACCAAAAGCAACCGGGATGCGATCGGAGCCAAGGTTACCGTGATCGCCGGGACCCGGCATTTCGTCCGGTGGATTGTGGGCGGTTCGAGCTATATTTCGTCTTCTGACAAGCGAGTGCTGGTGGGACTGGGGCATTCCAACGGGGAGGCGGTTGGCGTTGAGGTCCTGTGGCCCAGCGGCGCTCGGCAAAAGCTCTCAAACCTGCAGGTAAATCGTTATCTCAAGATCGTAGAGGGAACCCAATAGTTATGGGACTGTACCATCAAGGGCAACCGGCACGTTTTTGCTTGACAACGCAGGCCCTCTCGAGTAATAAACCGTTTTAATATCTCAGCGCGGAGGGAAGCCATGGTACTGACCGGTAAGGGCTGCGCGCACCTTTCAAATCCACCCATCAAACGGAAAATTAGCGTTCTGCTCGTGGCAGTGCTTGTTCTATTTCTTTCCTTAACCTGTCTGGGCCAGGCCTACTTCGGAACGGTCAGTGGCGAGCTGACCGACGCAACAAGCGCCGTGGTTACAGGGGCGAAGGTCATCCTCACCGACCAGGAAAAAGGGTTTAATTTCCAGACGACCTCCGACAGTAGCGGACGGTATTTGTTTCGCTCGATTCCTCCGGGCGTGTACGTTGTCACCGTCGAAGCCGCGGGTTTTGCCAAGACGGAAAGCGCTAGATTCAAGGTCGACGTAAACGAGAACGCGACCGCCAATGTAACGTTGAGGGTGGCGGTTGCCTCGCAGTCCGTACAGGTGGAGTCGGCGGCGCAGGCAATCCAGACCGAAGATGCCGAAACCGGACAGGTGGTCAATCGCCGCTTCATCAATGATCTGCCTTTGATTGACCGCAATATCGAGTCACTGACCGCTTTGGCGCCGGGCGTCACGGAGATGGATGATCAATGCCCAGAGCCCTGTCTGGGCACGAACTTTGTTTCCAACGGCAGCCGTGGGGCTACGGCTGACATTCTGCTGGATGGCGCATCCGTCACGAACTCCGAACCCAACGGGGGAATCACATCAGTAACTTATCTCCCCTCACCGGAGGCGGTGGAAGAATTCAAAGTTCAGCAGACGAATTTCAGCGCGGAGTACGGGTTCTCGGGTGCCTCGGTGGTCAATGTGATTGGGCGCTCCGGTACCAATAAGTTTCACGGCAGCGCGTACGAGTTCTTGCGCGACGATAGCCTGGATGCGAACGACTGGTTCGCGAATCGCGCGGGAGATTCCATTCCCCCGCTGCGCCGCCATAATTACGGTGGTACCATCGGCGGCCCCATCATCAAGAACAAGACCTTTTTCTTCTTCGATTACGACGGCTTGACTCAAACGGGCTTAAGCACGCGTACTGGAGCCGTTCCCAGCGATGCCATGCGGGCCGGCGATTTTGGCGAGGTGTGTGCCGCCCAGGGAGGGACATTCGATAATAATGGCTTGTGCAGCGTGGCAGCCGGTCAGATCTGGGATCCGTACTCCGGAGTTTTCAATTCCAACGCGGGTGGCGTGGTACGCAGCACATTTATTCGCTTTAACAACCTCGCCCTTTGGCCGAGCCCGGGCGGTCCCAATCCCGGTGTTGCCGGCAATCTGATTGATCCCGTGGCACAAAAGATGATGAGCTACTTTCCAGAGCCCAACTTTCCCAGCGGAGGCATCTACCAAAACTGGTTCGGCTCCGGCTCAAGCCACAGGTCCAATAAGCAGTTCGATATCAGAATCGATCATCGCTTCACACAGAACGACCTACTGACTGGGAAGTTCTCGTATCAATACAACCCCTCAGGCACGGGTCTCGATTGTTTCAAAAACTTTACAGATCCCTGTCAGGGCGGTCCGGGTTGGAATAACGCCCACACTTTTGCGATCAACGAGACGCATACTTTCAGCCCGTCATTGTTGCTGAATATAACTTTGGGGTTCACGCGGGGAGTTTGGCACATTGATGCCTATAACCCGCATGGCGTCGATGATCCTCTCGGGACGCTGGGATTCCCCTCCTACTTACAGGCCAACGGCTTCAAGGGAGTGCCTGCGATCTTCATCGACCAGTACACCCCTGCCGGCTACCCCAATATCGGCACGGATCCCTATGGCAATTACCGCCTGGGCCAGGACACAGGACAGTTATCGGCCACGCTCGACAAGATACATGGGCGGCACGACATCAAGTTCGGGTTTGACGGCCGAATTCACCAGATTAACTACATCCAAACCAACGCTGCCGTCGGATTCTTCAGCTTCAATACAGATGCCTCTGACGCCTGCCCATCGGGAATAGACGACTGCGGCGGCGACTCCATGGCAAGCTTTATGATGGGCCAGATGACGCAGGGCTGTGCCAGCAATGGTTGTGGGTCCTACGAAGAAATCCAATTCCGGCCGGCCACTACGAATTACCAATACGGATTCTTTGCGCAAGACAACTGGAAGGTCACGCCCAAACTGACATTAAATCTGGGCTTGCGTTATGACGTTACGTTGCCCCGCACCGACCGCTTTAACCACCAGGATTGGTTCGATCCGAATGCCACCAGTCCATTGAATGGTGGAAGCCTGACCTACACCAACCCCGTTACCGGCCAACCCGTGAACATTGCTTTGAAAGGGGGTGAGGTCTTCGCCTCTTCGAAACAACGCACTAACTATGTAACCGATTGGCACGACTTCCAGCCGCGCTTCGGCTTCGCGTATCAGGTTACTCCGCAGATGGTGGTACGCGGAGGCTATGGCATTTACTATGGGCAGTCGCGCTCCGGGGTCACTGGCGTCGTCCCCTATGGCAGCGCAGGTTTCAATCAGTACACAAATGTGATCACTGTTAATCCAAACGACCTTGCAACTCCTTTCGTGAACCTGAACAATCCATTTAAGTTCGGGTTGATTCAACCTGCAGGGAGTTCGCTCGGGCTGTTGAACGATGTGGGTTTCGGCGCGAACGGCCCGCTGCGTACCCCGGGCGCGAACCGGACACCTTATGAGCAGAGCTGGAGCTTCGGGATCGAGCGCGAACTGCCGAGCCGTATCCTGATCAATGCAGAATATATCGGCAAAAAGGGCACCCACCTGCCGTTCAGCAACTCGGTGGAGCGGAACTTTTTGGGGCCCTGGGTGGAGAGTCTCCCGATCGGAGATCCCGACGCAGCCAACCCATGCCAAGCCCTGACTGTAGCGTGCCTCAACACCCCGGTAAGCAATCCTTTCGCCGGGCTCATCACCGACCCGAACAGCACCATAGGCAGCAGCTTTCCGCAGATTCAGTACTATCAATTGCTGCGGCCGTTTCCTCAATTCACTGGGCTTTCTACGGAACCGCAGATGATCGCGAATTCCATTTTCCACGGACTGCAGTTGACCGCCGAGAAGAAGTACTCCAATGGCTTGCAATTACTGGCAACGTTCGCCTGGTCGAAGTCGATCGACGACGCTTCCGCGGCCGACACCAATGTGTCATGGGCGGGCGGCTTCGACAGCTTGCAGGATCCCAACAAGCCGGAGCTGGAACGGAGTCTGTCAACCTTCGACATTCCCTATGTAATTCAGTTCAGCTACAGCTACGATCTGCCGTTTGGGCACGGGCGGGCATTCCTGGGCAACATGCCGCGCTGGGCGGACTTGATCATCGGTGGATGGAAGACCAACGGCATCTGGCGCATCTCTGATGGACGTCCGCTGGCCTTTTTCCTTAACGACGGCGGACAGCCTCTACCCACATATGGCGCGCAGCGACCCAATATTGTGGGAACGCCCAAGCGTAACCACGGTTCCGATTGGGTGGACAACTACTTTGCCGATATCAGCGTGTTCCAGCGTCCGGCACCTTTCACCCTGGGCGATGCTCGGCGAACGCTGGGCAGTGTCCGTACGCCGTGGTCGTTCACGACTAATCTATCGGTCGGTAAGCAGTTCCAGATACGTGAGCAGATGAACTTCGAGTTCCGGGTCGAGGCGAGGAATGCCTTTAATCATCCGGTATTCGGGACACCGGACACCCAGGTCGGCGATGACACCTTCGGGACGATAAGTTACACGTCAGTGGGACCGCGCGAGCTGCAGCTGGGCTTCAAGTTCAACTTCTGACGAGGTCATGATCGCCAATGCGGATTTGATTACCCGCCATCAGCGATCATCGTGCTGGAGAGGGTGCGCAGGATAACAATGTCTTGCGCACCAGCCGACTCAACTCAATCCGGTGAATTCAGTCGTTGGCGCGAGGCTGAACTTGAACCTGGGGCTTTACCTGCGCGATTAAACTCCCGTATTGTTCTGAACTGATTGAAGCACTGCACAATCATTCATATTCTGCACACAGGTGTGCGAGGACTATGCGATTCTTGGATGGGAAATGCCACAGGCCCGGGAGCCGCCGCATCCTGCTCGTTTTGAGCATCACGACTATTTCGGCTGCGCTGTCTTTCTGTCAAACCATTCGCGTGGACTCCAACCCGCACACGTCGCGAACACATTTGTCCCGACCGAGGCCTTGGGAGCTGGCATCGACCGCATTAACACGGCTGCGACCGACAAACTCTTTACCGAGCCGGTCATGAAGCAGGTGCTCTCCGCCGGTTGGCAAACGGTCACGTATCGGCAGAACACCGAATTATTTGTTGAAGCATGGCATTGGAACCCGCAGGGGACGTGGAGCGATTCCAGCGGCAAGGGATATTTCGTTGGCAATCCCAAGCCTGGGGATTTCGTTCGTCACTCATTCGGCTACCTGCTTCCCCATCGCGGCTTACCCGCAACGACGCTTCCGTGTTCTTTATTCGCCAGTTTGTCCGGTTCGATCGCTGGATTGTTTTCGCAACAGACTGCAACACGCTCTCCCATACCTCGGTGGCCAAAGCAAGCGCCTCGTCAGAGTTCTTCTCCGGCTGCTCCCTACGCGCATGCGCCTGAATGCGTGGCCACAGGTGTCGCGCAACAACAACCAACTCGCTAATCTCGTCCTTGGGACCAGCGGTAGGAGAGAAAACCTTGAAAGAACCCATTCTGGGCCCAACTCGCGGCTGGACATCTGGGAGGGCTTCACCCCAACTGATAATTAGATGGCCAAAAAGCGTGCCATCCGAAACGAGCGTCTGTCAAGCATTCTCCGTCTCGGGACTGCGCACCCCCACCTGAGTCCAACAATTCTTTTTGATACTTTTTCTTGCCTTCCCGTTCCTTGACTAGATGTAGGGCAGTAACGAATCTCCGCCGCTTGGCGAAGGGGGGTTGGAGCCGTGTTCTCCAGGGTCGAAGTACGTCACCTGCAGGCAGTCCTTGTCTTGGCCGAGGAGCTGAATTTCACTCGCGCCGCCGACACGCTGTACATCACCCAATCTGCACTCAGCAAGCAGATCAATGAGATCGAAAAGCAGCATAGACTTCATCTATTCGCTCGCAAGAACAAAAAGAACGTGGAGCTCACGGAAGTGGGCCATACCTTCGTCGAAGAGGCTCGTTCGGCGCTCTTGCACATAGACCGGGCTGTTCAGCTCGGGTATGCTGTTCGCGACGGGCGCGATAGCGTTTTGACTATCGGGCACTCACCCGACGCCGACCAATCCTGGGTTTCAGCCATTCTTGCAATCCGTCTGCACCTGTACCCTAAGCTCCGCATTCAACTCATCAGCGAATTCTCAAGCGAACTGGTTCGGAGTGTGATGTCAGGTGAACTAAACCTGGCCTTGGTGACTGCGCCGCCGGAAAATTCTCAGATCACAACCGCGGCATTCGCGCAGGCGCCTCTTTATGCTGCCCTCCCGCAGACCCACGCGGCTGCTCAAAAGAAAGACATCACGCTCCAAGATTTGGCAAAGGATGACTGGATTCTGTTTGCTCGACGAGCTCGCCCAGTTGTTCATGACGCAATCATGGAGGCAGCGAGACGCGAGGGAATCGCTCCGAAACACGCGCACGATATTCATACAGCTCAACAGGCGGTGCACTTGGCATCTGAACACGTTGGCGTGGCTATTCTCACAAAATCCGCCGTTGCCGTTGGTGCCCAAGGTGTAGTGGTAAAACCCTTTTCTGATGCCTCATTGTGTTTCGAAACGTGTGTGATTATTAGAACCGACAACTCTTCACGATTGGCAAACGAGTTCGCGCGGTCCTTTCTCCGGAGGTATGAGCCCCAGCGCTGCTTGCCACCGAAGCAATTGGAATTGTCGCTGTCCGCATGAGTTGACAGGTCGAAAACACAATCCCGACCATCTGTGCTCCACCTGTGACCGGCCATCGGAAGGTTTTGTTTTACGCTGGGCCTCTTGAAAGCGTAGGCCAGGTCAGGGCAATCTGGGACTCCTGGTTTTGATTCGTGAGATAACCGCCGTCAATCTGGACACCTGTCGTGATTTACGCAACGTGACAACCAGGTTAAGGCAGTCAGCGGTTCACCGTTTGGTTGCAGCTTCCTCAAGCAGCTTCATCCCCTCCTTAAACGACTGTGGTGTGATCTGCTTCTTGTACACGTCGAGCGTGGTCTTCATCGACTTATGACGCAAGAGCGCCTGTGCCACGGCGTAGTTTCCACCGGTCGCTTCGATGACCGCGGTGCACGCACCGCGCCGGCCAGCGTATAAGGTCTTCCACTCGACACCCGACTTCTTTGGAACCTTGTGGCAACGCTCACACTCGCTCTTTCCTTCAACATGCGGCTTGATGACGCGAGCGATTAGGTTGTGCAGATCGACCGGCGTGTCGTTGCGTGACGGAAACACCCAACTATTTTTCGTATTCTCCGACTTTCGCCGCCATAGCTCCAGTGGCACGCGCACCTGATCGATCAGCGGCAGGGGCGCGATCGACTCCGGGGTCTTCGGCGTGCCGACGATGCCGCGCACCACTGAACGCCTGATGTTCACACTCTCTGGGTCGAAGTCTTCCCAGCGCAGCGCGGCGATCTCACCCGGACGCAAGCCAAGTAAGCAAGAGAGCGCCATCACCAGTTGGCAATCGACGTGGTCCGCCAGCGCCGAGATAATGTTCTCGGTTTCCTCGAGCGTGTAGTGCTGTGTCTGGCTCGACTCGATTGCATCGTCTGGCATCTGCACGCCATGCCAGGGATTCGTTTTGATCCGCTGCTCGTTGACGGCACGCTTGAATAACGACGACGCACACGCACGGACGTGCTTGAGCGTATTCTTTGCCTGGGTGCCGGTCAAAGATTGGAGAAACCGAGTGCCGAGGTGCGGTTCGTACTCTTGCAGCGTCAGCTTGCCGAAGTGCGCTTCCAGATGTTGTTTCCAGATCTGCTTATAGCCACGAATAGTCGAAGGCTTTTTGCGTCGTTCGCCGGTCAGCTTGACGATCTCTTCACAGTAGGGGAGGTAGTATTTCTCCCAGAACTGCGCGACCGTCATGTCCTGCTCGGTCACCGTCGCCGTGTTCACCCTGCGCATGAAGTCATCGCACAGCAACTGCACTGGCTTCGACTTCGCCGAGTAGTGTTTCCGATCCTTGGCACACAGGCGATGTGACTTCTGCACTCGCGTCAACTGTCTGCCACGCAACTCGGTTTGATAGAATCGAACGTGAAAGGCTCCAAATGCCTCGTAAATGTGACCGCGCTGATAGCGACTCATGCGACCTCCGACAGGTCTACGCTTTCGCACTATGCGATTATAATGCAATGGGAAGCGGGTCACGTTACTGTAAGATGTTGAACCCACATAATGGCGGCGTAGCTCAGGTGGTTAGAGCGACGGTCTCATAATCCGTAGGTCGTTGGTTCGAGTCCAACCGCCGCCACCAGATTCAACCATCAGTAAACAGGATGTTTACTGGATTGCTGCAGGCTTGGCGTCTGCCGCTTCTGTTGCCAATTCGTTGCCACTTGCGAAATCTTCGCGTTGTTCTGTTTCGGTTGCTGGCTCGTTGCCAATCACGAGCCGTTCTAGCTTCGCCATCGCTGCGCGGGTGTCATCCGCTGCGCTCTTGATGTAGTACGTATTGGTCGTGGACACGTTTGCAGGGCGAAGGATGGCCTGAATTGTTTTTTCCGGTACACCTAGGCGGTACAAGTTTGTCCCCAGTCCCCGCCGTGCAGCGTGTCAACCGTGCCACTCGGGGAGAATCTTGTCTCGCTCAAATTTGTGATCTGGTGCGGTGTCCTTGCCTTCGCCGAGCGGTTTTCGGCATTCTTCTTTCGGCTTTCCGCACACAGCGCAGCGGTTAAGTGCAGGTAAGATGGCGCGGTTTAGCAGGTTCCCCCAAGTCCATCGGGGAGCCGCTTAGGTTGGGAACAAGACCCCCGAAGAACGTCGCACTGGCATCAATGTTGAACTGCTGCCGTGGTCTGCCTTCGGTGCGGTCCGCAATTTCCCGAATCGCCCGCACGTCGCCGCGCAATGCGTGCTTAATCAGGACAGCCGCAATCTGTTCCGCGAAGGTTCTGCCATCGGAATCATCCGATGCAAGTTGTGCCTTGAGGGCTTCTGTGAGCACGTCCCGTCGCGGTCTGCCGCCGGGATTGCCACTTGTGCCCTTCGCCCAGGGCCTGAGGTTCTCGATCCGGCCTTCTCCCACTGTTTCTCCACTGTTCTGAGAGGGAGTATAACCCGAGGCACCCTGCCCGACGTTGGTTAAGAAGTGGTGTCGTAGGTGGGTATTTCGAGGGAACTTGCGGTCTTTGCGGGGTTAAACAGTGAAGGCTGTGCACTCTTATCTTGAGATTTAACCTGTAGGTACCGCGCCGCGACTGGATAACCAACGCGCCAGCACGGTCAAAGCAGAATACGCAACTTTTTGCATACGGCGCAAGCTCGTCAACTCTGTGCGCATACATCGCGCCCCAGGCAAGCGCACTACTTACAGCAAGATAAGAGTTGGTTTGTAGATAGCCGCGTTGGAGGAGAACCGTGCTCGACGTGCCCATTGATGACCAGGCTCTTACAATTCTCTTACAATTCTCTTACAAAAGTTTGACAACTCTCTTAAGCATCTGTGGTAGTTTAGCGCTTTTTGCGGGAGGAACAACCATGCGCAACAGTGTGAGTAAGACGTGCATCAAGATTGCAGCCGCCGCGATCGTCACCCTCAGCCTGCTGTTGGGGAACTCAGCATTCGCGCAACATTACCAGCGGACAAACCTCACGGTCGATAGAACCTCAATCTCATTCAAGGCAACCCTCGATCCCAATCTGGTGAACGCATGGGGACTCTCTCGTGCGACGGGTTCGCCCTTCTGGATTTCGGACAACGGTACGGGCCTTTCCACGCTCTACGACAGCACTGGTTCAATTGTTCCGCTGGTTGTGACGATCCCGACAGCGAATGGCGGCACTCCGCCTTCTGCTCCCACCGGCACCGTCTTCAACTTCACCACAGGCTTTAACGTCGTCCAGGGAGTCCCAGCCGTCTTCATCTTCGTCACCGAGAATGGTACGATTGCGGCCTGGAATCCCACGGTTAACCTGAATAAAGCAGTGAAAAAGGTTGATCATTCCGCGTCGGGGGCCATCTTCAAAGGTTGCGCCATCGCGATAACGGCTGCCGGCCCGCGACTCTACGTGAACAACTTCTCAAGGGGGAGAGTGGAGGTCTATGACAGCACTTTCACCCTCGTCCCGAGCACAGGTTTCGTAGACGCACAACTTCCGCCTGACTATGCTCCGTTCGGAATCCAAAATGTCGGCGGCAATATCGTTGTGACCTTTGCGCACCGCCTCCCCGGTTCTACGGATGAGGACCACGGACCTGGCATTGGATACGTGGACATTTTTGACGACCAGGGAGCACTGCTCCTCCGTCTGGAACACGGTCCATTCATGAACGCTCCCTGGGGCATCGCCCTGGCGCCAAGTGACTTTGGCCCGTTCAGCCATCGCTTGCTGATTGGCAATTTCGGCGACGGAAGGATCCACGCTTTCAATGCCGTGAGCGGCAAGCGCGTCGGCATGTTGCTCAATAAGAGCGGCAATCCGATCGTCATCCAAGGCCTCTGGGCTCTTGGCTTCGGTTCCGATGCCGGCAAGTCCGGGTTGGCCACCGAACTCTTTTTCACTGCCGGCCCCAACGATGAAAGCGACGGACTCTTCGGCAAGCTGACCGCAACAGCCAGCGAGCAGCGAGGCAACTCGGAATAGTCACTCAGCGCGACGCAAAAGCCCGGCGAATGGTGGCAGCTCGGCGCGGCGGCGCACCCCGGCTTGCGGAATTTTGTTCAACCATTCTTCCCGATAGCCGCGGGGCATAGACCTGGGTACCCGCACAGGGAATGGCCCGTCACAGCTTCCAGGACGACGATCACAATCGCTTCCTTGTGCACGTCCATGCCGATACCGAGCGCTGTGGATTGAAAAAGACGTACTCGGATATTCCATTTGTGGCAGCGTGCCACTTTTGGAGTTCGGACGCTACAAACTCTGTCATCGGCAGAGCCGCACCCCAGCTGCCGTCTTGGATTTGCGCGACTGTAATTACTGCTTCTTCAAAGTCAACGTCTGTCCACTTGATTCTAAGAGCTTCGATTCCAACCCGCATTCCCGTATAAAGCAGCACGGTCACAATCAATCCCACTCTGATGTCACAACACATCAGGATTCTCTGTTCTTCGGCGAAGGATAGTACCCGAGGAGCCTTGCGGTTTTTCTCTTCGTCGAATAGCCTCACGCCGTCACGTGGAGGATGAGTCAGTGGCCTACGCTCTACCGCAAAATTAAATGCAGCTCGGTATACTCTATGTCTCTGTTGACGCCAGCCGGGCTGACGCCTTCTTTTATTCGGAATTCCTTGAAGGGGTCAAATGTGAAAGCGTCAACATCAGTAATCCGGCACATTCCGCACAGCGCTCAAGCTTGCGATTCTTAGCGCAGGGAAATGATCCGCATCGCGCGACTCCAAAGGCGCAGCACTCGCGCACGTCTCTTTGCGATCCCGGACAAAATCTTCCGATATCTGACTCGTCTCCTAAAGCTTCGAAGGGACGCTTCCGGGGAGGCCATCTCTTGAAATCTCCGCAGCGACTCGGCCGCAGCAATCTCAACCAGTTCACTGTCGAGCTCGTTAAGATTCACGACCTTCCTATACAGATGGTCTCCGCAGGTAGCCGCGAATCGTTGCAAACGTGTACGCAGGTCACTTGCACGCCCTTGGCTGACATTCTTGGGAACATAGCTGAGATCGCAATGCGGAAACACCCGACTGAGGGACTGCTCCGCCCCCAGAGCACACAGATCGAACCTCTCGACTACGCCGATCACCGCAACCGCCTTGAGGAAAAGCGCTGCCCTGTCCATATCCTGTCTGCTGGGAATCGCTGCTCCACCTTTTGCGATCAGATTTAGCTGCGGGTTAGTGATAAGGTGGGGCCGAGTTTCGATGAGGAGCTCAAGAAACGCTGGAAGGCTAAGCCGCTTTGCTTCGCAGGTCAAGGGATCCTCGCTGATCCTTTCCCTGCGAAAGAAGTCATACATCGAGCGAATCCTGTCCACTGGGTTACGTAGAATAACCACCTCGTGGAATTGAATCCCTTCCACGTGCGGCGCAAGAGGGTTCAAGTGATGGCTGGATATTGCAACCAGATGTGGATTCTCTTGAACGAAGCGGACGAGTTCTTGCGGGTGTAACCTTCGGTTATAGTGCTCGGAATCAAAATTGGCGAAATTCTTCCCGAAATTATGTTCCAGCGCGGCGGCAAAAGTGCTGCCGGCATTCTTGAAGAAGTGATAATGAAGGATAATATGACGCATCTTGCCAATCAGTGCCTATGCAAGTCATAAGCAATCGGTACGGACGGCAGCCGCCCGAACCCTCGAGCCTGGCGGGTTACAGATCGCCAAGTTATGTGACGGATTTATGTAGATTGTGGAGTGGACGAACTAACAACGAATCGTACGCAGCAGTTCTTGAGAATAAGGGGAGTAGGTCAATTCCGCGAGAGGGACCGAAGGAGTGTTGCTCACTTGAGCCTTGCTTGTGTGCGCAAATATTCTCGGCACGAACGCTTTCAACGACGAGACGCATCTCGAACAAGCGGCCTGCTGAACCACCATGTCGTTCGTCGGAGTGTTCGCTTCATCGAAGTTTGTTTCAGGAAGATCGACTGCCGGCAGAGCCGACATTACTAGCAACACAGTGATCGCGACGAGAGAAGCCGCCTTGAGTCGAGTCCGCACTTGGCAAACCTCGATTTCCGGCACTCTACTCTCGACGCCTTATGAAGTCAACCAAGCTGGTGACGTGGGTGACGTGGCGTGGGTGACGTAACATTGATTGTGTAAAAAGCAAGAGGGTGTAAGTTGGCTTTGGCAGAAGCGGATTGCGGAAAACCGCAGAAAGAAAGTGGGCTCTGTGCAGGAATCTGAATAACTCTTCGATTAACGGGGGTTTTCGAGGAGGAGATTTTTCAGTA